>WLWD01005768.1_pt1 | contig 348794 bp, 178 predicted proteins | sample 6712731 | NCBI WGS metagenome assembly WLWD01 (sample SAMN12718690, study PRJNA576275) | sponge metagenome | isolation source: marine sponge | host: Mycale hentscheli | place: New Zealand: South Island, Marlborough, Capsize Point | collected 2014-11-01 | reverse complement strand
AGTTTTGACGTCCAGGAGTCATCACGTGTACGCCAGTGGAGTAGTCACTGCACTATTACACCTGCCACTTCACACTCCTACATTGAAAGTGTATGTCTCAAGTAAAACTAGCTCAACATAATTCAAGATTCTCGGATTTGTGTTTCGTGCTTGTAATTCCAACACATGTAGACATTATTTTTTTAGAGAAACAGGCTAGTTTAGTACAGTAGAAGTTGTTAAAATTTACACTTTCCATATTATATTATATTTATATTAACTACCACAAAAACTTTATGAAAAATTGGGGCAAATGTCTCCACGAAAGTCAAACTAATATCTGGGATATGTGTGTGTGTGTGTGTGTGTGTGTGCATATGTGGATAATGGGGGGAGGGGAGCAAAGGGAAGCAAAGTACTTCCCCATCTAACTCAAGTGCAGTGGAGCCTCCCTATTCCAAATAATCTTCCATGCCCCTGGACACCAAAAAAGCCACAAAAGTTTATCAATTGATGAAATCACGAAGAAATCATTTCCTTAGCCCCAAAAGACATTACTGCTCAGTGTCATTATTTAGCAGCACAATAGATAATACAGGCTAAGCATCCCCAATGCACTTGCCACAGTCTGCCTTACGCTGCTCATACGGAAAGAAGTTTATTACAAATGACGCTGATTAAATTAGACTAAGATTTCGGTTAGCCACAGTTATCTAATGATGACTAATTGACATTTGGAAGAAAAAAAATCATATCTCAATGTATTCTATTTTTTTTCCTTGTAAATATTGAGTACAATTAATTTTAGGATGTCTTTAATCCCTAAGGGGTGGGGGAAGGGCGGCAAACTAGATTTAAGGAGATGTACAAGCCCCCCACCTGAAAAAAACCCTGGTTTTTACACAAGATAGAACAATACCATATAACTGTGGTTAGGAAGAAAACCGATGGGTCCAGCCACTAGTACTACGGCTTCAAGCCATGAAGGCTGAAACATCATCCCTGAAGTTAGTACAGCTAGCAACTGTCTTAGAGAGAATCATTCCTGGCATCACGTGATAAAATGCAGAGCAGTGGTAGAATGAAGTTAAAAGTCATGCAAACACACACACGCACACACATACAAAGCTCAACCGTGGTAATTATATATGCAATAATTGGCAGCGAGCGAGACACTATCAGGGACAACACAAAAAATCAAGGATATATTATTGTATATATCATATATGCTTGGACGTATATATGTAACTTTTGTACTTTGACTCACATTTGTTGTGTTCATTGGTTACCTTGGTTAATAACGCGCTGTTTGTCATCACTGTTCATACTTGAAAATTCATTGCCCAAGCTACCAAGAGATTACAATGTAAATCTTGTGTTGGTATATCCAGTGAATGAGTGCATGTGAGAGTGTTGTGTGTTACATGTGCTGACTAGCTAAGAACAAACAATAAATATACATTTGCTGCTTTATATGTTAAGCTTCTTAGGTTCCTTCCTGTTTCTTTTGTTAGTAAGCAAGTCTTATATAGAGTTAGGATTTATACAGCGCAATAATTCCTTGAAAAAGCTTGTTTTTTTTTAAGTCCCAAAAATTGCCGTGAGTGGTCTCGTACGCTAATTTAAAAAAGTCGGCCGTGTAAATTGTTTGAACAAATTGTGCACGATGATTTTTATAAAGATGAATTTTTACCCTTTCACCTTATATGTCAATTTTTTTAACTGAAGCACATCACAAGCCTTTTCCCCTAGGACTGTGTATATGAGTGGGTGTGTATGATAGTGTGCTTGCGTACTTGAGCTACAGCAGAAGACAAAACAAATGAAGCACCAAAGGTGCGAACCCTCAGTGCTATTAAACATTACCTAGCTATTATAATAATATAATCTCCTTCAAAAAGAACAAAGCAATCTGTTAGCTATTTTAATGAGGCATCAATATAGCTCAAGCAATGAAAACAGTACTTGGAAATGCTGTCTTCATAAGAGAAGCTAAACTAGCCAGAAACACTCACTGTTATAATTTTTCAATGTGAACTTCACTTCATTCAAATCCGTCGGTTAACTTAACTGAGCATGAAGCAAACTACACTATCAGAGCATGACAGACAGACTGACAGGGCAACTACTACTACCCTCTTGCGCATGCACGCTTAGGGTTAACAAACAAACAAACAAACAACAACAACAAACAACAACAACAACCACCACCAACCAACATTGTCTGTCAAATTTTTTTTAGCAAATTAACTGTCTACCAGTCCCAAACTCACATCGTGACTTATAAGACCTGCAACTACCTCTATGAGGTCATAAGACTTACATTTGGTAATGGTCATCAATACTATACTGTATCATGCCAAGTTGCTTATGGCCTTAGTGGTTGTCATGGCTCCTATGACTTGTCCTAGTCTTATTCTATGAGCTGCATGTGAAAAATGGCCATTTTTTCTTCCCATCACTGCACACTGGTGGGACTAGCTAAAAATATTTGTACGCACATTTTATAGACACCCACACACATTTAAATTTACCTAAGACGTACACATTTTATACATTCCCCCGGAATCCTGGGGAAAAATACCAAACGGATATGTTAGGGTAACCAGACCCTTCTGAGCAGAGCGATTAGGTAAAGGGTCTGGCCAGCGAGACTACATGAAACCATGGGCCTAAAACAAAGTAGAAAATATATGTTGAGTTGTATGCAATGATTATCTCCCCTTCATTGTCCAGGAGCACACTAAAGGATGTTAGGGCCATGGGAAAAAGCTATGAGTGAGGATAATTTTGGTGGAGCATGTTGTAGAATAATTCAGTAACTAGAAACCATTCCAACATGCACCCACACTTTCTCACAAAGAAATGAAAATTTTCAAGAGTACTATGGAACAAACAAACTGACGAGCCCTTGTCAAAATATCACTATCATAATTCAGGCCACCCTTGCTCTTTATTTTCATTCATTAGCTTAGAAACAATTGTTCAAGAAACACAACTTCACCAGGGGAAAAAATGACCTGGGTGACCCCGTGGCGGTGCAGCTAAAATACTTAGAACTGCTAGCTATAAAACTACTTACCCAGAAGCATAAGCCAGGGTACATAGCGAAAGCTTCCTTCAAGTTCACCAAGACACAGTAGCGTACCGTATTACGAATCAGTAGCTAGAGCGCAACAATAGTTTAGACGACCACTTCCAGTCGAGAGTTTTACTTATATGGTAAAGCGTTTTTAACTTATTTAACCTGGCGATACTTACCTACACGTAACTGGAAAAGGGTTTTCCATGAGATAATGCAGTATCTTTGCGAGGCTGCTGGGGAGGAAGCAGCCTTATTTTAACGGTCCAGCGTCTAGCGCAGCGAAGTACTTAGGGCCTGAGGGCGGTAGTTCACGATGCACAGAGCCTCCTATGTCTACGCAACAGTACATAGCCTAACAAATATTTAACGTAGCTACATTTTCATCAATGCCGTTGGAGGGACATTATAAACTCAAGGTGGGGTCACAATCTAATTGTGTCTTTCTTCTTTCTCTGGAAAGACCTGGGACCTGAGTGATCAAGCAAAAAACTACACCAGTTATAAAACTGTGCAGTGGTATGCACACTGGATATGCTGGCGCTTATGAGGGATTCTTCTTCAATTAATCATCAGCCATGTTATCCTTAACAATTCCTAGCTTTCTAATTTTGCTTAATAATATAATGCAAGAAGTTAACTAAACAATTAGTTAAATGCATTTAATAGTCAACTAACAACATTTGGACCTTTCAGTAAACCATGAGGAAGGTGTTACTGTTACACTGCAACGTTTTACCCTTCAGGTAACACTTGTGATAGTGTTACTGTTACACTGCTGTTTTTACACCTTTCATTAACACTGGTGAAGTGTAACTGTAACACTCCCGTTTTAACAGTGTAGTAGTCATGGTCTCATACTTTTAGAGCTTCATTTTTCACTTAGTTTATGTATCAGACCTTATAATGTTTCTTTGTTAAATATTGAGTTAAAAATCTAAAGATATTAATTCAATTATAAGGTATCCACAGAACTGAAAGTAAAATTAATAAAAATTCATATGATACCTACATTATGTCTAACAATTTTTTTTATTTTTCAAGTTATTGGCAATTTTAATGAGCCCCTCAAAATTCAAGTTTTTTTGTTCCCTCAATTCAGTTTGGAAAGGGTTAATAAACAACTGCAAAGCACACCATGTTTTGCAATAAATCAGTGCTCATGAAATGCAGCTAGGCCTTACCTATTGTTGTACATATCGAGTTTAGGCAAAGCGTGGTTGAATAGATTGTAACAATCATCCGATATGAAAAGAATAATTACTGAACCTATTCCGGTGGTGTAGGAAAATGTTTCGGTATAGTGCACTGATAAAAATGGGGGGTTTGGATAATTTAGTTTTGGTGTTAAATAGGAGGCGCTGCCTGGACACCCCAGTTAAAAGCCTAATATTTGTCTCCATAGTTAGTCACAACTAAAAGATATTTGAAAGGAAGAGAACTAATAGATATAAGCTATTATTATTATATAATCTCACTTGGTAAAGTATGCATTGGTGTAGAAGTTATAAGGGCTCAAAGTGGGGTGTCCAGACAGTGCCTCCTGGTAAACATCTTGCCAAATGTTATTTAAGCACCCCACTTTAACAGTGAGGGCTCCAAAGGCATGTTTTTTTTGGGGGGGGGGGGGGGTGGTTAAAAATTGTAAATGTCAGAAATCACCTTGTGAGATAGGTCTCCAAAATTATAGGGGGAGGGCGGCTCCAGTTCCCGGAACCCCCCCCCTCGCCCGGTTTCCTACACCACTGTATTCTCATGTGCCTTCCTCAGCTCCGTAATGAAGATGAATAGGAGCACCTTGTTGCAATCTTTCTTTGACAGGAAAATTCCTCTAAACCATTCGGCTTCCACTAATTTTATTTTACTCATTGTAGTTTTTGTCACATAAATTTCACAAGAATTTTTCCAACACCAGATTTATTACTGCAAGAAGCATGTTCTGAACACTTACCAATTCTGCAGCACTTTCATTACAACCAGCAAAAAGATTTTCACAAACGTGAAGTTGCGTTCAGCTAAACTATAAAGCATAATCAAGTCAACCAATTAACCACAGTAGAAACCATGTAGCTAATGGTGCCAATTTTTTAATCACATTACGAAACGCATACAGTGAAAGTTACAGAACCTTTCCCAATGTAGCAATTGGGTAAAGGGTCTTATTTGCGAGTCTATAGTACTTTCTAGCCTGCAGAAATACTCGGCGGACGGGGACAGGCATAACCATGCGCAAAAATGTTCCGTGGATGAAATGCTTCAAAGGAAGGAAGGCTCTAATATCCACTCAAAGTTAGATGATGAAGTTGTGATGAATCATCAGTTTTGCTAACTACACTACTGGAGATGTCAAAAATGGCTAAAGCATTCTTGATTCATTGTTGCTATTTATGATTCTGAATTGAGGGGTAGCAATGTTATTAACTGCTTGTTTGACCCTTTCCTCAAACAAGCTAAATAGCAGAGACCCGTTTTACATATGGGCCGTTTTGACCCAAAATGTGTGAATTTAATTTGGGACTAAAGGAGTTAATAGAATAATATATGGTTATCACAATTTCATGACCGGCTCGTAAGCTAACTGTTCACGTAACATGCAGAGAATTTACTAGTTCTCTGCATAAATGACATAGCAGTTATTACATGGCAGAAATGCATGTAAAGTTTGATGTGCAACATAATCAAATGTGAGAAAATTTTAGTTTTTAAGTATGTACCTATTACTCCTGGAAGGAACTAATTAAATATTAAAACTCGACTTTAGTAGCAGCTTAAGTTAACTGTATGAAACTGTGCAGTTTGTTATGGTCGATTTTATTACAACACAGATATTGCAGGCCGTTCACGATAAGGAAATAGGTGTTTAATAAAAAAAATGCCTGCTTACCAGCAAGTGGTATCCAAAAACTGGGACTGAGAGCTTGTCAGCAGTTAACAAGACTCATGGAGCATTTAATAAAAAGTGCTAAAAGGCGTGATGAAAATGGGAGCTTAACAAGAGGGGGAGCTTAACAACCCGGGTCTATTACTTTGCTACGGAATTCAAGATGACTTACCATCAGAACTGATTGGCTAGGCAGTATTAAAGTGAGCTTTATTTCTAACATTTATCGCTACACACTGTGATGTATCATTTATATACTTATACCTTGGGTACGAAAACAGTCCTAGCAATACAGGGGGATTTGATTACCTCTACCTTCCCTCATTCCCTCTATGAAACCTGGTTATTACTGTGGTGTAGTCACAGAGAGCTGTCACCAGGTGTAGGGGAAGACAGACCAAGTGGGCTGCCACCAGAGTTACTACTGCTATATTTCTAAGCTGTTTGAAGCTTCTTCCCAACCCAATCCCTGTGATGTCTTAATTCAGTTCTTAGGTTAGGCCAGATAAAGGGTCAAGCAGCACGACAGTAACTGAAGCACAAGCCTGAGCTGGCCATATATATAGCAAACCAACCCGAGCATGCTCAACTAAAGGATGATACAGTAAACAGGCTGATGTTGTGAGAATGGAATGTGTTCTGAATGAGATGTTAGTGTTTGTGACAAAATACATTATTAGTGTGTGTCATTAGCTAAGATGTTGTGTTCTGTTATGACTTGTCCTGTCGATGTGATGGGTTCACCACAATTACTAAAAAAAAAATTATAGTTAGTGAGTTTGAAGATGTAGAGGAGGATGCATTGCTAAAGGATGTAAGTTTTGCAGATGCAGTCAGTTGATGCTTGATGAAAACATTGCAGCTATAGCAGCATGAGATTCAGTAACTAAACAGCAATACACATTTCTACACCATTTACAGACTTCTATCATTAATTATGACAGATGTGTACTCAAAGTTTTGATGATTGTAATGGACTAAAGTTTAACAACAAGCAGATTATACTTAAGAGGACCAAGGACAAAATTAATAAATCATGAACTGTCCTTAAGTTTTGGAACACTTGGACTCTATGGGTAAAGGGTCCATGCTATTCCATTAAATATTACTTATAAGCATCAGAGTTCTGTCTGGAAAATGTTGTTTGGGGTGAAAGTTCGTGCATGTCTATCACCCTTCATTTATACTAAAATACAGGCAAATAGCTAGTAGTTTTATGCTAGCATGAAACTATTATGAGCTAAATGCAGTAATTTTGAGAAACCTCTGAGCATGTATTATCTTACTAATCGCCTTATTTTGTTTTCTTGTAGCTATATTCAATAACCTTGATATTGCTTGTTAGAGGGTCTAAATTGAAGACATAGTTCTTCTTTGGTCAACATACAAAGTGTAGTTCTGAGTATTTCAAAGAGAAGTAAAAAGCTTTGTAAACTTGTTTACAGGAATATTCATTGTAGTGTTTTCAATACTTTAATGGTAGCTATAATGTTTACTATCTTACAATTAATGTAATATTTTGTCTGTGCGGACAGAACTTTTATCTTGTCCTCCATAAACTCATTAATATTTGCTTCTGTATTTTCTGCAGAGATCAAAGTTTTGATGTGTTCCTAATATTTGTATCTGTAACATGCAAGGTAGCTAGATTAGTAATTTTCTGTATTTACTGACAACCCCAACACAAAGATTGCTAATTAAAATAAAAATATAATATATTATAGATAAGTAACTAATTGATATTGAAACTTAACAATGAAATGATAAAGTTAGATTTATACTTTGTATTACACATGTATATGGTATAATATTATAATAATATGGAATTGTCACAATTAGTCAGGAAAACTGTGGTAATGAGCATTATATCTTGTAAAGATTTGTTTATTACAAAGTTGTCCTCACTAAGTGTTCAAAATAGCAAGAATGGGTAATTCAGGACTCGGGAGCCTCCACCTGAACAAGGGACAAAGACTGAGAGAACAGTAATTGAATCATACGCACGCACGCACTGATGTAATCACCCTTTACCTATCAAACTTACATAATGATATTCATGCGTCAACCATCCGGTGTATCATTGTGCGCCTCACTATATATGAAATTGTATGTGTATGCTAAAGCTATTATTAGTTAATGTTAATTCCGTTGCAAGCGCTCCAAGTGCCAGCGATAGAGTTAGCTTAGCTGGTAGTCTGGTCCTTCGAGTCAAGAACTACTTTATTCAATGAGCCATTATCTGAGCGGGATATACGACCCCGTTCATATGGTCCTTCGAGCTGGATACTGCTAGACTGCGGAAGGAGTTCCAGCCGAAGTTCTACCACTGCTATCATCAAGGATTATCTATCTACAACAAACATCGGACGACTTCCTCAACTAAAGGAAGTCTATTATCTACTATAACAACTAGTTCAACTTGAGTGTGCTCATTTGAAAGAGTTGGTGGCAATTTTTTAAAAGATTTCACTAAACTAACAAAGATTTCACCTTGCCACCAGCTCTAGAGATCTTGAGTTGCACAATGGAAGAACTAAAACTCATCAATGAACTCACCAACATTAACTCTGTAAAAGGAAAACGAAAGTTTCGAAGAGGAAAAATCACGAGGATCAAGACCCGGATTGACGAGCTACAACTCCTATTTCATAACCTCAATGAAGATATAATCTCAGAACTCCGTTCAGACTTCCAGCGAGAAACTACAATACACTCCCATCTTCAAATGCGGTACGAGACCCTGCTAGAGGACCAAGGAACATCAGAAGAAGACATGGAGGAAGAGATGTCTACAGCTGAAGACCTAAGGGCACAGCATCGTGCCTACCTCCTCAAGCTGGACCGTCTGGAAACTAAACTCTCTCATTACGTTGAAGCCTCGCTGATCGAGAAAGATTACACAGAGCTGCTCGAGCTTGACCCATCAACTAAGATTTATGAGAAGAATAGTACCAAGTTCTCCTCCAGAGTGTCCACCTACATTTCTAAAACCTTTAAGTACCGAGATGATGAAGATATCGGGAATCAGTACAAGGTCAACTTTCAAGGATCAATAAAGCCCTACCAAATGGCTGCCTTGGAGAAAGAAGCACCTGCTCCAGAGAAGAGGGAAACAGTCACAACATCGGTGGTAAATGCAAAACCTCGATTCGAACTGGACTTACAAAGGTTCATGGGATCACCTGTAGACTGGCACTCTTTCTACAAGTTATTTTCTACTACAATCGAACAACATGGAAAATACCTCACAAAGGAAGAAAAACTTTGTCTCCTTCTGAAATCGATGAAGGAGGAAGGAGCAAGGAAAATAGTCCAACTACACTCACAATCAGATGATGGTTATGACAACGCCATCAAGGCACTTATCAACAACTATGGACGACCTTCAGTCATCTATCCCCATCATGTGTGCAAGATTCTGCAGACCGACTCCTACGGTTATGACCGAGAAAGCTTTACTCGTATTAGACAACGATTTCTACTGGCCTATGAGTCTATGGAGACAATGAAGGCCAACACATTGTCTCAATTTTTTGCCGCCGTCGCCCAAGAAGACTTTAATGACAAGCTACGTGAAGAGTGGACGAAGCACGTAGCAAGCTTCGTGCAACTACCAACGCTCAAGGAGTTGATCGAATTCCTAGAGCCACTTGAATATTCCATGCCGTTCACTTCAACCAACTCTACTTCTTCTGCTGAAAAGTCTACGTCCAAGAAGCAAAACAACCCAAAACCTTCTAGCAACTCCAAACCAGTCCACAAAATTCAGTGCAAATTGTGCCACGAGTCTCATGGATTACAACGCTGTCCTATCTTCCTAGGATATGACGTAAACAAGAGGAACAAGTGTATCCAAGAATTAAAATGGTGTGTCAACTGTCTGCATCCATCCCACACTGGCAACAATTGTTCTTCAAGTTTCACATGTCGTCACTGCCACAAGAAACACCACTCCCTCCTTCATAGAGATGAAGTGGAACAGACTCAATCAACGAATTCACTCGTGATTGCCAGAGAACGAGAACCACCTTCAACCGAACCAAGTCTATCTAATAACACTTCAACTTCAAACTCATCCACCAACACAACGTCTCCCATTCCAAACAACTCTACAGCAGTGGAACCACCAACCATTGCTTTTCTAAACACTGCTGTCGTGTCCATATCAAATGGACCAAGACAGCGCCAAGCCCGAATTGCTCTCGACACTGGAGCTTCATCTTCACTCATAACAGAATCCCTCGCATCTCACCTAAAACTCAAGAAGTACCCGCAGAGACTTCTTATTGAAGGAGCCTACGGTGGAGGAACTAGTCGTAACTATGTTCAAGCAAAACTTCAATCCATAGCGGACCCTAACCAATCGGTAACTCTACGACTATCTGTCATATCCAAACTCCCTACGGCATATCCTCCTCTACGTAAAGAGGACATCGCAACAGACATTCATATCAAAGATCTTCAATTGGCAGACCCATCTTTTGGCGGACCCCTCGATGTCCTGGTGGGCAGTCTAGACTGCTGCAAGTGTATTCTGGGATCTTTCCGATATCACACAACTCCGGATATTGCAGTTTCGCCAACCATCTTTGAGTGGACAGTTACTGGTCCTTTGGACTACCAGCCTCCTACACAAGTCCTCAAGATACAACTTCGGGAGGATCCTCTTCAACAAGCACTTCTACAAATGTGGGAACTGGACAAGACCCCGGAGACTCAAACTCAAATCAAACCAGAAGACGAGACAGCAGTTCATCACTTTCAAGACACATTTCAACAGGAATCAGATGGACGATACAAGGTACAACTCCCTAAAGTCAACAATCCACCTGTCCTTGGAGAATCACGTCACAGCGCCGTGAAGCGATTCTTACAAAATGAACGCTCTCTCCAAAAGAAGGACGAACTACAAAACTTCAACAAAGCTCTACAAGAATACGTCACACTTCAGCATGCTGAGCAAGTTCCATCTTCCGAACTCCTCAATCCAAAGGCCTACTACTTACCTGTACACGGGGTGTTTAAAGAGACATCAACCACTACAAAGCTGAGACCCGTTTTCGACGCCTCGGCGAAGTCAACCTCTGGAGTAGCCCTCAACGACTTATTGCTGACGGGACTCAATCTGTACCCACTCCTGACAGACATCCTCATCCGGTTCCGAACCCATACCATCGGTTTCAGCGCGGATATTTCCAAGATGTTCCGGGAAGTGTTGCTCCATGAGGACGACAGAGACCTGCGTCGATTTCTAATCCGAGGAACAGACGGACAGATCCAAGACCACCGAATGAAGAGGTTAACATTTGGGGTCAAGCCATCACCCTTCTTGGCTACCAAAGTTATCCAACACCTAGCCGAAAGCCACTCTGCAACACATCCTCAAGCGTCACGAGCAATTCTTCGGGATTTCTACGTGGACGACTATCTTGCTGGTGCCTCTACCATGGAAGAAGCTACTGCCATCAGAAAGCAGCTATGTGACCTCCTCAACATAGCTGGCATGAAACTCAGAAAATGGAGAACCAGCAACGATGAATTTCGGAAGACGATCCCCAATGAACTTGTTGAAACAGAAGACTTACATCTATCATCATCATCAAGCCAAGCACCAAAGGCACTTGGAATCCATTGGAATGTTACCATGGACCAACTTCACATCTCCATCCCAACTCCTTTGACCAACTCCAAAGTCACCAAGAGACTCATAGCCTCGGAGTCTGCTAAAGTCTTCGACGTACTTGGGTTCTTTGCTCCTTCTACGATACTACCAAAGATTCCTCTCCAGAACTTGTGACAACGTCAACTTTCATGGGACGAAACAGTACCTGACTCTATTTTTCAGCAGTGGAAGGATTGGATCCTAGACTTGCCACAGATCAACAACCATTCAATCTCAACAAGATACACTCTCAACCTGAGTCCTGTCATCCTTACCTCACTTCATGGGTTTTCAGATGCCTCCAACAAGGCCTATGGAGCGGTCATTTACATGCGCCAGATCCATGAAGATGCTACGATATCGGTTTCTCTCGTAATGGCGAACGAGAGTTGCCCCACTCAAACCCATCACAACTCCTAGAGCAGAACTTGTGGCAGCATATCTTCTCTCAAAACTACTGAACTACACTGCCAACCTCCTCAACATATCTCAACCTCAGACATACGCATGGACAGATTCATCAATTGTCTTGTGCTGGCTACGAATATTGCCATCTACACTCAAAACATTTGTAGCTCACAGAGTCTCCGCCATCCAAAAGCACTTCCAGCCTCGAATTGGAGATATGTCCATACCAAGAACAATCCAGCGGACCTTCTCAGTCGAGGAATCTCTGCTAAACTTCTATCAACACAAGATCTCTGGTGGCATGGACCCATGTGGTTATCATTAGAGGACGTGACTGGCCCTTGGCAAGAATCACTAAGACTTACCCTGGAGATGACGGACTGGTGAGGGTCGTGGACATTAATTACCTAGGGAAAACCTATACCAGATCTACTCATCGTCTGATCCTCCTTTCCACAGAAAACTATGGAGAATCAGCCCCGCCCCCCCAGGATGTTCAGGACTCGGGAGCCTCCACCTGAACAAGGGACAAAGACTGAGAGAACAGTAATTGAATCATACACACGCACTGATGTAATCACCCTTTACCTATCAAACTTACATAATGATATTCATGCGTCAACCATCCGGTGTGCCTCACTATATATGAAATTGTATGTGTGTGCTAAAGCTATTATTAGTTAATGTTAATTCCGTTGCAAGCGCTCCAAGTGCCAGCGATAGAGTTAGCTTAGCTGGTAGTTTGGTCCTTCAAGTCAAGAACTACTTTATTCAATGAGCCATTATCTGAGCGGGATTTACGACCCCATTCAGGTAAGCTGCATGTTAGTTGTATATAACTGTTACTAAAAAGCAAGCCTGCCCCCCCCCCCCCCCCCCCCCCCGTCTTGTGTAAATCAAGGACAAAGATGTATCGTGATGTACATAATAATAAAAATGTGATTCTGCTACTTATATTATTTTGTGCTTATAGCAGTTTTAACCTGACATTATAAATAGTACTAACCCAAATAGTTACTAAAATCTTGACCTGAAGAGCAGTGTTGAAATGATGAATACAATGCCTCCAAAGCGAATTTCTTAAATTTCAGAGACAGGAAGGGTATCACTCTCTTAGAAATTGGATCAGAAATGGAAGCACAATGCTCTACGAAATCAGGATAGAAACCAGTATAGCTACGTCGAGAAGCACTTGGAATTAGTTTACCAGTACGTTATGCTGTCTTATTTATCGCTACTCTGTTATTTTGCTTTCCCTGTGCGAGCAGGAGAGGTAGCATTTTCTTACGTCGTGACTTCGTCGTCTTCATGCGGTTTAGATTCTCTCTACGGTGTTACCGTAGTAGCAGTCAACCACGCCGTAGATTATGTCAATAGTAATGTAAATCTGCTATCACGGGATCAACTTATCGCATGAAGCTGTGAAATTTACCAAGGTGAGTACTAATATAGCCATCACTAAAAACTTACGAATAATATGTTTCTTACTACATATCCACCACTGTTGTTTTAGGATAAATAATATAGCTAAATTCATACAGCAAAATTAATTTCTTTTTGACTTCTTGCAAGTAAAGAACTTCAGCAAAAATCTAAATGTCCTGTTAAGTTTAAATATATTACTATTAGCTATATTGCTAGCTATTATGCAGAAAATACAGCTTTTAGTATAAATTTGTTGTGTTATTTTAGTGTCTCTGAGTGGAAGATTCCTGAATAATCTTTTATCAATGCACACCTAATGCCATTCTGGGATACAGCTGTAATGAGCACGCTCAGTAAGTCACACAACAGGCTCACTAATCTATGACATTAATTCAGTGTAAAGGCTACAAAGCAATTGAAACTTGATTCAATTAAATTAGTGTAAGTCCTCGTATATCAGTATTATTTTGTGCCTCACAACACAACTTATAGCTAGACGACTTAAAATGCTATTGTGTGGACCAAAAGCAAATTATAAGATATAGCCTTGCCTTTCTTTATAGCTATTTTGTAGGACTCCAGGCAAAGCTAAAGCAGTCTGGCTCAAGTTATCAACTATGTCCTAATATTGACCCGCCATTGCGTCCAATACATGGATTACTGACCAATGAACGAAGATTCCAACATAACTTCTTCACATTGTAAAACTATAAACTATCCTATTTAACATGCACCATTGTAATCTCCACCTACGAATACCCATTTACCAATTCATGATTATTCTTATGTGTAATTTTTGCTGTGGCAAGATTTTGTTTGTTTGTTTCTTACTGGAGCAGTTGTTGCAACTCTCTCTAGCCTACAAGGTAGCCAGTTAACACAGTATTGACTGTCTTCTAATTGCTATTGGAGTAAAATCTGAGTACTAATTAAAGCCTGTCAACAGGCAACTGCGTTCCATCCTCAACTATCTGCAAACAACCTAAAATGCTTGTCAATATGACATATGCTCCTAAGTACCTCCAAATGGTTGCTGTAAGTTTACTAAAATCTGATCACTTCTACCATATACTACTTATATAATGATAGAAGTAGGGGTCGATATTAAATGTCAAGAAATTATGCTATGCACGGTGTAATGGGTGGGTGTTCATTAGTGTGTGTGTGTATCTATGAAGATTTGACAGTGCTAATACACTCATAATAGCAGCCTAAATTTATGCAGTTAATGTCACTGGTGAATTATCCTCTATTGTTAAGGCATGTAATTATGATATATTAGTGAAAACCTATTCTTTGAACTAATTGTTTCTTCGACCTTTGTTGAAGTTTTTTTTTTCAAGTGAAAGGTATAAATAACATTATGTCCTGTACTGATTCTAAATAAAGGTAGTGTACACACACCCATACTTCAGTGGAAACTTTGCTGCCTAATTCTAAGATCTCTCAAAAGCAGCCAATAATGTTCAGTGTTCACCCGACCCCGCCCATTTATGCCAGAACAGTGTTATCTCTGGCAAGGGAGTTCAAGTGGAGGTGGTTAGATAGTCATCACTGAGGGAGCTACATTCTTTCAATAGGTAAGTACACAACGATCACTACACCAAAATAAATTTTAGTGTTTTTACTGCTGTGGAAAATTTCTCTGCAGAGGAATATAGAATGATTTAGTTGAATCTATAAGCTCGACGGTCAACTCTAAGGACCGACTCTGGGTCGACTACTCTGGGGACTCTCTGGGGCGAGTACTCTCTATCTTCCCAATAACATAATTATTGACTATCACCTCTTTCTCCTGGTGGGCAGCAACGAACCTACCCCCACATAAGCGAAGGCGCTTGATAGTCCGCATCTATGGTACAATAATAATGACTTTTAGATTAATTGCACCGTTTCATACTAGCTCGATTAAGCAGAATTCAACTGAAGAGTATATCTAATTATTGTCAGGAGTAAATGATTACTATAATAACTTGTATGTATGTGTGTGTAAACAGATGGTGGCACTGTATAGATATCCCAATGGAGGAATACTTGGGCAGAAAAATTTAACTCCTTAATGAAACTCACACTATAAACTTTACGGAAAGTACTGAACACATCTTGTCCCACATGTCTGTACATAACAGTTTTATATCACATTGTTCACATTAGATCTAATTAAAGACAGTTTCATATATTCTAATTCTTAATAATTAATAGGAAACGGTAAACACAGCTGAATAATTTTGCTGTTTATGGCATATTTTATGTCCCTCTGAAATAAATAAACAGATGTTTAGCTGTATACCACTTATTACACTAAGATGACGTATAAAATATTCACTTGCAAATAATAGCTAAGCTAAATGACATTTTCAAATTATAGTGTGTAATATTTAATGAAAAAATAATTTTGACAATAAACAAGAAACATGTACAAGTCCCATTCATCAGATGTCTTACTCTCATTGTTACATGATGTGCGGGCCTATCAGAACCTCCACGAACATTCAAATCAATATTTAGCTACACTATGCATGCACTTTATTTTTGTAAAGCCTCACTGACCGCTCGTGGCCAGATACAGTTCATTACCATGCAATCCGTTGTTATAAATATTGTATTCTCTTATTAGTTCTCAGTTATTTTCCTAGTTTGAATATCTGCTATTATCGAACCAGTAAAATTTTAACTACCGGCCGATTATTCAGACTAGCTAACATCGAGTTATCTACTCGATCATCCAACATAAGTTACTGCCCACAAGATTGCCAATCCGACAGCGAGCCTTGTACTGGGCAGACAACAGGAGAGTAAAGTTGCCCAGGCATTGATTTGTCTGACAAATGTGAGCCCATTTCCCCAAAATAATATCCAGCGTTTACAAAACACAGGATTAATATTCTTTGACTTAAAGTTAGTATACAGCTAAATTTTCGCATACATCTTCCTATAATTGTCCTAAAGTTGTGTAGGACAGATGCATGGATGGTGCAGGAAAGTGTACATGACAGTTGCCCTGTATAGAAAGTATGTAAAATAAAGTGACCGGTCTTGGTAAAATCAACCAAACACATGGAATAATTTTTTTTCAGTATCCACCTTTAAAGCCTTTAGAACTGATTTTTTTCTCCAAAAAAAAGAATTGTGGTAAAAATGAATAAACAACCATTAGTTCTAGCATATGGCAGAGTCTAGAACTAAGTGCTATGAGGCTAGGAGCACTTGTCAGTTAGACTCGCTTACACTGTTAAAAATGAGGAGTTAGAGAGTAACTCCTTGGGGGAGTAATTTGGGGGAGTAATAAGGGGAGTACCTAACATAAAGCCAGTGTTCACTTGTGATATCACAAAGTGAACACTGAAACACGTAAGGAACAGAGAAGCTAATGGTAAGTACCACAAGGAAGATGGATGTTAATTAAGCATGGGATAAGAAACTTCCTTCTTTTTTACTTTAGTTCGCAGTAGAATTGATAACCTTCAGTGATTTTTTTAATTTCTTCATCAGACTATGCTCCACATAGAAATGTTTTACTACCGAGAAGAGTTTCTGTGACCATCCAAGAGGGAGTTGACTTTGTATTCAAGGTTGGAGCTTTCTAAAGCTGTGTCCAAAGTTTCTAGTCCATTGGACATTTAATTATTTATAATAGTTTTTGTCATCCCTACTTATTGTATCACACCCGCCCGGAGAGAATCCAATCTTTATATATTGCCGCTACCATTAGCATAGCGCATCTTGACAATTGAGTTGTTTTTTTAAACAATAGCTCATTATAGTTCAAACTAAAGCCATAGATGTCCAGAAACGCCGTAAATTGTCCATCCCATCCCACAGTCCCATGGGACAGTGGGACATTCCACGGGATGTCCACCTGTCCCTCTACAGATGTGTGTGTGTCCCACTGTCCATCCCATCCCATGGTCCTATGGGACAGTGGGATTGTCCATCGCATCCCACGGTCCCATCGAACAGTGGGACATTCCATGGGATGTCCACATGTTCCTCTTACAGATACTCCCACTGTTCATTCCATTTTACGATCCCATGAAACTATTGTCACAATAAACACTTAGAGTCAAGCTAGAGCGCACGCGTGGTGGCGCAATTAGTGTTAAATTAGCGGAGCGCCAAATGCGCGACGACACACTTTGACAAGCCGACTGAGCGAAGCGAAGGAGGTGTTATGCTAGGTTTAATACGCAAGAAAGGGTAATTGCTGACAAGGTTACATGTATGTTAATGATACAAATATTAATAAAAACCACTCATCATCAGTACAAATGTTACACGCAATCTATTTCACAGACCCATGGGACCGTGGGATGGGATGGACAGTAAGATATTCATGTGTCAGTGAGAGGGACAGGTGGACATTCCCACGGAATGTCCCACGATTTCATGGGACCGTGGGATGGGATGGACAGTAGGACACATGCATCTGTAGAGGGACAGGTGGACATCCCATGGATAGTCCCACGGGGCTGTGGGATAGGATGGAAAATCCCATGTAATCCCATAATCCCATGGGACCTGGGATGGGATGGATAATGTACGGCATTTCTGGACAGCCCTCGCTAATAAAGCACGCAGGAAAAGCAAACTACATAAACTGCACTCCACATGCAGAGCAGTACTTACTTCGTGTGATTGTTGTATCATTAATTGTCTTTGGAATTTTAAGTCCTAACCAGCATTATGGGAGGCGAAAAAACAACAACTATAAAGCCTCCATGTAGCTTTGACGGCACTTTGTTTTGGAGGAAGGCTCCAGTGGAGTCTAACACTTACTGAAGGTTACCACACCTTCGATTAGTAACCTAAAACTTAACGGGCTGGTGGTTCGTTAGGGTTTATTTTGGGGCTCTCTACCACTGTATTGCATCTTAGAACATAGCTGGTGTAGTTTTTGTATTGTGACAGAGGTACTTAAAATCTCTTAGGTCCTTCAGGGAGAGATTCCACATGTAGTGCCCCCAGCCTTTAGGGCAGGGCTTCTATATGTAGATTCCCTCCAATTGTGTTGTTAGGAACTATGGCTAGATTCTAAATTAGTTAGGCGGACTTTAAAATCTCTTAGGTCCTTCAGGGAGAGATTCCATATGTAGTGCCCCGGGCTTCTATAGAATCCCTCCAATTGTGTTGTTAGGGACTGTTGCTAGGTTCTAAATTAGTTAGGCGCTGTGCGGCAGTAACTACTGTTCTTAGGGTCCCTCAGGCCCAAAGCGTAGCGCCCTCGCTGCGCTCAAGACACTACAATCAAGGGCCTTCAGGGATCCTAAATACAGTAGTTCCCTCTGAAAGCAGTGCCTAACTATTATGTAGAGGTAGTGAAACCACTCCTGAACTTCCAAACAGTATTTCTTGAACCGTCAGAATAGATAAACCTAAAAAAAATTTGCTCTATAATAGTATGTTAGGCAGGGGTTGGTTTTTTGTGTCACTACAGTTGCCAATGGTTCAACCCACAAATTCACACAAGAAAGCTGTTGAAAGTACTACTTATGCACTTATATACATGGAGTTGCTCTTGGAAGATGAAAATTGAGGTTTAGATGTGTTGAAGGAGGAGGGCACACTACATGTAAGTGTCAACGATAAGTCACAAAAGTGGAACGTCAATATTCTAAAATTCACAACTTTGTTCTCACTATTTTTTAGTGATGCTTTTATATCATCTGAAACTTCTTTTTCTACTCGTTAAAGTGAACTATGTACTTACATTAATTGTTCTGATTAAGTTATACATGTTTTCTTTTCTCATCAAAAAAAACAAAAATCCTATAACTTTGTAAAAAGGTGTTAAGTAAGGAAAGTGTGTGAAGTTTAAAGTCTTGATGCTGAACCAGGAGGGGCTTAATTGCACATGGGTGGGTAAGGGTTTTTCTTAATGTTGACACCTTAATGTTGACACCTTAAAGTGACCGTCTACAGGAAAACCGGGCACAACGCGGCGTGTGTAAATATCGAGAAAAGATCGATCGATTTCTTTAAAATATATTGTTTCAAGCCGACGGAAGGGAACGGTTAGGTCTATTATAGTGGGAACGACTTAAGCTACGATGATAAAACTTGGAGAGCTCAATATCTGGATGCCGACAACTCTGTAAGTGCAACAAAAATTTTTTCGAAGGGTGCCGCGTTGTGCCTGGTTTTCCTGTAGACGGTCACATAATTTTGATGGGTGAGGTTTTATACCCATATTATTAGTTCATTTTGAAGAGCTTCAGGTAGGCTATGTTGTGAGCCTCAAAGTGAAGTAAACATGCATGCATAGTAAGGACTAAAAATGTAAAACCACAATCTTGTGGTGATGCCTCCCTTAATCCACATTCTCATGCAACTTTTGCATATACTCGATCATAGTTTCTCAGATGCCTAATTAAAGCCCCACTCCACCAGTGGCCGCATTTATTTATACAGTCACAGACATGTAAGACTAGTTTACAGAATACAGGACATGTCCCCTTGTCTTAGCAACTCCTTTACACAGCATTTTCCGAAATTAGCAATAAATTGAACAAAAGTACTGAATTGCTGTAGTGTGTAGGGCAATGACAGCTTGTGCTACAGCTTCCAGATTTAAAGGATGCCATCCCTAGTCTTAGCAACTCCTTAACACAGCATTTTCTTGAAATTAGCAACATGCTGATAGAAATTTTTTTTAAACATTAAATGCTGTGTTTTGGTTGATTACCCCTAATCACAGAAGATGATTACGCATAAGCACATGCACATTAAATAAGAAATGTACGTAGTAAAAAAAAACAAAAAAAAACATAATCAATTTGGTCATGTGAATCTGAGGCAATGCCACATGACTACACGAGTATTGAATGTAAAAGAAATTGGCATTAAAAAGGCAGATAACCTGAACAGGTGACGTGATCTGCCACAGAATCCATTGCCCTTTTGAGTCTACGATTGTTGCTCTGAAATACCATCATTAGCAATCTTATTACAAAGTAATATTATGAAGTTTACAATAGAAAATAAAAGGAAAATGGAACTAAGAGAACTTGACTATGACTATCGTGGGCCTACCAAAAATGTTATAAACAGTTCAGTAAAAAAAAATTTGACTACAGAACAAAGTTAGGTGAGAATGCAGCTATGAACAATATTATACAAGTCATACTAAAACTATAAATTTGGTGCAATAGAAGTAGTATAAAAGTCTGTTCTCAAGAGTTGTACATAAAAAACAAGTCACTGCCTTTGAATACACTGTGCTTATCAAGAATCTCAAATAAATCTGATGATGATGATATCTTGAGATTCTGGGATTCTCTGTCTAATATCTCTTTGATGATACTATGTGGATGAGAGATAACCTCATCTATACCCTTGCCAGGGTTATCCACGCACAATTCCAAATGAACGTATGGGTCGATATTCATAAAGCGTTCAAGACGCTCTGGCTTCCGAAGTGAGATATAGTAAGCTCTTTTTTTTATTGGTAATTGGAGTCTTGGTTTAATTTTAAGAATCGGTGCAAGCTCTTCATTAGTATACTCACGCTTATAATCACATTTTAACAACAAGTATTCTTCACCAAGTGACATATCTCTCAACTTATCACAAATTGATTTTTTGGCACATCTTATCTCATTTACAATACTGGCTGCATACTTAGATGTATCACATGCCAACTGACCTTGACAAATAAGAAGTACCTCCCTTTTATTCCTGACTTCAACCAAGATTTTAACCATGTCAGGTGTGACCCAAAATATCCCACTTTTCCATAATTCAATCCTACGAGAAAAATTGGAGCTTTCCTTTACTTCTGTGAATTTAAATAAACGAAACATTAAAGGTTGAAAAAAACGCAAATCCAATGGACTGTTAGCTTTCAGCAAATATCCAAACTGGAAAGGATAGTTTTTAGTGTCAGAAAAAATGTCATCCAAGTCTGTTGGCTTGTTAGCTGAGATTAAGCCAGGAAAAAAATAGTACTTTACCTTGCCATCGTACTGTTCAGCCAAAATTGTTTCCATAATCCATCCTATTTTGGAATTATCAAGAAGTTGGCAATAATCCATATTCTGAAGATACCCCAAAAACACATCAAAATGAAACTCAGCTCCCAATTCAATTTCTGTAAAAATTGAAAGAAGTTGTTCACTGCTCACAATTCCTGTATTATTGGTTTCCGATAGGCAGGTCAGTTCAGACTGAGGTTTGAATAAGGAGCTAACTCTACTGAAAAGCATGTCCTGAACAGATTGGCTCACAATCAACCATGAAGATTCGTCCTCTGAATGGTTTAGTAACATGATGAGGTTGTGAGCATGCAATTCACACATTGGATCTGATAGTAATTCCAGTATTTCAGGAATTACAAACTTGTCTCCTTCTTGCATTATACGCCCATAATCATCGAGTTTGAACACCTGATTACTCTTTATAGTTTCAAGCAATGTTTTGACCTGAAATGGAACTTTATTTAATTTGGAGTTGATAAAACTCAATAGTTCAGTAGCCCCTGGTGACAGAGTATATGCTGTGAGCCCAACAGATTCACTATCATAAATTTTGAGTAGATCACTTATTGATGTTTGTTTGGGAAACATATTTTTCTGGTCAGCAACTGACTTGCAATTCATGAATATTACGTTATCACTAACTTTGAGATTTTTACCAATATTTTGAAAATGCTCTGTTAGCTTTTTAACCTCTTCATATTTTTCTTCTTTATTGTCTATACAGTCTGCATGACTGCACACTAGAACTGCACTTATTGAAAGGAGAGGGTCATTGATATGATCCGTTATAAAAGATGCTCTTTCCTGAATTTGATCTTGGTTTTCCTGTAAATCCTTCTCGGCATTTACAACAAGAACAACAAGAAATTTGTTGTGCATATAGTATTGAGACAAAGTGGCAAATCGACTTTCAAGGTATCTCGATTTAATCAAGTCAAATTCAGGTTGGCCAGCAAAATCGCTAAATTGATATTTGCACATTCTACTACAAATTTCACTTCTAACCACTCCAGTTGTGGATGTTATATTAGACTCACCCTCACCTATGCAATGCTCTTTTAGAGAATTAATTAAGGTAGTTTTACCTACTCCAGAATTCCCCACAACAAGAATATGAAGTGATGGCAAAGTAGAAGAAGAAGATGCTAGGCGAACTCGAGAATTATGATGAACACCTTTAGACATTAAGTAATGGTGAAGTACACCATGTGATAAAGCATTCTTCATAAATCGTTTATGTACACTGTTTTCATTAATAAATTCATAAGGCACTCCTCGTTCTAATACTTTCATAATAAACCATTGACTGTTATTGCTCAGAGCATAATGTAAAATAGATTCTTTGTGAACATTCAAATGAGTCACAAGACTACCATGCTGCTTGAAAGCCTTTTCAACTATGCTTTCAAAAACTTTACATTTGTGATGGTAGCAACAATTAGCTAAGTAATGGAATATAGTATTTCCTAAGGTGTCGATGACATACTTTGATTCAGAGTCTAAAAGTTTCATTATGATGTCACTGTTTGAAGTTTTTGTGCAATGTGAACTTGAACAACTAGAACTGAACCATTCTTTTATAAGGTGAAGGACTAGTGGTACATCTATTTCATGGCTACCATCAGTTATTCGACACATATAATAAGGCTTGTGGAGGTACTTCTCTGGAATTGAAGGAAATAACTTGCCAAAAGAGTCACCTTTATTATTCATCATCATTAAAGGGGATTTATGATCCTTATTATACCAGGATTCCGGACAGTAATTTAATTTTATTAAACCTTCAATAATTTCTGAATTGTTAAAATCGCAAGCTGTATGAAGAGCAGTGTTACCAGACCGCTTATTCTTGCAGCAGTGATCAACAATTTTAGCAATATGCAAAGCAATATCCTTAACACCAGCACATCTACTACCTACTGCATGAAGTATATTATTGCCACGAGAGTCTACACAGGATTCTAGGAAACCTTTCCCATTTTGTTCAAAGATTAACTCCACCAAAGTCAGTAGAAGATTATAGTGGTGGTGAATGAGAGTTACACTGAGTGGTGTTTCACCATCATCATTCTGAATATCGACAGAGCAGCTATTATTTATGCAAAGCAGAGCATACTCCATATTATTATTTTTACAACACAAATGGAGTACAGTCTCCCCATTTTCTCCCCTACTATTAGGATCACATTCAGGCAAACTTATAAGAAACTCAAATACTGCTTTATTCCCAAACATGAAAGATTGCTGGAGTATAGTTAATCTTGGGCAAGAATCAATGACCTTATTTAAATGCTTCACAAAGAATTCTTTGTGGTTTTTATACAAATGAGGAATCATACCTGAATGATTGCTTACATTTACTGGATCAGTTCTAGCTCCACTACATTGCAGTGCAGCAAGAAGAATGGATTGGTCAAGATCAACTTCATTGATAGAGATAATATCATCTATGAAATCAGTACAATTAAGTCTACAGGCAATAAAAGCCACCGTTTCCTTCTTTCTATTTACTGCTTGCATGTCACTGTTTAAAGGCTCACTTGAAAGAAGGTTTACAAGTGCAGAACTTTGCGTGCGAAAAGCATTGAAAAGTGGAGTTTCTCCACAATAGTCGGCCTTATTAACATTTAGACGATCAAACTTTTTATGCTCTACAATACTTTTGGCATACTCAATTTTACTTGCTTCATATGTTGCAATATGTAATGGTGTCTCCATAGTGCTAGTTACAGCATTAATGTCATCATTATTCATGCACATCAAATGTTCAAAAACTTCTTTTCGGTCATGAAGTATAGCTAAATGGAGTGGAGTGTATCCTAGATTTGTTACATCCATTATAGAAAATCCAGCACTGATAAAAAATTTTGCCAGCTCTAAAGATCCCAGCTCACAGACAATATGTAGACAAGTAAAGCCAAAAACATTTTTTAGAGTTCTTAATTCCTCACAAGAGTAAATTTTTTCTGTGGTCAGAAAATCAAATATTAACTTAACAAAGTCAATGTTGCAAGAAACACAAGCAGCATGAAGCAAAGTATCCCCATATGCAGTTTTAGAGGAAAAAATTGAAACATTGGTAGTGCAGTTACGACATTTTTCAAATGCCTCTATATCACCATGACGTGCAACTGAGAAAAAATACAATTCTACAAAGGAATGACTTAGGTTGGGGTCGCCTAGACTACACAATTCACTACTAGACGAACAGAACTCATAATAACTGGCATGAGATGATGATAATTTTTCAAAACCAAATCGCTCGCCATAATTGTTGTATTTAATTACAGCAGTGAAATTATTGTTACATTTAGACTGAAAGTACTTAACCATATTATAATCATTCATCTCATATGCAAGGTTTATGAGGGAAGGAATCTCACGAGAAAAACCGGCTCTTGAATGGTTTTTGTATTCTCCAAAAAAGAGATCAATTACATGAAAGTTACGATTCAAGCAAGCTATATGCAATGGAGTATGCCCAAACTTGTTATAGGAATGAACATTTTGAAAGGTGATACTTTCCTTAATTGTATCATTGTATTCATTTAATTTGATTGGTCTTCGATATACAGCACTGCTACCGGATAGTATCAATCTTATTAGTGGGATAGAGCCAGATTTGCAGGCAAGATGTAGCAATGTGTTGCCCTCAGAGTTCTTGGTGGAATAATAATTAGGATAAGGACATTTATCAAAGTAATCCATGACTTTGATTTGACCAGCTTCACATGCTGAATGACACGGGCTATTGCCATGATCATCTGTCACACGCAGTGAGCATCTACATACCTCAATTAAAGCTCGAATAATGTCTAGGTGTCCCTTGCGACATGCTATATGCAATAGAGTTTCTCCAATATCAGAGTACTTCCTTGCTACATTAAAAGAAGGCTTCCTGCATAATTGCAGCAGTGCTGATCTGTCACCAGCCATCACTTGTTCTTCTAATTGAAGCACATCCTCTAAAATAAAAAAGGCATATTATTAACATGAGAATTAAGCTGTATACAAAAGTCACAAAAATATGAAAATTCAACTGCAAAGTATGTTATAGTTTTCATTACATGATATTGTACACATCATACTATTAGTAACTACAATCAGGCATTCAGAACCTTCAACTATAGTCTGTCTAAGTTGACTTGGTACAACCACAAGCGGGTTAAATGAAGAATGCATTTAATAGTAGACTGGATGCAATTTAGTCATGTGAATCTAAGGCAATTACGCATGTTAACATCTATGTTGCACAAAAAACGGGCCGGTTACAAAGGTATGCATTAATGTTGTATCTTTGACAAGAAATGTAGTAAAGTCAGTAGAGTTCTTCTGGTGCCGTTCAGTTTATCTCGTCCATTTTTACTCTCTTACCCCAAGTAGTGTGCAACAGATGAAGATCATGAACTGGTAAGAAATCCGTCCTTCCAAAGAGACAAGAGTAAAAGCGGTCAATTCTGCCTACCTGTGTCCAAGAATTAGTCTCAAATTCACAGGGTTCAGCTGTACAACACTGTTATTTTGTAGCTAAAGTTGGCTGGCTTCCTTATTAATTGTGAATAAAATGATATATTGCTTCATCCATATATTTATATAATATATTGAAAACTTATGTGATGTACAGAAAATATAAATATAAATAGTACAGATAGAAAAGGATAAAAAGTATAGTTGTGGTACAACTATCTCAAGTTGAAAGTGGAGGGTAGCTAGAGTCGGGCAAAATTTTCACATGCACATCTACCGTAGAAGGCAAAGAAATAGGCATAAGCACAGCTCTGATAAGCACACAATATAAATTTATAACAAAAATCCTAATTGTTGCTGTATTACAAGTTGCTAGCTAAATGATAGCTATATCACTATAACATATATTGACTACTCGTCATTGAGACAAACAAACCTACCAACATATCAGACTGCCACATACCCTTCTGCGACAACAGGACACCCGTCTGTCTGTTTCACATGCATAGCTTTGATTGTGGGGTGTAAGTCCACAAGCAAGGAGTTTAACCGAAGGACCACTCTGACTGAGACTAGCAGGCAGCCAAGTAGTTGACTGTCTGCCCTAGACTAGCTAAGCTAGCTTACAGTATATTAGACTCTCTTTCAGCTAGTAAAGCAGAATACAGAATGTTCAATGACAATTAGAATACTGACAATGCCAACTGGGAAATGTGGTCCCAGGCCATGCATACTAGTGAGCATGCACAGGAAGTGGTACATAAATGGAACAATGAATACAATTAAATGAGCAATGGCAACAAGCTGCACAAGCAACAAATGAACACCAAATGAAACAACAAAACAGACAAACAAACAATTGAATATTAGTTAGCGGTTGTTTGGGAGACCCAAACAGCTTACAGTTGTAATGATACAAGGCTAAGAAAGTAGCTATTAAAAAGAAGCCACTTATTGTTAAAAAGCTGTGGTTTTTTTCTTCTTCTATTTTTGTACAAAGTTTTGGAATAGCACTTTCTCTCCGGTTTTGGGGTATACTGAGAAGTTATTTTTAATCACTTCCGACAAAGCTGATTCCATTCAAAGATTATTTAAGTTTTTATCTGGCTCAACTTGGGCAGACTATGCTATAAATAGCTTTTAGATTATGACCTACATGATGTTGATTTGACCTTTCTGCTTTATCAATGGGCTTTGTGGTATTTGTATGTTCAAAGATTAGAAAAAATTACCAGTCAATAAATTATAAGTATATATAACACACCTCGTAGCATTCTTTAAATAAGATATGTAACATGAATAAACTTAACTAATAATCGAACAAAATTATGTTCAAGACAGCAACTACAAATATTTAAATAATAGCTGAATTGAACAAAAAATTGAACTTAATGTGTCAACCATTAGCAAAAAAAATTTTTTTGTGCTTTCAATAATACAATGCAGAGAAGCAGTTACATAATTGTTATATCTTGCATGATCTCTGTAGTATGACGTGAAAGTGATGTATATATGGGTAACAAGGTGCTTCTTTCTACTTGCACTTATCCTAGAAGTATACCTTCCATAATAGAATTGGATGAAATTGAATCCAAAATATTGTCCTCTGAACTGACTGGCCTATTAGCAAATGGAAACTGATCTATAATAAAAAAAAGAAAAAAAAAGGATAATTTTGAGCAATTATATTAATAACCACACACCTTTTATTGTAGAAGCCATTGATTTAGCAGGTTCTTGGCTCTTCTCAGCATGAACATGCACTGCAGACTGTGGTGGAGACCCTAACCCAATAATATTGATTTATAACAGCCAACCAATATGGCATGCCCCATACAGCCTAATTGTATGTTTAAAAAAATCTTAAATATTCGTATGTAAATGTATGTGTCACTTATGGGAATAATTATTTCTACACAACAGTACTGAACACTATTTAATTTCTTCCTAAGTAAACTTTGTCTAAGGGAGGAGACCCATAGCAACCGTTGGTAAGGCTGTGGGAAGTGTTAAGTGCTATCAACCATGAAAATCTACCACCCTCACCTGGCTCCGCACGCATCTCGCAAACATAACCACCACTTGATTTATTAGCGCGTGTAGCGGGGCAAAAATCTCGAGAGTCCCTAACCTCAGTAGCCTCCTGGGTTAGCTTTGACCACGTTGTTGTTACAACCAGCTTCAACAGCAAACTATAATCATGCCTTCCAGGAAAAGGAAGAGGGCTATTAGTGCAGCCACAGAAATGAGGAAAATGAAATGTGCTTTGAGAAGAAGTAAGAAATAAGTAAATAAATATAATATTAAAAAAATATATACATATATATATAAATGAAATAATCGTGTATAGACATAAGATTGGATTAAGTCCCAGCAATAGGTGGGGCTTCCACTGATACTCTTGATGATCCTTCCTTTACTGGTCATGATGTCACGCCCTCTCTTCGGCAGGAGTCATCATCAGAAGTGCTCCCTGATTCACCTTCTCAAGATTTAGTGTCCACTCCTACTGCTCCACCATGTGAATCACACCCTCCAGCATTTTTTAGTCCATCTCAAGTTCTAAATGATCTCACTACCGAGTCACATGATGACCAGCAAACCCCTCCAGGAGAGCTGTCCAAGCACTTCAAATACAGCCAAAGAAAATAAGTCCTTTTTTTCCAACCAGGCTCTTTTCAGAGCCACTACCACACAGAAGGTTTCACCTAAAATGTTCGCACACATAATTAGTGGGCTATTTCTTCAAATCCATACACTACTAGCTAATTCGCTTACCTGTGCGTCTGTAAGGCAGACGTGCTAGTATCGCCTACGCATTTTCCTTAAAAATTGATGCTGAAAAAAAAAAACTTCAAGCAATGGTGGCAATTCTTTAACATGCTGAAATTATTTAGGGTGATAAGGTCTCTCTGTACACCAAAATTCAGACCATTGGCATCTTTGTAAGTCAAGTTAGGAGCGATTTACTTCTGCAGACATTTCGTGTTGTTTCTCCGCAACTGTCCAAGCTTTTCTGCCGATTCAAGACTCTACGGCTTCCTCCCATTATGTCCCCGCTTCCTGCGTTAAGTTTTTAGCTATAGAAACTTTACTTTTCTAAATATCCGACCACTAAGGTCAACTTTTGCTTCCGGCACGCTATCAAGAAAATCTAAACGTAGGCCTGTTCACCTTACGTCACCGAATTACTGTTCCATAGACTGCATCCCGTGACCCCTAATACAGTTTGTCCAGCTTAAAGAGTAGAAAGTACAGATCTCAAAACTTAGACTAGTTGCAATCACAATAAGCTTAGCCATACCTTTTTTGTGTTGTTAGATCCCAATCCACTCGAAACTAAGTCATATAAAACAGCATAAGTATAAGAACTACGCTATCTCCATAGACATTCCATACATTAAGCGCCATTTTTTTTGACGTCACAAATTCGTCCGTCCTACGTCACAACTCGTAGTTAAACTTGAGCCGCGCCCACCCTCACACGGCAGCTCCTATTCGGGAACTTCCCTTATTTAAGGGTGCCCTGCCACCGGAAACCGAGGCGCGTAACCGCAAATTGACTGTTTTTGCTATGTCTTTATATTTCTTTTTCTGTGTACTGTGGGCTTACTTTGTTGTTACAGATGGAATGAGCACCAATAGAGGACTCCAGCAAGCCAAATTTGAAGAATGAAGACCCGCCTGGGACGGAGATACAGCTCTGCACACTGGCTACTATTCAGAGTTATTTCGAAGCGGCCGAAAGAGCTACTGCGCTCATTTTTTTTTTCCAGAGGTAGCCTGAGGGCTTCTTCGCAACATTACAGAGCCATATTTCTAATATTTATATTATTATTTTTTGTAAATAGTAAAATTTCATGCAGTTTTACTCGTGCGTTATTCTAAAAAAACTCTCTGTAACTTTATTCTAAGGGGGGTATTTTGCTTGTGCGCAAAATTTGGATTCAATTCAGTGATCCAGTTCCACGAAATATCAATTTTTATTTTCAAGTTGACAACCGATTCGCAATTTCACCCCGCCCCCCCATAACGTTGAGCACCGCGAACGCGCAATTTATTTGGTAAGATAATCAATTAACTTGTGACTGCTCTAAAAAGAGCCCATTTGTAAACAATAATAAGAAATACAAATGAGCCGTGAGATGGCCGTTGTAACTTTGGAAATAGTCCCTCGAGCAAAAGTGATGGCGTATTCCCGATGTTGCTTGGAGTTGGTTGCTCATTAGTGGGAGCGGGTAGTTCAGCACAAGATTTAGACTTGTAGGGGATAGGGCTGAAGAGTATAGCGGTAGCAATCCCGATGGAAAGAACTGAAGTGATGATGATGGAGTCTATACGCAGCGGAGTCTCAATACAAGGTTGGTGGAATTGTCAGAGCTGGTACCAGTCAGGGTGGAGTTGGTCATGGTTGAGACAGAGTTTTAAGCTGCTCCAATGGCTTCACAAGTACAGCTTCATTACCCTGCAGGTATAATAGAAGGATGTTATTCGAAATGACTGTCTCAGACTAGTACACTACATACAAGTTATAGCTCAGAGACCGTTTGTGTCCACCTGCTTCGCGGTTTTTGGCGCCAAAGTTAATTGATTGTTTGCGTGGCTCGGTTACGGGCAATCTCCCGCGTTTTACCAGCGTGTCCAACATCCCCTGGTTTAGTTCACAAATGCGCAAGCGCAACACTCTGACATCACAAATACGTCGTCATTGAGATAAGAGCTTCCGCAAACGTCACAACTTACACCGAAAATACTAACACTCTCACAAAAGCATTTTTATTTCCCTTAATTTTCAAGATAGGGGTTTCAAATTCATATGGATTAAAATACAACTATTTAGGTATTTTATATTAAATTCCCAAGACACTTACTTCAAAATTGCAAAATTACCAGCTTAAAGCATTTGGGGAGTTTAGTTTTTTATAAAAAATGAAATTAAAAATAAGTAAAATAGTATTAAAATATAAAAAATTGGTACAAATCAAATTAATGAGCCATAGATTCAGTCTGCAAAATCTTTAGACACTCGAATTCAATTTACTCTTTTTCTGGCTTAAAAACATCAAAAATATCCTCCATTTATAGGGTCACTTCTTCTATCTATTACCACAGTTGTGACCACAAACCACAATTTTTTAAAACATAATCAACTTCAATATATATTAATTTGTGTGTGTGTGAAGTTTCAGCTTCCTGACATCAATCTGACTGCACATGTATACATTTAAAGAACAATTAACAAAAAACAGAACTTTCTACTCTTTAAGCTGGACGAACTGTAGCTCAAAAATACTTGTCGCAAATTCACCCTCTTTGCAGGCGGCCGCGAACTGCGGCTGGGTCAAAACGAAGTGCGCGTGAAACTATAATGCCCCCCCCTCGGCCCGGATGTTGCATTTTGTGCCCCGCCCACCAAAGGTGCGCTCCGCTTCAGCTGCTTTTTAGTGAGAAGAATCACCTAGGCTACAGCTACGGTATATAAATTCACTGCAGGACCCGCTCCCAGCTTAGTACCGAAATCTAACAAGCTGGGTGAAAGATGGAGGGAACAAACATTAGTGACTGATATGAATACCATTTATATCTGTAAGCTTGCAAATCTTATCATCGACTCACAAAGAAAGTGAATTACAAACAACTTGTAAATATAGGGTAGCACCTAAGGGTGTTATTCAATTTTGATGAACGATTCACAGTAGTTCTGTATATAGTTGAAAAAATAGTTTTTTGCTGGTACAATGGAAATAAATACTACTAGTAAAAGGACAAAAAAGTCCCCAAAGAAGTCGGGTATGTGCAATTTCATCACTTCGCCTATCAATGTACATACATCTAACTAATGTTTCAGCACTTAAATAGCTTGCCTTGAGTTTCAATCTAGAAGAGAGCCTAGAGCTTCTCCCTACTTCCCAGACTGCATCTTGCCCAATCTAGGATTAACTTTGTCTCGTAGACAGGCTATGCCCCGAGTCCAAAATAACTGTATTCAGAACTGGCAAACTGTTTTTCTACACAGTCGTCTGCTGCTACACTGTTTTACACAGAACTGAAAGCGGAAAAAGCAAGCGGAAAAAGTAGAGAAGTAGAGGGAAACTTGAGCTTACTTTAAATAGAAAATCCCTCTCATTGAAAATTAACACGGCATAATCTCAATTTCTATGATGTCTATGAGAAGACAATAAGTTTTGAAATCAAACAGTTTTAAGCAGAGGAAATGTAATGAATGATATATTAGAATAAATTTGTGTCTAATTCTGGAAGCAAGTTGTTGTTTCAGTCAGCTCTCTAAGTGTGACATGTAAAATACTGAAAACAGGGAAGGGACATAAAATATTAATCATACATGTATAGCAAAATTAATGAGTTCATAAAAATTACTGCTAATAACACCATCTCCTGCATATGCTACCGAAGGTAAATGAGGTTGGAAGGGAAGAGTTGTAAGGTCATGATCATTCTCTGCATTCACATAGGTAAATAATAAGTTTTTCCCCTTAATATTATAAATACATAAACTAATGATGTGCTTCAGCACAAATGGCAATCGAGCTAGTCTGACTGAAATTTAAATTGGCATGCTAACTGCTAATAATATTTATTTGTTAGTTAAATATTTTGTTGAGTTTATTCGTGGTATTCTATAAACTTTTATAAATACATATATCTTGTTAGACTTATTCTCTTCGTGACTTGACTTAGACAAAATATTTTTAAGGAGTAATTAATCAAATTTCCTAGAATGATACAGGTAAAGATTGCAAAATCAATGCATTTAGCCGCCTTTCCAAAGCACACTTTGTTCAAAAATGCTCTATTGCACCAGAGCTCTAATAAGTGGTATTCTCTTAGTGACTTAACTGTTGGACAATGGATTTTCAAGTAAGAATAAAGCGCATTAACGAAGATAACTTACAACTGCCACTAAAAAACAACAACAGAAAATGAACTCAGTTAAGTTTGTAAGACATATCTGCGAACTCTCTCCCATTCTGTCTCCGTAGCTCTTAGCAGTTATTTTTCCTGGCATTTTTTAAAGTCTTTTCTCCGGAATTTCTTGAGTCTTTGCCAAAGTTAATGTTTAAAAGTAGCCTCCGGGGGCAGACACGCATTGACCTCTTTGAACAGCATGTTACCATTCAGGTACTAGGCTACTTGGATGACCATGAAGGTATTGTCATAATAGAAGAAGTGACTTTGGAGTTTATTGCTGCCGTATAAAAGTAATGGATATCATGCAAGCAAAGTGGGCTAGCTAACAGGTCTTGATAGCTAATGAGATACATAATATTGCCTAGTCAGCTAACTAGCTAGCTATGTTATTTAATACTGAATACTCCATTACCTACCTATCCAAAAAGAAGACACCAACCACTTTAGTCAAATTTTTTGAATCATTCTCAGTTTTTACTTTAGTCTCATGTAGCCAGACCCTTTACCAAACTGCTACAGGAAAAAGTCTGGTGACACTGCAGAGCCTCATTAGTTTTTTACCCTAGCTTCTGAAGAGTAACACGCGGTCAGAAGTATCGAATGAACATCATAAACATGGCAACAGTAGGAAATAAGCTTAGTTGCTATCACAATAATAAAACCAATAAGTGGGGAGGGTGGGAGAATGCAGCGTAAATTTGATCATGTGTATTTCTCGTCAACTCTACTTAAAATTAATAACTTCTGATGCATGTCATAAAACTTATATTAAACAATCGATCTTTAGTGATGCTTTTACTCCCATTATTGAATTAGATATACAGTCGAACCTCTCTACAACAGCCAAGCATGGGGACAAGCGTGTTGGCCTTTGTAGAGAGTTTGACCTTATTTCGGAGTTTTTCAGGTAAAGCCCACCACAAAGGAGGTGTGTCCGTCATAACTATGGCTAGCCAGGTCGTTACTGCTACTGAACTTCAAGTACTGGAAATAGACTCTTACATTAGGGGCTACCACGCATATACTGATGTATGGGTACCTATGGTAGGGGAATCACTATTGGTAAAGCCAGAGCCTGCAAATGCCAAAGATAAGAAAGCAGTGGCTATTTTGAAGGAGACTACTATTGTAGGTCATGTACCACAAAACCTGGCTCCACGGCTTTTCCAGTTTTTGAGAAGAGACGTCAACAAAGCATTTGCCGTGATACGAGGGGACAAAGTGAACAGAGGCGCTGGTTACGGTCTGGAAGTGCCGTGCATCTACCGCCTATACGGCCCTCCAGCCTATATCAATAAAATGAGGGAGCTGGTAAATGATCTGATTGCTGCTGGACATTTGTAATTCTGACTTGCTCTATATTCGAGTTTAAAATGACTAAATTGTTGTGCAAGCTATGCATGGGTGTGGCTAACTGGCCGTTGTGGGAGATAATTTTGTATTGCAATTTCACTGTGGGGTCCGGTAATATGACCGTTGTTCGGAGTTGGGAGTCAACCGTTTCTCAGAGTTTAAAATCTATTACAGACATGCGGATGGAGCTCCGTTCCCAGCGGAATGACCGTCGTTGAGAGTCTGACCGCTTTTCGGAGTCCCGTTGTAGAGAGGTTCGACTGTACTAGTATACACATGCAGTATTAGGCAGTGACTCAGACAGTGCCAAGGAAAGAGGCCTGCATTACTCCATAGATCAAACTGAGCTTTGCCCACTGATGTATAATAAAAACCATAGCCTAATTGGGTGAGCAAAGTGAGACCCTAACTAATGAGTCTCAATTGAGACTTTGGGTTATATATATTATATTTATTTATTCCACCCTAGATAACTTCACAATGATATTTTTAGGTACATGACCCCCCCACCCCCATTCAAATTAAAATAAACAGTTGTTGTTGTTGTTGTTTTCTAAACCACTGACAATATTCATACTATACTATTGAGATGTGAAATATGGGGGCTAAGCACCTCACTACCTTGAGACATGATGAGGGGCCCATTGTCCTATTACTAGTGATGTGCTTGAGCACAAATGGCGAGCGAGCCTAAAGACTATACTATTTTTATGTGAATGATTTTGACTTCTAACACTGAAGCTACTGAAAATAAGGTCCAGTTTTTAAATTTCGCATACACGGTAAAGGGATTTCAGTGCCATAGTAACAACTCTCAGCAACTGCTTGAATTGAAGGAAAAAAACAACAACAAAACAATACACGTTATTTAAAAGTTTTCTTTGTGATATTCTTTAGCTAAGTAGTGGTTGTAACACACAATGCTTTGACACAACTGGACATGCACCTACACAGACTTACCTTCGCAGTAGTCTAGTGGACATGTATTTTAAGTAAATATGTTGCGCACGGCTTATAACCATGACAAAGAGCGCATTGACTACCACCGCCACTAACTCGAATAGAAATGGAAGTCCCTTAAGTTTTCAAGTTGTAACTGCACCCGCAAAAGAATTCAAAACGGTAAACAATTCAATTTCTAGGGTGATACGGGTACTGATCGATAAACCAGAGGATTCTGTTTAGTGCAATTTGGGACAGGGTCGACCACGTAACTAACACATAAATGCGAGGGTCAAAGTACAAAATGACATACATACGTCCATACATATATACAAATAAATAAATAAACATCCCCGATTTTCGATTGTGTTACCCCTGTAAGTGTCTCGCTCGCTACGCTCGCTTGCCAATTAAGACAAATTATGTCCATAGTTGTAAATTCTAAGACTAAACTAAGTGCAGATGGAAGCACTTTTAAACAAACAATCACAACAGCATACATACCTTCACTTTCAGTGTCGAACTTCATTTTCTTTCTTTGTGGTTCTTCACTTTGTTTCTTTTCTAACAATGAACATTAATACAAATAGCCTAGATAAAATTTTCAAATTAAGTCAGTGTAGTATGGTCTATGTACACTGAAAAGCTACTTTCATACCAATTGGTGGCAATGAGAGAGAAAAAATAGAGACACAGTTACTAACTCAAGCCTATTGTTTATTAGGACTTATTACACATACATGAGTCAGAGTGTGATATGGTGAAAAATTTCATGAGCAGGGCTAATTTATTTTCACAAGCCAGAGGTGAGTGAAAATAAGCCTGAGAGTGAATTATTTAGCCATATCACTCTGATGAGTGTAATAAGTGGTTTATTCCACACTAGATATCTTGACTGATGTGTAGTTAGGACTAGGACTGGTAACTCACAGCCTAAAGTTGGTTGTAGGAGGGGCTATCCACACTCCCAGCTGATATTTTAGCAGCTGCTCTAACCTAGTTGAGTAGGCTAAACTGGAGGAAGGTAGCTGTAAAAACCTAGAAAAGTAGTGAGTTTGGCTGGTTGCTATAACTACTAGGGTAATGAGCTTGAGTGTGAAATAACAACCTTGAAATAGCATGAGTTGTTTCACAGGTCATGTACCTAAAGATATCATTGTAAAGATATCTAGGGTGGAATATATATATTTATTCCACCCTAGATATCTTCACAATGATATCTTCAGGTACATGACCAGTGGGCTCATTACCCTTGTAGTTATAGCAACCTGGCCAAACTTTTCAATTTTCTGTTTTTTACAGCTACCTTCTTCTAGTGTGCCCTGCTCAACAGGGTTAGAGCAGCTGCTAAAATGTCTGGCTGGGGGTGTGGTAGCCCTACTACCAACTTTGCTGTGAATTACCCTTCCTCTAGAACTAATTATAGTAGTAAAGATATCTAGTGTGGAATAAACCACTTATTACACTTGTCAGAGTATTATAGCAAGATATTTCACTCTCAGGCTTTATTTTCACTCACCTAGCTCTGGCTCTTGAAAATAAATTTGCCTGACCATGAAATATTTCGCCATATTACACTCTGACTCATGTAATAAGTATTATATACAATAATATATATATTTATTCATTTCACTGGTTACATACCTAAAAATATCATTGTGAAGATATCTAGGGTAGAATAAATCAAGATATTTCACGCTGTTATTCCACGCTATACTGCACAAGCTCATTACACTTGTAGTTATAGCAAGATAGCTACCTACTACTTAACTAAAAACAAATATTTAACTAATAAGGCTAGCATTAAAATTCAAATTTCAGTCAGACCAGCTCACTCGCCATTTGTGCTGAAGCATGTCACTAATTCTATCATAATACTTACCAACCATTACAAGTTCAATGGCATCCTTGTAATGGCTTTTATGTTTCGGTTTGGAGAGAAGAGTGATAAATTCCATTAAATAGCTTGCCTTAAGTTTGACTTTATTTAGAAGACATGATATCACTAATTGTACTTCCTCTACAGGGGATTGACGGATTTCAGGATCCTTCAGCTTCTCATAAACATCGTGAGATAACAAGTTTACATCATGTAAATCATCCAGAATGACAGAAATATTTCCCTTAAGAGCAAGTTCAAGATTTCCTCGATTTTTTCGCAGGAGTAAGAATTCAGGAGTTTCTTCTTCCATCTTAGTTCTTTAGAGGGTGTATCAACCAGTTTTGCAGCCGTGCACGCCCACGTCGCAAACTACTCCACACCTCCTCTCCCATGCGAAATCTTTTTCCCGCGCCCGCCAGATTCTCAAAAAAAAAAAAAAAATTCTCAGCACGCCACTCCCCCCCAGCGCGTGTAAAAGTATGTGGGTGGGACTGTAAATCTTGATGCCCCCCGTTGGCGTTAGTTGGGTTGTAGCGATCGATGGCGCTTACTCGCTTAACTGAATTTCTGACAAATTACTTAGCTGCTGAGGATGTTCTGAAAATTGCTGATGCCTTTCTATCGGAAAAATTACTGCCTCAAGATGATTATGATCAATTGCAAATCGAGGTTGTCAAAAATACTCGAGCAAGATTGATGGTCTGCAGTCTTCAAAGAAGGGTGAAGTCACAACCTTCAGACATCTATCATATTAGAGATGTATTCAAAGATCGAGGTCATCCAAAAGTTGCTGCTCGCATTGAGACTGAATTAGGTAAGTTATGCAGACCTCCCCGTTTTGTTGGTAAAGGGTCGTGGTTAGGCAATGTGTAGTACAAGTAGCCAAATTATTATGCAAACTAGTCTAAAGGTTGTGTAAATATACAAGCATATTATTAGTCTGGCAACAATCGATAGGTAGCAGAGCTTTATCGCAACCTGTTCCACTGAAATATTCAATTAGTTCTTTGACACAGATAAACATTTACACGTATTAGACAAAAACACTTTCACACGGTACTGATCATAGTATGTCACTATCATTGCTGCTAGTGTAGTACTGAAAGGTATATAATGATCATTTTAATTGTCTTATGATGTACACTCATCCCCTCTTAACCTGATGACTCCGTTGCGAGTATTTCTCTCTATAGAGCACAAATGAGTGATAGTCCACACAATTTATCAATTCTTATGGTGTGACTTTGCTAAATTGACAACCATTACCAATTGTGCAAGTGCTCGCAGTAGTTCGAGATGTATGAAAAAGAATATGGCACTTGAGTTTATAAAAAAAACTTGTTTTAACATACAGTTAGAGAAAACTATCGTCGTTCCATGAATAATGGGAAATTCTGAGATTCGGGTGTTCCATGGTTCCAAGGTGCCTGGATAAGAGGGGATTGAGTGTATGTGAGACCAAATATTGATTTAACCAACTCAGGTTATCTGGACCAAACTTTCTTTATTATTATTATGCCACTGCTACTTTCTAACATAAATTTACTCGCCGTATTTTCCATAATTCTGGATTTTTTAAAATGAATTTGGTGATCATTACGGATTTCCAATAGCTGTTGCTGCTGTCACACGTCGATTAATTGGCAAAAATATTGAATAACTGATGATTCCTATAATGAACCGATTTCTTGAACAGTAACATACAGGGCATGAGAGTTCATCAAGTGACTCAGTCAATCTTTATACAGTAAATTAAACATAAAATGTAAAGGTGATTGGCATTTTACCACCACCAGAGTCTCACTCTGAAGGTGATAGCAAGCGTCCTAGGATTGACGAAATCCTGGTAACACTGGTTTAATAAAGTGATGGAGAAGCTGAGTAATGACAGGATACACAAACAATACGCACGAGGTACAAACTGATTATTTATTAAAAATGAGGTGACTTATATATTCAGCAGGAGCATGCCCAGTTAACATTGACCACACCCCCTAAATTGAATTGTACACGCGCACGCAGATAGTGTGTGCATATTGATATTGGCATTAGCTAAACTGTTCAAGTCACTGAGAGTGTCGTCCAGCCTTCATATCCGGGAGGAGGGCGGTCCCACAGTGCCCATAGTCTATGTATAGCTATTATTTATATTTAGATGTTTGTAGTACCATGTTCAATATGAAGACCTTTCAACCCTGAATAATCTTCATCAGTAAAAAATACCGTTACGATTATTATAACCTGTACATTGACAGCTGCATGTATTCCACTTCTGTTTACATTGTTTTTGTGTTTGTGTGCGTGCTTTCAAACCGATTAAAACCTTTAGGGATTAATGTCTTTTTGCTATGAAGAAGTTAGAAATAAGTCAGTGGATTACAGATTAGTTGGGCTCTGTGGTCTAGTGGTGGAATATTAACATTGAAAGACGGAACATATATAATGTATTATTGTTGAACTAGACTCCATTGCAACCCTGAATTAAAGCTGTGTGAGAATTGCCATCACCTTACCGGTGTTATAACCATTTATTTGTTACCGAGCCTGACCTCACCAATGTAGGAATATTTAGTATATAACACATTTATGCAAAGCTATTTGAAAAGGACAATTTCAGACATGTAGCACTGTAACATTGTGCTGTGGTTATTTTATATTTCTCCAAATGCACTTTTTGCAAATTTTGTTTAACATTAAAATAGTAAACAAAAAGTTTGTATCTTCTATCTAAGCCGTAGGTCTACACTGTCTGTACACATCTATAGTGTATTGTGACATCATTAGAATGTAGTTGACAGCAATTCACTTTTGTTTAGATTTCAATAATGATATTACAAAAAATATATAATGGTTGATTTTCTTATTGCTAAGAATTTAAACTGTAATAATTAACACTTTCAGTGAAAGATGGGGAGTGTGATCCGGGAATGAAGAGCGAGAAAAGGAAAATTGGTAAGTATACATGTACATATTTTAGATAGTGCAGTGAAAAACTGCTAAGCTATCAGGATTTTTGTCAATTATTGAGTAGCGTTCACCGTAAGTTTATTTAGTTTTATTATTGTAGTTAATTGGTGAGCAAGTGAAGCAAGCGAGATACTCTACAGGTTGGTATGAGATTTACACAACCGAGGGCCAAAGGTTGTTAAAGTGTCGTCATTACTTGAATGGGTAAAGTGTCGTCACACTCTTTAGAAGGCTGTTAATTGCAACTAAAAAGCAGGTGGAATCAGTGATAAGGCTGAGTCGATTTCAAAACGGAAAGGCAACAGTACGAAAGAGAAGACAAGAAAGCCGACTATACTATCATCCTCCGAACAAATAAGAATAAACAATAGCAAGTTAGAGTCATAATTGAGGTTTTAATGACTTGAATTTCCAATTTTATTTTGTTAAATTCTTCAAATTTGACATAACTGAGATGCTAAATTCCCTGAATTAGTTATCTCTTCTCACGACTTTCCTGCATTTAACTTCATTTTTCTTTTCTTATTTACTTCGGAGGATGTTACTGTTTGCCCTGTTTTTTTAATAGTTTTTTTTTTTTTTGTGTGTGTGTGTGTGCAAATGGTGTTCTACAGAACAGAATTCTGAATGCATTATGTTGCGTACTGTATATTTACATACATACAGTATACATGCTAAGCATACACAGAAATAAACGTGCCAGTTTTTGCATTAAAGAAATCGTCACCAAAATGGCTGTTTTTGTCCTAATCACATGAACATTAGTGGCTGTAAAACTAATGTTCTGTTGTTATGAAATAGCATCACTAGGCCACATTGATAAAAAGAAGAGGTGAGAGTGGCAATAATTCAGCGAGCGAGCGAAGCTGACTCTCAGTCGTGTTCAATTGAGATTTCAGATATATATATATAGGTATGTATGCGTACGTCAAAAATGTTCGCCCGCGCTTCTAATTACGTAAGTTAGGTAAAGCGTTCACAGTTCCAGTATTTTTCAATTAACGAGCGCGGAGAATCCTGCTGCACTGTCTTACACAACTTTGTTTCAACCACAAAGTTTATAGCTGCTCTCTTCTTGAAACAATTGTGAAGTCTTTGTCAAGTTGCGCTTCTTTGCCACTGCTTTCGAAGTTTATTCAGGTAATTCTGTTATTGTTAACTCTGCATGCCTAATCATTGCTATTATTTAGCGATTTCCTTCACAAATCATCATTACCTATACTTATATTTTTCTGTAAAAAGAGTCTGCTCGCTCGCCATGCATTTGCGCTATTCGAGCGCACCACTAGTAGCACCAAGGTTTTATGGTGTGAATACAGTAGGAGACAAAAAAAAGTTTCGAATTCAGTTCCGTAGTACGGCCGTAAAACGGTAGTTTTTTACCGTAGTTTTTATCGTTGCGTTCTGTATCGTTAGGACACAACGGCCAACACCATTTACTAAAACGGTTAAGCTTTTCTGTCGATTCACAGATATTTTCTAGCTAGAATCTCTTCCATAGCTATATCAGCAAGCTAAGGCCTTGTATCGACCATGAAACGCTACGGGGATAGTGCAAAAAAGATTGTACAAAAATTTAACTTGCTTCAATAAAGCTGCAGACCGAAGTTTCAATGGGCACAGAGCTATAACAAGGTCTGCACTTCGTAGTTCTTCTGTTAGCTACTGATGGACCTCCAACAGTAAAAAATCTAAGCCCGAGGAGGCCCTAACATCGAGAAAACATCGATACTGTACGGTGGTCGAACTAACAATTCTCCGCGAAACAACTTCGAACAGGACAGTTTCTAATTTTTTAACTCGAAAAGCTCCGCCTTGGGAGCCTGTAAACAAAAAAATCGAAACGTTTTATTGGATAAACGATTTTTTATATTTCTTTGAGCAAGATATGCGGTGAACGAGAAAGATTAAAACGGTAACGCGGTCGAACGGAACGGCCGTTTTCACCCCCATTTTTTAATCGTGCGACGGCCGTTCTACGGAACATGTCTTCTACTGTATATGCACATACTGTATGTATGCATATCTGTAGTCGCTACACTTTAGTCTGTACATTTACAGAGAGCTGGTGTGATTGTTTAACACAAACTGCTAGGCCAGACAAAATTGCTGATGGATTACAATACTTAAAGGGTGTGGCATTAGCTATAGTTACATTTGGCTATGCTCTTACACTATTTGTTAATCATTCAAGCAAGCTTAAGTTCTTAATAATGCACCACACCTGATAAACAATTACTGGAGAGCTCCGTGAATTTAAGCCAGCCTTATCATAACAGTGTTGGGCTAGACAGCTTCCAGTTAGTTCTGTCCACAGTTACTAAATTGCTACAATAATTAATTTGTTCTAACAAACTCGTGCGCTAAAACTGATGCATATGGTTCTAATTAATGCACTGCATTTATAGATACTGTTTTTACACTCGTTTTTTTGTTCAATCTTGGAAATGAAACTTAGGTTTTATGTCTGTTATATTGGCACGTTTTGACGTGTACGTATATTATACATACATACATACATACATACATACATACATACATACTTACATACATACTGCATGTATACATATTATACGCTTACTCACAGTTTGCTATAAATTATTTGGCAATTAATGAAGTAAACTAGAGGTGTGCTTGAGAACAAATTATGAGGAAACCTTTTCAGTTAGGTTACATAAAACTACAGTATTGTGATTAATTTAACTTCTAATATTCCAGCACTAAAAATCCGTCAAGTTTTTAAATTACATATGGTAAAGGGATTTCAATGCCATAGTAACCACTCACACCAGCTGTTTGACTTTATATAATAATAATAATAACAGTGGGCATTTCTAAAGAATTACACTACAGGTTTGAACCTAACCCCATATTATGACATGCTTACTGCTGTAGTAGCCAGAAAAGGTAGCTAAAATAATTATTTGTTTGTTAAACGCTTACTTCGTGCTAGTCTTAAGCTAAGCAGTAGCTGTAAGGCACGACACTTTCACACACACTTGTTGACTGGACATACCAACACAAGACTTACCTTCGTGGTTAGATTAGACTATTGGACATTGAATTTTCAAGTAATTGGCAACACTGTTTTGTAATGGGTATAACAATGACGAATAGCTTAACTTACCACTGCCACTCATTCAAATAGTTTTAACTGCACCCACAAAAGAAAAAAAACAGTTCAGTTTCCTTGGATGATACGGGTAAAAATTTATAAGCCAGAGGATGAAGTTCGGGACAGGGTGGACCCTGAACTAACACAAATATGTGAGGGTCAAAGTACAAATGACATACGTACGTCCACACATAAACCAACAAATAAAAAGGTATCCCCGATTTTAGATTGTGTTACCCCTGATAGTGTCTCGCTCACTTCGCTCACTCGCCAACAAAAGTAATAAGTGTTTGTGTCTGTCCCAAACGCCTAAAATGTCATTACTGAATGATGACTTCATTTGACATACTTTACCAACTTGCATAATTAGGCGCTCATTCTGATCGATTATTAATGCCTTAACAGAGAGTGTGGTAGCACTTAGGGTTGACCACCCCTTTACCATAGGGATAATACAAGATTCACTCCACATTACATCTGGTTTCAATCAACAATAATTCCAAAACAGTGGTTAGTTGTCTTTGGAGTCTCTAATGATGATATAATATATTCAATTTGTAAATCCACAGAGTGCATAAAAAACAACCATAATTTTTTTTTCAACTTTTATGGAATGTTTTGTTGTTGTTTTTTACAATGTAATCAATCACTCTTGATGGTTTAGTCAGAACGCAGACTAGCAAGCACAAATTACGATTTAAGTTCTTAACAAACTGTATACACAAATTATTGTGACTTTATTATTAGAATCAGCTACTCATTACCATTGTTTAGTTATAATAATAGAAATTTTTTTCTCAGTTCTCAACAGTCAGTATAATATGTTTAATTAAAACTGAACCTGGCGTTTCGACTTCTTAAAAAGTCCACTTCATGGGTCAATGAGGTCAAACTCCCATGGTGCACAATATAAACAGCATGATAATTGGAGGGCAAACATGCAGTTTATATTTATTAAATCCTGAAGGGAGGAAGCTATAAGCCTGCGTATGTCTCTGCTGAACTTGTTGTTTTCTGGTGTCATATCAACAAGTTTAACTGAGACATAAGTTTAGAGTTTCTTGGATTTGACTGTCTTTGCTGTGCACAAATTACCCTTCAGGATATGTTACACAGTAAATGTGCCCACCAGTTATCTTAGATGTAATTTGTGCTTGCTAATCCATGTTTAAAATTTATTTATTTTTACAATACCCCATCTTAAGCATGTCTTCTTTTTTTTTCTTTTTCTTTTTCTTTTTCCTTTCATTTTTTAGATGGAGACAGTGAGCACCATTTGGAAAGGAAGAGAAAGAAAAGGAAAACAGGTAAGGTATACATGCAAGGTTTAATGGAGAATTTTTTAGTAAGGAATGTGGGCTCTATCTAGAATGTACAGTACAGTAGGAGACAAAATAAAGTTCAGAATTCCATTCCGTAGGAACGACCATCGCATGATTATAAAACAGGGGGAGGGAATGATAAGCCATTTGGTAAAAAAAAACCTGGATGTTCTGTTCGACCATGTTACCATTTTAATCTTTCTGGTTCACCGCATGCCTCGCTCAAAGAAATATAAAAAGTCGTTCATCCAGTAAATGTTCCGATTTTTTTGCTTACAGGCTCTTGGAGGCGGATATTTTTGAGTAAAAAAAATTGGAAGTCGTCCTGTTTGAAGTCGTCCTGTTTGAAGTTGTCTTGCGGAGAATTGTTAGCTCGACTACCGCACAATATCGTTGTTTACTCAATATTAGGGCCTTCTCGGGCTTAGATTTTTTACTACTTGAAGTCATATCAGTTTTTATTACAGAGTATTTCCCCCCCCCTCCCCCCCCCCAATGGTTCCCCCCTCCCCCCCAAATTTCATGAAATAAATAATAGTATGGAGTTAAAAGGGCATTCTGTGATTTTGTTGTTTGTATAATATATCTAATATTTTGTTAAGGTTCACTTCAGTTAATTGAGGTCCTTCAATTGCAATACGCATTAGTCTTCCAATTGATGTCACTAATTCTAGACTTGGCAAAAGTGGGTGTGGTCAAACAAACGTGTTGCCCCTCCCCTCCTTCCTAAACTCTTCCCTTTCCCCCCCCCAAAAAAAAAACAAATCCTATATGAAACCCTGATCAGTAGATAACAGAAGACCTACTAAGTGCGGACCTGGTTATAGCTGTGTGCTTGTCGAAACTTCGGTTGAAGCTTAATTGAAGCAAGTTAATTTTTTGTGCAAGCTTTTTAACACTATCCCCGTAGCGTTTAACAGGTGATACAAGGCCTTACATAGCTTGCTGGTATAGCTATGGAAGAGTTTCTAGCTAGAAAATATCGGTGAATTGACGGAAAAGCTTAACCGTTTTTTTTTTTACCATTTTAGTAAATGGTGTCAGCCATTATTGTTGCGTTGATGTTTGTTTACTCTTGATATAGGCGGGGTCTTTTTAGAACCAATACACATGAACTGAAAAAAATAGCTCATGTACTAGTAGTAAGAAAATGGGGGTGGGGTTATTTCATAAGAATTGTGAATGGAATAGAAGTTTTCAGTTTTTCTTGGAATTAAATATTGAGAATGACAACACATGGGTAGACCTAAAAAATGAACTGCACCACAAATTGAAAGTTACTAACCAGTTTAAATTTTGTGAGCCATCAAAGAAACCGTATGTGTATGCCCTGAGTATATTGAGTTGAAATGTACACTCCACTTGTATAGCTATCTGAACTAGTGATGTGCTCCAGCACCAATGGCGAGCGAGCCTAAAGCTACACTATTGTTAAACAATTTATTTTAACTTCTAATCTCAAGCTACTGAAAAAAAAAGTTGAGTTTTTAAATAACAACGTATACATATATGGTATAGGAGTTTCGATGCCATAGTAACCACTCACTGCAACTATTTGAATTGAAAAAAAAAACAAAACAAAACGAGGACAAGTCACGTTGTTTAAATGTTTGCTTTGTGATATTCTTGTAACATGCAATACTTTCACACAACAGGACATACTTGCACAAGACTTGCCTTCGTGGTTAGTCTAGTGGACAATCAATTTTCAAGTAAATACTGTTGCGTAGTGCTTATAACTAGCGTATTAACTTACCACCGCCACTAACTTGAATAGAAAGGGAACTCAGTTAAGTTTTTAAGTTTTAACTGCACCCGCAAAAGGATTCATATGAGGAATAGCACGGGTAACCGTGCTATTCCGGATTAATAGCACGAGTAACGCGATTGAAATAGCATGAGGCGAAGCCGAGTGTTATTTTAATTGCTTTACGAGTACTATTGACCCCTAATAGCACAGGTTACCCGTGCTATCACTCGCTAATAGTAGGCCAGCTTTTTAAAAAGTCTTTTGCAATTGTAGCTATACTGTATCGTTCAGTCATTATCTCCTTATTTCAGGATTAGCTTCCGCTGGAACTTTCTTTTCATTGTACGACTCCTCCTAATCTGTTGTAAAACATTCCGTCTAATACGGGTAGAGGTTCTGTGGTAAAGAAAGAACATTGTCTCCTATTAGAAACTGATGGAACTGTACGTTTCCAAGGTTAACGCTCTACGTGTGCGCACTTACCCGTACTATTTCACTTAACTACCAAGGTATTTCAATTAGTTACGCGCTATTTCACTTTCCCCATGCAATTTCAATTGAACTGCGATTTTTCCCATACATTTTTGAACGGGCAACAATGGTAAACAATTCAATATCTAGGATGATAAGGGTATAATGATTGATAAACCAGAGGATTCTGTTTAGTGTAGTTTGGGATGGGGTCGACTACTGAACTAACACAAAATGCCAGGGTCAAAGTACAAAGTGACGCACGTATGTCCAAACATTATAAATATAAACAAATATCCCCGATTTTCAATCGTGTTACCTCTGATGGTGTCTCACTCACCAATTATACTGCAATTGCATTTTGTTTACATGTTTATATAGTACTGATTATAACTCCAAAATGCTCTAGTAGAAAGAAACTGTTGGATGAGGAGTTTCAAGTAAAAATAATTCCAAAGTTTCAGCTAACTCCATCCCTCCCCTCTATGCAGTCCATGTGTACTTAGCTACATAAAGCAGTTCATACCTAAAAATGTTTCTTTCCGTAGCATTATTATTTGGCTGTACAATGTGAGTAGTACTGCCTTCTTTTTTTTTTCAATAATGAGGCATATAATAAACAGAAAAATAAAAATTGTAAATTGTCAAATGTAATGGCCGTATTATACAAATTGCAATACTATTTAAATCCCGCCCTTTTTTTCCTGATGTTGAGTGTAAACGACCATTTTAAGGAACTGATTTCTGAAAATTGTTATTGCATTTTTTATTGGATTTGTAAACTATTGTGTTCTAGACAGTGACGAAGATGGCATTGAACTGGAACCTGCAAGTATAAATACAGGTAAGTAAGTATAAACTATTTAATATATTGATTGTGTTTCTATAAGCTACCACAACTTTAGTCATAATCGTAGAGTAAAACCACATTCATGGTTATTATCGTTTTTATAATTATAAAAGATGAAAGACTTCGGTAGAATGTGAGCTAGAGTCATGCAATTTGGCTGTATTTTGAAGAATCTTATCGGATATAAAAACTTCCAGTGTTATTCTTGATTGTTCTGCACACAGCACCACTCCTTGCTATTGTTGCTGAAGCAGTTCAGGTTTGGAAAATGTTGCACATACGAATATATTGAAGGCTGCCCAGAAGGTAGGCCAACTGTCTAACTCAGGAGGTTCAAGGTTGGCTAGTGGAGCAGAGACAATGTAGGAAGTATATTTCAGTGAGGTTACTAATACACTTGATACTTCAGAAATAGGAAGGTGTGAATCTACATCTGCCATGCGAGTCTGTAGCTAGCTCATCAATCAACTTTGGTTACTTCATCATGAAATCTTTATACTTCAGGCTTGTCACTGAGATCGATGTCATTCTATTGACTCATATTTTAAGTACATCTTACAAGCTTTGCCACATTTAGTGTGCTGCAAATAACTCAAAGAAATTTAGTTTTTATGTGTTTAGTACGTACGTCCTGGCCTTTATCTCCCAAATGCACAACAGTCCTCACTGTGCACGACAGAGATCCACTCTGTAACTTGTTTGTGTTCCTCAATCTCTTGATTGTTCAATGCTGAAGTTTGCTGACATTGAAGGGAGGGCATTGAAACATTGCCCAAATGCTCAGCTAAGGGCATGTAGTCCATCTACTAGAGCCAGGGTTTCATACAGACTGTGGGAGTCCTGGGATTCTCCCCACTCCCAGTTTTCTCCGCTGAATTTTCTCCGCCCAATTTTTTTTTTTACCCTGACTGAACTTTTAAGAAAAAACAAATCGGTGTAAGATATACAAAATTGTAGCCTTATTTTACTGTTAGTTTGTTAAAATATCCAATACTTCTTCAAAATCAACTTTTTCTACATACAGTAGGAGACAAAAAAAAGTTCCGTATTCCGTTCCGTAGTACGGCCGTAAAACGGTAGTTTTTTTACCGTAGTTTTTATCGTGCGTTCCGTACCGTTTTGACTAAACGGCCGACACCGTTTACTAAAACGGTAAAAAACGGTGAAGCATTTCCGTCGATTCACAGATATTTTCTAGCTAGAAACTCTTCTATAGCTATATCAGCAAGCTAAGGCCTTATATCGACCATTAAACGCTACGGGGATAGTGAAAAAAAGCTCGTACAAAATTTTAACTTGCTTCAATAAAGTTGCGGACCGAAATTCCGATGGGCACAGAGCTATAACGAGGTCCGCACTTCGTAGATCTTCTGTTAGCTACCAATGGACCTCCAGTAGTAAAAAATCTAAGCCGGAAAAGGCCCTAACAGCGAGATAACGTCGATACTGTGCGGTGGTCGAACTAACAATTCTCCGCGAGACAACTTCAAATAGGACGGCTTCAATTTTTTTAACCCGAAAAGCTCCGCCTCTGGAGCCTATAAACAAAAAATCGGAACATTTTTTTGGATAAACGATTTTTTTATATTTCTTTGAGCGAGACATACGGTGAACGAGAAAGATTAAAACGGTAACGCGGCCGAACGGAACGGCCGTTTTTTAACAAACGACGTACCGTTTTCCCCCCGTTTTTTCATCGTGCAACGGCCGTTCTACGGAACGGAATTCGAAATTTTTCTGTGTCTCCTACTGTAGTTCTGGTAGTTCAATAGCAATTCATAATACATTGTGTATGCTTTCATCTGACAATTAGTTTCATAGTTGTGACTTCACCATTTTTATGTGATTAAACTGTTTTCTTGTGACTCTACAAAATTTCCTTCCCCTAGCAAGTGATCCTGTATGTGTTACTGAGAACAGAATAGAATCAACTGAATAAACTAGATGGTGGGATTCGTGTTGTCACTTCTCTTTTTATTAGTACCTCCACACATGTCCAAGGTTGCCCTCACTGGTCAGGATCCCACAAGGGATAGGTTTCCAAATAAGTAGTCCGGGATCCTCCTGACGGTCCCTTATAAGTTTAAATAGGATCCTGGCTGTCCTGGATATAAGTAGTCCGGGATCCTCCTGACGGTCCCTTATAAGTTTAAATAGGATCCTGGCTGTCCTGGATCCTCCTGACTGTCCCTTATGAGTTTAAATAGGATCCTGACAGTCATGGATCCCCCTGACTGTCCCTTATAAGTTTAAATAGGGTCCTGGTTGTCCAGAATCCTCCTGACTGATCCTTATAAGTTTATATAGGGTCCTGATTGTCCTAAATCCTCCTGACTGTCCCTTATGAGTTTAAATAGGATCCTGATTGTCCGGGATCCTCCTGACTGTCCCTTATAAGTTTCTCCTGATAAGTTTAAATGGGATCCTGACAGTTCGGGATCCTCCTGACTGTCCGTTACTAGTGAGTGAGAATACAGTGTCCGGAGGATCCCGACAGTTCGGGATCCTCCTGACTGTCCTTTACTAGTGAGTGAGAATACAGTGTCCGGAGGATCCTGACAGCCCGGGATCCTCCTGACTGTCCCTTACTAGTGAGTGAAAATATAGTGTCCGGAGGATCCCGGACTGTCAGGATCCTCCGGACTGTCCCTCACTAGTGAGTGAGAATAAGTGTCCGGAGGGTCCCGACTGTCCGGGATCCTCCTGACCGACCCTTACTAGTGAGTGAAAATATAGTGTCCGGAGGATCCCTACAGTCCGGGATCCTCCTGACTGTCCCTACTTAAGGAGCGTAAATACAGTGTCCGGAGGATCCTGACAGTCCGGGATACTCCTGACTGTCCCTTACTAGTGAGTGAGAATAAGTGTCCAGACGATCCCGACAGTCCGGGATCCTCCTGACTGTTTCTTACTAAATAAGTGTCCGGAGGATCCCGACAGTCCGGGATTCTCCTGACTTACCCTTACTAGTGAGTGAAAATATAGTGTCCAGAGGATCCCTACAGTCCGGGATCCTCCTGACTGTCCCTTACTAGTGAGTGAGAATACAGTGTCCGGAGGATCCCGACAGTCCGGGATCCTCCTGACTTACCCTTACTAGTGAGTGAAAATATAGTGTCCAGAGGATCCCTACAGTCCGGGATCCTCCTGACTGTCCCTTACTAGTGAGTGAGAATAAGTGTCCGGACGATCCCGACAGTCCGGGATCTTCCTAATCGTCCCTTACTTAAGGAGTGAGAATACAGTGTCCGGAGAATCCTGACAGTCCGGGATCCTCCTGACTGTCCTCCTGAATGAGAATACAGTGTCCGGAGGATCCCGACAGTTCGGGATCCTCCTGACTGTCCCTTACTAGTGAGTGAGAATAAGTGTCCGTAGGATCCCGTCAGTCCGGGATCCTCCTAATCTGCTTGTATTGCAGTGGTAAAAATTGTAGATTATCCCAAGTTATAATGGATATTTATAATTTAAATTGTATTTAAAGTAAGCGATTAAAATCTATTTTTTCTGGCTAAGTCGCCGATTATGTATGTCACACATGTATAAAATAAAAAATAAAAAATGTGCTTTGTTCATGTGCTTTGTTATTCGTGCATAACGAGAGAGCCAGGAAAAGGTTTGCTCACAAATTTCAGTGTCCACCTACAATAATAGACAAAGTTGTTTTAATTATTTTGAATTTTGAATGATAGTTGTGTACTTACGCCCTCTAAATCTTTTAAACTATACGGGTTACAATGTTCTTTGCACCAGGAATCTATGTGGCCCTTATAGTGCATTTTGTCAATTGCTATAGTAACCATCTTAGTTATTCTTTCTGCTGTTGGTGTAGCAGTGCACCTTGATGGATGATCAGCATACTTTTTGAGGTGACATCCATCATCGTAAACCAAATATTCTATACAACAAAAACAAATATCGCAATTATGTAGTATTCATCATCATGGCATACACATGGCTTACTAAGTTGAGCAGTGTTTTCTGGGTGGTTCTGCAATAAGCCGTGAATATTACCATACACCTGTCCCTTACCCTCAGATGTAAAGAGTTCTGTGATGAGTGTAATGGTACCACATGGCCACATTCCTGCCAGAATACCTGAATTTTCAATATTATGTTTTAAATACATTACATACATAATCATCTCCTATTTGGGTGTCCATGTCAGGGCAGGTCCGTATATTGGTGTTTTAAAATTTAAATATTATTTCCATTTTACGCCCGCTTATATGTTGACAAATGACAAATGCCACTATATACTGAGTTATTGATGGTAAGAAGACTTTAGACATTGGAAGAGGAACAAAAAAACTAGGACTGAACTATTATTAGGCTCTCGGCATTATCATGATAATGACTAAATATTCTAGTTAATTTTGATTGCATCACGCATACACAGTAGATGGAAAAAATCATGATAAACAGTATCTTGTCAAAGTTGCTATAAATTATTAGAAAAGGTTTTTATTCAGATTTGACCCCCATAATATAGGAAACATGCAATTTTTATATTGAAAGAATACTAACATCAACAAGGATAGACAGAGAAATACTTAGTATTGTTTTCGGAGATTTTTATGTGCAAGTTAACTTAGGCTATGTAACTCTAATTTTAAGTTGATATATTACTACATTTCGGTGTGAAAGTTTACGTTTCATATGACTAAAGTTTATCGATATACCGCGATATATGTGACCGTCTACAGGAAAATTGTACACAATGAGGGCCCTATCAAAAAATTTTTTTTTGCACTTACACATTCCTCGGCATCATATGTTGAGCTCTCCAAAGCCGTAGCTTCAACCGTTGTCAATAGATGCACCCTAACCGTTCCCTTCCAAATAATTATTTAATACATTTTTAAGAATAAAATCAATTTTTCCCAAACACCTCATGGGTTATGTATATGGTGAAGACCAGTGAGTGTGCTTGCTCTGGAGGTAGAAGTGTAATATTGATCCTAACACCTCATGGGTTATGTATATGGTGAAGACCAGTGAGTGTGCTTGCTCTGGAGGTAGAAGTGTAATATTGATCCTAACACCTCATGGGTTATGTATATGGTGAAGACCAGTGAGTGTGCTTGCTCTGGAGGTAGAAGTGTAATATTGATAAGGATCAAACATCTAGAATGACCTAAGCCACCCAATTGGCAACTTGATGAGTGAGCATATGGGTTATCTTAGATAATTAATTCTACTCTGGCAGCCTTACCAATCATGGACCAATAATAGTATAAGCTCTTACAAGCAGCAATTGTTAGTAGAAAATTTTCAATCATGCACTCAACCCACGACCAAGTAAAAAAAATTGCAGCAGAGCCGATTGACATTAAAAACAACAACAACAACAACAACAGTAAATTCTAGCAAACTTTAAAATATTCTTCCGTGCCACAGAACACTAGGAGCAGCTAAAACAATTATTATTAAACTCCACACATTAAAAAAAAAATGGGGCTGCACGTACCACCATACAATTTGCATTGAGATAGACCTGAATATGTCTCGCTTGCCACAAATTAGTGCAATCATTTTCTGGGATGGTGCTCCCAATTCATACAGCTAATCAAAGTCTAACCTGCAGTTCGGGTATGAAGCTTCTGTTTGTCTTTTTCTGTACGGCACTGAAGTTCGTGGCTCTCACTATCTGCTGCAAATATTCTATGAACCAAAAATATTTTGCAGGCATGACAAGCTGCCATAGTATTAACAACTACATATTTACCCATCACTGTCGTTCACTATTGGTCTTGAAGTATTGCTACCAGTGTCTCCAGAGCTGCTTACGGTGAGTGTATGGGTGACTCCTCCCACTCCAGATGTGACCCTACAATCACTTACTACCAGTTGAGCTCCAGATTCAAACTCCATGATCAGTGATGGTAGAAGTTCTTCTTCAGGCTCCCAAGTAGTATAGCACTGTTCTTTTCCTAGCCATAGAACCAATACAATATGCAATGAAAGGTGCTAACTCTCCAGTGCTCCCTGTACACCACAACTCTCAGCTGCTGTCACGTATATATATTCATTGCAGCTTTGATATTTTGCTTGAATATTTCAGCATCATGCGAGCATTCTGTATTCTCCCATATTGTATGCTTGTTATTGAACACTCCAAGTAGCGGCGCATAGCGAGTAAAATCAATGAAAATTGTATTGTAACAGGTTCAGAAAAAATATCAAAGGCAGCAATAAATCACTTATCACACTTGTTGTACATTATGGAAGTGAACATATAATTGAAAGAAGAGTAAACAGAATGATGCATGTGAGGTACAAAACAAACAAAGGAGAATAAGAAAACAATCATGACAAAATTAATAAAAATAAGAAGAGTACGAAAAGGAAAAAACGAAATAAAAATAAGGAGTAGGAGATGGAAAAGAAATAATAAAACAAACAAAGAGCAGGAACAACAACAAAAAAAAAGGTAGTGGGAGGTGGGAGGGGGAAGGAAGGAGTACAAAAGAAGAATAGTGGGGGTGGGGAGACTACACAGTTGGGGTGAGACATGCTCAACACCTATCCCACTGGGCCACAGCACCTCACTACACAGATTAGGCATTGATAGCTATTGCTGTTAAAACGGGTGTGCCATGTGAGTCGGTATTGTTATGGACGTTGCCTGCTATAAGATTACGATCCTATGGCTCAAGAATGATTAGTTTTTTTTCTGGATAATAAAAGTCCGAAACAGCACATTAAAGGGGCGTACTTTGTGAAGTACTGCATATTGATACTACCGTTGATGCTTGGATGGCTGCCATATATAAGTACCGCTGTTGACACGGGACTTCATGAATGACAGAATCAGTACTTAACTCTCACGTGCATTCACGGTGAGGATTAATGACAGGTTTACCACATATAAGGCAACAGACTAAGTAGTAATTCTCGTGGAGGTATTCTCTAAATCTTATCTTTTATTAGTTGTTACTCATCAACCCTTGCAAAAAGGCCCAGCTTTTATCCTGAAAAAAAAAAAGTCGGATACCATCAAAAATGGGATTAGGTTATTAATTTAAAGTATTTTTGTTGCCTTTCTTTCACTACCAACTGATTAAATGCATATCACTCATAGAAAAATAATGGCCCTTGAGTTGGACTCACTATTTCTGGAAAAAATAAGGTGATACCAAATATCTGCATGGGACTTACATAGTTTGTGAAGTATGACAGTTTGACTAAACTAGCAAACTAAAGCCCACAACAAAAATTCTGGCAAAATGAAGGGACTTAATTTGGGGATTACTACCATTGCATGCTTGAGTGGCTGCTATACTTGCTGTTGACAGAATGAATGAATGACAGGTTGGCTACTGTAATCCTCATGTACTTGCACACTCAGGGTTGATAATAATAATGGGACCAAACTCCTCAATGTTATAATCAACAATAAATAAATCTGGTGTGCAATACATTATACCAGACACAGTGTGACTAAACACAATGATTTACCTCGTAAAAAGTAGAATTTCTTGTCTGCTTCTTTCTAAGAATCATTTCCACAATCTGAGGAGAGGAGCCAACTGTTGTGCTTTCAAAGACTCTTGGTTTATGGTGCCTGCAGTATTTGCTTTGTTGTTCTGGAGTTTCTAAGCACTCTGTTTTTATGGAACCTGGAAGACCAGTATACTCAGTATATCCAGCTCCATCAGCAGCACACACTGGGCGGTTATTTTTTTTGTTTCCATCTAACACAAGAACATTCCCACAGCCTTTGATATCACACCTGTGTCCTGTCAACAAAAACATGCATGTTAGCTCAAATTAGGTCACATTGCCACACACGTGCAAGTTATGTTTTCCATATGAAAGTGGCTATAGAATGCCTATGCTTGATAACTCCAATAGTCATGGACCCTTTTAACATGGTATGTGATTTGAGCTGACCATGTATTCTTTAGAGCATTGAACTAACAATAATGTCAAAACTTGCTAAATAATCTTGTTGGATTAGTTTGTACAAACCAGATACATGCATCTATGACAGCAATTTTGGTTTTCCTCCCCCATCCAAGGGTACGTGTATGTGTGTGAAGGCAGGCACCCTATCTTTAGTTACGTACCTGCTACACACCCACACTCATGCAGAAACACGATGGACTAGCCTGACTACTATTCAACCACAAGGTGGGGTTTCACAGCAAAGGAAGTTTCAAATTTAATAAATGCCTAAATTCTGCATGGACATCTCATGGGATCTTTCTATGGTTCCACCATAGCGTAATGGGACAATTGACAGTAAGAGACTGGACAACCCTCAGTAGTTGAAGGAAGTGCAGATGGAAATAAGATGATTCTATTTTCAAACATCCGCTGCATGATTGTACAATGCTCTATGCTATCACACAGTAGTACACATATGAAATTATTAGCTGCTTAAACAACTGGTATTTTTGCTCCATCGCATAATTATGATCAAGATGGTGGTGCTACACCACAAGTCGGTTACAGTGGTCAATAAAATAAAAAACAATGGGGCAAGCACTTGGGTCATGTGCTTTAAGCACAACAGCAAGCATTTAGAGAAGTACATAAATCGATTTTCATGGCCCAAGTCCTATACCTGCACTTGGGAGTTCCATTCTATGTTATTGAGATTGCAGATCATCAAAAGATTTCAGGTATTTTTGGATAACAAAACAGACTTAACAAAACTCTTATGCTATCCACAGATCATGGTAGAAAGAAAAAGTATGTATTGTTGTAGCGAATAGACATTAATTTTTCAGAAGTGCCTGAGTGCTTGTTCCATGTTTGGTGACAACTCAAACAATTCCGGCACAAGACACTGAGTACAGTAGAGCACCTACCATGAATTGTCATTGGGCCACTATACAAGTGGGCCACTATACAATATGCATATGGAGCATTATGCATACAGAACAAAAGAAATTATCATCAGTAATACTGATAAATTAGGGTGTGTGGTCCATCCTTGTTTGCCAGTAGCTGGGGGGGTGTGTCCGTTGTAACGTTATATTCATTTTATGGTAAGTTTAATGAGGCGTAATATTCAGGAGCGTGTTCTAATCCAGAAAATATAGTATACAATGATTCTAATTTTAAGCCAAATATAGTGTTCTAAATTTATTTACCTGTATAGTGCCTGCAAAAAGCTAAGTGGTACTTGGGGATTACATCCAGGATCATTTTATCTAGGTCATCACTTTGTAGGGGGATGTCCTTAAGATCATTGGGATACCACTGATATAAGTTCACCAAGGCAAACAACAGATGGGCTTTCTCCAGTCTTCTTCGATCTAACTTGATGCGGTCTTCCAGTGAATGATAGCTGCTTTATAAAAAATTACTATTAAACTAACAAAAACAAAACAAGTACATAGACAACATAACAAACCTGGCATGCTGTCCTGGGCTGTGAATAACCACACTCTCATACTTGTTATAACAGTTGTAGATGTCACTCTTCTGTTTGTAACTGATCTGAGATTACAAAAGAGTATTACAAGTAGTACTCAAAATGCAATATCTCAACAGCCTCAACCATGAAGACACTGTTGACTTGTTGAGTTCTATGCACACACACATACTCCAAAATAAGACAATAAATGTCAAATGTACAAAATGAAATCACTTTAGGTACACAACACTTCAAAAATAGGGGAGGGGATGCATGCGTGATGAACTAATTTTTATGTTGTGCACATAATGGCATACCTGACCAATGAGAAGTTCCGCATCAAATCTTTCCAAGAAGTCTAGCTCAAATATTGTCTCCCTAGTTACCACCAGATACTTAAGTTGGCAACAATCTTGGTCGTACAGAACATTATCACCTGAATTAAATTCACATTAATTATAATGGTGTGACACCACACTCACTGTTGATTAAATCGTGTCTGACACACATAGTCAGACTTATAGTAATCATGGTAAGGTAAATTTATGCAAAGTAAAAATGATATTTTATTCTTGTAATTTTAAAATAACATTTAATCTACAGTATAATTGCTTTGATTGAAATACCACTGATCTTTTTTTTAATACATGACAAAATTAAAATGACTATTATTTTGCAATGGCACAAATTGGCACAAATTGGCATGCAAACAATACATTATTACATTTTAATGCTATATATGGGTTTAATACAATCATAAAATGTTAGACAAGTGATGGTCTACTTAATAGGGTCTGAACTCACCTAATGAATGGTACCCGTAATGCTGCACCAAATTGCAGTTACTTTTAGAGCATCTTTTCCGAAAATGCACAGCTGGTAGCGTTCCAGAGGACTCTGTGTACAACACTAGCTTTCTCAGTCGATCACTTCTAGTAACAAGGTCAGCTCCACAGGATCTGCAAGTCTTCTGAGGTGATATCAGAACAACGCCAACCGATTCCTTGCAAATCTTTTGTAATAGTTCCTCATCAGTTGCAAAGGCTTCTTTGTGCAAATACTCCATATTTTCAACAGCTGTTTGTACTTGACTCAGGGTACCATCAGAACCAGCAAATTCTTTTATTGTTTTCCAATAATGAGGCACGTCTTTAGGAAGATGATGAACAGCAAACATGATTCTTCTTAGTGCAGTGACACCTAAAGAATTTCTTCCAACTGTATCCATCTTTGCTGACTAGTAGATGAGTAATGTAAGTGTGAAAGGACCCTCACAAGTTGTAGTGTAAATATTCAGTGAGTTGAGCTAGGGCTACTGCATCCTAAACTAATACGGTATGTGCAAAGTTGTGTGAATAGAGAGAGGGCTTGGCCAGCTTCAATGTGACCATTATGGAGCAAGTACTAGACAGGATGTGGAGAGATGCATGTAAACTGTGTAGCAGGTGGGGCTGTGAGCAGAGCTGTTCACTGAATAGGTGTGACAGGTTAGGCCAATAATACAGCTGAGAGGTAGGATATTCAGGGCTAATAGAGAGCTGGCCCTGGCTGAAGGGCATTTCTGAGCATGCTCACTAAAGAGTCCTGAGCATGCTTGCATGGGAATATATTAGACTGTGTATCACTTTCAAATAAGCTTTTGGAGAAGTACTGTTACTCTGGTTCTCAAGTTGTTTGATGGCGTCTATAAGCGAGACAAAGGCTAGGTTAGCTGCTTGCTGGAAAACTGACATTGACTGGACCTTGTATCCTCCAAGATTGAGAGAGGTACAAACTTAGTATTGATTTGATAGTGTTGCAGTTTCTTCTAATACAATTATAGGGATGTTCTGCAATTGGGCAGACACTCAGTGTTCCAGCAACTGCTGTGTTGTTTGGATTGGTTTCATTGGTCAGTTTTGTACTGGCACATTCGGATGTCACGTGCTCTGGAACACGCTGGACGGAACCAGTAATAGTTTGGCTAGCTGTTGCCATGCCCACTGGGTCAGGGAAATCTACCCTCTACAAGTTCCTATTAGGTCTTCTCCAAAATCTCCGGAAAAGGTGTGGAAGAAAGGAGTCTCATCCATCTTGGACCCTGGAGGAAGCCACTTTTGAAAAAATGGGTGCACTCATGGCAGAAAATGATGGAAAACTTCTTGGACTTTATGACGAACTTAGTTCTTTTTTGACCGGCATTAACCTGTACAACTCAAAGGGCCTAAGTGAATCACACGATATCCACAAGTTTTTGCAGCTCTACAATGGCCTTCAATGGAAGCGTAGAACTGGTAAACCTATGTTTTATTTAGTAACTAATACTTAGGCAATGTTTGTACAAAATCATAGTTACAGGTCAGGCCAACTTTTCAATGGAAAGAACCTCTCTCATCATTGGTGGTTTCACACAACCTGCTGTGGCTCGCACTATCATTGAGGCTCAGGGTGGCGCTCAGAGAGGATTTTGCCAGAGATTTATGTGGATTTTTCCAAAACCTATTTTTGGCCATTTGGACACCCTCACAGTCACCAGTGACCGGGAATTGAGCGAACTTATGGGTTAGTGGCGTATTCATACATATATTTTAAGTTTGAAGCAACATTGATACACTTTCACAGAACAAACACTAGTGGAACTTTTAGAGAAGCTTTGGATAGAAGGAGGTGGTGACAAGCCTGTTCATCGGTCATGGACTCTTCAACCACAGTCTGGTGGCTTTGATAAGGCCTACGACAAGGTCCAGGATGAACTAGAGAGTGAGTGTGGTGCAGATGATTTTCTGACAGGTATATGTACCTGTGTGTGCAAAAGAAAAAGTGTGTACTAAAATTTCGCTTCATTTTTGTTAGGGCTCCTTGGTAAGTCTAAGGGCCAGACCATAAGGATAGCTGCTGTTCTTCATGCTTTGTTTGGGGTGGACGACCAATACATTTCATCTCCAGATATCTCTGATGCTGCAGTTATGGCAGCACTGAACATGGTAAAGGTGTGCAATGAGCACACGAAAACCATAGCTGGCAGACTGAGCTTTACGCCATTAACAGCAATTATGGCCTGTAAGAATAATCAGTATTAGTGAATGTATTAAATGATATAATATTATTATACCTATTTAGCGCCAGTTGGCAGAAAAAAAGATGAAGAAATAGCAAAGCATATACTCAAATTACCAGGAACATGCTTGGATCTGAGTGTCTTACTGGACAAAAAAAAGTTTAGATCTTTTGATCATAAAGAGGGTGCCTTGCATGGCTTCAAAAAATTTGAAAAAGATGAGCTAGGGAGTTTAATAGTGAAACAGGGACGAACCAGCTCAAGTAGAGTAAGACCATACCTACTATTAATATGATATAAATACCAATGTCCACACTTGCTTGCAGTCATATCAGTTTCGAAAGAGACCAGTTCCCTCTGAGGGAGAAGAAGCAGAAGAGCTGGCTGTAAAGCTTTCGAAATACGAGGTATCCATACCACAGTATGTGTCTGCTATGGATATAACAGATATGCCATGGTAAGAATATCTGTTGTTTGTAACTCGCTCTCTTTCTCTTCTTTTCACCTACTTTGTAATTAATAATATTATTATTAGTATTGTGTTGTTGTTGTTGTTGTTGTTGTTCATTAATTATTAATTTATATATTTATTTATTTTTTGACTATAGGGAAATCAAAGATCTACCACCACCATCATCATCTGCATTATAAACAATGTACATGTCCATATAACCATTAAACTTTATTCATTATAGCTATAATTCATTATGTGTGTTGAAAAAATTCGTTTGATTGAAGCTTTGTGTAATGAATACTTGTCCTGTATACACTAAGAAAAAAATTACTACAACTAAATATAAACAAAGTAGTACTTAAGAGGGAAATGGTAATCAGGTATAATTATAGGGAAATTTTATTTTAATAAGTAGTTAGTTATCCAATAATATATTAATATATATATATATATATATGATTAACACTATTATGACTAACGACTACTTGTCACACAGTGGCGTTCGGTGTACATAAACACAAACATATACAGGAAGAGAGATAAAGGAAGAAAGAGAAGGGGAAAAAAAGAAAAGAAGTAAAAAAGACAGGAGGGAAAAGTAACACATTATAAGGTCTTGCATGCCCCATCATACAGTGTAGGTACAATGTGGCTATAAGAGATCAGGAGAACAAACACTCAATAGATAGAGACGTATGGGCCGACATATCCTGATATTTTTCTTTCTCACTCGCTTATTTTTTCTTTTTCCTTCGTGAGAAAAAAAGCAATAAAAAGGAAATAAAGTCTGCCACAATCAGGAATCGAAACCACGACATCACTGTCCTGAGCTCTCCAGAGAGCTGTGAGCAAATTAAGTGCATGAATTATTGATCCATAATAACGTATGGACAAGCGTATTAAAATAATATAAGATGTTAGGGAAGATCTACTAATATGAATAATTACACATGCTTTTTGGTGCCAACTAGATGCATGAACCGTCCAGTCCTCGAGACACTGTATTCTCACTCACTAGTAAGGAACAGTCAGGAGAATCCTGGACGGTAAGGATCCTCCGGACACTGTATTCTCACTCACTAGTAAGGGACAGTCAGGAGGATCCTGGGCTGTCGGGATCCTCCGGACACTGTATTCTCACTCACTAGTAAGGGACAGTCAGGAGGATCCCGGACTGTCTGGATCTTCCGGACACTGTATTCTCACTCACTAGTAAGGGACAGTCAGGAGGATCCCGGACACTGTATTCTCACTCACTAGTAAGGGACAGTCAGGAGGATCCCAGACTGTCGGGATCCTCCGGACACTGTATTTTCACTCACTAGTAAGGGACAGTCAGGAGGATGCCGGACTGTCTGGATCTTCCGGACACTGTATTCTCACTCCCTAGTAAGGGACAGTCAGGAGGATCCCGGACTGTTGGGATCCTTCAGACACTGTATTCTCACTCACTAGTAAGGGACAGTGAGGAGGATCCCGGACTGTCAGGATCCTCCGGACACTTATTCTCACTCACTAGTAAGGGACAGTGAGGAGGATCCCAGACTGTCAGGATCCTCCGGACACTTATACTCATTCACTAGTAAGGGACAGTCAGGAAGATCCCGGACTGTCGGGATCCTCCGTACACTTATTCTCACTCACTAGTAAGGGACAGTGAGGAGGATCCCAGACTGTCAGGATCCTCCGGACACTTATACTCACTCACTAGTAAGGGACAGTCAGGAGGATCCCGGACTGTCAGGATCCTCCAGACACTTATTCTCACTCAGTAGTAAGGGACAGTCAGGAGGATCCCAGACTGTCAGGATCCTCCGGACACTTATACTCACTCACTAGTAAGGGACAGTCAGGAGTATCCCAGACTGTCGGGATCCTCCGGACACTGTATTCTCGCTCCTTAAGTAAGTGACAGTCAGGAGGATCCCGGACTGTCGGAATCCTCTGGACACTGTATTTTCACTCACTAGTAAGGGTCAGTCAGGAGTATCCCCGACTGTCGGGATCCTCCGGACACTGTATTCTCGCTCCTTAAGTAAGTGACAGTCAGGAGGATCCCGGACTGTCAGGATCCTCCGGACACTGTATTCTCACTCACTAGTAAGGGACAGTCAGGAGGATCCCGGACTGTTGGGATCCTTCAGACACTGTACTCTCACTCACTAGTAAGGGACAGTCAGGAGGATCCCGGACTGTCAGGATCCTCTGGACACTTATTCTCACTCAGTAGTAAGGGACAGTCAGGAGTATCCCAGACTGTCGGGATCCTACGGACACTGTATTCTCGCTACTTAAGTAAGTGACAGTCAGGAGGATCCCAGACTCTCAGGATCCTCCGGACACTGTATTCTCACTCACTAGCAAGGGACAGTCAGGAGGATCCCGGACCGTCGGGATCCTCCGGACACTGTATTCTGACTCACTAGTAAGGGACAGTCAGGAGGATCCCGGACTGTCGAGATCCTCCGGACACTGTATTCTCGCTCCTTAAGTAAGTGACAGTCAGGAGGATCCCGGACTGTCGGGATCCTCCGGACACTTATTCTCACTCACTAGTAAGAGACAGTCAGGAGGATCCCGGACTGTCGGGATCCTCCGGACACTTTATTCTCACTCACTAGTAAGGGACTGTCAGGAGTATCCCGGACTGTCGGGATTCTCCAGACACTGTATTCTCGCTCCTTAAGTAAGTGACAGTCAGGAGGATCCCGGACTGTCGGGATCCTCCGGACACTTATTCTCACTCACTAGTAAGGGACAGTCAGGAGGATCCCGGACTGTCTGGATCCTCCGGACACTTATTCTCACTCTCTAGTAAGGGACTGTCAGGAGTATCCCGGACTGTCGGGATCCTCCGGACACTGTATTCTCGCTCCTTAAGTAAGTGACAGTCAGGAGGATCCTGGACTGTCGGGATCCTCCGGACACTTATTCTCACTCACTAGTAAGGGACAGTCAGGAGGATCCCGGACTGTCGGCATCCTCCGGACACTTATTCTCACTCACTAGTAAGGGACAGACAGGAGTATCCCGGACTGTCGGCATCCTCCGGACACTATATTTTCACTCACTAGTAAGGGACAGTCAGGAGGATCCCAGATTGTCGGGATCCTCCGGACACTGTATTCTCACTCACTAGTAAGGGACGGTCAGGATCCTCCGAACACTGTATTCTCACTCACTAGTAAGGGACTGTCAGGAATATCCCGGACTGTCGGGATCCTCCGAACACTGTATTCTCACTCACTAGTAAGGGACAGTCAGGAGGATCCCAGACTGTCGGGATCCTCCGGACACTGTATTCTCACTCACTAGTAAGGGACAGTCAGGAGGATCCCGGACTGTCGGGATCCTCCGGACACTGTATTCTCACTCACTAGTAAGGGTCAGTCAGGAGGATCCCGGACTGTCAGGATCCTCCGGACACTGTATTCTCACTCACTAGTAAGGGTCAGTCAGGAGGATCCCGGACTGTCGGGATCCTCCGGACACTGTATTCTCACTCACTAGTGAGGGACAGACAGGAGTATCCCGGACTGTCGGGATCCTCCGGACACTGTATTCTCACTCACTAGTGAGGGACAGACAGGAGTATCCCGGACTGTCGGGATCCTCCGGACACTGTATTCTCACTCACTAGTAAGGGACAGTCAGGAGGATCCCAGACTGTCGGGATCCTCCGGACACTGTATTCTCACTCACTAGTAAGGGACGGTCAGGAGGATCCCAGACTGTCGGGATCCTCCGGACACTGTATTCTCACTCACTAGTAAGGGACTGTCAGGAGGATCCCGGACTGTTGGGATCCTTCAGACACTGTATTCTCACTCACTAGTAAGGGACAGTGAGGAGGATCCCGGACTGTCAGGATCCTCCGGACACTATATTTTCACTCACTAGTAAGGGTCAGTCAGGAGGATCCCAGACTGTCGGGATCCTCCGGACACTGTATTCTCACTCATTAGTAAGGGACAGTCAGGAGGATCCCAGACTGTCGGGATCCTCCGGAGACTGTATTCTCACTCACTAGTAAGGGACTGTCAGGAGGATCCCAGACTGTCGGGATCCTCCGGACACTGTATTCTCACTCACTGGTAAGGGACAGTCAGGAGGATCCCAGACTGTCGGGATCCTCCGGACACTGTATTTTCACTCACTAGTAAGGGTCAGTCAGGAGGATCCCAGACTGTCGGGATCCTCCGGACACTATATTCTCACTCACTAGTAAGGGACAGTCAGGAGGATCCCAGACTGTCTGGATCCTCCGGAGACTGTATTCTCACTCACTAGTAAGGGACTGTCAGGAGGATCCCAGACTGTCGGGATCCTCCGGACACTGTATTCTCACTCACTAGTAAGGGACTGTCAGGAGTATCCCGGACTGTCGGGATCCTCCGGACACTATATTCTCACTCAATAGTAAGGGACAGTCAGGAGGATCCCGGACTGTCAGGATCCTCCGGACACTGTATACTCACTCACTATTAAGGGTCAGTCAGGAGGATCCCGGACTGTCGGGATCCTCCGGACACTGTATTCTCACTCACTAGTGAGGGACAGACAGGAGTATCCCGGACTGTCGGGATCCTCCGGACACTGTATTCTCACTCACTAGTAAGGGACAGTCAGGAGGATCCCAGACTGTCGGGATCCTCCGGACACTATATTCTCACTCACTAGTAAGGGACAGTCAGGAGGATCCCGGACTGTCTGGATCCTCCGGACACTGTATTCTCACTCACTAGTAAGGGTCAGTCAGGAGGATCCCGGACTGTCGGGATCCTGTATTCTCACTCACTAGTGAGGGACAGACAGGAGTATCCCAGACTGTCGGGATCCTCCGGACACTGTATTCTCACTCACTAGTGAGGGACAGACAGGAGTATCCCGGACTGTCGGGATCCTCCGGACACTGTATTCTCACTCACTAGTAAGGGACAGTCAGGAGGATCCCGGACTGTCGGGATCCTCCGGACACTGTATTCTCACTCACTAGTGAGGGACAGACAGGAGTATCCCGGACTGTCGGGATCCTCCGGACACTGTATTCTCACTCACTAGTAAGTGACTGTCAGGAGGATCCCAGACTGTCGGGATCCTCCGGACACTGTATTCTCACTCACTAGTAAGGGTAAGTCAGGAGGATCCCGGACTGTCGGGATCTTTAGGAAGGATCCTGACCAGTATGGGCAACCTCGGACATCCCTCTGATTTCCAATCAAATCGAAGATCTTGGTCCCATTCGAATCGCTAACAATAAAATTGTGCCTCGTGGAGGTACTGTAAGCATAAAAGATGAAATTAAGAGTGTGTTTTGCAAAACTCCAGATTTAATAGAAGGATTGCAAGTTTCTTCTGGTCGTAAAGCAAAGCATTTGGTTGGAAAAGTAGTGTCTTCCTCCATTTTGATTGATGATCCCGTTTTAAAAAAGAAAATTACCGATTCTCTGACTGGTAAATTGCTCGGAGGTGAAATGGAAGGTGGAGAGCTACTTCGACTGCAAGAAAATGGAGTGACTATGCCAGATGGAAGCACAAAAAAGATACAAGGAATTATCATCAAAGCAGTGGTAGACTATGCAGACAGTGAACAAACAAAAGTGTGGCAATTTATAGCAGCTCAAGCTGCATTTCACTACGTTGAGGGAAAATTGGCCCAGGTGTCTAGTAAGTAAACAATTTGATCTTATTTTATTCATTTTTGCCTGACTACCTTATTGCAAACATTTTTGTTCTAATAAGTTGGTTACTAATGAAGGTATGTGAGCTGACATAGAATAATAGTTGTAGTTTTATTAATATCATATCTTAGCAACTAGACATTACAGTCTTTTCAAGTTTAATGGGCATAATTGGAAGCACAGGTAATTAGTATTGTATTAGTACAAAAGTCAATAAAATTTAGGCATGTGAATGTAAAAGGGGCTGTAAGTGGTGTGAGTTAATGCTATATATTAACTTCAGTTTTTAAAATTACCTAAATAACTAGTTTTTCTTAAGCTGCTCTCAAATTGTCCATTTTTCATTTTTGTGTAAATCACAAGTGGTGCATGCTGAGAAAAACAAGTGGATGAAGAACTTGAAAGGGTGAAATGTCTCACGACATGAAACATAAATAGTAGAAGGCAGTACATACTAGTATAGGACAAAATCCATTCCATTCTAGCTTTCTGAGACAAGTGAAGCAACATTGTTACTATTCTATCATAATTTAATATTTTACTATATTTTTTTCTTTCTGATACATCTTTCCAAAACATTTTAAGAACAGCAAGTTATTTTATGTATAAGGATTTATTATCTCTTAAAAATGGAAGAAAAACACATTAAGGATTTGTAGACAGTCTTGTATATTCTTATCTTTCTGGAGGTGAGAATATGCTTTAAATTCTGAACTTCGAGTTGCCTGAATGAAGCGCAGTAAAAACATTACCTTAATAGCACATTTTTATCGGTCTAACAGCCAATAATTAAAACTTAACCTGACATTTCCACTTCTTGCCGAAATCCTCTTCAGGGGTCAACTGAGGTCGAGAAGTTGAAACATCGGGTTAAGTTTTAATTAATGATTATTGACTGTTTGAACAAGAAAAACTTGCAATTATTATAATTATTTCAGCTGAGAATGACTGAATGATTGAAACGTTATCTTGTATTTACTGTTCAGAATATTTCATTCAAGCTGTACATGAAGATAAGAGGTTGTGCTCAGTAGTTCTTTCGTTCCACATAACTGTTTTCCTTGAAAAAGCTTTAACTTTATACAGCGATGTTCGGCATCCAATTTTGTATACTGCTTGAAAAAAGGAACTCAATACTATCAAACGATTTGTATTCTTGCGGTGATGCCAGTATTTTTTCAAACTTCAAGCATACTGCAGTATCACAGGTTTAGATTTTTAGCTTTTTTCAATGGCATGCCTAGAGGGCACCTGAGAAGAGGGAGGGGGGGGGGGGGACTCTAGCGGTTTTTGCTCCCCCACCCACTGTTACAGAGGGGTTGAGCTCCCGCTCCCTCCCCACTTTGAGGCCTACTATGTATTGACTGGAAGAAGTAAAAATTATAACAAAATTGATTTTTATATGGTACATTTAGTTAAAATTGAAAAATGTTTCACCACCAAGTCTAGTGTGTATTTCAAATGATGTAGTATGATTTTTAATAACCCTCTGTGCACATGCACATGGGAGTTAAAGTAGTCTGTTTGACATTCATTCTGTCACTCTGTCAACAGCAGATCTCAAAGATGCGGACTTTATGTTTAGAGAGAAAAGAACCCAGACTCGATGATGATTTAAGTCCCTATAATTTGTTACTTTTTTGTTTCAGCTTAGTTTTTAAGAAAATGAGAGAAAAGGCGGACATAAGGTAAGTGCTGCTATATGGCCACATCCATTCATTCTTTTACTGCATTTAGAATCATGCACGCTCAAAGCAGGCTCTGTGCTTGAGGAGTTAAACTACTATGCACTAATCACAAGAAACAATGACCGTCTAGTTAATTTCAGCTAAGTTTTACCTTTCTGTGGGAATTATTTTTAGTTTTACCACATAAGCTTATGCAAGGATAGGGTTCACAATTTGAGAAGTGTGATGTATTGGTTGTTTAACTGTTTTTTCTGAGGATTCTATATATAGTTTGCAGAAGATGTTGACTATATTTAAGGTGTTTTAAATTGACATACCTGTTCATATGTCATTGCAACCTTAATTTTTTCCTTTGGTAGATTTAAGCGATGATATTCTGGCAGTTTTAAATGAAGATTACAGTGGCCACTGTACAATTCTTACTGCACATCTTATGGTAGTTGGCCTACCAAATGCTGGTAAATCTTCATTGGTTGCAAATTTATTAAATACAGAAAAGCCTTCAGGATCAACCGGATTGTGTGAAGAATCCCATGTCCTCGTTGGGAAGCCGACAAGTCACCATGCTGGAATAATCACTAATGATGAGTGGAAACCAGTGGATCTTCAAGTTTCACTTGGGAGAAAGGTGGCTGAAATTACCAAAGATTCTAAGAGTGACACAAAAATGAAATCAGAAATACTTGTTGAAGGCATCGAAATGCAAATTGAAAAGAATTCCTCAGAAGATCTAATGGCCAAGGTTCATATTGATAAGCCAAACCCACAAAATTCCAATGTGCACAACGCAGAAATGATTTCTGCCATGCTTGCTAGCAATGGTATAACTAATTTAAAAGATTTGAATGAGAGCAAATCTATATATCTTCGTGACTGCGGAGGGCAACTAGAATTTCAGAATATCCTCTCTGTTTTAATTTCTGGTCCATCCATTGTTTTGTTTGTACTTGATGCCAGTATGGAGGATCTGAACAAGCCCTTCACACATACGTTCAGATTGGATGATGGAACAGAGATTAACTCACGCCAATCAATTTCTGTATATGATAGTTTCCGACAAACATTGGCAAGTATTGATGTATTGAAAAGCAGAGCAAGGTTTGAAGACTCCAATGAGTTTGACTGCAAAGTTATTATTGTTGGTACCCATTTAGATGAAATTTCGTCTCCTGAAGAAAAAATTGAAAAATTGGACAAAGAAATTGTTGATATAATAAAAGATCAGTGTATGTCCCACCTTGTAATCTTTCGAGAAAAGAGTGATAAGAGGGTCATATATGCAGTCAATAATGAGAATACAAAGGATAAACATTTTGAAGAATTGAAGTCAGAAATAACGGACCGAATGGAAAATTGTAAAACCTTTGAGATCCAATACAAAATTAAACCTTTATTACTTTCTTTACATCTCGAGAATCAGAAAAGTATTATGAGACGGCATGATTTTGAAGCTTTTGCAAAAGACTTTAATATAAATGGTAAAGAACAAGTGGATGATGTTTTGAAATTTCTGCATCACACCATTGGCATTTTGCGTTATTATGAAGTTGATGAACACCACCAGTTCATTGTGACTGATCCCAGTGTTCTGTTTCAGTGTCTTACCAAAATTATTGTTGATACTTTTCCAGATTCAAGCTCTTGTACAAGTGACCAAATAAAAAGTCTTCAGATGGGGATTATTTCTAAAAAAGATTTATTAGAAATGCCAAGTTTTCAGGACAGTTTGAACTCAATTACTCTCGACCCTGAGGATTTTTTCTCTTTTTTGAAGCATCTTCATTTCATAGCACCATTCAAAGAAAGTAATAAAGATATGGTTTTTATACCTACGGCTTTATCTCATATTTCAGAAGAGGATAACAGTGAAGGAGATAGCAGTTTTTTCATCCAATTCAAATGTAAATATTGTCCTAAAGGCCTCTTCTTTTTTTTTCTAGCTTATTTGATGGAAGGAAGCAAAAATAAAGGATCGAATAGTGTGAACTTAATATTGGTAAACCGGAAAATATATCGAAACAAAGTGTTTTTTAACATTGAGCATCATAATTGTGAGGAAGATGAGATAGCGGTTTCACTAACTAAAGAATCATATATAAAAATTCAGTTTTATACACGAAAACCTTTTGAAAAATGGAAAGACAATAAGAAATATCATGAATTATATTTCAATACTGCAAATCAAGTACGTAAAGAAGTAATGAATTCAATTGGAAAGGCATTAACACAACTCAATTATGATCAAGATAAAATTGGCCCAGTGCCTAGCAGCAGATGCAAAGATTGCAAGATAGTATGCCCCATGAATATATCAGAAGCAATCAAAATATATTGCCCACAAAGAAGACAGTACAAATGTGGTTCAGAAATGGAAGAAAAAGATCGCATTTGGTTCCGCACTGATATTATACAAGGTATTGTAGAATGTTCTTGGTTATTATTTTATTGAAGTAGTAGTGATGTGCTGGATAACAAGTTTTTAAATTGCAAAACACAGAAGACTATTTTTGTACAATATGCGTAAATGATCACGGTATTATGTTATATGCCACAGTTCTTTTAGCTATGAACAATTTTTTTTAAGTTTTAGATGCTGGCTCCTCAAATAAATTCTCGGTCACTTCATCCCCATCAAAAGTACATTGAGACTGAGCATTGTAAAATAAACTTTTGTCTAGTTGTAGACAGCGGATACAGAACAAAGTAGCAACATTTCCTTTAGTCTGTATGTTTTATAAGTGACCCTCGCTGTGATAACTGTTAATGTTGGACATTTATTTGTTCCTGTAAACTAATTTGATATCATTTTCTTACCACTTTGATTGTTTGAAGACAGCAAAATGGAACAAGTAGCTACACTTCCTATAGTATGTATTTTGGAGTGACCCTTGCTATGGTGTTGGACAAACTATATTTTCCCATAAATTTACTAGACATCATTTCTTATAAATACCAAAAAATAGGTACTGTTTGCAATTTACAGTTATTATTACACTAATATATGGGGGGAAAAGGGAAAATTATGGAGTGATTATTTAATATAATGCAGGTAAAATCGCTTTTGACCACAATATTTAGTACTAAAATGCTGATAAATAACATTTAAATGTAATATTTCACCATAGTATTGAATAAATTGAGAAAAATATGATGTATGAAAGTATTAGTTTGTTGCATGACTAAAAAAAACTGGGCAAAATCGCTCTTCACCTTGATCGTCCAAGACAATTTATTTCAGGCATTGTTCATGTACCTACCGGCTACAAGTACACTGCAGCCATTCCTTTCCATCTTGGCAGAATTTCTCATAGCAAAAAGTACATTCCCAAACAATTGTCAAAAGAATCTTGTACGTCTCCAGTGATGTGGTGGTTGTGGATGTAGGAGTACTTGAGGATGGAGGTCAAGTCTCATCAAATATAGTACATGTACTTTTGGTGTTGCACTTCCTACCACCTGACTTTGCTTTCTTCAATGCAGCATCTTCCCTCATCCTTTTCTTCTCAAGCTGCTTCTCTTTCTTCTTCCTTGCCATCTCTTCTCTTTCTAACTTCTTTCTTTCAAGTTCCCTCTTTCGCTCTTCCTTCTCTAGTGCTGCCTGTTCGTTTTTTTGCTTCTTTTCATCCAGCATTTTTAAGCACTCTGCACTTGTTAAGACCCTAGTTTTATTAGCAGTTTTCAAGGGTTCTGTCATAAATCCTTGCTAACAATTGTTCGAGAAGACTTGGGGGGATGGCCAGGCAGCAAGTTTGTAATTGAAGGTAATGGCGAACGCTTCAAGGCAAGAGCTTGACTTGAGTTACTATTGGATCTGCTAGGAGTCACAGGTGAATCTGAACCTGCACTTACATCTGGCTTCTCACAAGCAAAAGTATGAGAAACTATCACAGGATATGAATTATTACGAGAATTTATGCCAGGGGTACACAATTTTTTATTCTGAAGTGAATTATCATCACCAGAGAGAGTTTCTGGAGCTTCACCACTATTGTCAAAACTACTAGAAGAAGACAGAGTTGATCCTGTGCTGTCATTGCTTGGTAGACATTTAATTGATATCAAAGAGGCAATATTATCAGATGTGCCACTGTCGAGTGGTGTAAGCATTGGAGTGTCAGGAAAGAATTCTGTGATGCTTGATTCTTCTGGCAAGGCTTCTGGATGATTTACTTGTAGCCACAAAATATACTCATCATCATGGAGATCATAGAGCTTCTTTTTCAGTAGAAAATGAAGGGGACTCACTATTGTTCTCCACACAAGGGGAACTGCTTTCGTACTAGTCAATATCGATTGACTCTATCTTCGTGATTAATTATAACTTTGCGACGTATCTCCACTGCACCATCATTCCCTGGATACTGCTTCAGAAGATTTTCTGGGTTGAATGGAATTGTGCCTGCTCTTTTAAAGCCATTGCAAATCACTTCAGGCAAACAAGACGTGAGCCATGCCTTAAAAATAAGTTGAAAAAATTAAATTTAATGATAGCTTTCCCCTGTGATACTTGAATATAATCATGGCAGACCTTGCTCCAGTGTTTCTTCAGGGAGCAAAAAAAAAACTAACATCTAATGGCTGAGTCTCATGGGTAGTGTGAGGTGGGCGGCAGAAGAAAATAACAGAATGGCACACCGGATAGAGTCTGGATCATAAAGTGAACTATGCTCATCCACAAGGAGCAACAAAGGACAAGACGGCACAGCATGGGTGAGAAAATGCTCTTCTAACTTCTAAGGCAAAATCACTTTTTCCTGCCACTGTAGCAAAGACAGAAGTGAAGAATCACCCGGCAATCTTTCCAATGTAAAAGCTGCAGCAGAAACATCTAAAATTTCCAATGTAGAGGAGCCAAATATTCCTCCAAAGAAAACAACTACTTCAACAGTTGCACCAAAGCAACACAGCATTTCTGCAGCAGAAGTGACATGGACTGATCAAAGGATTAGTCAGCATCTTGAAACTAGAAAACACTATAATTTCGAACAAATGCGAATGAAATTAAGGAATGGTAACTAAATATACATGCAGGACACAGGAGGCCAGCCAGAACTGATGGAGTGTCTTCCTGCACTTACTATTGGGCCTGCTTTATACTTACTTTTCTGCAATCTCAGCATTGATCTTGACGAGTGTTACAAAATTGGTTATCGTAGTTCAGATGGGAACACTTTACCAGGTTTATCAACTGTCACTGTGGGGGAAACCATGCTCACAGCCTTGGCCAGTATTGCTTCTATGAGTTGTTCCTCTTGTGTTACAAATGCTGTTCTACAGCAAGATAAAGGGGCATGTGTATATATTGTTGGTACTCACAAGGATTTAGTCAGTAATGATGATATTGACCAATATGAGTATAATTTGCAAGAGCAATTGAAAGCTACATATTTCTACCAAGAAGGAATTATACAATGGTGGCACAAAGAAGACTTTTCTTCTACAAACAACATCAGTCAAACTGTAAAGGAACGACTTATATATCCAATTGATAACATGCACGGAGATGATGAAGAAATGCAATGTTTGCGAAAATCTATTCTTGATAGATTGCATGCTATTCATGGAAAGACAAGAATTCCAAGTCAGTGGTTATTGTTCAGCATCCTTTTACGCAAGAATAAAGAAAATTTTATTTCTCTGCTAAGTTGCTCTGAACTGGGAGCCAAATTGAACATGAAGAAAGAAGATGTAAAGTCCGTCCTAAATTTCCTCCATTATAATTTAGGAATATGTATGTATTTTCATAATGTTCCAGCATTAGAAGACATTGTTATTTCTAATACCCAAGCTGTCTTCAAGCGTTTAACTGTTTTAATTGAAGCTGCTCATAAAACATTTAAAGAAGTGGACAAAGCAGCTCAAGTGCGTTTTCGAGAGTCTGGAAATTTTTCTGTGGATAAATTTAAGGTTTTAGGGGATGACATATTGCCTCTAGAAAAATTAGTTCTTATTTTGAGCCACCTCAATAATATAGCTCCAGTAAAGCCCAATTTGCACAATAAGGAATACCTGACATCCTCATTTCAGACAATGGCCCTCAGTTCTCCAGTCAAAAATTTAAAGAATTTTCCAAGTATTACCAATTTTCTCATGAAACCAGCAGCCCACATTACGCACAATCCAATGGGAAAGCTGAAAAAGTGGTGCAAACTGTAAAAAACATACCTTGTCAATAATTTGGCGGAAAAAATTTGCTACAGTTGCTGGAAATATTCCCAGAGGCACAAAGCCACACATGTAATAAACAAATAAAGAAGGTAGGTCATTTTGACTGCAACTCAACTGATAATCTTCCAATTCTTTGTCAGAGGCATTTAGCAAAACACATGGCATGAAATATACATCTCCACTGATACCACTTGGTTGCTGTAAAAACAAGCATTTTTATGATTTGGTCACTATTAATTTCACGTAAGCAATCTACTTCAATAAAGTTTGAGTAGTAGTCAACCAGAATAAGAAAATGACGTCCACTGAATTCACACAAGTCAGCGCCAACTTTTTTCCAAGGCCGAGAAGGTGCAGGGTGGGATAAGAGAGGTTCTTTAGTGTTGTTTCTCTGGTAGGTGGAACAGATCATGCAGGAAGTCACAATATCTTCAATTCCTACTCCCATGCCTGGCCAAAATAACACATCTCTCGCATGACGCTTGCACTTCTCAATTCCCAGATGAGAACTGTGAATCTGCTTCAACATATCTGGTTGCATAGCTGTTGGTACAATTACTTGACCACCTTTGAATAAAATCCCGCAGTGATAAGTGACTTCATCACGATAGTTCTAGTATCCTCTTGCTCCAGGAAGTACTTCTGATTTGCATTGTGGCCATCCATTTTGAACAGTTGTGGTCAAGTCACGTAATGCTGGGTCATTTCTGTTATTTTCTTTGAATTCTTGTAATTTTGGTTCAGTGATTGATAAGGTATGCAGAATGTTGATATCATACTCATGAAACTCTAGTTCTGTTGGTTCGACATTCATTGGTGCTGTCAAGAGAGAGTATCAGCTGTCAAGAGAGAGTATCAGCTATCAATGGCTCTTTTTCTTGTCTGTATTGTATAGTGATTGGATATCTTTGTATTGACACCATCATTCTTCGAAGTCTTGCTGTGGCTGCATGCAGAGGCTTGGATAAGATAGTCTCTAGAGGCTTGTGGTCTGTCTCGATCTTCACATCAGCTGATCCATAATTATAATCATGAAATTTCTGACAACCAAAAACAGTCGCTAACATCTCCTTTTCAATTTGAGCATAATTCTGCTGAGATGTTGTGAGAGACTTTTATGCATAAGCAACAGGACTTTTATCTTGAAGAAGAGCAGCACCCATGCCCTTAGAACTTGCATCCACTAATCTAGTACAGGGTTTGCTGGAATCAAAATATTGGAGTACTGGTGGACTAGTGATCATGTTCTTTTATTCAGTGAAGGCTTTATCTTGTTGTTCCAACCAGCCACATGATTGTTGCTACAGTTATTCGTCACAGTCTAGTTCCCGGATTGCAGGTCGGAAAATCTTTCAAATTCATTGTAAAAATGGGTCTCTATGATAATGCCCACATTAGTGTTTTTGACATTAATTAAAAAATGTATGGTCAAGTAAACATCATATGTTCAGCTGATCATGAGATTCCACATTCAGTTTATTCATCCACACTTAATTATAATGAAGCTAACTTCCTTTATCAATTTACAATTTAACTCTATTATCAGTGTAATGTTTCTCATGTACTTATTAACCCTCAGCGCGCATGCGCCCAGAGGGTTACAGTAGTCCTAGTGTCATTCATTCGTTCGTTCGTTCTGTCACTCTGTCTGTCAACATGCACTTCTGGAAGGTAGGAACCAGCCAGGCTCTGAAAGCGGCATCAAACAGCAGTATTTCACGAAGTAAGTTCCTTTAATATGCCAGAATTTTGATTTTGGACTTCATTTTCCAGAAAAAAGCGAGTCTTTCCAGAGCCGTGCGATCGCAGGCTTACAACGGGAACCGCCCCTTAAAAAACTTGCTTGTCACGTGAGCCAGCTTGCAGGTTGCAAATCACTTTTAAATAGCTAACAATTACATCCATTCAGCGTGAGGTGTTGTGTTGCGTAGTTGTTGAGTGAGCAAGTACCTAATTTCTTTTTTAGAATGCTTTCAGCACTTGCTTGGACAGATTCTCCTGATAATATTATGCTATTTGAAGGTGGAAGATCATGCGATATATCTTCTAGATGTACTGATGTCGTAGATGGGCTAGGAACTACTTCTTTAGTTGATGAACTTAAACTTTCTTGCTCTAACTCATCTTCAGTTTTGGATTCTTCATTGGGAATATATTTTGGAGTGCTCTTGGCATGACCTCCACTAAGATCCAATTGGGTTTCATGTGTTGATTTGTTACGAATGAACATCTCCACCTCTTGTTCAATGCGTTCTACAACTTCCCAGTCATCTCCTTCTTCTGCAGCTAAAACCACGCCTCGATGTACATTTTTGCATGTAACAATAGTTTGCTCAGACATTTGAGTATTGGACTTGTCATAACTTGGATTTGATGAAAGGTTTGTGATGTTTTTTGTCAGTCGTAATCGTGTCACTGTCTTTCCTTGAAATGATGGACCAAGAAAAAGTAGTTTTGCCACTGCAACATTCACATTATTTTCGGGAGATTTAATTGACTGGAGATAGTTTTCTACAGCATTCTTATGATCTAAAAACAAAAGAAAAATATACATTTGAGCCAAAATATACAGCAATACAAAAGGTTTTACAGTCACTTTGGCAAATCTAAATTTTTTAATGAAGTTGTGACTTGAAATGCTAAGAACTTAACTACACATCCCTTGATTACCATAAGGAAAAATTATACCCAGTTAGTTTGTTTAAAAAATTCACAATTCTTCAAAATGAACACTTTCTAGTTCTGATCCTTCAATAGCAATTGTAATAGTTTGTTTAAGTTTTCATATGATAATTTTTTCATAGTCATGACTTTATCATTCGTTTGCAAATTAATGGTTTTTTGTGACTCTACAAAATTACCCCCTCCCATAGCAAAAATCCTGAATAAATCCCAGATATGTGACATTTGCACTTACATATATAAGGTTCCATTTTCTCCTTAGCATAGTGAAATGCGGCCATTGCTCCTGTGAAGTCCCAGTTGTTATAATGACTACCATCAGCATATTTGGTGACTGACTTTATCACAATAAAATCACTAATTTTGCGATCTTTTTGTAACTGAACTAGTTCATTAGCAAAAATATCTCCTCCAATGGCTTGAAAATTAATAGTGATTTTGTCAGCACTATTTTGTAAGTTGGTATCACTTGTATCTATTCCAGAAATGATATTTGAACAGTGATATCTAGCAATATGCTTCTCACTAAGATAAAAGTTCTTCACTGAATTAATATTGGTGCAAAATATTTCTTCAAGGAAATTTCTTTCGTCATCTAGTTTTGTTACAAGTGAAATACTAGACAATATGAATACCTCACCAAGTTGTATATCCTTCTGAAAAGTATATCCCGTGCCAATGCTTAGAATATATTTAGCTTTAGAGCAGTAAACTAGTGCTGCTTCTAAATCATTTCTTATTTCTTTCACATCAATAGATTTAACTATTACTATGGGTTCTTTAGCAAAAGACCCAACCACTATGTTATCTCTTAATAATGCAACTTCCATTTCTTGAAATTCTTCACCAATAGGTCTTTTCAGATTACAAATAGCCGCCCTATATTCTTTTTCACCCAATACAGAAATAATAAACTCAACTTTATTCATGTAATTAGTAAAATCTGTGAGAGTGTATTGAAGGCTTGGCTCATGTCTTGATACTAATAAATTTTCTTCTTCTAATGAATACTTTGGCTCTTCAAAATCTACAAACATAAAAATAATAGTAATTGTATATTGTATTGGCTATGGTAGATAACAATTAGATCAAATGAAAATATTGTACTATGTTTCAACCATGCACCTCTGGTTCAATGTACTGAAACTATAGCAGATCCTTCACTTCCACTTTACAAAAGACCAATATTTCCTAATCGACACAAGCATTATATAGGTACCCAGCATTTGTCTAGTTACCTAATTTTGTCTCCTTTTGTTCACACCACCTGTAGGTTACTCAATATTATTCAACCAACATTCTTGGTACTACTAAATGTTGGGTCTGTCTCTTAGCTAGTAGACAATCTATATTCAGAACAAAGACACCGAGAGAACGAGGAGAGATATATTACCTCAGTCTCAATTCTCTTATATAGACATCTTTTCATGGAGTCAGGTTGTCAAGTTGCTGGACTGCTACAAAATGCCTGTCTTCTCCACATCAAGAAAGAGCATGAGGAAAATAGAGGAAAACAAAATCATTGCATGAAGCTAGCAAACCGCAAGGGACTTAATCCACAGCTCAAAGCAGCTCCAATCTGTAAGCAGAGCTAGCATGTCTATAGATTCCCTAATGATACAGGTTACCGAGTTAAGTCTACTTAGAATGATTTCAATACCAATGGAACCAATCCACAAGCCTCAGTACACCCTCTTAACCTATTCACCGGCACAAGGTGCTCAACGATGACATAATGCAGAAAAAAATTTCCCTAAACAAAAATGCTAAAGCTTAGCTGCAGCATCCAGAGCAAGGCTAATGTGCTTTTCTATTACATACATTTTAAATTACATGCTACTACATAACTAAGGTAGTCGGGCTAAAAATAAAGATATCATTAGTTTAAAAAATGGCAAGAAATTTTTTTGCAACAGAGGTGGTAGATTTTGTCTGCAATGACTGTTCCAACGGCGAAAATGAGAGGGAAGGGGTACAGAACATACATAGCTACCGTAAAGGTACTACTGTCGGACTTGCTTGCTTGCTTAAGCTGTCATTTCACTGCCAATTGAGGAAACTACAAGTTTTTAACTTGAGAGCTACTATAGAGCCCAGTAAGTAGTGAAGATACCAGCAGCTATGTCAAATAGAAAATGGAAGTTGATATTTCAGGTAAGACAAACAGCTATTTAAGCTGTATATTCAGGGGAAAAAGTAAGAAATAGTTTTCTAAGTAATGTGGCGGTAAGCTTTTTTTATGCCGAATAGCATTCCCAGGAATATGGGCGCTAATTTGGTCACATCTATAAACTTTCTTTTACAAACTCCCAGCAATAAGTGATGGTTTGAGTGAACTGCCTTTGCTCTCCGAATTACATTGGACTTCTTCATAACATTCAAAGAATTATGTCTTTACTTCTGTAAGGTCAGAATATTCAGATGATGATGATACTGATTATGTTGAAAGCAAGAAAGGTAGAAAAATATATAGAATGAATGAGTAATGAGGTGTATGAGCAAGATAATTGTTAGAGGAAGGAATGAGTGTGTGTGCAGAAGGACAGAAATTGTTAGTGAAATACTTCTATTCTTGTTAGTCTTTTGCAAAGCTAGCAGTTAAAACTCTCCTGGTGTCATCAGTGAGCAACTGCATTGCTGGCTAAGATGACTGTCAATAATAACAGTAAAAATATCCAATCATACACAAAGCAATTGATAGTGAGTATTACACTGGAACGTGTACAGATCACTTCGTTAGGATTATGTTTTGGTCACAATAACGACTTTGTGGGTGGTTGCTAGGCAAATAAATTTGATAACTAATGCTGAACAATACATGTACTTTCATGTAATATTATATGGTTGCTAGGTACTTTTTGAACTCCTGATTATCTATTAACTTAAAACATTTATCTAGAAAAAAGAAAATCACTGAACCTTCATCTGCAGGTGAGAGGATTAATAATCATCCAGAACTTATGGACATCCTACAGGGGCTCTCTAGAGACCTCACTACACTACGGAAAAGGTTTCACATGGACAACAAAGACGAGGGAAGATGAGATGCGATATCCTTGGCGGCACTCACTGTTTTATGTTCAAGTAATAAGTTAATGCTGTCGGCGTCATTAGCCATTAATTGTTTTATGTTTTGTAGTCAACAAGTGCCACTAAGTGGTCTAAGTGTTCTGAGTCATATATATATATAATATAGTCCTGCTACTTTGTAAAAGGTCAGCCTGTGTGTAAGTCAAGATTTGATTGAATTGTATTAAAGATTAAAGAATTGACATTGTCTAAACTCTGCTAACTGCTGTGTCCTGTCCATAAGAATACCCAGTGCACCTTTACTTGGATACCACAAATTTGGCGACGAGGCGTGTTAAATGCACCCTCATTGGCTATGCAGTTCTTCATCGAATGGAGCTGCTGGTGTACATCAAGTGGTTTCCAAGAAGTCCTCCAGAAGTTTTGATGGCAAACGAATGCAATCATGTTACAGATATGGCAAGATTGGACACCATGCTGGAGTATGCAGGCATAAAGATGATATCTGCAGTTTTTGTGGGAAGAAAGAACACCTGCAGATTGTGTGTTTATCAAAGAAGAAAGAGGAAAAAACCCAAAAATGCTTTAGCAGGCACTATAGTGTATCTTTCTAAGAAAAAGTGCATCAAGCAAGAGAGGAGCAACCCTTAGATAAGGGTGAATCTGATTCTACAGACAGTTCTCTATATGGTCTCATCGGTAGTACAAACGTGAAGCCATTTGAAGTCACAGTGATAGTTGACAGTATACCACTGCAAATGGAAATAGACACTGGAGCTACTTCATCCCTCATTGCAGAGAGCACATTCAAAGAGTTATGGCCAGCTAGGAAGTTGGATAATTCAAAGGTCTGACTTTTCTCTTACACTGGAGAGCAGATTGCTGTGCTAGGAAGTACAAGAGTTAGAGTGGAATACAAGAAAATGTTACAAACCCTAACTCTGATTACTGTTGCAGGATCAGGTCCAAGCCTACTTGGTTGAGACTGGTTACGAGCTATAAAGCTGGATTGGCAGGAATTAAATTCGTATGCAATAGTTCATTGGAAGATTTATTGTTCAAGTATGAAGATGTATTTCAGCCTGGTTTAGGAACTCTGCAAGGGTTTAAGGCTAAAATAATTATTGAGGAAAATGCTACTCTTAAATTTTGTAAAGCCAGATCCTTACCTTGAACTAGACAGATTAGTATCTGAGGGTACACTACAACCTATACAATTTTTCTGACTGGGCAGCGCCCATAGTACCTGTTTTGAAGAAGGACAAGACAAGTGTTTGGGACTAACTCCCAAACAGAAACAGGGTCGCCAGCCGAGGAAAAACCCAAACCAAACTTGGAAACCCAAGAACGATTGACAACAGGAACCGGGTCGTCTGACGAGAAAACTCAAGAACAATTCAATCAAATAGCTAGCCACACCCAATCAAACCCACTGCGGTTGTGTATCATATCACCTATTTATATCTTGTTCAATTACTTGTTTTTTTTGTGCTGTTCATGATCCTAACTATCTTTGGGTTAGAGTGTGCGCTTTAGTGGCAGGCCGGCCAAAACTGCAATTGCCATAGGTGAGAGCGGTTGAGGTGGTCCGTCTGCGTCATAGGACTGCGCAGCGACTGGTCCTTCGAATAGCCACGCCCAAGCTCGGCCACACCCTCTTTGTTCGGGTCTTACAAGTTTGAACAACAAGTATTCGCATTTGTGGAGATTTTCGTACAACAGTGAATCCTGTGTCAAAACTAGACAGATATCCTATACCAAAGATTGAAGACTTGTTTGCAAAGCTGAGTGGTGTTCTTACTTTCACGAAAATTTATTTAAGCCAAGCGTACCAGCAAATTTCTCTGGATGAAGAATCACAAAAGTATGTAGTGATCAACACCCACAAGGGATTGTTTAAGTACACTCGTTTACCATTTAGAATTTCTCCAGCACCTAGTATCTATCAGCGAGTCATGGAAAGTGTGTTACAGGAATTCCTAGGGTAGTGGTTTATATAGATGACATTCAAATCACTGGAACCACTGACAAGGAGCATCTACTAACACTGAATGAAGTACTAACTCGTCTCAAGAGTGTTGGATTGTGCGAGTAAAGAAAAAGAAGTGTGAATTCATGGTCAACTCAATCACTTATTTGGGACACAAAATTAACGCAGAAGGACTACATCCTCTGGAAGAGAAGGTATCAGCAATTACTGAGGCTCCTGCACCAAAGAGTGTGGTAGAGTTGAAGGCATACATTGGTCTGCTCACATACTACAGCAGATTCCTGCCCTGTATGTCAACTGTGTTGGCCCCATTGTACAAGCTCTTGAAGAAAAACACACCGTGGGCATGGACTGAGACAGAAGATGAAGCATTTCAGAAGTCCAAAGACTTGCTTACACCATCATCACTGCTGGTCCACTTTGACCCAACCTTGCCTCTCATTCTGGCATGTGATGTTTCTTCATATGGAGTAGGAGCAGTTCTGGCACACAGGATGCCAGATGGACAGGAGCGAACCATGGGTTTTCTTCTCGAACCTTATCTCATGCTGAACAGAACTATGCCCAATTGGAACGAGAAGGTTTAGCGTGTGTTTTTGGAGTAAAGAAGGTTCATTTGGACATTTGTTTGAGCTTATCACGGATCATCAACCATTGCTGACATTGCTGAGTGAACATAAGCCAACATCAATGCAATCTTCTGCTAGAACTAAAAGATGGTCACTGTTATTGTCTAGTCATAAACCAGTGTATTTTAATTGAACTTGGAACCCCTCGCATAACATACAAATGTTCCGCATACAACTGTTTATTGATATAGTGTAAAATGCCACAGCTAAGTTTTCATGTTGTCATTCTCATTAATTTAAATAAATATTTTAATCATCGGCGAGCGAGCGTAGTGAGCGAGACACTTACAGGGTTAAAAATGAAAAAAATCGGGGATATTTGTTTATTGGCGAGCGAGCGAAGCGAGTGAGACAGTATTAGGGGTGGATAATGCAAAATCGGGTATATGTTATTGGCGAGTGAGCGGAGCCGTCCCGCAGTTCTTATCAAAGAATTCTTCTGATTGGTCCCCTAGCCCTAGCCCTAGCCCTTGTGCGGGGCTATAATTGGTCACGCGCGGCGCTATAATTGGTCACATGATTTGATTAACCAATGAAGTGAGTTTTTTGATAAGAACAGCGGGACTGTAGAGTGAGCGTAGCGAGCGAGACACTATCAGAAATAACACAATCGAGATTTCGCTATATTTATTTATCTGTTTATGGGGTACGTGAGACCTCTGTTTTCGCCCGCGCTTCTAATTACGTAAGTTAGGTAAAGCGTTCACAGTTCCAGTATTTTTCAATTAACGAGCGCGGATCCTGCTGCACTGCCTTACACAACTTTGTTTCAACCAAAAAGTTTACAGCTACTCTCTTCTTGAAACAATTGTGAAGTCTTTGTCAAGCTGCGCTTCTTTGCCACTGCTTTCGAAGTTTATTCAGGTAATTCTGTTAGTTTAGTCTGGAATCAGAGACTTTAGATTCTCTGATGCTAACTGAGAATGGAAAGGGTTTCACTGTGCACTACAGTTAGATGTAATTTCTGTTCTATTTTGCTGTAAAAAGAGTCTGCTCGCTCGCCATGCATTTGCGCTATACGAGCGCACCACTAGTTGGCGAGCGAGCGTAGCGAGCGAGACACTTACAGGGCTAACACAATTGAAAATCAGGAATGTTTGTTTAGACGTACGTATGTCATTCTGTACTTTGACCCTCCGTATTTGTGTGTTCGCTGGGCGTTCGACCCCGTCCCAAACTTCACTAAACAGAATCATCTTGTTTAGCGACCATTACCCGTATCACCTTAGAAATTGAATTGTTTTGCGGGTGCTGGGAGCTCCATTTCTATTCGAGTTAGTGGCGGTGGTAAGTTAATACACTATTTGTCACAGTTATAAGCACTACTCAACAGCATTTACTTGAAAATTCATTACGAAGGTAAGTCTTGCGTAGGTATGTTCAGTTGTGTGAAAGTATTGTGTGAAAGTATTGTGCGTTACAACTACTATTAAGAATATCACAAAGAAAATTTTATATAACGTGACTTGATTTTGTTGCTTCTTTTTCAATTCGAACAGTTGCTGGGAGCGGTTACTATGGCATTGAATCCCCTTTACCGCATATACTTAATTTAAAAACTCGACTTTATTTTTAGTAGCTTGAGTGTTAGTTGTTAAAATCAATCATTTAACAATAGTGTAGTTTAAGGCTCGCTCGCCATTTGTGCTCAAGCACACCACTAGTATATATGTATGTATGTGGGGATGGTACGTATGCCATTTAAACGCGCGCGCGGGGAACTTTTTTCTCCTAAATACACGACTTTTTAGGCTTGACCCCAGTTTATTCTGTAACTACAACATTAAGCAAGCCTTACTTTATACTTAAGCTCCAAAGTGTGAGAAAATTCCTGCGAAAATGCTTGCTTTTCAAGAAACAAAAAGTTGATTCGACCGGTTACTATGGCATTGAAGATCTTTTTCCAGATTTAATTTCAAAACTTCGCCGTTTTATGGGGGGAAACGGAGTGCCGGTTGTTGGTTGTCAAGAGCCGTTGGTAGTCAGAATGCCGTAGTATTAATGCTAAGGAAGCTACTACTTCAAGAGGGAAGCTGAGGTAAGTACGTAATTCAATATTTGTTAGCTAAATATATGCAAAATTAACTCTGGCCTTTCTTTTTTGTAGCTAAAAGCTTGTCAACAGTGACTGGTAAATTCAAATAGTCAGATTGGCTCCAATTTGGTACTACAAAAGTTACCACTGCTCAAGAAAATGAGGTAAGAAAGTAATTTTGTATTTGTGTGCTAAAATTGATTGTCTTTTGTTTTTGTAGGTGAGAGCTTGTTGTCAAGAATTCAAGGTAATTCAGATGGTCAAAGTAACTTCAATTGATACTACAGAAGTTATCAATACTCAAGAATGATGTAAGTAGTAATTCCATATTTGTTGGCTAAAATTACAAATAATAACACTGGTTTATTTAATATCGTAGCTGAGAACTTGTTCAAGAGTTACCGGTGATTGAGATTATCAGAATGGTTGATGTTTGATACTACCAAAGTTACCATGAATCAGAGAGTGATTTTGTATTTGATTTTGTATTTGTTTGCTGAAATCAAATGTCATAACTGCTATTATAGTGTTTGCATGAAGTAAGCTAAAAATAGTAACATTTTATGTTACCTAACTATCAGGCTCGCTCGCCATTTGTGCTCAAGCACACCACTAGTTTATATATATGGACGTATGTATGTCATTTTGTACTTTGACCCTCTGTATTTTTGTGTTCGCTCCGCGTTCGACCCCGTCCCAAACTTCACTAAACAGAATCCTCCGGTTTAGCGACCATTACCCACCATTACCCGTATCACCTTAGAAGTTGAATTGTTTACGGCTTTGAATTGTTTTGTGGGTGCAGTTAAAACTCAAAATCTTATGGGAGCTCCATTTCTATTCGAGTTAGTGGCAGTGGTAAGTTAATGCGCTATTTGTCACAGTTATAAGCCCTACTCAACAGTATTTACTTAAAAATGCATTGTCCACTAGACGAACCACGAAGGTAAGTCTTGCGTAGGCATGTTCAGTTGTGTGAAAGTATTGTGCGTTACAGCTACTATTAAGAATATCACAAAGAAATCTTTAAATAACGTGATTTGATTTTGTTGCTTCTTTTTCAATTCAAACTGTTGCGGGAGCGGTTACTATGACATTGAAACCCCTTTACCTCATACGTAATTTAAAAACTCGACTTTATTTTAATAGCTTGTTAGTTGTTAAAATTAAATTTAACAATAGTGTAGTTTAAGGCTCGCTCGCCATTTGTGCTGAAGCACAGCACTAGTGTATTGGCGAGCGAGCGAAGCGAGCGAGACAGTATTAGGGGTGGATAATGCAAAATCGGGTATATGTTATTCAGCGAAGCGAGCGGAGCTGACTCTCTAATGAGTTCGTGATATATATATATTTTGGCGAGCGAGACACTTACAGGGGTAAAAATTAAAAAATCGGGGATGTTTGTATATATGTATGGACGTACGTATGTCATTTTGTACTTTGACCCTCGCATTTTTGTGTTAGTTATGTGGTCGACCCCGTCCCAAATTGCACTAAACAGAACCTCTGGTTTATCGATCAGTACCCGTATCACCCTAGAAATTGAATTGTTTACCGTTTTGAATTCTTTTGCGGGTGCAGTTAAAACTTGAAAACTTAAGGGACTTCCATTTCTATTCGAGTTAGTGGCGGTGGTAAGTCAATGCGCTCTTTGTCATGGTTATAAGCCGTGCGCAACAGTATTTACTTGAAAATACATTGTCCACTAGACTACTGCGAAGGTAAGTCTGTGTAGGTGCATGTCCAGTTGTGTCAAAGCATTGGGTGTTACAACCACTACTTAGTTAAAGAATATCACAAAGAAAACTTTTAAATAACGTGTATGGTTTTGTTGTTGTTGTTTTCCTTCAATTCAAGCAGTTGCAGAGAGTTGTTACTATGGCACTGAAATCCCTTTACCGTGTTTGTTCAGTGTTAGAAGTCAAAATCATTTATATACGCTCGCCATTTGTGCTCAAGCACATCACTAGTTAGGTCTAGAAATTGTTTTTGTTCTTGCGTGGGCGTACGTGTACCCTTTTTCCTACACGCTTGTGCGGGCCGGGTAACCTTCTTAGCAACATTTTGTTTTGTTTACCCGCCATATGAAGTAGCGGTGCCCAGTAGACAAAACATTAGAAACGCTCGGTCAAGAGCTTTGAGGGAGTTCGAAACTCCTGAAGAAAAATTAGTAAGGAGAGCGATAAGAAATGAAAAAGACAGGGCAAGGAGGAGGAGAGCTAAAACAAAACAGAAACAGGTAGCAAAGTAAAGAATCTGACAGTATTTTGTAGCCACACCAAGCATGCATGGAATAGCTGCAATTACAGGGAACATGCATCGCTCGCTCGCTTCGCTATTTTGTGCTATTAGAGCACATCACTAGTATATATGTATGTATGTATGGATGGTACGTATGCTCTTTAAACGCGCGCGCCGGGAACTTTTTTCTCCAAAACACACAGCTTTTTAGGCTTGACCCCAGTTTATTCTGAAACTACAGCATTAAGCAAGCCTTACTTTATACTTAAGCTCCAAAGTGTGAGAAAATTCCTGCTAAAACGCTTGTTTTCAAGACACAAAAAGTTGATTAGACAGGTTACTATGGCATTGAAGACCCTTTTCCAGACTTGATTTCAAAACTTCGCCGTTTTATGGGGGATACGGAGTGCCGGTTTTGTTGGTTGTCAAGAGCCGTTGGTAGTCAGAATGCCGCAGTATTAATGCTAAGGAAGCTACTACTTCTCGAGGGAAGCTGAGATAAGTACGCAATTCCATATTTGTTAGCTAAATATGCAAAATTAACTCTGGCCTTTCTTTTTTGTAGCTAAAAGCTTGTCAACAGTGACTGGTAAATTCAAATAGTCAGATTGGCTCAAATTTGGTACTACAAAAGTTACCACTGCTCAAGAAAATGAGGTAAGAAAGTAATTTGTATTTGTGTGCTAAAATTGATTGTCTTTTGTTTTTGTAGGTGAGAGCTTGTTGTCAAGAATTCAAGGTAATTCAGATGGTCAAAGTAACTTCAATTTGATACTACAGAAGTTATCAATACTCAAGAATGATGTAAGTAGTAATTCCATATTTGTTGGCTAAAATTACAAATAATAACACTGGTTTATTTTTTATCGTAGCTGAGAGCTTGTTCAAGAGTTACTGGTGATTGAGATTATCAGAATGGTTGATGTTTGATACTACAAAAGTTACCATTAATCAGGTAAGAGAGTGATTTTGTATTTGTTTGCTGAAATCAAATGTCCTAACTGCTATTATAGTGTTTGCATGAAGTAAGCTAAAACTTAGTAACATTTTATGTTACCTAACTATCAGGCTCGCTCGCCATTTGTGCTCAAGCACACCACTAGTTTAGATATATGTTTAGACGTATGTATGTCATTTTGTACTTTGACCCTCCGTATTTTTGTGTTCGCTCCGCGTTCGACCCCGTCCCAAACTTCACTAAACAGAATCCTCTGGTGTAGCGACCATTACCCGTATCACCTTAGAAATTGAATTGTTTACCGCTTTGAATTGTTTTGCGGGTGCTGGGAGCTCCAATTCTATTCGAGTTAGTGGCGGTGGTAAGTTAATACACTATTTGTCACAGTTATAAGCACTACTCAACAGCATTTACTTGAAAATTCATTACGAAGGTAAGTCTTGCGTAGGTATGTTCAGTTGTGTGAAAGTATTGTGCGTTACAACTACTATTAAGAATATCACAAAGAAAATTTTAAATAACGTGACTTGATTTTGTTGCTTCTTTTTCAATTGGTTACTATGGCATTGAATCCCCTTTACCGTATATGCATAATTTAACAACTCAACTTTATTTTAGTAGTTTGAATAACAATAGTGTAGTTTAAGGCTCGCTCGCCATTTGTGCTCAAGCACACCACTAGTATTTACATCCTTGCCAAAAAGAATAGAGTACACCAGACCAAATTCAAGACTGGTTGAAACTGGCTTTTGAACACAACCATACAAAGCCACTTATGAAATGCTTAATTCACATAATACATGACAAACACGAGTTTGTAGTGCTATTGATAAAATAATTTATCGGGATTGGAAATGGATCATGGACACCCATAGAAACTGTACAAAATGCTAATCTGAAGCGTGTAACATTTACTACTATTGTTCATGATTCCACAAAGCTGGTTTACCCACCTGCACAGAGCCTCATATGGCAAGATACCAAATAAAATAACTATTTCAAGGTTACTTGATATTTTCCATGAAAAGTGATTCGAGTAATACCTACTCTCTACAGTTAGTCAACTAAAAATGTTTTGATCCCCTTTAACTGGTTGGAAAAAAATAACAACAAAAGTTGCAGGTTTGAAGCCAGACTAGTCCTAAATAAGCAAGTTTACACTGTTGCGAATCTTTTTAACGGACATTATGAGAATAGCATGTTCAATTTGTGTGTGTGGTGTTTGTGTTACGATCCCTTTGCCAGAGAACTAACTGATACTGATCTAATAATAGCAGTTTAATCTTGTATGCAATGTACCAGTAAATGTAATAAGCATTATAATTATGATTATTGTTATAGTTTAAGAATACGCCTATAAAGTTTACTATGACAAAGCCAAAAATTTGGATTCAGAAGAAGCATGCTTTAATCAGTGTAAGAGAAATCTATTTTATGTTGTAATATGATTATGTAGCTGAGCAACCTTGAGCTTTGATTATTCTAGCATAATTTGTGTGGTAGGATGCTCCACCTCACGGCAAGATGACAGTGTATCAACTCCCACCAACACAGTCATACAAAGTGAACCAGAGGTCTCTTCTGTGTCTGATCCTATCAGCAATGCCTCCAGTTTACTTCCCACCAGCATAAACAATTTTATAGTGACATCTATGCCAGCTTTCCTCCCAAAGTTTCCATCAGGCTGGTACAATAATACAGTGGGTGGACAAACGCATCTATGTAGGATTGCATCAGTGTCCAGCACAAACAACCAGCCAGTACACATTTCACACTGCATTGTAATCAAACAGGATTTTTCATGGGAGCTTTATGTTCATGGTCACCGTATACACCATGAACAGTCCACCATCCAACGCCTGTCAGCCATCCCAAATATTACTGACAATAGTGCTATCTTGAAGTTAATTTACATCTTGGATTTGGCTTACATCTGCCATGGTTACCCTAAGCTTGAGTACATCAAAATGTTCAATTCTCGTCATGGAGTTTTTACAAACACTGATAGAGGTATATCAATCTACTATAAGGACTGTAGATTGCGCCATTCTGGCAGATTTACCACTTTGCAACAAATGCAAGGAGTTTAGTCCTGTGTTGTGCACAAGCTACTCACATTGGCTTAGGAGATTGGGCAAGGAAAACATTAGCAAATATACAAACAACAGATACCTGACTTCTATACAGAAGGACATTAAACTAAAAAAACTACTACAAGATCAAGTTTCCACTGCAATAAAGGAAAGAATAAGCTCCTCCAAAGGATTAAGCAGATAACTTCAAGCAGTGGAGTTGAGGTGGAGTCGACCTTTCATTAAGAACTGCTTTCCATCATGAAAGACAACCTGGACAGGGTGCAACCTGAATTTCAAGAAGGAATATTTTGCCTCCTTTTTTGGGACCAGCAGTTCCTAGCAGCAACAAAAAACCCAGACAAATGTGATGGCACCCAATAATGATCAGGTATTCAGAAGCAGAGGGAAGGAGGGGAGGGGGGCATAGTTTTATAGTTATCTGATTTGGCTTTAAGTTTTGTATTATTATTGTCTCAAAAGTTACAACACAGGTTGTCTACATTTATACTTTAACTTATTTTATTTGTTGTAACTAAAATTACTTTCTTGTAAAACTAATTATTAAATAAGTGGTTCTTTAAAAAAATAACTATAATTTAGATTACATAATTTTAAGTACAACCTTTAACTAAAATGACTATAACTAATACTAGATTAGAAAAAATAACTATAACTAAATTGGAAAAACTTGATATAGAGCTGTTACTATTTTAGGTGGTGCTTAAATCTGAAGTTGCTATCATCAGCAGCATACAATTGCATGCATACATCAGGTTTCATGAAGCTGCTCTGAGCGAACTCTTCGAGATTTCACTAACTACTTTAAATACAAAACAGGATTTCTGCCTGAAGTAGATGCTATGCTTAGAAGTGAAGTAGACAATGAAGAGTGGAAGAATTACATTATTTGTTTTGGATGAGATGAAGGTGAAAGAGAGTCTTGCGTGTGACAAGTATGCCTGTGAGGTAATTGGGTTTGTGAAAATGGACAACACTGACCACCAGATGAATTTGCTGGAGAATAGTGACACTAGCAATCTTCCTCTAGTTGCCACTCATATGCTCACTCTTATGGTGCGGGGAATCTTGACAAATTGCAATTTCCCTTATGCACATTTTCCAATGGATTGTTCAATGGGTGCTATTGTTATGTGTAGTCAAGCTTTTTCTATTGTAGCACTTTGTAACAGGTGAACAGATTTTCCCCAAAGTTTGGGAAGCTATAGAGTGGCTTGAGCAAATTTGATTTTAAGTGATAGCTATTACCTGTGATGGAGCCAGTCCAAATTCACATGCACTCTTCCGGTAGCAATGCTGATGACTTCTGCTACAAGTGTCCCAATCCATACACCAATGAGGAATGTCCCACACTTGACAGAAACCACCAGAAATTGCTGGTCACATTCAAGCAAATAAGGTACACACAACCTATGGGTATGTAGATGCAATACATTTCATATCAAAAGATATTATGTGCACGCATTGCAGAATAAGGGAAAGAGTATTTTGTGGGAACAATTACGGAAGCTTTATGAGGCAAAGATTTCTCTGTCTTCTTGTAGCGAAGGTCTTTTTCTGTTAAAAATGTTGTCTAAGGAACATCTCGACTTGACTTCATACAGCAGAATGTGAGTGGACTTGGCTGTTGAAGTGAGCATCATAATTGTGTGTGTGTGTGTGTGTGTGTGTAGTATAGTGTAAATTATGTCTATAATGACTGGTTTATATTGCAGGTTCTAAGTGACAGCATGTCGAAAGTATTTGTTTACTATGGGGATGAAACTACCACTGAAACTCAGCGGTTTATAAAAATTTTTGACATTTTCTTCGACTGTCCTTGTCAGGTACCCTACAGAGCACATCAAGAAAAATAACCCTAATCTGAAGCCATACTCTAGCAAAGATAATGGAAGATTGAAAGTAAGACTTATTAGGAGGACACTACCTTTCATGATTTGTTGCATTTTCTTTTTCAGTGGCTAGAGGAGAAATTTTTGGGTTATCTTAAGGAGTGGGAGGATAGTGTCAGCAGGAGAATGGATGTCTCAGATATAGATAAACAGAAAATGCTTTTGATCTGTGAGACCATAGAAGGATTATGTATTACAGGTTTGTAAGCTATAATGAAGTTACATTACAGTTGTAATTTCAATTTTAATGTCCAGTGAAATCATTTGTTGATGTATCTAAATTTCTGCTGGAGAAACCCTTCATGGCTGGACAGTACTTACTCAGTGAATGGTTCTCACAGGACCCACTGGAAAATTATTTTTTCAACAGAGGTCGCGGGGTGGCTAGTGCCAAAACCCAACCATCTATGCTTGTATAGCATCAGCACAATCTCTATACATTCAGGGAAGTATGGCAATGCTTCCTGTGAGAGGAAATTCCTCAAGAAAATGACGCGCACTTCAAGAGGAAGTTATCAACAGCACTCCACTCCCAAAGAAAAAAAGAAAGTCGCATAATTAAATTCATGTGAATCATAATGACAACATTTATATAGTGTAAGTAGCTATTTGTGAACAATATTATCATTACAGGTAATAGAAGATACAATACAGGAGGAAGGGAGTCAAGATTCACTGCTTTCTTTCAGCTCTTTTTGCAAACGCTTAGATTTCTTCATTTTGCTACTTTATAGTCTACCATCCACTTAGAGGTGATAGCAAACACCCTTATTTTCACCCACATGTCCACTACTATCCTATGAAGTAACTCATTGGCATCTTCTTCATCCACAATGTCAGTTGCCAATTGCCTCCATTTCAGCTGAACCACATCATCACGTACAATTAGCTTTATTAATTCTTCTTTGCCTAAACATTCAGGCTGTGCTGATCTTCCTGCCAAATGCTGGGGAAGAATCTGTCTAGTCATCAATTCAATGGCCCTGAAAAGTTCATAGGTTTCATCGTTGATAACAAAAAGTCCACCCCTGTTGAGCTACAGAGGCTAACAGTGTGCACACCTAGCCATCACCCGCTCAGTAGACTCTCCACTTGGCCCTGGTTGATCTGTTTCCAAGTGCACACCAACAGAAGAACCGTAGCAGAAGATTATGGTATCATCTCCAGAAAAGATCTGCCAGGAGTAGTCTGAGAGGGTAAGCTACTATTACTGAATTGGGACCTCACAGCTACTGAAAGGAACTAGTTAAATTTGGCAGACATATGAGAGGTGGAGTGCTCCATTTTTGACAACCTTCTAAGAAGGCTAATCTGTCAGTTGATAAACTTTCATTGGTGTTCTTTGCTTGCATGCATATGTTCTTCGTGACTTGTGGTTTGAGATAGACCTTTGACAAGCCATATATCAAGATAATACTTTCCCAACTTCAAATCACTAAGGCTTTTTTTCAAATTTCATGTTTACCCAAACATTTTTATATCATTAGAATCCTTGTTTCATGCTTTTATGTCAGTACAAAGCCTTTTTTAATATCTGTTGTTTTTGAATGGATGGATTGTCACATTTAGTGGTTTGTATAATATTGGCTGTATTATTTTAGAAAGTACCAACTTCAATTTTTTCTTTATACAAGCATAGTATTTAAAAAGCTCTTTCAAATGAGCCATGGATTGTGTAAATTAGGGCTTTCCCCTAAAAAGCCTTAGGGTCTTCCATGGCAAAACTGTATATGTTCACCAAAGAAAAATATAGTTCAATAGATGTTTACAAGTTTTGTAGAGAATTTCATTGGCTTTAAAATGAGCCAATAAACCAAATAAGCCATTAATGTACTGCATGACATGAAGGCGAGCGATATCAGAATAGGGAAGACCCAGAGGTAAGATGTTAAATGAGCAACAAAGTTAAGTGTGCAATTATAAATATGAATGTGCAGGTAAACAAAACAAAATAAGTACATGAGAAACATTACACTGATAATAGAGTTAAATTGTAAATTGATAAAGGAAGTTAGCTTCATTATAATTAAGTGTGGATGAATAAACTGAATGTGGAATCTCATGATCAGCTGAACATATGATGTTTACTTGACCATACATTTTTTAATTAATGTCAAAAACACTAATGTGGGCATTATTATAGAGACCCATTTTTACAATGAATTTGAAAGATTTTCCGACCTGCAATCCGGGAACTAGACTGTGACGAATCTGAGGAGTAGGATTTAACTGTAGCAACAATCATGTGGCTGGTTGGAACAACAAGATAAAGCCTTCACTGAATAAAAGAACATGATCACTAGTCCACCAGTACTCCAATATTTTGATTCCAGCAAACCCTGTACTAGATTAGTGGATGCAAGTTCTAAGGGCATGCATGGGTGCTGCTCTTCTTCAAGATAAAGGTCCTGTTGCTTATGCATAAAAGTCTCTCACAACATCGCAGCAGAACTATGCTCAAATTGAAAAGGAGATGTTAGCGACTGTTTTTGGTTGTCAGAAATTTCATGATTATAATTATGGATCAGCTGATGTGAAGATCGAGACAGACCACAAGCCTCTAGAGACTATCTTATCCAAGCCTCTGCATGCAGCCACAGCAAGACTTCGAAGATTGATGGTGTCAATACAAAGATATCCAATCACTGTACAATACAGACCACGAAAAGAGCCATTGATTGCTGATATTCTCTCTTGAGAGCACCAATGAATGTCGAAGCAACAGAACTAGAGTGTCATGAGTATGATATCAACATTCTGCATACCCTATCAATCACTGAACCAAAATTACAAGAATTCAAAGAAAATAACAGAAATGACCCAGCATTACGTGACTTGACCACAACTATTCAAAATGGATGGCCACAATACAAATCAGAAGTACTTGCTGGAGCAAGAGGATACTAGAACTATCGTGATGAAGTCACTTATCACCGCGGGACTTTATTCAAAGGTGGTCAAGTAATTGTACCAATGTTGAAGCAGATTCACAGTTCTCATCTGGGAATTGAGAAGTGTAAGCGTCGTGCGAGAGATGTGTTATTTTGGCCAGGCATGGGAGCACAAATTGAAGATATTGTGACTTCCTGCATGATCTGTTCCACCTACCAGAGAAACAACACTAAAGAACCTCTCTTATCCCACTCTGCACCTTCTCGGCCTTGGAAAAAAGTTGGCGCTGACTTGTGTGAATTCAGTGGACGTCATTTTCTTATCCTGGTTGACTACTACTCAAACTTTATTGAAGTAGATTGCTTACGTGACATCAATAGTGACCAAATCATAAAAATGCTTGTAAAGCCCAATTTGCACGATATGGAATACCTGACATCCTCATTTCAGACAATGGCCCTCAGTTCTCCAGTCAAGAATTTAAAGAATTTTACAGGTATTACTAATTTTCTCAAGAAACCAGCAGTTACGCACAATCTAATGGGAAAGCTGAAAAAGCGGTGCCAACTGTAAAAAACATACATAAAAGACCACTTTGGATAAACAAGACTATCATCTTGCGTTGTTGGAACTTCGCAACACTCCGACAGATGACATCATAGGATCCCAGCACAGAGACTGATGGGAAGAAGAACGAAAATACTACTACCAACATCAGAAAAGCTATTAGACCCTAAAACAATCCCACCCAGAGCAGTAAAATGGGAAATTCAAAAGCAACAAAATCGGCAAAAATATTACTATAACCGACATTCCAAACCTATGAAGGAACTCGTACCTGGTGACAATATATGCTTCAGCGGTGGTCAAATTTGGAGTCCTGCAGTCATCACACACATCAACTCACACCTGCAATCCTATTGTCTCCAAACACCTAATGGTCAAATATATCAGAAAAACAGGTGATTTCTTAGACCCGCCAAGAATTATGACAATAATGAAGAAGAAGATGATGGCTATGATGGGGAATAGGGAGGAGGATACAGCCTGATAGCTACCACACCAACTGATGACACAAGCTCAGCCAGTCCTCCACTGAGACGTCAAATAACAAAAAAGGCCTATTTATGCTGACTAAACTCGTTATCATTCAAACATTCTACAGTAAGGAAGATATAACATATTCTGATTGTAATTTCTATAATCATATTCATGCTCTGAACATTACACACACACACACACACACACATCCACTACATCATCTTGATTCATGTGATAAGCACCTGTCCACAAGTTCATACTGAGAGTATATGACAATTGACTCGGAGAACTAACTTGACTTTTTACACTTAACACCAAAACAATGTATTAATTTTATCATAAAATATTACCAACTAGATGTAGGGATGTGATTGAATGAAGAAATGCACTGCATGACATGAAGACAAACGATATCAGAATAGAGAAGACTCCAAAGTAAGATTTAAAATGAGTAACAAAGTTAAGTGTGCAATTAGAAATATGAAAGTGCCGTAAGCAGAATAAAATAAGAACGAGAAAAGCACACACTGATAACAGAAGTTATAATATAAATTGATAAAGGAAGTTAGCTTCATTATTATTAAGTGTGGATGAATGTGGAATCTCATGATCAGCTGAACAAACTGAGCGTTACTAGACCATACTATTTTTAATTATGTCAAAAACACTGATGTGGGCATTATCATTATAGACCCATTTTAAAATGAATTTGAAAAAGTGTTTATACAAGTTGAACACACCAAAGTTTAAAGCCTGTAAGGGTGCGCTTTCACATAAAAATGCATGGCAATGTTAGTGGCGCACTCCAGCAGAATAGTCACACATTATCAACAACAAAATCATGCCCCGTTTTGCAAGATAGTAGTGCCCACAAAATGCAGCTGTGTCTTTCTTACCATTGCGCATGTATACTTTGGGTGAGGCATAAAGAAATGTATTCTTGTGTACTGGACTAACGCCGATGGTTTATACTTTGCTAAGGCTTGGGGCCAAGTATGGTAGAACTTTACAGAAATAGCCAACAATAGTTCTCATGCTGAGGTGAGTAAATGGAAAAGTAAAGTATGTAACAATCAGCAAATAGTCGTTATTTTATGGTATACACACATGGGTAAAAAAAGTGACATTTGAAGACTTAACTTTTGCAGTCACCATGCAGTAATGAGGTGAAGTCCTAAACTTTGATGAGGCTATGTCTTGAGATGCGATGGACCTTCAGTCTTTACTTTTCGTACGTGCTTTCTCCTAGTAGTAATACTTGCAAGCCTACAGAAATGAAATAGCTCGCTTGGGCAAAAGCAGAAGTAAAGCAATTTTGGCCTGTTCCACGGGCGTTTTACGCGTTAAGAGTGTGAGTGCACCGTTATTTTATAAGATAAAACTTTACCTTTGCCAGTTTTTGAAGAAGATTCTTGTACATCACACTCCTGTGTAAATAACCATGTATAAAAATAAAATACAACCAAAAAAATTAACAGAACTTACTTTTCCATACCAAATAAGATGCATAGGCTGCATTCGAACACTACTGTTGTCCTTAGTACAATCCATGTACACAGGATCTTCTTCGTTATTTCCAACAACACAGAAATGCTTTGATTCAGGATGCTTATAACATTCAAAAGCAAATTGGTAATCTACAAAATTATCTTCGTATTGTTTCTTTGATAAAGCCAGTGTATACTGCGATTGAAGCATATGTGAAGTGACACTTCTGAGAGTACTTTTCACCAAATTTCTCACACTTCTACAAACCTGGTGAAGCTCATTTTGGCAGCGACTAAGCTGCTGTCTGAAAACTTGTATTTCAATAAACTGAGGTTTATAAACTAAACTGACAATATCACGATCTTTACCATAATAAAATTGAATATAATTTCTTTTCAATGACTTGAAATTGTAAACCTCAGAGTCCTATAATAAGAAACTGTGTAAAATTCAAATTCAAAATCCAATTCATTACACACATACCTGGTCAATAATTTGGCGGAAAAAATTTGCTACAGTTGCTGGAAATATTCCCAGAGGCACAAAGCCACACGTGTAATAAACAAATAAAGAAGGTAGGTCATTTTGACTGCAACTCAACCGATAATCTTCCAAATCTTTGTCAGAGGCATATTGCAAAACACATGGCATGAAATATACATCTCCACTGATACCACTTGGTTGCTGTACTGGAGCTATAATATTGAGGTGGCTCAAAATAAGAACTAATTTTTCTAGAGGCAATATGTCATCCCCTAAAACCTTAAATTTAGCCACAGAAAATTTTCCAGACTCTCGAAAACGCTCTCGAGCTGCTTTGTCCACTTCTTTAAATGTTTTATATGCAGCTTCAATTAAAACAGTTAAACGCTTGAAGACAGCTTGGGTATTAGTAATAACAATGTCTTCTAATGCTGGAACATTATGAAAATACATACATATTCCTAAATTATAATGAAGGAAATGTAGGGCGGACTTTACATCTTCTTTCTTCATGTTCAATTTCTCTCCAAGTTCAAAGCAACTGTGTAGAGAAATAAAATTTTCTTTATTCTTGCGTAAAAGGATGCTGAACAATAACCACTGACTTGGGATTCTTTTCTTTCCATGAATAGCATGCAATCTATCAAGAATAGACTTTCGCAAACAGCACATTTCTTCATCTTCTCCGTGCATGTTATCAATCGGATATATAAGTCGTTCTTCCAGAGATTGAGAAAAGTCTTCTTTGGGCCACCATTTTATAATTCCTTCCTGGTAGAAATATGTAGCTTTCAATTGCTCTTGCAAATTGTACTCATATTGGTCAATAGCATCATTACTGACTAAATCCTTGTGAGTACCAACAATATATACACACGCCCCTTTATCGTGCTGTAGAACATCATTTGTAGAATAAGATGAACAACTCATAGAAGCAATACTGGCCAAGGCTGTGAGCATGGTTTCCCTCACAGTGACAGTTGATAAACCAGGCAAAGTATTCCCATCTGAACCACGATAACCAATTTTGTAACACTTGTCAAGATCACTGCTGAGATCGCAGAAAAGTAAGTATAAAGCAGGCCCAATAGTAAGAGCAGGAAGACACTCCATCAGCTCAGGCTGGTCTCCTATATCATGCATGTATATTAAGTCACCACTCCTTAGTTTCATTCGCATTTGTTCGAGATTATAGTTCTTTCTAGTTTCAAGAAGGTGACGAATCATTGGATCAGTCCATGTCACTTCTGCTGCAGAAATGCTGTGTTGCTTTGGTGCAACTGTTGAAGTAGTTGTTTTCTTTGGAGGAATTTTTGGCTCCTCTATATTGGAAATTTTAGATGTTTCTGCTGCAGCTTTTACATTAGAAAGATTGCCGGGTGATTCTTCACTTCTGTCATTGCGTACAGTGGCAGGAAAAAGTGGTTTTGACTCCATAGCGAGCTGAGGATTCTTTATTTCTCTACTGGTTGACATATTCATACACAATAATAACTCATCATCATTGTCTACAACGCTCCAATTATCTTCACTGTCAGCTATTGCTGTAACACGAACATAATCCTTCTTGCTCACCATAACCGTGCTCTGTTCAGAGACTCCAGTATTGGATGCATCTCTGTCTGGATTACTGAATATATTTTTAATAATATTTGTCAATCTTTGGCGAGTAACCGTTTTTCCTTGTAATGATGGCCCTAGAAATATGAGTTTAGCCACCATAAAATCCAATATGTCGTCCTTGGAAGATTCAAGAGCTGACAGATAGCGATCCACAGAATTTTTATGGTCTATAAAACACAAGAACAAGGAAGCTGAAAAAACACCAAACCCTATTATTATTGCATTAAACTTACACATGAAAGATGCTATCTTTTGCTGAATGCAGTGAATAGCGGCCATTGAACTTGTAAACTTCCATTTGTCATTTGGAGTAGTATCATTATTGTACCCAATAACTGATTTAACAAGAACAAAATCTTCTATTCTTTCTTCATTTTGCAGCTGTAAAAGTTGAGTACCATCGGTATCACATCCAATCACACAGCAGTGAACTGGTACGTTAAAATTGGATCCCATTATGTTAATAGAACTGGATTTGGGTATTTGTGAAGTTGTAATATTTTCAATCATATTACATGCAAAGTAACTGGCCACGCGAATTGTGCTTACTTTGAAATTGTTTTCCACTTTAGTATCTACACTGAATATTTGCTGAAGTTTTCCTGTTAGCTCATTGTATTCTCCTTCCAGAGTAATAGTAGTTTCGGACCCATCACCATTGACATTGCAACTTTGAACTGAAGTTACACCAGAGGAAATTAGGACATCTGCTAAGTTGACTTCTCTCTGATGAACATCACTACTCAAGCTAATGCAGACAATGTGCTGTGCTTGTGGAAAGTCAGTTTTGGCATCCATTATGACTTCTGTAATATTGTCGGTTTGGTCGGCTTTAATGAGTGCCACTTGAGCTCCAGCAAATGTTCCAACTACTACATTAGGATAAAGAAGAGTGCCTACATTTTCAGCATTTTCATCTTCAATGTTGGGCCTTTCCATGTGTTTAGTGGCTGCATTGTATCCATGACAACTGCGAGCTAGCAAAATGAATTCAATATTTTTGCTGTAAGTTTTATATGCTTGAATATCTAGAGTAGCCTTCTTTGGTGAATGTTGTCTAATAATGCCCTTTTCATCAACATCAGAGTAAACTGGGAGTTGACCTGCACATTAATAACAACATATTAGGAATAATATTTCTACATCTAACTAAATATTGACACGTGTGTTAGTTTAAAAAAAGAATTGTTTGCAATTTCAACATCTAACAAAAAGTGATCAGTTGGTAGTTGTTCAAGCCAAATAAGCCATTAATGTACAGCATGACATGAAGGCGATATCAGAATAGGAAAGACCCAGAGGTAAGATGTTAAATGAGCAACAAAGTTAAGTGTGATATTATAAATATGAATGTGCAGGTAAACAGAACAAAATAAGTACAAGAGAAGCATACACTGATAATAGAGTTAAATTGTAAATTGATTAAGGAAGTTAGCTTCACTTTAATTAAGTGTGGATGAATAAACTGAATGTGGAATCTCTTGATCAGCTGAACATACTGATGTTTACTTGACCATACTATTTTTAATTAGATCAAAAACACTAATGTGGGCATTATCATAGAGACCCATTTTTACAAAGAATTTGAAAGATTTTCCGACCTGCAATCCGGGAACTAGACTGTGACATATATGAGGAGTAGGATTTAACAGTAGCAACAATCATGTGGCACTGGTTGGAACAACAAGATAAAGCCTTCACTGAATTAAAGAACATGATCACTAATCCACCAGTACTCCAATATTTTGATTCCAGCAAACCCTGTACTAGATTAGTGGATGCGAGTTCTAAGGGCATGGGTGCTGCTCTTCTTCAAGATAAAGGTCCTATTGCTTATGCATTAAAGTTTCTCACAACATCTCAACAGAACTATGCTCAAATTGAAAAGGAGATGTTAGCGATTGTTTTTGGTTGTAAGAAATTTCATGATTATATTCATGGATCAGCTGATGTGAAGATTGAGACAGACCACAAGCCTAGAGACTATCTTATCCAAGCCTCTGCATGCAGCCACAGCAAGACTTCGAAGATTGATGGTGTCAATACAAAGATATCCAATCACTGTACAATACAGACCACGAAAAGAGCCATTGATTGCTGATACTCTCTCTTGAGAGCACCAATGAATGTCGAAGCAACAGAACTAGAGTGTCATGAGTATGATATCAACATTCTGCATACCCTATCAATCACTGAACCAAAATTACAAGAATTCAAAGAAAATAACAGAAATGACCCAGCATTACGTGACTTGACCACAACTATTCAAAATGGATGGCCACAATACAAATCAGAAGTACTTGCTGGAGCAAGAGGATACTAGAACTATCGTGATGAAGTCACTTATCACCGCGGGACTTTATTCAAAGGTGGTCAAGTAATTGTACCAATGTTGAAGCAGATTCACAGTTCTCATCTGGGAATTGAGAAGTGTAAGCGTCGTGCGAGAGATGTGTTATTTTGGCCAGGCATGGGAGCACAAATTGAAGATATTGTGATTTCCTGCATGATCTGTTCACCTACCAGAGAAACAACACTAAAGAACCTCTCTTATCCCACCCTGCACCTTTTCGGCCTTGCCAAAAAGTTGGCGCTGACTTGTGTGAATTCAGCGGACGTCATTTTCTTATTCTGGTTGACTACTACTCAAACTTTATTGAAGTAGATTGCTTACGTGAAATCAATAGTGACCAGATCATAAAAATGCTTGTAAAGCCCAATTTGCACAATATGGAATACCTGACATCCTCATTTCAGACAATGGCCCTCAGTTCTCCAGTCAAAAATTTAATGAATTTTCCAAGTATTACCAATTTTCTCATGAAACCAGCAGCCCACATTACGCACAATCCAATGGGAAAGCTGAAAAAGCAGTGCAAACTGTAAAAAACATACATAAAAGACCACTTTGGATAAACAAGACTATCATCTTGTGACATCTTGTGTTGTTGGAACTTCACAACCACTCAGACAGATGACATCATAGGGTCCCCAGTACAGAGACTGATGGGAAGAAGAACGAAAATACTACTACCAACATCAGAAAAGCTATTAGACCCTAAAACAATCCCACCCAGAGCAGTAAAATGGGAAATTCAAAAGCAACAAAATAGGCAAAAATATTACTATGCCTGACATTCCAAACCTATGAAGGAACTCGTACCTGGTGACAATATTATATGCTTCAGCGGTGGTCAAATTTGGAGTCCTGCAGTCATCACACACATCAACTCACACCCACGATCCTATTATCTCCAAACACCTAATGGTCAATGATACCGGAGAAACAGGCGATTTCTTAAACCCGTCAAGTATTATGACAATAATGAAGAAGAAAATGATGCTTCATGCTATGATGGGGAATAGGGAGGAGGATACAGACTGACAGGTATCACACCAACTGATGACACAAGCTCAGCCAGTCCTCCACTGAGACGATCTAGTCGAGTAACAAAAAGGCCTATTTATGCCGACTCAAACTCGTTATCATTCAAACATTCTACAGAGAGGAAGATATAACATAATTGTGATTGCAATTTCTATAATCATATTCATGCTCTGAACATCACACACACACACATCCACTACATCATCCTTGCGATAAGCACCTGTCCACAAGTTCATACTGAGAGTATATGAGAATTAACTCGGAGAACTAACTTGACTTTTCACACTTAACACCAAAGCAATGTAATAATTTTATCATAAAATATTACCAACTAGAAGTAGGGATGTGGTTGAATGATCAGAATAGAGAAGACTCCAAAGTAAGATTTAAAATGAGTAACAAAGTTAAGTGTGCAATTAGAAATATGAAAGTGCCGTAAGCAGAATAAAATAAGAACGAGAAAAGCACACACTGATAACAGAAGTTAAAATATAAATTGATAAAGGAAGTTAGCTTCATTATTATTAAGTGTGGATGAATGTGGAATCTCATGATCAGCTGAACAAACTGAGCGTTACTAGACCATACTATTTTTAATTAATGTCAAAAACACTAATGTGAGCATTATCATAGAGACCCATTTTTACAATGAATTTGAAAAAGTGCATATTGTAACAATTTTGAGACTGAAATACTGTGATTATACAAGTTGAACACATTAAAGTTTAAAGCCTGTAATGGTGCGCTTTCACATAGAAATGCTTGGCGATGTTTGTGGCTCACTCCAACAGAATAATCACACATCATCAACGACAAAATCATGCCCCGTTTTGCAGATAGTAGTGTCTGCAAAATGCAGCTGTGCCTTTCTTACCATTGCACAAGTATACTTTGGATGAGGCATAAAGAATACTTCTTAAGTATTTATTCTTGTGTACTGCTCACTAATGGACTAACTTATACTTTGCTAAGGCTTGGGGCCAAGTATGGTTGACCGTATGTCAATGAGATATTAGAACTTCACAGAAATAGCCAACACTAGTTCTCATGCTGAGGTGAGTAAATGGAAAAGTAAAGTAATAATCAGCAAAAAGTCGTCATTTTATGGTATACACACATGGGTAAAAAAGTGACATTTGAAGACTTTACTTTTGCAGTAACGAGGTGAAGTCCTAAACTTTGATGGGGCTATGTCTTGAGATGCGATGGACCTTCAGTCTTTACTTTTCGTACATGCTTTCTCCTAGTAGTACTTGCAAGCCTACATAAATGAAATAGCTCGCTCGGGCAAAAGCAGAAGTAAAGCAATTGTGGCCTGTTCCACGGGCGTTTCACGCGTTAAGAGTGTGAGCGCACCCTTATGTTATAAGATAAAACTTTACAACAGTTTTTAATAATAATTTGGCGGAAAAAATTTGCTACAGTTGCTGGAAATATTCCCAGAGGCACAAAGCCAAACATTTAATAAACAAATAAAGAAGGTAGGTCATTTTGACTGCAACTCAACTGATAATCTTCCAATATGTCATCCCCTAAAACCTTAAGACTCTCGAAAACGCACTTGAGCTGCTTTGTCCACTTCTTTAAATGTTTTATGAGCAGCTTCAATTAAGACAGTTAAACGCTTGAAGACAGCTTGGGTATTAGTAATAACAATGTCTTCTAATGCTGGAACATTATGAAAATGCATACATATTCCTAAATTATAATGAAGGAAATGTAGGAGGACGGACTTTACAACTTCTTTCTTCATGTTCAATTTGTCTCCAAGTTCAAAGCAACTTTGTAGAGAAATAAAATTTTCTTTATTCTTGCGTAAAAGGATGCTGAACAATAACCACTGACTTGGAATTCTTGTCTTTCTATGAATAGCATGCAATCTATCAAGCATAGATTTTCGCAAACATTGCATTTCTTCATCATCTCCGTGCATGTTATCAATCGGATATATAAGTCGTTTCTTTACAGTTTGACTGATGTTGCTTGTAGAAGAAAAGTCTTCTTTGTACCACCATTGTATAATTCCTTCTTGGTAGAAATATGTAGCTTTCAATTGCTCTTGCAAATTGTACTCATATTGGTCAATAGCATCATTACTGACTAAATCCTTGTGAGCACCAACAATATATACACGCCCCTTTATCGTGCTGTAGAACATCATTTGTAGAATAAGATGAACAACTCATAGAAGCAATACTGGCCAAGGCTGTGAGCATGGTTTCCCTCACCGTGACATTTGATAAACCAGGCAAAGTATTCCCATCTGAACCACGATAACCAATTTTGTAACACTTGTCAAGATCACTGCTGAGATCGCAGAAAAGTAAGTATAAAGCAGGCCCAATAGTAAGAGCAGGAAGACACTCCATCAGCTCAAGCTGGCCTCCTATATCATGCATGTATATTAAGTTACCACTCCTTCATTTCATTCGCATTTGTTTGAGATTATAGTGCTTTCTAGTTTCAAGAAGCTGACTAATCCATTGATCAGTCCATGTCACTTCTGCTGCAGAAATGCTGTGCGGCTTTGGTGCAACTGTTGAAGTAGTTGTTTTCTTTGGAGGAATTTTTGGCTCCTCTACATTGAAAATTTTAGATGTTTCTGCTGCAGCTTTTACATTAGAAAGATTGCCGGGTGATTCTTCACTTCTGTCTTTGTGTACAGTGGCAGGAAAAAGTGTTTTGCCTTAGAAGTTAGAAGAGCATTTTCTCACCCATGCTGTGCCGTCTTGTCCTTTGTTGCTCCTTGTGGATGAGCATAGTTTACATTATGATCCAGACTCTATCCGGTGTGCCATTCTGTTATTTTCTTCTGCCGCCCACCTCACACTACCCATGAGACTCAGCCATTAGATGTTAATTTTTTTTTGCTCCCTGAAGAAACACTGGAGCAATGTCTGCCATGATTATATTTAAGTATCACAGGGGAAAGCTATCACTAAATTTAATTTTTTCAACTTATTTTTAAGGCATGGCTCAAGTCTTGTTTGCCTGAAGTGATTTGCAATGGCTTTAAAAGAGCAGGCATAATTCCATTCAACCCAGAAATTCTTCTGAAGCATTATCCAGGGAATGATGGTGCAGTGGAGATACGTCGCAAAGCTATAATTAATCATGAAGATAGTGAGTCAATCGATATTGACAAGTACGAAAGCAGTTCCCCTTGTGTGGAGAACAATGGTGAGCGAGTCCCCTTCATTTTCTACTGAAAAAGAAGCTCTATGATCTCCATGACGATGAGTATATTTTGTGGCTACAAGTAAATCATCCAGAAGCCTTGCCAGAAGAATCAAGCATCACATAATTCTTTCCTGACACTCCAATGCTTACACCACTTGACAGTGGCACATCTGATAATATTGCCTCTTTGACATCAATTCAATGTCTACCAAGCAATGACAGCACAGGATCAACTCTGTCTTCTTCTAGTAGTTTTGACAATAGTGGTCAAGCTCCAGAAACTCTCTCTGGTGATGCTGGCAATCCCCCCAAGTCTTCTCGAACAAATGTTAGCAAGGATTTGGATACCATGACAGAACCCTTGAAAACTGCTAATAAAACTAGGGTCTTAACAAGTGCAGAGTGCTTAAAATGCTGGATGAAAAGAAGCAAAAAAACGAACAGGCAGCACTAGAGAAGGAAGAGCGAAAGAGGGAACTTGAAAGAAAGAAGTTAGAAAGAGAAGAGATGGCAAGGAAGAAGAAAGAGAAGCAGCTTGAGAAGAAAAGGATGAGGGAAGATGCTGCATTGAAGAAAGCAAAGTCAGGTGGTAGGAAGTGCAACACCAAAAGTACAGGTACTATATCTGATGAGACTTGACCTCCATCCTCAAGTACTCCTACATCCACAACCACCACATCACTGGAGACGTACAAGATTCTTTTGACAATTGTTTGGGAATGTACTTTTTGCTATGAGAAATTCTGCCAAGACGGAAAGGTACATCATACTTTTCTCAATTTATTCTATACTATGGTGAAATATTACATTTAAATGTTATTTATCAGCATTTTAGTACTAAATATTGTGGTCAAAAGCGATTTTACCTGCACTATTTAAATAATCACTCCATAATTTTTCCCTTTCCCCCCATAATTAGTGTAATAATAACTGTAAATTTGCAAATTATGATCACAGTTAATTCTGAATCAGTACCTATTTTTTTGGTATTTATAAGAAATGATGTCTAGTAAATTTATGGGAAAATATAGTTTGTCCAACACCATAGCAAGGGTCACTCCAAAATACATACTATAGGAAGTGTAGCTACTTGTTCCATTTTGCTGTCTTCAAACAATCAAAGTGGTAAGAAAATGATATCAAATTAGTTTACAGGAACAAATAAATGTCCAACATTAACAGTTATCACAGCGAGGGTCACTAAAACATACAGACTAAAGGAAATGTGGCTACTTTGTTCTGTATCCGCTGTCTACAACTAGACAAAAGTTTATTTTACAATTCTCAGTTTCAATGTACTTTTGATGGGGATGGAGTGACCGAGAATTTATTTGAGGAGCCAGCATCTAAAACTTAAAAAAATTGTTCATAGCTAAATGAACTATGGCATTTTACTTAATACCGTGATCATTTACGCATATTATACAAAAATAGTCTTCTGTGTTTTGCAATTTAAAAACTTGTTATCCAGCACATCACTACTACTTAAATAAAATAATAACCAAGAACATTCTACAATACCTTGTCTGAACCAAATGCGATCTTTTTCTTCCATTTCTGAACCACATTTGTACTGTCTTCTTTGTGGGCAATATATTTCGATTACTTCTGATATATCCACAGGGCATACTATCTTGCAATATTTACATCTGCTGCTTGGCACTGGGCCAATTTTATCTTGATCATAATTGAGTTGTGTTAATGCCTTTCCAATTGAATTCATTACTTCTTTACATACTTGATTTGCAGTATTGAAATATAATTCACGATATTTCTTATTGTCTTTCCATTTTTCAAAAGGTATTCGTGTATAAAACTGAATTTTTATATATGATTCTTTAGTTAGTGAAACCGCTATCTCATCTTCCTCACAATTATGATGCTCTATGTTAAAAAACACTTTGTTTCGATATATTTTCCGGTTTACCAATATTAAGTTCACACTATTCGATCCTTTATTTTTGCTTCCTTCCATCAAATAAGCTATAAAAAAAATGAAGAGGCCTTTAGGACAATATTTACATTTGAATCGGATGAAAAAACTGCTATCTCCTTCACTGTTATCCTCTTCTGAAATATGAGATAAAGCCGTAGGTATAAAAACCATATCTTTATTACTTTCTTTGAACGGTGCTATGAAATGAAGATACTTCAAAAAAGAGAAAAAATCCTCAGGGTCGAGAGTAATTGAGTTCAAACTGTCCTGAAAACTTGGCATTTCTAATAAATCTTTTTTAGAAATAATCCCCATCTGAAGACTTTTTGTTTGGTCACTTGTACCAGAGCTTGAATCTGGAAAAGTATCAACAATAATTTTGGTAAGACACTGAAACAGAAAACTGGGATCAGTCACAATGAACTGGTGGTGTTCATCAACTTCATAATAACGCAAAATGCCAATGGTGTAATGCAGAAATTTCAAAACATCATCCACTTGTTCTTTACCATTTATATTAAAGTCTTTTGCAAAAGCTTCAAAATCATGCCGTCTCATAATACTTTTCTGATTCTCGAGATGTAAAGAAAGTAATAAAGGTTTAATTTTGTATTGGATCTCAAAGGTTTTACAATTTTCCATTCGGTCCGTTATTGCTGACTTCAATTCTTCAAAATGTTTATCCTTTGTATTCTCATTATTGACTGCATATATGACCCTCTTTTCACTCTTTTCTCGAAAGATTACAAGGTGGGACATACACTGATCTTTTATTATATCAACAATTTCTTTGTCCAATTTTTCAATTTTTTCTTCAGGACACGAAATTTCATCTAAATGGGTACCAACAATAATAACTTTGCAGTCAAACTCTTCATAACTTGCTCTTCTATTCAATACATCAATACTTGCCAATGTTTGTCGGAAACTATCATATACAGAAATTGATTGGCATGAGTTAATCCTTTTACGGTCCACTCTGTACGAATGTCTGAAGGGCTCATTCAGATCCTCCATACTGGCATCAAGTACAAACAAAACAATAGATGGACCAGAAATTAAAACAGAGAGGATATTCTGAAATTCAAGTTGCCCTCCGCAGTCACGAAGATATATAGATTTGCTCTCATTCAAATCTTTTAAATTAGTTATACCATTGCTAGCAAGCATGGCAGAAATCATTTCTGCGTTGTGCACATTGGAATTTTGTGGGTTTGGCTTATCAATAGGCACCTTGGCCATTAGATCTTCTGAGGAATTCTTTTCAATTTGCATTTCGATGCCTTCAACAAGTATTTCTGATTTCGTTTTTGTGTCACTCTTAAAATCTTTGGTAATTTTAGCCACCTTTCTCCCAAGTGAAACTTGAAGATCCACTGGTATCCACTCATCATTAGTGATTATTCCAGCATGGTGACTTGTCGGCTTCCCAACGAGGACATGGGATTCTTCACACAATCCGGTTGATCCTGAAGGCTTTTCTGTATTTAATAAATTTGCAACCAATGAAGATTTACCAGAATTTGGTAGGCCAACTACCATAAGATGTGCAGTACGAATTGTACAGTCGCCACTATAATCTTCATTTAAAACTGCCAGAATATCATCGGTTAAATTAGCTGAATCTACCAAAGGAAAAAATTAAGGTTGCAATGACATATAAACAGGTATGTCAATTTAAAACACTTTAAATAGTCAACATCTTCTGCAAACTATATATAGAATCCTCAGAAAAAAACTGTTAAACAACCAATACATCACACTTCTCAAATTGTGAACCCTATCCTTGCATAAGCTTATGTGGTAAAACTAAAAATAATTCCCACAGACAAGGTAAAACTTAGCTGAAATTAACTAGACGGTCATTGTTTTTTGTGATTAGTGCATAGTAGTTTAACTCCTCAAGCACAGAGCCTGCCTTGAGTGTGCATGATTCTAAATGCAGTAAACGAATGAATGGATGTGGCCATATAGCAGCACTTACCTTAGTGTCCACCTTTTCTCTCATTTTCTTAAAAACTAAGCTGAAACAAAAAAGTAACAAATTAAAGGGACTTAAATCATCATCGAGTCTGGGTTCTTTTCTCTCTAAACATAAAGTCCGCATCTTTGAGATCTGCTGTTGACAGAGTGACAGAATGAATGTCAAACAGACTACTTTAACCCCCACGTGCATGTGCGCTGAGGGTTATTAAAAATCATACTACATCATTTGAAATACATACTAGACATACTGGTGAAACATTTTTCAATTTTAACTAAATGTACCATATAAAAATCAATTTTGTTATAATTTTTACTTCTTCCAGTCAATACATAGTAGGCCTCAAAGTGGGGAGGGAGCGGGAGCTCAACCCCTCTGTAATAGTGGGTGGGGGAGCAAAAACCGCTAGAGTCCCCCCCCCCCCCTTCCTCTTCTCAGGTGCCCTCTAGGCATGCCATTGAAGAAAGCTAAAAATCTAAACCTGTGATACTGCAGTATGCTTGAAGTTTGAAAAAATACTGGCATCACCGCAAGAATACAAATCGTTTGATAGTATTGAGTTCCTTTTTTTAAACAGTATACAAAATTGGATGCCGAACATCGCTGTATAAAGTTAAAGCTTTTTCAAGGAAAACAGTTATGTGGAACGAAAGAATTACTGAGCACAACCTCTTATCTTCATGTACAGCTTGAATGAAATATTCTGAACAGTAAATACAAGATAACGTTTCAATCATTCAGTCATTCTCAGCTGAAATAATTATAATAATTGCAAGTTTTTCTTGTTCAAACAGTCAATAATCGTTAATTAAAACTTAACCCGATGTTTCAACTTCTCGACCTCAGTTGACCCCTAAAGAGGATTTCGGCAAGAAGTGGAAATGTCAGGTTAAGTTTTAATTATTGGCTGTTAGAACGATAAAAATGTGCTATTAAGGTAATGTTTTTACTGCGCTTCATTCAGTCAACTCGAAGTTCAGAATTTAAAGCATATTCTCACCTCCAGAAAGATAAGAATATACAAGACTTTCTACAAATCCTTAATGTGTTTTTCTTCCATTTTTAAGAGATAATAAATCCTTATACATAAAATAACTTGCTGTTCTTAAAATGTTTTGGAAAAATGTATCAGAAAGAAAAAATATAGTAAAATATTAAATTATGATAGAATAGTAACAATGTTGCTTCACTTGTCTCAGAAAGCTAGAATGGAATGGATTTTGTCCTATACTAGTATGTACTGCCTTCTACTATTTATGTTTCATGTCATGAGACATTTCACCCTTTCAAGTTCTTCATCCACTTGTTTTTCTCAGCATGCACCACTTGTGATTTACACAAAAATGAAAAATGGACAATTCGAGAGCAGCTTAAGAAAAACTAGGTATTTAGGTAATTTTAAAAACTGAAGTTAATATATAGCATTAACTCACACCACTTACAGCCCCTTTTACATTCACATCCCTAAATTTTATTGACTTTTGTACTAATACAATACTAATTACCTGTGCTTCCAATTATGCCCATTAAACTTGAAAAGACTGTAATGTCTAGTTGCTAAGATATGATATTAATAAAACTACAACTATTATTCTATGTCAGCTCACATACCTTCATTAGTAACCAACTTATTAGAACAAAAAATTGTTTGCAATAAGGTAGTCAGGCAAAAATGAATAAAATAAGATCAAATTGTTTACTCACTAGACACCTGGGCCAATTTTCCCTCAACGTAGTGAAATGCAGCTTGAGCTGCTATAAATTGCCACACTTTTGTTTTTTCACTGTCTGCATAGTCTACCACTGCTTTGATGATAATTCCTTGTATCTTTTTCGTGCTTCCATCTGGCATAGTCACTCCATTTTCTTGCAGTCGAAGTAGCTCTCCACCTTCCATTTCCCCTCCGAGCAATTTACCAGTCAGAGAATCGGTAATTTTCTTTTTTAAAACGGGATCATCAATCAAAATGGAAGAAGACACTACTTTTCCAACCAAATGCTTTGCTTTACGACCAGAAGAAACTTGCAATCCTTCTATTAAATCTGGAGTTTTGCAAAACACACTCTTAATTTCATCTTTTATGCTTACAGTACCTCCACGAGGCACAATTTTATTGTTAGCGATTCGAATGGGACCAAGATCTTCGATTTGATTGGAAATCAATACATCTCCATATTTAACCATATCCCTGTCAAATCCGTAGCAAACTCCAACAGCTAACATGTACTTTACATTAGGAAAACACTTAAGGCTATCATGCAACATGTCAGCAGATTGCCTGCCTGGACCGTGGTAAATTAAACCCACTGGATGATGTTTCATCATTCCCAGGAATATTCCAGGCTCATAATTTGTTAGTTGTGTATTGTCTCCTTCAATGTCTGGGGAGGAGATGAAAGTGGTAGCTGCATTAAACTCGTTAACATTAACAGCTGAAATGACGTACTCCACTCGTTCGCAAAATGATTGATAATCAATTCCAGACATGGTTGCCTTAGGAACTCTTATTTCTTCACACTTCAAACTCTTTAATGGCATTTCTTCTAAAATAATACACACATACACAGATACATACACAAACATTATATAAAAAAGTAAAGAGTGCTCTCAAAGAACAAGTAATTTTAATGTGCTTGATTAGACATGCTTCTTAGAGTGATGATCCCAATTAAGAACCTCCTCACCTACCTTACATAGGATAAATAGTCACAGAGAGACCACTACAAAACCTCAACACTGTGTACAACAGTATTTTGTTTTGTACAAATGGACAAAGAAGTTGACAAAATAGTCTAAAAAATTATAGGATGATGACAATTCCTACTAAGGTGAAGCCACTCTAATAAATAATGATCATTTTCTATGCCAAATTTCACATGAGATCAAGTTCTAATAAATGGCTCTCTTGACTAGTTTGGGCATTCAGTTGTAAACTGCAAAAAAAGAAGTGGCTTATTTGATTGAATATGTACGATTATAGAACAAAACAAAATCCTTGGCTTGCTTCAAATCCTGAAGGAGTTGTCTATGATCCTAGTTACTCTTCAACAAAAGATCTTGTTGAAGTCAAGGCTCCACTTTCTGTAAAAGAAATGACCATTGAAGAAGCACACTCTATGAGCAATTCATTTTGTTTAGAAAAAAATTGAGAGATGATGGCTCCATTGTTTTTTCTTTGAAGAAGTGACATCACTACAGATATCAAAAATCCATTGCCAGATTTACTGTTGTGATATATCCTAGTACAATTTTGAGTACGTACTGAAAAAAATCTGCTTGTTGAACAAATTATAGAAATACAAAGTGGCTTGTTCCATCAGATATTAGTTCCAACCACAACTACTTAGCCCAAAACTACATGTGCCAACTTGTGATACCACCAATGACAAGTCTGGGAAGCTAGGGAGAAAGGTAATAAAAAACTTAAATTTAGAGGTTGCATTTATAATTCAATGCTATTCTCCATATTCAAACTCTGTGGCCTCATTTACCACTTAATTCAACTTCTTGTAGAGGTCTCGGAATAAAAAGGAGAAGTTAGAAGAGAGTTGAGTGAGGGACAGGAAGTCGGTATAGAAGAAGACAAGAGTCATAGAGGAGATATTAGTGCTAGCTCAGTGCCGGACGTGCATGAGGAAAGAGAAGTGAAACCAGTAACTGGAAATATATTTTAACTGAGAGGGAGGAGCAGAAAGAGACAGATAGAGTGGACAGATGCAGAGTGCTTAAAACTAGTAGACAGGTTTTTGCTTGACACAGAAGCTAATGAGAAAGTTAAAGTTAGGTTTATGACAGTAATTTATAGACTAGGCCTAAGTAGGGCAGAACAGAATGTTAAGGATACTGGTCAATTACAGCATACAAAGACCTGAGTTAGCTGTCACACTTAAGTCTGCAGCCATGACAGCCAAGGAAGAACATAAGAATTTGGAGCGTAAAAGAGTAGAGAAGACATATAAACAGAGATACAGGATATCATTACATGAAATAGTTTTGGGCATAAACTGAGGGGGCCCTTTGATATCCTCTATGCAGGGTGGGCAGAGGAGCAGTATAAACAAGTGAAAATTAGCTCATGGGTTGAAATCCTCCAAGATCGTCTCCTTACCCTGCGCAAATGTGTACTCCCTATTGCGGAGGAATGTGTAGGGAGGAGAACTGAGGCTCACAACAGGAACAAGTCACTAAGAGAGCTAGAAGTAAAGGAAAAGATTCTGTTGTGCATTCAAGGTTTACATGGTGCACTGGAGTCATCGTGGGAGGGGCCTTACATAGTTAAAGACAAACTGTCGCGAGTTAACTACAGAATAACTGATTTACAGTTAAGCTCCTGAATAATGACCACATTCGGGATGGGACTTTTGGTCTCTTCTCAGAGGTTAATGTTTTCTCAGAGGTTCTTTAGTAAATGTCGTTATTTGTGATAAAGAGTTCGGGAAAGTTGAATTCAATCATTAATTGATGCATGTCGTATTGTGGTTATCTGAATAGTGTCCTGATGACAAGCATCTTACAAGAAACAATTTCTTCTGAAGTCTCAATTGCCTTCTTGTGGATACTGGTAGCTAGCCCACTACAATTCTGATAGGATGTGCTGCCACTAAAGATGCAATTTTCTGTAAATTATAACTTTCCAGAATATGGGGACTGTTTGATGTGGTATTTGCAATGAACCACACCAATCTTTATTTTGGTAGCATGCCCATGAGGTGATTATTTTCTAGTAGTACTTGGTGTCCTGTGGATATTATTTCTTGCACTTTTTGTTCAAATGAAGATTAGAAAGAAGCATCAAACTTTCAGCCAGCATTTAGTGAAGACTATTTGTCCCATACAAAATTGGATACTGTAAAAGTAGTGTAGTATGCTATTTTGATTAGCTTATGCTTGACCACAATCTCTCAAATTTTCAATAGGTGTGGTCTTTTGTCGCTCATAGAGGGGCAAATGTAGTTATTTTGAACAAGATGGGACAGAGAAATTGAACGCTGGTTGGAAATAACTAGAGGTGGTTGCTTCTCGGAGATTCTAAATGCACCATATTAGTTGTAGTTGCAATCGGGGGCGCATGATTTGGTCTCTCCAGAGAGGTTGGTCGCTTCTCGGAGAGGTCGTTAATAGAAGTTTTACTGTACAAGGCAAATGGCCTAAAGTGATCCCCATCAACAATTCTAAGAAATATGTGCCTGGACCAGCTGAGATTAGTTCAGCGTGTGTAATAGCAGAAGAAGACAAGGAAATGGAACAGCACAAGAGTGTGTTAGATGCCGAGCAGTATTCAGACTTCGATTCGGGTACACTGGAGAGAGTGCTCGAAAAGTTCAAGACTTTGTTTAGTGATAAACCAAGATTATGCAACGTAGGAGAGTGTAAGATTGAGATTGTATAGGGCAGTGGTGTAGTTAACAAGCAGCCGCACAGAGTTAATAGGGATAGTTGAGTATAGTGAGGCTGAATAGTCAAGCCCGGTATTATCAATACAAAACTCTAGTGGAGCAATTAGGCTGTGTGTCAACTTTTGAGGGCTGAATGAATTTACACCCCTTAAAAGGTACTGGTTACCCTCTTTGGGTGAATTCTTAGATAAGGCAATTAGTAGCAAATGTTAACTAGACCTGACCCATGGTTTCCACCAGGTATGAAGCTAGTTCAGAGAAAACTACTTTCGTATGTCCGAAAGGGAAGTATAAGTTCAAGTGCATGACATTTGACCAAAAAAATGTGCCAGCAATATTCCAAGCTGTCATTGAACAAGTATCAAGACCAGTGGCAATATGCGCATCAAATTGTATTAATGACGTCATCATATACAGTGCTTCCATTTAAGGGATTTGGAGGGGGTGTTCACTTGCTTGTTGGATGCTGGGTTGAAGGTAAAGCTTAGCAAAAGTGTGTTTGGCAGGAAGTACATGTCTTATCTAGGACACCAAGTAGGAAATGGAAAATTTGCAGTGCCGTTATATAGGGTGAAATCAATGAAAAGATATGGTAAACCACAGACAAAGAAACAGTTAAGAGCATTTTTGGGGTCTATTGGATACTATAGACAGTTTGTGAGGAACTAGTCATCAGTGCTGACTCCTGCAACGTCTCCGTCGGCACCACAGGTGGTTCAGTGGAAGTAGGAGGTGGACAGTGTTTTTAGTGAGTTATGTAATGTATTGTGTGATTGTGTTGTGGTTAATGCTCCGTGTGTCTCGGATTCATTTGTTCAATACGCCCATAACACACAAACCAAAGTGACTCACAACATGATATAACTAAAAATAGAGTGTTTGTGCATATGGTTGTTTCCTGTCCTCCTTTCCTGTCTTCACTTTACCCTTAGTACTGTCTCTCTGCTTAATTTCCTTCTCTTTCAATGGCAAGCGGACCCAGATTTTCCCCTCCCCCTAAGACTTCACCTCTAAGGTGAGTCTGACAACTGCCATGGATGGTCTCCATTGAGTCCGGGTGTTCCTCTTCTGTTCTGCAATTCTGGCTGCTGAGATTGTCTGCATTGCCATTCATGCATCCTGGTCTGTACCTAATGTCAATGTCCATTTCTCGTAACTTCAGAGCAAATCTGTTCAGCCGATGATTCAAAAACTTACTTGTTAAATGAGTTACACAGGGTCTGTGATCTTTGTACACCTCAAATGCTGCTCCATAGAGGTAATACTCAAAATGCTTCACTGACACCACTATTGCAAGAGTCTCCAGCTCCGTCACAGAGTAGTGGTTTTCTGCTCCGTTTAGCTGACGGCCGAAAAAAGCTACTGGTAGTTCAACACCATCACACACTATGTGGAGACATGCACTTATCCCCCATCCTGAGGCATCTGTGTGGGACAATGAGCCGACTGGCTGGTCATCAGCCTGGTGTCCGTATATGCCTGTACTCTGTATTACTTTTGCTAGTCTGTATACTTTGTAATTTGGAGTGTGTGTGTGTTCTGTAGCCTTTCCCAACTAACAATAAATCTCTACTGGTTGGAGAGTCATCCTGGGTGCACCGCTGAAGTCACAACCTCTGGTGGAAGTCAACTACCTTCGTATTAGCACCTCACTGGAGCGAGTATTCTTCGTCGATAACCTTTTACCGGCTCAAAGAAGGTGCCCAACCCCACAGTTATATTGAAAAACAAGACAGCCAATTGTATCAATATAGGTGTTACTAATAATTATATGGCATCATTGATAGCTTGCAGTACACTAAAATTGGCTATATACTGCAGATGAAAAATTCTAACTAAAGAGAATAAGCGCTCATAATCTACTGACTGACAATTGAAAAATGTGCGAAGAGTTGATAGCCTAATTCTCATTAGTGGTGACATCAATCGAAAGGCTTCATCTTCAATGACTAGAACCAATATAAATTTTTTTTAAGCAATACCATTATTCTTCTCTCAAGTGTGAGTTACAAACTACAGTAACCCACATAGTCAAAGCGCTGGAAAACCAAAATAAAAACTGACGCCTTATGCCTGTGCATATAGGATTCAATATGTGAGAACTTTGTTTTGACTCCTGTATAGTGTTAAAAATACAGTACCACTGCTGCCATTCTAATATTTAATTACAGGAAGTACTACATAGCCAAAACTATAACTAGTGGTGTGCTTGAGCAAATTGGTGAGCGAGCTAACTTAAATATATTTTTTACAATGAGGATTTATTAAATCTTTCATTTCTTAAAATAAAAAAAACCCTTCTATTTATATTCTTTTTATAGTTAGTAATGATAGCTAATCATGAGCTACAGCTTCACATTATGTCTCTTTGCATTGTGTCTATAGTTAATGTTCTAACTTGACTCACCTATTCAACACCAAAGAAGAGAAATAGTGCTTCCTGGGTCTATTATACTTTTATAAAGTAAACTAAAGTTCAGGCATTTAGGCTTCCAACTGGCTAGTTTGATTTATCGGCAAGTTCATTCATTACTTTGTTCATATTTATATTTCATCAAGACACTTTATAACTTCCATAATCAGCAGTGTGGGCAAAAAAGGGGGTCGCATGTACCATATACACAAGCAAATTAAATGAAGGAAAAAATAAACACCATGAAATCTTGATTTTGTTACCCCCTTTTCTTGTACTCACCAATTAAAACATCACTGTTGATATTATTCATTTAAGGATCTTGAGGTACCTAGAAACCATAGCTGTCTGAGCCTCTCCAGGACTCAGAAGCTACACCCACCTAGCCACACCTCCCTGGATGCCACAAGAATGAAGACAAAGAACATTGAACTTTCATCCACTTACTTATCATACACGCATTCATTTATCCAATACTTAAACACCCTTTACCTACTTCCGGTTATCTAAACCCATCGACTTCTTTGTAATGTTCATTCCATTTAAGTGCTGTACTTGTATGTATGTGTGGAAGATTATTAACATTAGTGGCTAAATAGTTTTTCCTGGTCCTTCGATTGCTGCTCGAAGTCTGACTAGTTTGCGGGATTTACGACCCCACGAACAATAGCTAGATGCTTATGCCAATGTGGGGTATAGGTCCATGTTGTATGTGTTAAAAATTAGGTACTTTACAGGTTACTTTACTATTACCTGAGGAGGCCAGGCTAGCCCCACCCAATGCATGGTAGTGGGCATTAGCTGCATATGCTGAGGCAGCTTAGGGGAATTCCCTCTGCTTACGGGGAAAGCCCCATAGCCAGGTAAGGCCATTGAGGTGTTGAGCCCAGTCTGGTTATCACACCCTTAAAGGGTCGAAAATCTAGCATAGGAGGAGTTTGGGGGGAGGGGGGGGGGGGAAATGAACGTGGCTCTTCAACCGCTTGCTCACTATGCTATTACCACATGGCAGATACACATGTGGCCTGTATGCCCACGCAGAGTACTTGCTCTTGATTCACTCCTACCTGCATGCATATTACCTGCATGAAAGCAGCACTGCCTTGTGGTCAGCCCCTTCCTCCCCCACAGATAGAGACAAGCAGGCGCCCTCTCATTAACCTCATTTAACTGTGTTATAATAGTATTTGACTCACAGAGTGTCCAATGCTGCTCTACACAAGGTGTCCAGAAATGCCGTAAATTGTCCATCCCATCCCAAAGTCCCATGGGATGTCCACTGTCCCTCTTACAGATGAATGTGTGGCCTACTGTCCATCATATCCTGCAGTCCAATGGGACCATGGGATTCCCATGGAACTATGGGACATTCTATGGGATTTCCACCTGTCCCTACCTTATGCTCTCAGTTTGCATGATCCCATAAAGGTATTGTCTTGATGAACACGTAAAGTCTAACTAGAGGGCACGCACGATATTCATGTATAGCAAAGGGACAGGTAGGTGGATATCCCATGGAATCCCATAGTCCCATGGGATCACAGGATAGGATGGACAATGTAAGGTATTTCTGGATAGCACTTGCTTAGTATAGATTATTATTGACTGTTAATTAAACTAATAGTTATTCATAAAATAGAACCAGGTAAACACATTCTGGTACTCCTACATTTTAGCTATAGACTGAGAATTGTTGTTGTTGTTTTCTCTCTCCCAACTTCCAAGTATCTGATAATTAAATATCTGACAATTATAACAAGTTTGACAACTTCTTTACTCCAAGATACAACATCATTATTCATGACTAAGCATTAGTTGCACAGTGTTCAGCTGAAACAATTATGAAGTTAGTCTACTCTTGCTGGGCATCAGTAAGATTTGAAATAAATACATGTCAATAAAGAGTTTCTTCGTGAACAAGTGATGATATGCATAGCTAATAAATTGTGGGCTTGGACAAATAGAAATATTAATTTTTATCCTAAATTCAGATAAGTGTATTTGAACGATCCATCTTCACTGGACAATACTATGTGTGATTATCTGCTATGATTAATTATAACTAGCGAGTTAAAGATGATTTAAGGCATGTTGGCATCCAAAATGTAAAAAAGTGTTATTTAAAATATAGCTATTGTGGAAAACTAGTATAACTAGTATAGCTTATATGTATAATTATATGCATATTATATACATTGTTCAAAACTGGACAGCTATTGTATGCTTATGTCAAAGATTTATAATGTTTTTCTTTACCTCCTTTAGAACTCAGGAGCACCCAAGATAATGTGCCGTCTATTTTGTTCAAATGGTCCAACTTTAGCTTGCCACTGTTCAAAGAGGTTTTTAATATTTTTTCTCATCTTTGTATATAGTACACATAAATATATGTGACAGGCTCTGGAAAAACCAGGCATTTCTGGCAAGCCAAAAAAAATGAGTTTTTTATGTTAATAAAAAGCTACAATTTATCTCAACTTAGTGCTAAAATACTGGAGGGTAAAACCTTTGACTCGCACAGAAACTGGCAGTTCAACTGGGCTGTATTCAGCAAAGCAATTGAACTAGAAATCGTGAAAACATAAATTGAATATCCACTTCCGGTATAATTAACGTTTCCGTATACTTAACGGCGTACTCCGCATTCGCAATTAAATTGTGCAGCCGCTTTTTAACGGCAACTAACGAAGTTTTGCGTAGAGTTCTTTTTAGCTTTCAGAGTGTCTCGGAGCCTGTCTTGTCGGAATCCTTGGCTACTCTACTCGATGTAGTAGTAAACTTTCAGCCAGAGGTAAGCTGTAGATTGCATGCAATAGTCTCAAAGCTATGCCGTTTTTTTAGCTGCTTGTTTGAAATTCCACCCATTCCCCGTTTATTGTACCTCGAGAACGAGAGAGAATAAAAAGTAGCTTGTCTTTCCACAGCACGCTTGAGGTCTTTTAAGTTGTTTTGACATTTGAAATTTGGCATAGACTTAGAGTAAGGGTCACTAAGACTAATTCTGCAAAAAACAAAAATAGGTGAAAGAAAGAATTTTTCCGATGACTTAGTTCTGAAGCCTATATCTCAATTTCAATTTTTGCCCGAAATTCCTGGTTTTCCCAGAGCCTGTCACATATTCATGGTATTGTCATGCCCAATGAGTTGCTATATCAGTGCGCATGTTGCGTTTGTGAATTAACAAATTATGTGATGCTATGGCAGAGGGCAGTGGGAGTTAGCAAGAGTACTGCATAGCTACAATCACCCTCAGACATAAATTGTAAATGACGGTTTGGTATCTGACTATTAAATTTGCTTTACCAACACTGTGAAGACCAAATGCCCTGTTTTTGTTCTGTGGTCACGTAAGCCTCAACTTCTGAAGTCAGCTTAGGAAACTACATATATTTCACATTTTTTCTTCTTCACTCAAATTCAACTTCCTATATGTCATTTTGTTATGCACTGTCTACTGACACATTCAAAATATACCTTATATATAGTATCAATAATTAGAATTAATAGCATTGAGCAGTCAGGAAATATGGAAACTTGCAAAAGTAGTACAACAAACCTAGCTAAATTGGATAGCTTATATTGTAGGTAGGGATCACATTACACTGCAGTGTGAATTGAAACTTAGTCTAATGATCATAATGTCACGATAAATGCACCTTAAGTGAAAACTGAAATCTCAATGTAACTTGATAAATATAATAACTACATCCTAAAACAAAATACCATTAAATAGAGCAGTTGAAGCTCATATTAATGATAAAGTTAATCACATAGGATATATAAAATAGTTTTGACTGGTATGTAGTCTAGTTACTCCTGTTTTTTTTTGTAGTTGCTTTACTAGTCTTACCATAATATGATTTAGGGGCTTGTACTAGACTGCTTTTGTTACCGCCATATTCAACTGGAAAACAAATAGAAAAGAGCAAAGAAAGTCAACACACTATACAACATTAATAGAATGCTATGGGCAGTGATCCAATCAACAGTGTAGGCACCTAATACCTTGTAAGAGGCCATTTAGTTCACTTGTTTGTTAAATGTGAGTACCTACTTAATACCAAGTAACCACCCAGGTGTAATATTGTATACCCAAATAAGTAATGATCATCAATTATGTGTCCCACAATCTGGACTAAGATTTCTTCATCGCCTAAAGTTGATGGACTGAGAACCCTGAGTTCCGACAAGGATAACGGTGACAAAAGTCTAGAGAGCCCAGAACTGAACAAAAGCTATATTGTCTTATATAATAAGTGTATGTGCAGGTTTTCTAAAGTGTTGAGTGCAAATTTTATACCATGTCTAAATTCTTGAGTAAACTTAAACAACAACAGTTCTGGTCTGGTTAGTGTAATTCAGCGAAGCGAGCGGAGCTGACTCTCTAATGAGTTCGCGATATATATATATATTTAGGTCTAGAAATTGTTTTTGTTCTTGCGTGGGCGTACGTGTGCACCTTTTCTCCTACGCGCTTGCGCAGGCCGGGTAACCTTCTTAGCAACATTTTGTTTTGTTTACCCGCCGTACGAAGTAGCGATGCCCAGTAAAACAAATTCTGCGAAAGAGAGACAAAACGTTAGAAACGCTCGGTCAAGAGCTTTGAGGGCGTTAGAAACTCCAGAAGAATAATTAGTAAGAAGAGAGAAAAGAAATGAAAAAGACAGGGCAAGGAGGAGGAGAGCTAAAACGAAACAGAAACAGGTAGCAAAGTAAAGAATCTTTCTTTTTGAAAAGCCATTAAATGTTCCTAGCCACACCAAGCATGCATGGAATAGCTGCAATTACAGGGAACATGCATCGCTCGCTTCGCTATTTTGTGCTATTAGAGCGCATCACTAGTAATGTGAGTACAAACTTTGCAATTGTGGTAAGTTAATGGGTTGGGCACTTACATAGTAGACTATGGTAGAGAGCATGTATGGTTTAAATGTCTGCATACTTTGTATTTACAACAACAGCTACTCTATCTTCTTAAAAGTAATCAACACAAGATCTAGAAGCAACAGTGAACATATTATTTGATATTATGGCTACATTGATTCTTAGATGAGCCAAGATTACAACCACAACCATTTTCAACAAACTTCTGAATCAGCATTTCTTCTTTGGCATCTTCTTCACTTTCATCGACATGCATAGGTAAAAATTCTGAAAATCTAGATTGTACAATTTCGTCTGTTGAAAGTTTACTATTATTGTTCTCTTCCATAGATGTATCTCCATTTGTACGGGGAATCACTGATTGCATCATCATCTGAGTGGATATGTTGTTGTGTTCTTGGCTCCTCATTGTTGTCATCTATTTTTAAATGCTTTGCTAATTTTGAAATTCTTAAAATAAATCAAACATGTTCAACCACTTATTGTAGGCTTATCATGCTGCTATCTGATTAAGGAAGCCTTTGAAGTGTAACAGGATACTATGCATTTTAATTAGAGGGTGGAGCTTACCTTCATTCTCATCACACCAGTAGTCGGCTATCAGTTCAAGAAGCACTTCACCATCAGTATCGAGCAGATTGCTGTCAGCACCCAGAAGGTTTATAGCGTTAGCTATTCTCTCCGCCATATTGGTCGACACTATTAGGCTGGATCTATTTCGCGGGAGTTGTTGGTGACTCTTGATGACGTTTTTTTATAAGTTCATTCATGGACCACTTCAAAAAACAAAGTAAGTTTAGTGTATGAAAACGCGATCTACTAACGCTGAAATTTTGCACAGAAGTCAAGAAAGCCTTGTACTTACCCCTGTTAAAAAAATGTAAATCCAGAAAAAAAAATTTTTCGGCTTTTTTCGGCCTTGACGCATTTCAATAATTTATTGCAAATGGTCGATTTTCACGGAGCGGGTCACATATTACACAGTCTGGGAATATTTAATCACCAAATAGCCGACTTTTTATATCTAGCTTTGTAAAAATAGTTTGTTAGTTTGTTTGTCAGTCAGCAAAGATTCCAGAAAAGGGGGAAATCTGAAATCAACATTAGACAAAATTTTTGATGCTATGGCAGAGAGCAGAGGGAGTTTGAAAGAGTACTGCAACGCTACTATCACTCTCAGACATAACTTGTAAAGGATGGGTTTGGTATCTGACCATTGAATGTGTCTTATCATAACTGTGAAGACCAACCAGGATACCATTATATACCACTCTTTCACTGTCATCTTCCCAATACAGGAAAACCAGGGATAAGCTTTTGTTTCTTGTTATTCTGAATGTGTTGCTAGTGTACAGTTATAATTCTTGCAGTGTTGGAGTTACCTGGTCAAAAACTAAATGAGAAAGCAAGTGCCATGTTATTTGCTCTGTGGTCACATGTATACCTCAACTTCTGAGGCCTGTTTTGAAACCATATAATTTTTACATTTTATTTCTTCTTCTTCAGTCAAATTCAACTTTCTATATGTCACTTTGAAACTCATTTACGTACTTTATTTATTGATTATCGGTGAATTAGAGTTAATAGCATTGGTCTCAGTCAGGAAATACGGCAGCTTACAAAAAACAAAACAACAATAACAAAGCACACATCTAATTAAATAGAATAGCTTAATTTGTAGGTAGGGATCACATTACTCTGCAGTGTGAATTGGAACTTGATCCAATGATCATAATGTCATGACAGATACACCGGATGTGAAAACATAAATTTCAATGCAACTTGAGAAATATAATAACTACATCATAAACAAAATACGTGTACCATTAAATAAACCTTTCAAGATGCTAAAGTTAATCTCACAAGATTAAAGAAAAAGACAGCTTTAACCGGTATGTAGTCTATTTACTCCTGGCCTTTAATAGTTGCTTTACTAGTATTACCATATGATTTAGTGGTTTGTCCCAGACTGCTTCTGTCACCACCATATTCAACTGGAGGACAAATAGAAAAGATCAGCAATGAAAGTGAACACACTATACAACTTTAATAGAATTGTTATGGGCAGGAATCTAGTCTACCGTGTAAGCACCCACTACCATGTAAGAGCTCACCTCGTTCACTTGTCTATTACAAGTGAGTACCTACTTACCAGGATACCCACCCAGTGTATAAAATTGCATACCCAAATAGGTAGTGATCATCAATTAAGTGTTCCACAATCTGAACTGAGATCTCTTTATTGCCCAAACTTGACAGACTGAGAACCCTGAGTTCTGACAAGGATAGTGGTGACAAAAATCAAGAGATCCCAGAACTGAACGAAGGCTCTATAGTCTTATATAATAAGTAGTGTCGCAAGGCAAGCCTAGGTTTTCTAATGTGTTATGTACAATTTTGAACCATGTGCAAATTCTTGCATAATCAAAAAAAAAAAAACCTTGCCGATTATCATACTGGGTAAGCACACACTTGGCAATTTTGGTAAGTTAATGGGTTAATGTGCATGGGCACTTACACGGTCTAGACTACAGAAGAGTCCATGTAATGTTTAAATGTCCTCACACTTCGTATTAACAACAGCAGATACTCAATGGTTTATGCATCACTTTTTATTATGTCTATTAGCTCCTTAGTACACTCACCAAATTTGCCTTCCAGATGTTCTGCCAATTCTGGCAGTTCATTATCTTTCAAAACTTTGATAAATTTTACAAAGCTCTCAGAATTTACATTAACTTCCCCAGTCACAATGTTGACTATGTCTCTGGCTTTCTGTTTCCTATTCTTGTTAGGAAAAAACAATTCTTTGTAGACCTCAGTAGAGATGATGTTATTGGCATACAAGTCATCAGCAATATTCCCAATGTCTTGCCCTGTTAGGCCATCTACCAGAGGCTCAAAACTGGCTCTTATGGCTGTCATCTCTGGAGCAGCCATGGTCCCTAAAATGGACAATTGTGAAAACTTCAAATAGCTGTATAGATTATTCCCCTAATCTCGGCAATCTGGTAATTAATATCCTCACATCACACAGTATGTGAATATTTAATTACCAAGTTGCCGACTTAATATCTAGCCATGTAAAAATATTTGTTTGTTTGTTTTCACACAATTTTATTACTGCCTTGTGAGTATGACTTCAGCTGAAAACCCTATCACAACTGGCTCTCCACAAAATATGGCTTTCTAGTTGCATCTGATAAATCTTAGCTTTTAAGAGTTACCAAGCTGGACACCACAACCAGATTAGCCTTAAAATTATACTTGTATGTATTCCCAAGAGTGACCTTCATCTCCCAATTCACCCATGCTCTTGGAACAAAATCATAAAGAACAAGAGTACACAACCCTGTCAGAAGAAGAGCAAAAAACATTCAGCTTCTCTTTAGTGAAGTTTGAGTAATGGCCAATAAAAAAACATAAAAATGTAATGGCAAATAAAAAAACATAAAAAACACAAATGTGGTTCTATAAATTTCAAAAATTTCAAAAAAAATTCACCACTTTACCTCGGTAATATTACATAATATTTTACCTCAACATTATTGCTTCTAGAATAATGTATTTGCTTAGAAATATCAAATAGATGCTAAGTCCTATGCCGTTAAAAGTACAAGGATTTGCTAAGAAGTCAAAACTATCTGCTCACATTATGTTTTTTTTTTAATCTAAACAAAATGATCTTGGGTTAAAAGAATGAGATAACAGCAACTGCTAGGAGAGATTTAGTTCAAGGCTACCTAGTCCAACCAACAAAGCCTACTAAGAACTGCAACGGCAAAGGCTATGGTTGCACAGGTTTTCAACCAAATGGGTGCATCAAAACAACTTCATGGTGACTTACCAAAGTTCTATCTATGCTTGTTAAACAACCTTTCCTCCGTCACTAAATTTTGTGTTTTGTTCAAATGTATAAAAACAAACTGACAAGACTTGAATATTTCAGCACAGCCAATTCATAGAACATAGTCAGATTTTAGATGTATTGCTGTATTATCAGAGTAACATGAACAACCATTGTAATCATAAAGAGATAACAACATGTATTTTGTGGTTATGGTACACCTTTACCTTATCCGAGCATCCTCTGCAACCTACTTATGTATGTTATGCTTCCACTAATGGACTTGTGGCAAAACCAAGGTTTATTACTGCCTTATATATTCAGTGAGAATGAGTAGAGTCTAAGGTTAATGTAGCTGATTGTGACTAAAAAATGGACTTTTTATTGAGCATGAACTGAACTAATAAAATATTGAGAGATTTAAGATAATATGAAGCTTATTGGAGTACATGAGAAGCTTAGTTAATAGTTACAATCTTCTTTGTCTCACTTGAAAATAATTAGTCTGCACTTACCGTTTTATATTGAAGGATGTCACTGTTAATCAGAGAATCTATTGACCTCTGTTTGGGAGGGAGACTGTTCCTTGAAATGGCTCTATATAAAAATAGAACATAATAATATCTAGCTTGTACATTTAATAAGCATTTTTTGAATGAGAATTAAAGTAGAAATAAGTATCATGAAGCACCAAAAGTATGAACCCTCAGCACTAATATACACAAGCTAGCTAGCTAACTATTAGCTACAAAATTAATTTTCAGACCAAAAGTATTTATTTGGTGTATAATGAAAACTGTATACCAGCCGCAGTCAGGGGAATTTGATTGAATGCCAATTTGAGTAACCGGATGATATATTGTAACCATGCCCCACATTCAACTTGTAGATTATCATCAAATGTTCGATCATGTTCAAACCTGCATTTGAAATCTCTGCTATTTAGCAGATATACCGTACATACTTCATGCACTGCTTGTGGATGGTCCAGTCTGAATCCAAACTACCAGGTAAGGATTGAACTCCTTGACTAGAAAACCTCACTCTCATAACATCTAGCTAGATTACATTAATTTTCTTTTTATAGTGCACAGAAATACACTTATTTAAATACTTTGTAACACAAAGGATGCACTTCTGTGCAGCTCAGCACAGTGATTGGAAACATTGTTAGGCGAGAATGACAAAGTGTAGCAGTTTACTACTTGTTGTTCAATTATCAACAGTATTCGGCAATAATCAGATAGAGCATGACAGACAGACAAACAGACAGAACAGACTGACTGACTGACAAAACAGTTACCAGGAGACAGGAAGACTACCACAACCTCTTGCGCATGCACGCTGAAGGTTAATTAGACAAACTTTTACTACGAAATTCAATAATTAGATAATCAAGTCAACTAATATACATAGCAGACAAGGCAACTTAAACTAACAGGATTTCAACAAAAAAATTTTTTAAAGATTTTATAAATCATATAATAATCTCACTGGTAAAGTATACAATAATAAGATATTGCATTCGTATCTTGCATACACTAATTAATCATAACATCTGTAGTAAAAATATGCAAAGTCTACATGATCTTAAATAATTTTAATTGGCTAGCGAGCGAAGCGAGCGAGACACTCTCAGTGGTAACACAATAGAAAATTGGAGATATTTGCTTGTTTATATAATGTGTGGACGTATGTATGTCATTTTGTACTTTGACCCTTGCATTTATGTGTTTGCTTCGTGGTCTACCCCTTCCCATACTTCCACTAAATTGAATCTTTCGGTTTATGATCCCGTATCATACAAGGAAATTAATTGATTACCCCTTCATGTTAGGTTGTTTTCTGAATGACTCAAGACGCACTTAGGTCTTAAAAACTTACTGTCAGACTCGATACTGTTCAAGTCACAAAATGTTATGGCGAATGGTTACTATGGTACTGAACTCTATTTTAGTAGCTACGAGTCTTTGAGGTCAAAAGCTACAGGTAATTCAGATAGTCAGAGACTACAGAAAATACCAATACTCAAGGAATTGAGGTAAGAAATTATTTCGGTATTTGTTAGCTAAGGTATATAATGGTAACAATGGCTACGTACATATACTTTTAGAACTGGACTGATATATTCTATTGAAGTGTTTTTTTTGTGCATAAGCTCGCTCACCCTTTGTGCTCAAGTACGTCACTAGTTGTACTGTTTTTGTGCTGTAATATCTTAGTGTTGGTGGTGGCACAAATTCATTGAGAGTTTTGCAAAATAAATGTAGAAGTAGCTGGTCCTACCACCACCTTGCATAAGAAAAATTACGAAGTTGATATTTATCTTTTTTTTTTGGCGATATCAAGGTACTTTATTTCATTGAACAAAGAATAAATCTTATACTTAATTAGGTATTAATATAGCTTATGCAATGAAAGTGGTTGATGTAAATATTGTTTTCCTAAGAGTAATTAAACCTGCAAGGGACACTTATCGGCAGTCTCAATAACAAACTATAATTCCAGCTCTCAGTTTACGACTGAGGAAAAAGCAAAACTACCGAGGGGGCAGCAAGAAATTATTGCTAGTGACATGACACTATAGGGAGCATTACCCACCCACAAAAGTGAGTATTTACGCAGAGCTGATTGCTTCACTTTTTTCTCAAAAATTGGCTCAAAATTAGAACAAAGTAACACAATAAAGTGCTGAAATGATCATTTTCAATACTTTCATACCTATTCCTCTCTCTCTTTCTCTTTGCAATTAATATTCACTGTTTTATTTCATTAAGTATAACAATGTCTGTTTATAGTTCATTGTCCCATATACTGTGCTTCTAGAAAGTCAATGATTTGAAACACTTTATCTATTATGATCACCAGGCCATTGGGAGGTTCGACTCGGTGAAGAGTGTCCTTATAGTATGCTCATCATCTGATTTGGATGGCAATACCAGGTCCAATCAGAATCTCTTCCAATTAACACTTGCTACCAGTGGCCGATAATCAAGGGTGCTGCACACACTATAATAAGTCTCTTAATTTGCGCTTATTTTGGATTAATATGTCCAAAACTTAGAGTATATGATTACACATGCCACTTGCTTTAAATATACGGGAAGAAAGAAGCTCTTTAACTTAACCTGAGTATAAGCATTGACATTTCAGTCACTATTTAATTGGTCTTTCCTGACATGTGTTTCAGTTAAATAAATTGACTAATGTAAACAATTACAGAACATTACGTCATATGCATGGTGGCCAATGGTTGCTCCCCTTCCCTTAGGTATTCTAGATAATTAGATTCATAAAACCAATGCTTCCTGTTTTGCCTTAAGTGCCATACTTACCCCTGCATGCTCTGGTTAGGCCACAACAGGGAAATTTCCTGTTTCCCATCCTGGAATTTTTTTTTATAAATTCAATGCTCTCTGGGCACTACAATTACAAAACAGAGCTGTGAAAATACCTCACAGAATCTTCTCTTTCTTCAGTACCTGATTTCTAGCTAGTCTGCTATGTATGCGACTGTATCACTTCTGCCAGGAAACAAGAGGATTCTTTTGGGGAAAATATTTCTTTTGACAGGAAGACATACTTTTGTGTCATTTTAGTTATTTCCTCCACACCAATAAGTCTGTGCTTTTTCCAAGTCCAAAATGAAAAAGTCAATGGGAAATAATACAAATTAATTTGTATTCATAATACGACGATAAAACTTGGAGAGCTCAATATCTGGACGCCGACAACTCAGTAAGTGCCAAAATTTTTTTTTCGAAAGGTGCCGCGTTGTGCCTGGTTTTCCTATAGACGGTCACAAATTATTAGTTTTGGCATATTTTCTTTTTTTGCTTTTTAAAGAATAAACGAAGAAAACAAAAGTAGGTGTGGCTTTCTTGCGTTTCTATGAAATCCGAACTCCCCTGTGCAAACTCCTCGCTACAGGCCTGGTATTGTGTTTTTTAAGTGGTGTTTCATGATAGAGGTGGATTAGAAACAGGAAATTTCCTTGCTGTGGCCTAAGTAGTACTGCCCAATGGACAAATTTCATAGATGTTCCTAATTACTCATAGCAAGTAGTCCATACAATCATGTACCAATTCTAATGTTGTCAGACCCCATATTTAACCCTCCACAGATCTCTCTTCCTCCATAATACCAACTAAGGGATCCTCTAGTTCGAAATTCACAGTTTACAAGTTATTAAATACTCAACTCACTTGGCAGCGCTGCTGAAAATATTACGCCCCTGTCAGATCTCCCGTAAAACTTCTACTCGCTCAGAGCACCAACCAATGAACTAGAATCCAAAAAGTACAGTAGTCCCTCTTTTGAGAGACCACCCCGGTAAGCGACCACCGTCTTCGTGGGAACAGAGCATACTACAGTATATCACCTCTGGTAAACGACCACCCCGACGCGACCACCTGCTACCATATCTAAGAGAGTAGAGCTGCTAACGACCACTTTTAGCGGGAAGTATGTATGCGCATGCGCACTAGTTCAGTTGCCGCTGCTATTTTTGGTTTTCTTGATTGCTTTTTTATTAAGGATGAGCAGAAAAAGGGAAGTCCTTACTTTGGAGGAGAGGGTGTCAGTTATCAAGAAAGCAGACAGTGGAACTTCTTGCAGAGCTATTGCATCAGAATTTGGAGTAGGTAAAACACAAGTACAAACAATAGTAAAAGATAAAGAAGACATTATGAAGAGGTGGGAAGAAGGTGAGAGATCTAATGTTAAATATTGCAAGCCCAGAACTGCTGGTTATTGTGATCTGGACAAGATTATGTGGGAGTGGTTTACTAGGGCTAGATCGAAGAATATACCAGTGAGCGGTAAAATGATCCAAGAGAAAGCTTAATGTATGCTGCAAAGCTTGGTCACTCAGAGTTCACAGCTTCTAATGGGTGGTTGGCTAGGTGGCAGGCAAGGCATAATGTAAGAATGTCAATTTTGTCAGGTGAATCTGGTGATGTGGATAAGTCTGTAGTGGAGGACTGGAGCTCTACCTTCAAGATCTCTAGTCTCAAAAGGTGATGATTACAAAGGTGGTAAGAAGTCAAACGAGAGAATGACTGTGCTGTTGGCCTGCTCAGCAGTAGGCGAGAAGTTGACACCCTTAGTAATAGGTCACGGTGCTAAGCCACGGTGTTTCAAGGGATTGGCTAGCACACTTTGCCTTCCTGTCACTTATTCCTCAAACAAAAAAGCATGGATGACAAGTGATTTATTCCAGCAATGGTTAGTTAAGCTGAATGGTAAAATGAAGACAGAAAATAGATCAATCTTACTTTTTTATTGATAACTGTAGTGCTTATCCTGATGTTACTCTAAGCAACCTTAAAGCTTTTGTTTAAAAAAATCGTTGGTTCGCCATGTTTTGTTTCACATGGATGAGGCTACGTCTGCCTCAGAAGTTGCAAAAAAATGAATGTTAAAGGATTCATGGGATAATGTGAAACTAATTTCCATTCAAAAGTGCTTCATAAATTGTGGGTGTCCTGATCAACCAGTACATGTACCAGTTGAAGATGACGAGAATGAAGAAGATGAATTTGATGAATTTATTGCGAATTATGGAATGACCAAGGAAGAATATAGTGCTATGGATGATACTATAGCAACAAATATGACTATTGAACAAAATTGGGAGGAGAATCTTTCTTCATTGTGTTCCAGTGAAGAGGTGTTGGAGTCCACAGATGAAGATGAAAACAGTTCTAGGTCAACATCTGTAATTACTCCCGAATTGCTATGCATTACCTGAATGAATTAAGAGATTTTGCCCTCCATCACCAAAATTCAGAACTACTAAGTTCCATTGGTCAGAGTGCATTGGCTGTAGAAAAAAACATCAAGACAAAGTATGAAACAGACTAAATTTTTTAATTTTTTTGTAAAACAGTAGCTAACCACAATGAAACCAAATTATATTTATGTACCCAACACTCATTAAACAATTTTAATTGAATTGAATTTAACATAGAAGTAAAATTCGTAATTTTAAGTGCACCTTACAGTAGATTCAGCTGAACGTTAAATTGCATATTTTTTTAAACTCCGCCTCCCTACTGGTGAAAGACCACCCCTTTTGAAAGCCCGCTATTGCTGGAACCACAGGGTGGTCTCTCAAGAGAGGGACTACTGTACAACCCAATTAACTTTTTTCGCCATAGAGAGCGCCTCTCGGTCCAATCAACACCGTAACCGGAAGTCATAGACTTTTGTATGGATGTTTTCTAGTGGACACTTAGCGGTTAATAAGATTCACGGAAACTTTTCCGGTAGGGGTTATGAATATTTAAATTAGCTCTGTGACTGTGAACCAATCTAAAACCCATTCCAAACAAACCTATAAAAATACACTGGAACTAAATGAAATAAATAATAGTGGTGTGGACTGCAGGCCAGATCTTATCATTGTTTGTGGGAAACCTCAATTTGTAAGCCAGCTGAGAGTCTTCACAAAGCGCTTCAGAGCAGGAAACCACAGTGAAACAGGACACTATACGGGTTAATCTAGACATGTAAGCAACAAATACAATGGCACTTTTTTTTTTTTCTAAAAATTTTATATTTAATTAATGACAGTTGTGGGTGAGCAAGAATGGAGTTTCATTTGCAACTTCATTCTGCTTGATCCTTCAGTTCAAAGGTGTTGAAGTTAAAGGTGAAATTGGCTTTAAGGTACATAACGGGATTCATGAGGATTGGACTGCTCTTCTCCAGTCGCTTGATTTTATAAAGCTTGAAGATTTTGAACCGCAAATGGGCGTAAAAGCTTTGGGGGCTAATTGGAAGGCTTAGTAGTTGTAGTGCTCTCTCAAGGTCTCCCAAAGGGAACGAAACCGCAAATATCAAACATTCTATATCATCATATGTTTAATTATAAACAAGTAAACAAGCAAGATTGGAGCTAACCTAGGGGTAGGAAACAATATACTGTGGCAGGTACTTGACTTCTCTCCCCAAACACAGAAATAAATAGAAATAATAATTTCACAAACGTACCCATTAAAGTTCACAAGATGCAAAGAGTAATTTGTAATATGCACACAGTGAGGTTTAGTCTATAGGCCCTTATTTAACCCTAGTCTCGAACAAGAACCATTACCTATCGCTTCCGAGCAGAGCAATTAGGTAGGTTTGGCTTGCAACACTATTTAGACCCTGCGTTAATCTCACTGCTTCCCCCAATGCCCACTATAAGGAATCTTCAATTAGAAAATACCTTGAATTAGCTACACAGGGAATTATATATTTGTATTAAAATTATAGAGACAACATAAACTATGACCTAGTAGTTCCTTAGCTGTGCATCTAAAAAAAAATTAGGGAGGTGGGGGAAGGAGGTTAAATTTTTATGGGATAATAGTTGCATTTAAGAGGGGCCAATGGGGCATTTGAAAAACCTTTGCCCCCTCCCCCTAGTCCTTTACGTACTACATTTGACTTTGAAATATGAAAATCATCGATAATTATTTTGCATAATGTTTCTAAGCACTGCAAGGGTCTCTTTGTATAAAACAGACTCTCACTAAACTTGATGTACAGAACATTCAATTTGTAAGATATGAAGCTATTTGTGGACTTCCTTGATTGAGCTTAAATGATTGAAAGATCGAGCTTACTCCCTAAATTGTTTGAATGATTACATGAGATCAACTTAGTATTCTAGCAATTAAAAGAACATTTATATATGTAAAACAATTTATACTGACACATTTGCAAAAAATCAAGAAAGCTATTTATTTCCAAGTAACACTACCATTCCAATTATAAAATTGTTGCAATTTATATTACAATAGAGGTGCAGCTATTAAGTAGTTTATAAAAATATTTCAAATCAATTCCCATTAAAATCCTCAACAATAAATATAATACTAGCCTGTATTACGCTCTAGGGTCTCCAGGAGAAAATGCATTGTTCGCCATTTCCATGGTGTTTAAACATTATAGACAGGAAGGCTACCGGTTTTGACTTCATAATGACTAAAGGGAAGAACAATTTTTTAAAAGCAATAATTTTTTTTTTAATCTTTCATTGAGGGTGAGTTATAGGTTTAGAATGATTAGAATGTGTATTCTGTTCCTCAGAAATATAGTGTATTTACTAATTAGTAGTAATCATGCAAATTTTTGAATGTGACCCAAATAGTCAGCATATCAGTAGTATGGGAGTCTGAGACATATACAGTTACACCATCTGCAGAGCCATTATTGAACCCTAAGAAAGTATTTCACAATGCTAACTTAAATTTATATGACTCACAGTGTTGTACATAACTAACAGGAAAATTATTGGTACACGAATAATTAATAATGACAGTGAAAAAAAGCAACAACAGCAAAAAATAACAAAAAACAGTGTGAATAAAGTACCAGTCTTAAAACTGTCCATCCAATGATGAGCAGGAGATTCATGAACTGCTCAAGGGTCACCCAGATGCAATGTATAGATATTCCCAGATCTAAAATACTAAAGGAAATTATATTTCTAACTGTATTAATGCAGTCACATATACTTATATAACTCAAGGTAGTAAGATTTTTACATAATCATTAAAGCTTTAAATCTTTAATCTACTTTAATTTACCACAGCTTATCAGATGCAACACTGCACACTTGGAGGGGGTTATCCCTAAGCTACACAGCCACATCAACTTAATCTAACTCAATATCCACTCCTTTCTACTATACTATTACAATTTTCTAAGCAAACTAATTACTGATTACATAATAAATAAACAAAAACCATAGTGCTTGTATAGCATATCCTAAGATGACCTTTAAGCTGCTGCTCTTTGCCATTGGAAAATCTGCTCTTAATCTAGTGCAACACTACCACCACTACAACCACAACTTATCAGATGCAACACTTCACTCTTTGGTGGAGTAATCCCACAGCTATACTCATTAGCTTAGTACGCATCTACTATGTACAAAGAACCCAACAAAAGTTAACAAAAAAATGCTATGCACATAAATTTTAATGAAGTACTCTTTAGATAAATGGCCCAGTAAACAAAAAAAATGCCAATCAATTATTTTTAATGTAAAATCACAATTACTGGATATGTCAGATCATAAAGGCCTCACCTATTAATTTTAAGGACTATAAAAGTCATCTCGTGCCAATTTCAAAATGTAAACCATCCAAACCACACGCACACACATCATGCTATTGCAAAAATAATAAAGTATAATATGTAAAAGCAACTATAGAGAAAGAACGTATTTTTTTTACAGTTAGAGAATAGACACCTCTACAAGTAGATCTGTTGCTACACCAAATTAATTCCCATCTGTATAAACAAATCACACAAATCAAGCAAAAGACAAAACAAAACATCGAAACAGAAAAATATCTAAGTGTGACCTGAAATTCGTTTTGTAGTTCATGGGTGCATTTTATGTCAGGATTCTTAACTAATTGAATAGCAATTGGAATTTATACATATTATTTATCTGCTTGACTTTTGTGATATAGCGCTCATAGATAGTTTATTTTTTAGGTTTAAACAATTTTTTACTATTATTCCTTCAGCTCATACTATTACTATAGTACTCGTGACTATTTAAGTATTGCAACATATAACCATATTTTTGTTTTTAAAGCAAACTCCAGTTTACTTCTGTAGTCACACAAAAGAAATAATATGACTATTTTATAGGAATAGATTGAGTCCCTGATAAGTATTTATAATATAGCGAGGTCTTTGTCTGGTGCCTCAATGGTCCTCCACTTGTTTGAACTGTCCCTCCTTTATAACGGTTAATGTGGGCTTGCTTATTCACACCTAAGAATTAAAAAAAATAAAAACTGTTGTATTTAAAAAGGATATGACAATTGTTATCACACTCCTGTAACATTCAGTTCTTGCAATATACCACAACATTGCTCACTACCACAGAAACATGCGAAATTCTTAAGATTTAATTAAAATAAAATTGCCAGCATTTTTGTGTGCCTGCAAACATGTGTGTATTTATGTGTTATAATCTCCTTAGTATTGTTAATATATTATGGTGTCAAATAGTTAGGGTCATACTTGCTGTGTTTCCCTATTATTGGAGCATTGTAGGCTTTAAAATTTGAACTTTCAATTATCACCTTTTCTAAGATGTTTTTAAAAGCAGAAGCATATCATTTAAATTATTCTAGCCAAAGTACAACAGATTCAATTTTAATATTTGCTAATAGCTTTATATCATGCAAACTTGGTGAATGGTAATTTCATTTGTCTTTTATAACGTTAAAAGGGAGAATTCTAGCTATCCTTCATATTGAGAAAGGTGTTAATTCATATAATTGAGGTCTGAAAAAATTAGTGCACTGAAATTTTATTACACACACAGTATATGTAGGAACAATCCCTCAATTGCATGACTTAAATTTTACTTGGGCTAGCTATGGAGGCATGAATTATACTATACACCTCTCATTAAGTCAACTAATGAAGATTGTGACTTTACACTACTTAAGTAACATGTAAGAGACTGCAGCAAGCAATGCTATAGGGAGAATGTGTGAGGCTTGGAAGTGTAGAGTTATTGTCACACATTAAAATTAAGAGAGGTGAGGGGGTATTTGATAACCTTTTCACCCTACACAGAATATCCTTTAGTACTCCATTTTGACTTTGAAACATGAAAATTATCATCATTTTGCATGTTTCTAGGCACTGCAAGGGCATCGTTGTTTAATAACAAATGCATGAGTTGTACAATATTGAAGCTATTTGCGTACTTCCCTTGCAGTTATGATATGATTGAAAGATTGAGCTTACTCCTCTAATTGTTTAAATGATTACATAAGATCAACTTAGTAGTCTAGCAATTTATGTTCATGCTAAAAGAACATTAATAATGTTATATGGAGGCATTCATGCAAAATGGAGAAAGCAAGTTTACAATTTATATTACAATAGAGGTGTGGCTATTAAGTAGTTTATAAATTATTTAAAATACAACTGCAAAAATCCTGGTTGTAGTAATGTTGTGCTCACACTCTAAGGTCTCCAGAAGAGAATGCATTTTCCTCCATTTCTTTGGTATTTGAACATTGTAGACTGAAAGACTAGCTGGTTTTGACTTCAAGGAGTAAGGGGGAAATGATTTTTTTTTTTAAGCAAATAATACTTTATAAAAAGATAAAATTGTTAGTTAGTATTGTTAGTTAGAATGTGTTATTATTAAGAATAAAGTATTTATATCATTTTCATTACATTCAGTATGACTTTAGTCCTCACTAGCCATAATGTCTGTTCCTCAGAAACACAATGTATTTACTTCATTAGTAGTAATTGTGCAAATTTTTAGTGGCCTTACTAGTGTGTATAGGCAGCATAACAGTAGTTTGGGAGTCTGAGAGATAAAATTACACCTTCTCAGAGTCGTATTTAGCATCTCCTGCAAGCTATTATTTAACCCTAAGAAATGTATTTCAAAATGCAAACTTAAATTTATATGACACACAGTGTGGTACATAGCTAACAGGAAAATTATTGGTACATGAACAATGAAAAATGACAAAGAAATAAACAACAAAAAGTACAACTAAAAACAGTTGAATAAAGTGTCTGTCTTAAAGCTGTCCATCCAATAATGAGCAGGAGTGTCATGAACTGCTCAAGGGCCACTATATTCCCAGATCTAAGCACTTTTACTAACGGTATGAAATATTTCTAACACAGCTATAACTGTATTAATGCAGTCACATACTCATATAGCTCAAGTTTAATCTACTTTAATTAACCACTGCTTATCAGATGCAATACTGCACACTTGGAAGGGCCCTTTATACAATCTCAGCAAACTAATTACTTATTATTAATCTATCACAACACTACGACCACTACAACCACAGCTTATCAGATGCAACACTTCACTCTTTGGTGGAGTAATCCCACAGCTACTCATTACCTAAGTACTCATCTATTATAAATGCATTTTGTACAAAGAAGCCAACATAAGTTAACAAAAAATCTACTATGCATATAAATTTTAATGAAGTATTCCATAAAATACATAGAAAAATGGCCCATTAAACCAAAAATGCCAATCAAATATTTTTAATATAAATTCACAGTTTGTAGATACTTCAGAGTTCACCTATTAATTATAAGGACCATAAAAGCCGTGCCAATTTCATAACATAAACTATCCCAACACACACATTATAATGATGTGTAGTATGTGAAGAACTTTCTTGTAAAAGAATCACTGAAATAATTATAGATTTTTTTTTTAGTTAGAGTATTGACACCACTACAAATAGATCTGTAGCTACTCCAAATTCATTCCCTTCTGTATAAATAATTCAAATAAATAAAACACAAAAGACAAAACAAAAACACTGAAACAGAAAATACAATCAGTGTGACCTGAAATTCATTTTCTTATAGGTGCATTTTATGTCTGGATTAGAACAAAAAGAAATAATATATGACTGTTTTATAGGCGTAGATAGAGTCTCTGATAAGTATTTTATAATATAGCTGCGTCTTTATCTTGGGCCTCAATGATCATTCAATTGCTTGAACTGTCCCTTCCTTGTAATAGGCTAGCTTATTCAAACACAAGGATTAAAACTGTTGTGTCTAATAAGGTTATTAATATTATTTTTATTATTATTATTTTTTTTTTTTTTAATTATTAATTATTATTATTATATCAGAGAAATTACTAAAAAAAACAACATGTAGTGATAAATTTATATCCAATAAAAGCGCTTGTGGTATTTGATATTCCAAATTTACTTTGTATTTTTGGTTAGTTTATTTTTCTTTACTAATCTAGCTAATGAATGGTAATAGAACAGTTCTTCCTGAACAAATTTTCTGAGGGGACCCAAGTAGCTACTGAAATGTCACCCAGGGAGATGCAGTGGTTTGATAAACCATCTCAGTTGGGAATTGTAGGACTTCAGCATAACATTGTACACTCTATGACTCCAAAGCCACTTTATAGCTACAACCACAGTTTATCAGATGCAACACTTGCACTATTACAAGATGTATGTACTCACACAACTACTGAGAACACTTTATAAAAATTCCAAATACACTCTACCCCCTTGAAAGTTATTTGTGTGCATATGTTTGATCTGTTCATCAAGAATGTACATGCTATTTTCAAATTTGACTCAAATAAAAACAGTTGCTAAGATGTGATCATCATAAAGTGTATTGCAGGTGTCAGACTTGTTTCAATGGCTGTCCTGTGACCAAAATCTAGGCCGAAGCAGAACAGAAAAGATTGAGGGAGGGATTGACTGACTCCAGACACACATGACACACCCACATTGATCCTGTGGTAGCTGAATATATGCTATGGATAGTCCCTTGGTGGTCATATACCTCAACGGCTGGGAGAAGGGGATTCATAGGCATTGACCATTGGAGTAGGAGGAGGGGAGCAAAACTAAAGAGAGAGAGGGTTAAGCAAAACTAAAGAAATGGAGGGGTTAGAGGTATGGAGCACATACCCTCCAACTTTTTCAAAGGAGCTTCAGGGACCATAGCCACGCCCGCCACTAATTAACTAAATAAGTACGATTAAGGCTAATAAATAGGTGTAGCATTTAAATTTTTGAAAGTTTAAAAAAAATTGTGGAAAAGAATAATGAATTTATTCATTATCAAGTGCTTACTCAATGAGGACAGAGATATTGCATGGAACTTTATTCTAAGTTTTATGATAGTTGTATACAACTACCTCAAACCTTGGAAGAGATTTACATTTGATGTATCAAAATATATATCCAACATTATTCCCTACACTAAATGACTGTTCATTGTAATAGTAAATTGCTGTTGCTTTTGTTTATGTATTTTTTTATAGTCATTATTATACAAAGTTTGTTGTGCTAGCTAAAAAGTAGTAAATAACCACTACTTTATTACTGCTTTTACCTTTAGACCTTCTACCTATACCAGGGAATTGTTGAGGCCAGCTAAAATCAAAATGGCATTGCCTTCTGGCTATTTTAAGCTGAGGAGGACCGCAATCGCTCATGTCAACCTCTACAATAACCGTGAATCTACTCCTGCATTTGTGATACTGACGATCTTTTCCCATTTCGCGTAGAGACACCCTTTACCTTTTGCCGGTTAAAGTAACTTTCCGGGACCAATAGTAGTCTCTTCCGGGACCGGGGACAAATTTAACAAATCCGGGACGGTCCCGGACATTTCGGGACGGTTGGAGCCTATGGGAGCATCATAGTCAAAAACTAACAGTGGGAGAAGGGAGGAGGGGCAGTCAAAACTGACGAGAGAAGCATATAGTAGTCAAGACTACTTAAAAGGAAGAGGGGCAGAGTAGGCATAGTAGTCAAAACTAAAGGTAGTGGGGGAAGCAGTATATGTTAGTCAGACTAAAGAGGAGGAGGCTGGGAGATGCGCAGGATGGGACAGCAAGTAGTACGTAAAAAATGGGGAGAACAATAGTTATAATATTACAGTCATGAGACAATTAAAAATCAATAAAGTGAGTGTAGAGAGAAATCTTAGTAATTCCAAATCTAAATTGTGTTGGCTTCAGAATCTATTTCAGAAATTTTTTCTAACTCGAGCAAAGGGGCATGGCTATAACTTCAAGGGGGCGGGGCAGTTACATATATGGAGATCACAATTTATAGAGTGTGATGCAGTTACCTGACAACGTGAAACCAGCGTACAAACGTGCGAGGATTATATTAGTCATCCTGTCTGTTTGCCTGCCCGTCTGTCAAGCTTGATTTAGGAGATTACTGACATTTACTATTGATTGAGATTTGAACTTTCACAACGACATTTTAAGGCCTTTTATAGCGTTAAATTTTAAGCTTTTGATTTTTGAGACAACATGAAACTATCAGCTCCAGGTAGGTACTATGTAGCTTTGTGGATAAAATGCCGCTTTGCTCATGGCATAATCAAGTGAACTAATACTTTTTTGCAGTATGTGGGCAGTTTTTTAAGTAAAAAAACTGTAAGATCTTATGAGATCTTACCTGTTTTGTGAGGATTTGATGGGATTATGCAATACAAGAAGCACCCTGTCAAATCTTAGGTTACTATTTCATGTAATTATAGCAAGATCATGCAAGATTATTAAAGATTTTATCAAGATTGTTCCTGTTATACCAATTTGATTTTTTATACCAAACAATTCATTTTTAATGCCAACATGTTTCAGCAGACTGCTTCTGCCATCATCAGGGCTGATTTATAAAAATCAAAAAACAAAAATGCTATAATTCTAAGGGTGATGCTTGACAAAATGCAATATATTGCCTAAGGTTGATTCTTGTTTATTTATGTGAGTGGCCTCTAGCTGCTCTCAATGCTGCTAGTTCTTTCATATAATCTTGGATTAATGATTCAATTGTGATCACATTAGATCATTAAAGGTAGAGTACAGTAAACAAGTTTCACCCACCTCAACTGAGTACTTAATGAATATCATTATGTGGTATACTATACTTATAGTGGTTACAACTGGTGGTTTTGACTCCTACCACATGGTGTTGTGGCAACATCTGAGTAAAACTATTATATCCCCAGAAACAAAATGCATTGGAAATGTTTCTTAAAATTACAATAGCTGAAATTTATGATTATTGTGAATTGTAAATGAATGTTGTATAATGTTTAGTTCAGTGGCTCTGAAATTCTCCCAGAATAATGTCTTGGACATGCCAATTCTGGCAGAGCAGTAAAGAAAAAATCCTGGAGTTTTTCTAGGTTTTTCTCCTCCCATGACAAATCTTTGTAAGCTCTGTGAATGTGGACATTCTAACAACAAAATCACACCACTGCCTATGGGTACAATAGAGTTGTACTTGAATTTCGTGGTAATAATCCTAATTTCTTTTAATTTTACTTCATCATTTAGTTTTGCAGGCAAAACGATAGCTGGTTACAATACATAGTAGTTCACACTTGAAGTAGATATGGAACATTATTCATCATAATTGAATACCACACTTGTTTTTCCACAGATAAATAACAGTATAGATTGGTGCTTTCCATTATAGTATTACATTTCCATACAAGTCATGTTTATGTAAATGATAGTTAATTTCTACTTTAATATGACTATGAGTTAACAGTATTATGCTATCACACTATAACCAATGCACACATCTACAAATTGGACTCACATGCAAGCTCATCATTTTCTTCCGGTTTTACCTCATCCTCTACATGAGACTGTGCTACTTGTCCTCGAACTGAAAGTTTCTCCAAAACCACAGGCCTGCCTTTTGTAGTAGAACAAAAATAAGGACTAACATAACTGGTGATTGCCAAAGCAGTGGTTTGGCCCATTCTGTAGGTCTATTTTTAAGAATTTCACACCTAACTTTCTATCTGGCTCCTTGCTCCACATCTTGATGGCACAGCGAGCTCCACTTACAAACTTTCTTCTCATTTTATTCGTCGGACCACCATTTCCTTTGTATCCAGGGTTCTCACTTACTAACTTCTCTAAAGAGCTTCTATAGTGCACTTACAGACATGATTAGTACACTCCAACTCTCAGATACAATGGCCCTAACTTGGAATCTGTTGGATAAGTTAGGGATATACGGAGCTAGCACCATCTCCAATCACTGTGGTGTAACGAATACCATGTACCTTCTCTGTAACAAGAAATTTCTAAACAATTGAATCTGTCTCCATTTCAGATGATGATGTATCCCAATTCTTAAAGCAGCGGTGTTTGTCTTTGGGAATATCTTGAGTAAAAGCTGAGTAAAATGTGTTGCGTACACCCACATGAAGTAACTTGCCAGTAGCCTATCCTACAATAATGTCAACAACTGAATTTGCATCGTAGGAATGCTTGTGGCTTCTTTTCTCCACCCCCCCCCCCCCCCCCCCCCCCCCCACCCCCATCCACAATCACAGTGACGGCAGGGACTCCCTCATGAAGAACCAGCCTGCTCAGCCAACCTGTTCTCTTCCCTACACCTGCCTCCAGCAAGGACTCCATAGCCTTATCCTTCCACCAGTCTCCTATGTCACGCTCAGTGTGGATAAAGGTAGACTTGCTCATCACTGGCACTCCCAACACACCCATAGCCTCTGCGCAAGATGGCTATGCCCACTACCTAGTGTTACCATCGTCCCCCAAACAAAAGCCAAATTGCACTCCTATCTAGCACGCTTGCCCGGACGTTTTACTTTGGAAGATGTTTCCAGAGTGAGTGTGCAAACACATGGAACATTTTCCATATAATTCCCCTGTCTAACGGGATCCCATATTCCTGAAATGCAGTGCACAACAAATGTATTCAACTTTTCCCTGCCATGCTGTCACCTCATACAGTAATTGGTAAAGGGTCCTACTTCTGCTGGCAGTGCACTGTTGCATCAAGCATTCATTTTTACAATGTTTATTTTATTTTTAGTCAACGTCAAATAGCTCAAACTTCACAGAAGAGGTTTGAACTGGAAGTTTCCGTGAAGCTATAACCCACCATTCAGTTTATCACACACCATTCTGAGTTGTTCAATGCTTTCTACTATTTCAAATACAGTCTCTTTTATGTCTACATTTTTATCTGATGCAATTAACATTGCTTAATCAAGCTCACGAGACATAGCTAGCAGTGGAATATGCAATCTCCAGTTGCATGTGTTTATTAGGGCTCAGGAAGTTGGATGATGCATACTGGTGAAAGACTGTTGGCATTCTTGGAGCACACCACACCTCCATCTGCACGGACTCCCTCCACCAAATTTCCCATTAAACTACGGTAACTCTGAGTGATCTCACCTAGCTGTTAGGCTCTCCATCTTTCAAGAATTTTCTGTGAGACTCAAATAATCAGAGTTGTCTCAAGATCTCACAGAATATATTTGAGTTTGGGATATTTTTATTTCTACCCAAAGTAACTACAAAACATTGCATAGGAATGTCCATATTATGCCAGCATAATTTGTCAGGCAAAGCGTAGGACGTATAATTAGGCATGCATGATAGATTCGTTTGTCTATACCTTTTGTGCAATAGATATTTTTGGAACAATTATTTGTAAGGCTGTGTGGAGACAATAGTTATATGTGCTGCAGTTCTAATAACTAGATATAGAATTTATAATTAGTGACAACTTTTTCAGTAATATATATTCCATGAAACCTTCAATTAATTATAAAAAAAATACACATAATGAATTTCTAAACTATGGAAATAGTATTATTTGCTTGATGCTGAAACCTTGGGGATAAGCTGAAGGTACTAAGACATATACATAAACTTGAATACAGAAAGTCTAAAGGGCAACTTTGATGCAAATAGCTTGAAAAATGAAGTGACAAAAGAACTAAAATTTAGAGTTTTCTTGGTTAATATGTGCAGATTCTATAAAAAAAAATTCTCTGTCATTTGTTCTTCATATGCCAATATGCTTGCATTATTCCAGTCAGGTCAGTGTCCAGTGTCTGCTTGCATTATTCCAGTCAGGTCAGTGTCCAGTGTCTGCTTGCATTATTCCAGTCAGGTCAGAGTCCAGTGTCTGCTTGCATTATTCCAGTCAGGTCAGTGTCCAGTGTCTGCTTGCATTATTCCAGTCAGGTCAGTGTCCAGTGTCTGCTGCATTATTCCAGTCAGGTCAGTGTCCAGTGTCTGCTTGCATTATTCCAGTCAGGTCAGTGTCCAGTGTCTGCTTGCATTATTCCAGTCAGGTCAGTGTCCAGTGTCTGCTGCATTATTCCAGTCAGGTCAGTGTCCAGTGTCTGCTTGCACTATTCCAGTCAGGTCAGTGTCCAGTGTCTGTTTGCATTATACCAGTCAGGTCAGTGTCCAGTGCCTGCTTGCATTATTCCAGTCAGGTCAATGTCCAGTGTCTGCTTGCATTATTCCAGTCAAGTCAATGTCCAGTGTCTGCTTGCATTATTCCAGTCAGGTCAGTGTCCAGTGTCTGCTTGCATTATTCCAGTCAGGTCACTGTCCAGTATCTGCTTGCATTATTCCAGTCAGGTCAATGTCCAGTGTCTGCTTGCATTATTCCAGTCAGGTCACTGTCCAGTATCTGCTTGCATTATTCCAGTCAGGTCATCTGCTTGCATTATTCCAGTCAGGTCAGTGTCCAGTGTCTGCTTGCATTATTCCAGTCAGGTCAGTGTCCAGTGTCTGCTTGCATTATTCCAGTCAGGTCAGTGTCCAGTGTCTCTTGCATTATTCCAGTCAGGTCAGTGTCCAGTGTCTGCTTGCATTATTCCAGTCAGGTCAGTGTCCAGTGTCTGCTTGCATTATTCCAGTCAGGTCAATGTCCAGTGTCTGCTTGCATTATTCCAGTCAGGCCAGTGTCCAGTGTCTGCTTGGCTTATTCCAGTCAGGTCAGTGTCCAGTGTCTGCTTGCATTATTCCAGTCAGGTCATGTCCAGTGTCTGCTGCATTATTCCAGTCAGGTCAGTGTCCAGTGTCTGCTGCATTATTCAGTCAGGTCAGTGTCCAGTTGTCAGGTCAGTGTCCTGCTTGCATTATTCCAGTCAGTCAGGTCAGTGTCCAGTGTCTGCTTGCATTATTCCAGTCAGGTCAATGTCCAGTGTCTGCTTGCATTATTCCAGTCAGGTCAGTGTCCAGTGTCTGCTTGCATTATTCCAGTCAGGTCAGTGTCCAGTGTCTGCTTGCATTATTCCAGTCAGGTCAGTGTCCAGTGTCTGCTTGCTTATTCCAGTCAGGTCAGTGTCCAGTGTCTGCTTGCATTATTCCAGTCAGGTCAGTGTCCAGTGTCTGCTTGCATTATTCCAGTCAGGTCAGTGTCCAGTGTCTGCTTGCATTATTCCAGTCAGGTCAGTGTCCAGTGTCTGCTTGCATTATTCCAGTCAGGTCAGTGTCCAGTGTCTGCTTGCATTATTCCAGTCAGGTCAGTGTCCAGTGTCTGCTTGCATTATTCCAGTCAGGTCAGTGTCCAGTGTCTGCTTGCATTATTCCAGTCAGGTCAGTGTCCAGTGTCTGCTTGCATTATTCCAGTCAGGTCAATGTCCAGTGTCTGCTTGCATTATTCCAGTCAGGTCAGTGTCCAGTGTCTGCTTGCATTATTCCAGTCAGGTCAGTGTCCAGTGTCTGCTTGCATTATTCCAGTCAGGTCAGTGTCCAGTGTCTGCTTGCATTATTCCAGTCAGGTCAGTGTCCAGTGTCTGCTTGCATTATTCCAGTCAGGTCAGTGTCCAGTGTCTGCTTGCATTATTCCAGTCAGGTCAGTGTCCAGTGTCTGCTTGCATTATTCCAGTCAGGTCAGTGTCCAGTGTCTGCTTGCATTATTCCAGTCAGGTCAGTGTCCAGTGTCTGCTTGCATTATTCCAGTCAGGTCAGTGTCCAGTGTCTGCTTGCATTATTCCAGTCAGGTCAGTGTCCAGTGTCTGCTTGCATTATTCCAGTCAGGTCAGTGTCCAGTGTCTGCTTGCATTATTCCAGTCAGGTCAGTGTCCAGTGTCTGCTTGCATTATTCCAGTCAGGTCAGTGTCCAGTGTCTGCTTGCATTATTCCAGTCAGGTCAGTGTCCAGTGTCTGCTTGCATTATTCCAGTCAGGTCAGTGTCCAGTGTCTGCTTGCATTATTCCAGTCAGGTCAGTGTCCAGTGTCTGCTTGCATTATTCCTGTCAGGTCAGTGTCCAGTGTCTGCTTGCATTATTCCAGTCAGGTCAGTGTCCAGTGTCTGCTTGCATTATCAGGTCAGGTCAGTGTCAGTGCAGTGTCCATATTCCTTGTCATTATTCCAGTCAGTGTTGTGTCCAGTCATTATTCCAGTCATTATTCCAGTCAGGTCAGTGTCCAGTGTCTGCTTGCATTATTCCAGTCAGGTCAGTGTCCAGTGTCTGCTTGCATTATTCCAGTCAGGTCAGTGTCCAGTGTCTGCTTGCCATTATTCCAGTCAGTTCAGTGTCCAGTGTCTGCTTGCATTATTCCAGTCAGGTCAGTGTCCAGTGTCTGCTTGCATTATTCCAGTCAGGTCATGCATTATTCCAGTCAGTCAGTCAGTGCTTGCATTCCAGTCAGGTCAGTTCCAGTGTCTGCTGCATTATTCCAGGTCAGTGTCCAGTGTCTGCTTGCATTATTCCAGTCAGGTCAGTGTCCAGTGTCTGCTTGCATTATTCCAGTCAGGTCAGTGCATTGCATTATCCAGTCAGGTCAGTGTCCAGTGTCTGCTTGCATTATTCCAGTCAGGTCAGTGTCCAGTGTCTGCTTGCCTTATTCCAGTCAGGTCAGTGTCCAGTGTCTGCCTGCAATATTCCAGTCAGGTCAGTGTCCAGTGTCTGCTTGCCTTATTCCAGTCAGTTCAGTGTCGTGTGTCTGCTTGCATTATTCCAGTCAGGTCAGTGTCCAGTGTCTGCTTGCATATTCCAGTCAGGTCAGTAAAGAAAGAGAAGTAGAAGGATGAATAAAGTCTATACAGCTTTATAGCTGGTGCTTAAATGATTTGTGACTGTACATTTTCTTTACTTTGTTTTGTGTTGCATAGTAGCTAGTTTAGCCAAATTATTTCCTGTGTGTATGCACGCATGCCTGTATTGCCTTTTGTGACTTAACTACTTTTTATCTAATCACATGAAGTGGTCTCTGGTTTAAGTGGGAGGGATTCGGGCTGCCTAGCTACCAGTCCGTCCTGCGAAGGTTGCCAGAGCTGTCCATGACTGGTGGCAGCGACCTAACTGAATCTTGGGCCTGATCTCGGCTGAGCCTCGACTCCGCCCAGCCGGCTAACAATCCGTAGAATCCCCCCCCCACCCCTCCCCACCACAATACTCAGGCACTTATTTACATTTACATTAGACACAGTACATTTTTGATACGGTCTTGAAAGTCTCTCGCAGAATCATAACACATTCGGCATTACTATAAAGTGTTTTAACAATGCTAATATCCAATACATTTTTTGGATTAAGTATAAAATATTAATAATTGCATGAATAAAAAACAACAACACACAGTTAACTAAATAATTGATGCAATAGAAAATACAAAACTGAATAACAATAAAAATAAAACAAAACAACAAGAAAGTTGGAACAAAGTATCATTTGAAGCTGTCTTCTTGTTGGGTGGGGGACGGTTGTTCATTATTGCCTGGGCACACCTGCATACATATTAACAGCAACATCAACAGCAATGGGTAAGAAATAAATGCCATAATGTGGTTTGGGTTGCTAAAAGCAGCTACTAGCTGTCATGACTGAGATACTTAAGTCAGTGTGCTACTACTTGACCATTATGCAATAATTCCAGTATTTGTAAGTTTTGTATATCACATTAATTTTCTCACCACAAAATCTAATTTCAATATTCAAACTGAATTGAAAACGTACAAAAGTACTGGTATCCTATCTTATAATAAGTGCCAGAGACATAATCAATTGCAGTGCAACTTCATTTAAAGGGTAATTGTGGTGGGGAAAAAATTCTGCTAAATATCATGAAAATACTCTTGTATCATGTATAAACATGCTCCAAAAGTATTTAATTCGATAAGTTGATGTTTCATAATAGTTTCATTTTTTACAGCTTTTTAGCTTCCTTGGCTTGGCTAGTGTCCCTCAGCTATGATTTGGAAAGTTGGCTTTTTAGTGACATTTCCGCTGAGAGACAAGTAATTGACAGCAGGTGAGAATAGACATAAGTAGAGCATACTTGAAATAAAGTATTTGTAGTTGCTGTTGTACTTGAAAGAGAGAGCAGTATTTGCAATTGCAATTCAACAATTTTGTGGTCACAATTTATTATTATAGGCACACATTTTTTTCAGCCTTCTTTTACTCTTTAGATATATTCCCTCTCTACTTTTTTTCTTAAATACACTGTAATACAGAATTAAATATGTGTAGCTGTCACCAGGGTTAAGGTTTGGTGAATGGCAAAAATTATAATAGTTATGTGGTCAACTGGAATAGCTTTATTTACCAGTTGCTATACCCCTATATTTTTATCGTTATTCCTATACTGTGTGTGTGTCATTTTATGAAATACAGTTTGGAACATTTTATGGCACATAGTGTAGTCATGTTCACCAAAAATACAGAAAAAAAATTGTTGTGCTAATGATTCAGCAATTATTAAAGGGTATTTCATATTTGGAGTCAAATATAATAATAAATTGTGACTATAATAATAAATTGTGACTATAATAATAAATTGTGACTACAACAATTTGTGACTATAATAATTTGTGACTACAATGATAGCCACACTGCTCTAACTATGCAATCCCAGCCATTGTTGGATCTCTAAATAATATGTAGATAGACAACGAAATTGAGGGATCTACCGCCCACAGAACCTTGAGGACTGTGGGCTGTTATACTGCCCCGAGCATAGTGAGGGCGATACTAACGGCCTGAGGGGTTCAACGGGCGGTAGACCCCGATATTTTGTTGTCTATCTGTTTAAGAACGTAGCAACTACAGCCTCAGTTACCAAATAAATTTTCCCTCCTTTGTTCTATGTTGACACTCTACGACAAAGACGGCAGGAACATTACGGAGAGGTGTCCAGTAATTGCAGCAATTCTAAGGAGCCATGGCATGTAGAATATTTACATGTGTTGTGCGCTCGACTCCAGTGAACCGGCGAAAGTGATGGAATTGGAGTCAGGAGAACAATGCGTTTTCAGTGAACTTAGTCAAAAAGAACATTCCAGCCGACCTATCTACAACACCTATTTTTCGCATTTCAGCTCAATTTGTGAGATAAAATTTACAAAACGGCTTTGTTTCTCCTATATCTTCTTTCAAGCAGCTACTCCTCCACTTTTTCAACTCAGTAATCTCTTTTTTATTTAGCTCCTCACAGTCAGCTTTCCAGTCTCTCCTCACCGTCAGCTCTCCAGATCAGCTCCTCACCGTCAACTTTCAAGTCAATCCCCTCACAGTCAGTACTCCAGCTTTGCTCTTTACAGTCAATCTCCAGTCTAGCTTAGCTTTTGAATCAAGGTTTGGTTAACCTCTACATGATGATGAAATTTCGAAAGATGTATATAGCTAGGCTATGCAAAAAGTTTGTATTTACAGTATCTGACATTGATGAACAGCTTGCGATGGATAAGGAAGGATTTTGATTACATAAGCAAAATACAACGAAAATACCATGAATGTAGTGCTTTTATATTGCAAACAATATACTAGAAGGGGTGCCTTTAATTTTCATAACTGTAGTGATATAATCATCTACAAGAACAGTACTAAAACTTTTAAAATAACATATGTAACATATATAACTGCTTTTATTGTTCATTATGTTATTGGTTTCTTTCTCACTTTCTCATTTTAGTGGTGATTGTATTAGTTAGAAAAATATTGTTAGTGTGCAAGGCGCATGCAATTAATTCTTCTTCTTATCTTTTGCATCTGACAGGAAAACCGTGCAAACAACATTCTTTCACCATAGCTAGATAAATAAAAAATTTTAATTAATGCCTGCACTACTCACAAACCAAAAACTAAAAAAATACTAGAAGGGAGGATACTATCAGTAGTATCCCTGTGCACTCACTTGAACAACACTATGCTGGATAGAATATCTACTTCACAATACAAAAAAGGGGTTAGCTATGTTCTAATGGTAAGGAAAAAAAAAAGAAAGAAGAAAGCTCTAACATCTAGGAAACATTGATGGTCATACAACAACCCTCCTGTACCCAGCTTCATCTTTTTTTCCTAAAGTTCGTTAACAATCAAAATGTTATATTGTATAATCTAATAGTCACAATTTATTATTGTAGTCACAATTTATTATTATCGTCATAAATAATTATTATAGTCACAATTTATTATTATAGTCACAAATTAATATATAGTCACCAATTATTATTAGTCACAATTTATTATTGTAGTCACAATTTATTATTGTGGTCACAATTTATTATTGTGGTCACAATTTATTATTGTGGTCACAATTTATTATTGTGGTCACAATTTATTATTGTGGTCACAATTTATTATTGTGGTCACAATTTATTATTGTGGTCACAATTTATTATTGTAGTCACAATTTATTATTGTGGTCACAATTTATTATTGTGGTCACAATTTATTATTGTAGTCACAATTTATTATTGTAGTCACAAATTACAGTTGCAATTTATTATTATAGTCACAATCAGAATTTCAGTCGGCATGCTTAATCATGCAAAACAAAAATCTGACTGCGTGGCGGTATAATGTTTGCTCATAAATATTCATAAGTTTTCCATATGCATATTAACTTGGACAAAACAAAAATAACAGAATTCTGCAATGCTGGACAATTAAATGTACCAAAGAGTACTCAAATAAGCTTTAGTGTAAATGTTATACTGGCTTTGCCTAACAAATACTCTTCTAGAAAAACTACTCGCTGGTAACAATAATTGTCGGCAAACTGTGACTGCTGCTACAGTTCCAAAAGCCTGCTTTGCAAATTTTCTTACCTGTTAGGACAAATACTAGGGCGACACGAAGACTGTTTAAGCCTGCAAAGCTTACAGGCCTAGAAATTCTCGGTACAGTCATCTCTAGCTACAATCCTCGGGATACACTCAGTCAGCCACGCAGAGAACTGTAACTTCAAAATAGACGCACACTTTGTGAAAAACTTTCCGATAGGCCCCGCCCACAGATTCACAAAATTAGAGAAGGCTGTTGTCCAGACATCTAGAGCAACTACAGTATTTGTCCAAAAAATGCCGACAAAATTGTATAAACTTGCAATCCACCATTTTGTCCACTGCTTGTGCGGGCGCGGGAAACCAGCAACCGCGACGGCGGGAAGTACACCGCAAGAGCGGTAAAAATTCATTGAAACGCCCACGCATCAGCTGTAGAGCGCGCTTAGCCATGCTTAGCATCAGCTGAAGGGAAGCCAACTATCTGCAGGAGAGAAATGGGAAATAAGAAGAACAAAAATAATAGCAGTAACAGCACCCATAGGCATGTTTTTTGTAAGAAAATATTGCCAGGAATGAAGAAGACACAGAAGAGGAGCAGTGAGTGTACCAGTGATAAAGCTGTAAGACAGAAGGAAGGCAAGGCTACCTTTGAAGGAAGCAGGATTATTAACCTGGACAAACTTCAGCAGTACACTGACAGCCTGAGTAAGCACTCCTCTTCCTGCCAAGGCTCTATCATCTTGACTGGAGAGAGCAGGGATGGACTGGCTTCGATTCTAACAGGACACTGCAATATTTGCAAGCACTCTATCCAGTTAGAGACGTCCAACAAAGTAAAGGGTCCTCGAAGCCATTCCAGGTAAGTGCTTGATTATAATAAAGAGCTGATTTAGAGACTTTTGAGAAAATAATAGTCTTTACGAAGAAAATAATTTTGTATCATATCCAAAGGCTGCATATTTTATTGTAAATAGAATTGCCACAACATTTCTGAATGTATTACTAGCTACTGTAATTAGCACCTTCCATTGACATTGTAAATTGTTGTTTTTTTTAATCAACTTTCACAATCAGATCATTGAGCTTAAAGCTCCCTTGTAATGGAATAACAGTTATTTTAATTAAATGTGCACTACTATATTTATTAGATGCTTCTGTCCAGTTTATGAAATTCTGATCAACAATGTTTAGCTTGACGAAAAACCTGCAAGGATATAAAATTAGTTTACTTATTTATATTATTATTCAATAAATTTCAAAGTTAAAGTTACCCTAAATATTTTTTTTGTTTATACATTTTAGATGGGAGTGTAACCTCGCCGCAGTGTGGGGTCAGATGGCTACAGGTGGTGGTCACAGCAAGCTGGAAGAAGTAATGAGTGTAGTCGGAGTTCCAGTAATGACTAAGAGAAGTTTTATTCAGACGGAGAGAGATATCGGTGAAGTTTGGAAGAAAGAGTTATTGGAGTCAATGACAAAGGCAGGAATGGAAGAGAAACGACTAGCAGAGGAAAATGGAGAGTACTATCAAGGAATTCCAGCTATTACAGTCATTGTGGATGGTGGGTGGAGCAAGCGTTCTCACAAACATTCCTATAATGCGAATTCTGGCGTTGGTATTATCATAGGGAAAAGAACGAGAAAGCTACTATATGTTGGAGTTCGTAACAAATATTGTCATGCCTGTGCCACCAACATACCCAAGGACAAGCATGTCTGCTTCAAAAATTGGAATAGGTCATCTTCAGAAATGGAAGCAGACATTATATTGGAAGGTTTTTTAGAGGCAGAGAAGGTGCATGGAGTTAGGTATATGAGTTTTGTGGGAGACGGGGATAGTTCAGTATACCCAACTCTTGTTCAGAATGTGCCAGTTTGGGGACAAGCCATTAAGAAGCTGGAATGCGCTAATCACGCATGCAAATGCTATCGTGGTGCCCTAGAGAGTCTTGTTCAGGAGAACTCATCCTATAAGGGTAGCGGTGGACTCACTCAGAAAATGAGGAAGCGTCTAGTTTCAGCTGCAAGATCGGCAATTAGGATGAGAAGCATGCAGGAAAACAAGAAGGAAGCTCTGAAGAAGCTGAAGCATGATCTCCAAAATGGACCCCTGCACTGCTTTGGGTTCCATGAAAAGTGTAGTTCCGATTTCTGTAAGTCAGCGAAAGAAAAAATTCAGCAGCAAACAACCATATCTTCATTGGCTTCATCTCCAGCTACTTCCACGGAAGTATGTTCACCTACATCATCATCTTCATCAGCTGATTCTTTTCCAAGTTCTCCTGACAGATCATTACCAGAAAATGACGACACGGGTTTCCTGGGTAAGTATTGTGTGATTGAAATCTACAGTACACTGTATTATAGAATGGGCATCAGAGTATGGAGCATGTCCTGATACTAATTTACCTTGCATGCCCCTAGTCGCACTGGCTACTCATATGCAGCCAATAAAGTAGATCAAGTACCATCATCCCAATTTGTCACTACTTGCATGGCATTAAATAGTTTTAAAATTGTGTAAGAAAAATAATTACATAGTTATTCATTTTTTCCCCTAGATTTACTGGAGGACCAAAAAAGAGAGACTGTGGCAAGAAACACTAGTAGAAGATGCCGAAACTGAGTTTGATGCCAGGCAAGGTGCACTAACTCCAGTCAATGTAAATCCAAAATTGCTGCATGATATTCAAGTGTTGGTTAGTAGACTGATCTGCAAAGCTGGGCAATTGCTGGGTAACGTCACTACGAACTTGGCTGAGAGCTGGATGAATGTGAGGACAAAGTTTGATGGAGGAAAGGTGATCAATAGGTCACAGAGTGGATCCTGGGAACATCGCTGTATGGGAGCAGGACTGAGACAGAATACGGGTAGAGATTGGGGTCCACAGGCCTGGAAAAAAATGACTAACCATTCTCCCAATAAAATATTTTCAGATACAGCATCACAATCTGCAAAAGTATCCAGCAAAGACAGAAAACGGTAGGCAACAACTGAGTATAAAGACAAGCGACGAAAAAGCAAATATGCTCGTACTGAGGAATCAACTGCTGCTCGAAAAGCTTATGATAGACATGATGGAGGTATTGGTCCTGATGAAGTAATTGATGATATTTCCCCTGAAAGCCTCGAACAGCTCAAAATGAGCTACTTCGAAACAAAAGTATCTGTCACCCCAGAAGAAGCAAAAGAAATTGAACGATGTACAAGAGACCAAGCAGAAGACGAGTACTGGAGGAGCGAGAGAAGAAAGAGAATAACTGCATCATCAGCTGGTGGAGTGGCCAAAATGAAAGAATCCACAAAAAGAGGGAAAAAAGTGCAAGCTCTTCTGTACAGCACATTCCATGGAAATGCAGCTACCTGCTATGGTTCAAGAATGGAAAGTACTGCTATAGATGAATACATCGAACATCAAAAAAAAAATGGGCACCCTAATTTAACAGTAGAGGCATGTGGACTTTTTATTTCTCGACTAAACAACTGGCTTGCAGCTACCCCAGATGGCATTATTAATGACCCTATAGTATGTCCAAGTTGAGTTGGCACGACCGCAAGCGCGGTAATTGAGGAATGCATTTAGTACTTTACCGGAAGCAATTTAGTCATGTGAATCCAAGTCAATTTAGCGCGCAAACGTCAACGTTACACGTGAAAAAGGGGCGGTAGCACAGGTGCGCATTAATACTGTAACTATTGAAAGAAAGAAATTTAGTGAAATTTATGGAGTTTTTCGGGCGCTGTACAGCTAATCTCGTCTGTTTTCAATGATATTTATGTTTCTTATGCGCAGATAATGTACAGCAGATGGAAAATGCAAACTGGTGGGAGTTCTTCTAAAGAGACAGGATTAAAATCAGTGGATTCTACCTACTGTGTCCCAAGAAATATTCTGATGTTCACAGGATTCAGCAGTACAGCACTGTAAACTTGTAGCTAAAGTTACTAGACTTTCATGTTAAATAAAATTATCAATTCTTTCATTTATTTATAATAAGGTATATGAAAATTTATGAAAATGATAGAATTTAAGTAGTACACATACAAAAAATAGTTGTGATCCGAGTTGAAGGTGGAGTTCTGCCTGAGTTGGTCCTAATTCTTACAATAAATGGCATCTATAATAGTGAAGAAAAGGAATTGGCATAAACACGGCTTTGACAAGCTCACAATTTAACGGCAAACAGCGTAAGTGTGGCTGTATCACAAGTTGCTAGCTAAATGATAGCTATATCACTGAAATATATTGGCTATATGGCATTTGTTATTGAACAGGTAGACAAATAATCATACCAACATCCTATCAGGTGGTCCCGTACCCTCTGCAACAACAGAACACTCCGTCTATCCTGTTTCCACACTCGCAACCTAAGCTAATCGCGATATAAAGCTAGAAACACAGCAATCTGAGAAGAAGCCGCCCATTGTTTACAAAATTCTTAATGAAGACAGTCCGCGTGATAAATTGAGCCACACCGCGTGACTAAAAGCGGGCGCGTTTTGAGCGGGAAACCTGTGGTTTTTTCTATTCCCATAGACTTTTGTATTGAGTTTTGGAATAGCACTTTCTCTCCGGTTTTGGAGTTTACTGAGGGAATATTTTTAACCGCTTCGGCGCGAGCTTTCCAATGGTGCAAACCCCGGATGCGTAGCTGCTTCCGTTCTAAAGTTATTCAAGTTTTTCTTGCGGCCAACTCAACTTGGACGTACTATAGTTGTACTTCAGAAAGTACTGGCCTGGTAGAGATTAAATGTCCTTTTTCTTTTCGAGACATGACCTTGAGTGAAGCATGCAAAAAGCCTTCCTTCTGTCTGACAGTCAATAAGGAAAATCAGTTGAAACTGAAGAATAGGCATGATTACTGGTTTCAGAAACAGTGTCAGCTGTATTGCGTTGACAAAACCTGGTGTGACTTTGTTGTAAGAACGAACAAACAGCTACATGTGGAGCGTATTTACAGAGACTCTAAATGGTGGGGACTTCAGCTTGCAAAGCTAAGACAATTTTACTTTTCCTCCTTACTTCCAGAGCTGGCGTGTCCTCGATTTAGAAGTGGAGGAATACGAGAACCTACAAAGCAAGTTGAAAGCACAAATTTATCCTAATTTTTTTTTGTATATTATCTGTGATGATTAAGATTGTTATTGTTTTCTGTATATGTATAATTTTTATGATTGTTTAGCTGCACTGAACCCATATTATTGAACAATCCTACAATTCATTTACACTTTCTTCATCCTCTAGGAGGTGCAAAACCACCTAGTAACTGGTCTTAAGTGGATGTGGTTTTCTGGTGAGGGAAATATAATTACAAACTGAATGAGTGGGCGAAACAGTACACAGCCACCTTAAGCAAACCAGAATTTTGTTTTTCACAATCACCTAGTTTGCTGATCGAGCAAAGGAAGTTTTTATCTTGAAAACGGCAGTGAATCAAGCGAAAATAGAAAGTTTTACTGTTCTTTACACTTCGTGTAAACAGTATTGACAATTTTAGTATATATGGTACCTATAGCAACAGAAAGCTACCCCCGTTTTATGATCAGTTAACAGTGCCAAATATGGAACTATATGGTGAAATAATTGAATGCACACTTCTCCAAACATCTTAGGCTAGAGATTGTTAGAATGTGAAATGTTCAGATTAAATGGAATAAAGTACTACTAAGAAATGAGAAATTGACTTATCTTATGTAATACACAATACACACACAAAAAAGAGAAAAATAACCACCTAATAAATACATGATGTATATGTAAGGGGATGAAGGAAGAGAAAAAAATGCAAATGATTCAACACCATCAGCTGGAAATTAACAAGAAGTTAAAAACTTCCATATTCCAAGCAACATAATTTCTAATTTAACACCAAAAATATAACGGGTGTTTTCACAGTCTGTAAAGGAGGAAACAGAGACCAGTGCAGTAATTTTAGAGAGCAAGATCTGATCTAATTTTTTGATATAATCCATTAAAAACTGTTTTTAAGTACTCATTGGTGCCAAGTCTGTGAAATGAAACATAGAACATTGTACATTTTCACCTGGCCACACCCATATTGAACTACACCCAATTAAAATATAATGGTACTAACCGGTTAGCTGAGTCAAACAAGAGACGACAGATTATTTTATTGTAGCAAGACTTTACCACTATAAGGCTCCGTTCAACTTATTCGCCTTAAGGGTTCAACACAATATAAAATTAAGCTTTCTTTATTCAAGCAAATTAACGCGAAAATAGCTAGCTATAAATAACAATCTGTTTATGCGCACAATCTCAGGAAAATTGCTTATTATATCAAGCTTAGTGGGCTACACTTATTAGTCTTGGGTTACCTCCAAATTTTTAGTTGGTAAAGCCAAGATTGGCGAAATTAGGACAACTTTCTTTAAAGTTCTCTAATCAGGCAGGACCAAGACAAGAACTTCAAAATTGTGAGTGTCCCGCTCAATTCAGGACAGTTAGAACCTGTGGTACTTACAAAACTTGAAAAACAAGTAATTATTAAAATGAAAGTGGCAAAATTAATAATTTAAATACATGTCAATGTCAACTTATATTTATCAATACTTATTACAATGAGAACAACTGCAGGGCCCAAAATCAATTTGTTAGTGTGCTAAACTTTCTCGCATAAAATTTGCTAAAATGCAAGCACAGCATACCAAAATAAATAAATAAATAAATAAAACTTGCCTTGCATTCTGAGGAGGAACTCTGCGTCTAACCTTTGACTCTGCAATAAAGTTGATAGGGAATATTCTAATATCAATGCACTCATATAAGGAAGAATTAACAAGAGCAAATTCCACCAACACTTTACAAAATGACATGCTACTCTATCATGTTATGAAATAGCATGTTACCAAATAGCAGTTACCAAATCACACTTGACCTAATATGACAGAATTTTACTCCCATAGTTATGTGCCAGTTGGGTAAAGAATTATCACTGTAAAAAGTAAAAGAGTGAAGTAGTCTGGTATAGCCTACTCTTTACAAAATTCCTATGTGGAGGAATCTGGTAATCCCACATCAATTTAGGTAAAGAGTGGTTGGAAGTATTCAATGAATATCATTAAGGCTGCTTTCTTAAGGCTGTTTTCTATTAATTAAATAGTTTAGCTTAATTAGTTTTAACTTTTAAAGTAACTGCCATAGTTGACTCCAGCAGCAAGGACGTCTGATGTGTCTAAATTTGCTCTGGAAGTTGCAGCAATTCTAAATTTCTGCCTGTGTTAATTGTACCCTGCCTTTACCGAAACCAAAATTCCCGAGAAAGAAGATTCAGAAAATAATATTGTTTTCAACACAATCAGGAGTCACTTCCGTTATTTTTTCTCTCCAGATCAAGAATGTAATTGTGATGATTCTTTCGACCACATACCAGAATATATGCATGCTGAAGTTGCAGACAGTTATTGTTAGAGCCATTTCACAAATACAAAATGGAGTCAGTTTTAAGTAATGAAGATGTATGGTTGTGCTCCAACTGTACAAGTATGCATGGATTGACAGAAAATGATATTTAATGAGCACATTCTACGTTTGACTTCTTTAAGTAATGCTGAGCAATGTTGTTAGGTTCATGACGATTTCTGAAATCACTGTCAAAAAGGTGTAAGTGATCCATCAACACTGAATTTTATCTTATGTGGAAAACATGTGTGACAACCACTGTGGCTTGCCAACTTAAGCCATGACTACAAGTCATTTTTATGGCAGGAGACATTAGTACTTGACCTGGAAAATTGCCACATTCCTATTCACAAAAATCATGTGAAACTATATCTTGGATGACGTGCTATTTTGATAGGTATATCAATGCTCAAATAGATAATACTAGCTTGAATATGAACATAATTGTTTGACCTGGTTTACAAAATTGGGATAAATGAACTGTCAAAGATGGCATATACCTTCCCATTGGCTTGACAGGTCATATATTTGAGGATGAGTATGAGTAATAGCATGGTAACTGTGCTATTGATCCCTAATACAACAGGTTACTCGTGCTATCACTTGCTATTGTAGACCAGCTTTCATTGTACTGTAGCTACACTATATCGTTCACTCACTATCTTTGTATTTCAGGATTAGCTTTAGATGTATTCTCTCTCTTTCACAGACCTTTTTAAACAATACAGAATTAAAAATATTTGGTCGCCACCGGAAATCGAACCCAGGACCGCTTGTATAGTGCACAAGTGCTCTGCCACTGAGCCACGACAACCACCCGGGGAACAAACACTCCAATTCTGTATTTATACTGTTAAGGGGTACTGCTATGCTACAGTCTCACTCTCAACAGACCAACTAATAAGTGATAAATTAGATGAGAAAAAAAAATTCAACGAATAATAAGAATCTTTGAAAAAAAGAGAAATTTCATTGGTCTGTTGAGAGTGAGAGCTGTATTTATACTTAGCAGTATAAATACAGAGTTGGAGTGTTTGTTTGCCCGGTGGTTGTTGTTCTGAAGCTGTGTCCAAAGTTTCAGATCAATTGGACTTTTCTTTATTTATTTATATATATTTTTGTCATCCCTACTTACAGCACTAGCACCACCCGGGAAGACTCAGCCAGTCTCCACAGACTCATTCCGCTCCTCAGAGAGGATGAGACACCATACACTCCAGCTGCATCATCCCAAGATGAAGCACCTCACCCCCTGGAGCATGTCCAGGACTTTCCTGGACAACTGGCACAGGCTGGCCCTGGCCAAAGAACAATAAACTGCTAGCTTAGTCATTCATCATGTATTGTTCATTAATTTAACCTTTACCCCCCATTAATGATATTCATTTCCAAGACCACTGACTTCCTGTCAGTGGTCCCTATTATTTAAGCTGGTTCAATTGTTGTATTTTTTGCTGCCTATCACTGCTAATCTTGACCATAACACTGTCAAAGGAGTGCGCATTTTTGCGAGTGTCTTTGCAAGGCTGAAAGCTCTCAGTGGCCATCGGCTGCGCAAAACACATTTTGTGGCGCTATAGTAAATAGGCAGTCTGGTCCTTCGACTTAGCTAAGCTGGGTAAAGAAGTGACCATCAGCAGGGCTATACCAACCATTTGTTAGAGTCCTGTTCAGGTGGGTTTGGTTTTCTGCCAATATTTTTAGCTCATTTTGAAGAGCTTCAGATGGGTAATGTTTTTAGCTTCAAAGTGAAAAAAAAATATGCATGCATAGTAAAGTTACGACAAAAAATGTAAAACCACAATTTTATGGTGATTGCTCCCCATATTTGAAATAAGTTACTTGGCTAATCTCAGTCAGGCAAACTTGTTTGATTTAATTTCTATTGTGCTTACAGTACAACTCCATTTTGGGTATTATTGGGGGTACACTTATTATAGCATTTTGTTGCTAATATTTACCCTCTCTTTGAGGAAATAAATCAATAGACTTAGAACAAAGCGTTGCATCTGTTTATCTTGTTACAGACACAATGTATTTCTCCTGTACCATACAATTATATCGTTTCACAGTCATAGCCATACGGAAGCTGACTATAATAATGCGTAATGCATCATCAAAAGGCCAACCCTCTTCTATGATTTTAAGTATCAATTTTAAAAGTCTATATCATGCCTGTTTATCAGTGCAAAAACCGCACAATATATACGGTATATTAAAATATTACACAATAAAATAGATTAATTTTTTTATAGTTTCAAGAAAAAGTGACTGACACTACTGTTTTAGTGATCCTCATTTGATTTACACTAAATCTGCTCACTTGTAGTAGTAGTTGGAGACTTGGTATCTGATGCTTCTTCTACTCCATGTTCTCTTCGTATCTTGTCTGCCAGAACCTTATGATTACAATACTCCAATGCTTCTGCTAACTTGGTCCAAGATGGATCTTCACCACACTTCAGCCAATGGTCAATAACTGCTATCATCATTTCTTTAGGCTCTTTTTGGTACGTGAGATCATTTAAGATTGCGAGCTGAATCTTCAAGTACATGCCAAGATCTTTAGCTTTACTGAAAGGCACTTCACCGTGGAATATTTTCATGACAGCATCACAAGTGAGATCTAAATCTGAACAATTACAATAAGGGTATCTATTATTAGTAACATCACAAGCAAGGTCTGAATTTGAAAAATTACTATATAAATAATATATTATTAGTAACATCACAAGTACGTTCTAGATCTGAAAGCATTAAGCAATACATATATATTATTCATTTGATACAGGAGAATATCACGAGTCTGTTGGCTGAGTATTTACGCGAGTGCCGCAGGCACGAGCGTAAATACCGCCAATCAGACGAGTGATATTCTCGGGTATCAAATGGATAATGAATTTATTAGGTACTGCTCATGCGCGAATACCTTGGTAACAAGAAATTTACCTAGGGGGACGTAATAACCCAACGTAATAACTATGAACACAGGTGATTTGGAAAAATATTGCCCTAAGCCACATCCTGTTTACTTTAATGCATTTTCTATGTGGCAACAGTTATCAGGCTCTGTTCAGTACCTAATAATAGTATACTATTTATTAGTAACACTGTGGGGCCTCCCTCCAGAGTGAGGAAGAAGTAAAGAAGATCAGGAAGAAAGAAGATTATTACTTTTGTGTCATGTCATTTGTTGAGTTTTGTGTCATTGTATATTCCCGCTATGGTAAAGGGTCGATCGCAGTTGGGCCTGTCTGCTCATGCGCGGTGGACTCAATGTTGAACATTATTATGTGCGTGTGTCTCGTGTTTGCTCAGTCTGTCTTTTATTTTACATTGTGCTAGCTGTGTCCCTGACCAGTGCATAGACTTTTGATTAAACTAACTTAAAAGTGCAATTGAGAGCCTACGCGTACCTGCGGGATATCAGCCACGCTACGGACTCTGGTGGCGACTACCGACGGGATTCGATCGACTAAGACTTCGTTTACGTTGATTGCAGTTCCGTCCCCCACAGTTGGTGGCAGCGGCACTACGAGGAGCGTCGTAAAGGCATCTTCCGTGGTGTTCTACTACTCACGACCGTCGAGCGGCTACAAACTGTTCTGTGTTTTGTGTTTTACTTGTTTTCTATTTAACGCCCGTGTTACGTGTTTAATTTTTGTAATTTGGGAAGATTCTAATCAATGTACAGTGCAACCGGCTGATGATGCGGTGAGAAAATTTAAAAGCACATATGTGATGAGTAGAGATGTCTTCATGTTTGTACCAAGTTTGGAACTAGTAGAACCTGTACTTTGGGAGATAATAACAAAACATTCAGAAATGGAGAAGAAATACAAAATTATACTCTTTAAGCTGGTTGCACTGTACTTTAGTGAGAAATAATCAACAGAAGTTATACAACCAATGCTACTTCACCAAATGACATGTTACCATATCAAATGTTATCTAATAGCATGATACCAAGTTGAACTTTACCTAATAACCCTTTACCAAATAGCATGTATTAGGATTTGTATAAAAGCATTCAAGATTATTAAGAAAAAGTATCTAGAATACAAGTGAGTTGGCTGATGGAAAAAAAAAGAAAAAAAGATTTAATTTTGTCCCTTTGCTTTTAAAGGTGTGTCCTCCAACAGCAAGCAACTTTTAATAGGAAGATAATACAATATATGCTGACATTTTGTACACAAGCAATGGGCTTGGTTCACAGCAAGCAAACTACATGTGTCAAACTATTTTTCAAACTCCAGAAAAATATGTGTAATATTTTGTGAACAACAATTGATGGGGCAACGCAGGTACAAAATGTGAAGAAATAGTTTACTTTTTTATAAAAGCATGAAATTTGGTACGCATGTATACAATAGTATATTAGGAGATAACGTACTACACTAAAACAGGAGGAAAGCTGTCATGTTTGTATCAAATGGAAGTTCTAACAGCACGGAACTCTGTGCAGTGTAAATTTTTATAATAGCTTTTTCTGTTCTTTAATTATTGCTCTCTTGTACTCCCATATTATAATATAGTACAGTGGTTTTGTGTAGATTAAAGTCTGCATAACTTTGTCTACATTTATAAGCAATAAATCAAAATAACTGATCTATTGATATTAAAAGGGTTTTAGCTAAACACAGTCTGTTTCTTGAAGAGTTGTGAACCAAGTTAGGTTTGCTAATTGGTCAATTCTGCTCACCTTAATCTGCACAAAACCATACACTATATTGTATGTGACTACAAAAGACAACTTCAATTACTGAATAAAATAGATATTGAAATTCAGACCAAACATTTTTTTTACTGTTAGCAATTTCACTTGATACCAAATATGACTGCTTTCCACATGTTCTAATTCAGTACCTTATCTCCTGGTAACACTACATAGTATTGTGACTAATTGTATTAAGTATAAAACTTATCATAGGATTATGTTTTTAATTATATTTCACTCCTTATGAAAAGGGCTTTATTTTGATACCTAACAAAACCCATTTAAGGGTGCAGTACCACTTGAAACCGCAGCGCTAAACGGCAGATGGAGGAGTTATGCTATGTATTTATTTCTCGTTGTCTGTTCAATGTACGCTTACTTTGTTGTTGCAGTTGAAACAGACACCAACAGACAGCTCTTATAAACCAAGTTTCAAGAAAAAAGACCGACCAGGAACGGAGAAACAACGGTACAAACCTTACAGTTATTCAGCGAAATAAAGGGGCGACCTACAGTCCCGCAGTTCTTATCAAAAAACTCATTTCATTGGTTAATCAAATCATGTGACCAATTATAGCGCCGCGCAAGGGCTAGGGCTAGGGCTAGGGGACCAATCAGAAGAATTCTTTGATAAGAACTGCGGGATGGCTCGGGGCGACTGTTGCAGTTATGAAGTCGATTTTTTTTTCCAGCGGTAGCCTAGGGGCTTCCCCACAACATTACAACGCCGTATTTTGATATTAGTATTTGTTTTCCATTTTTTTAAATATTTTTATATTATTTTTTGTGTGTCCTATTTAAAAGAAAAAACTCGTTGTAATGTTTTTTAAATGTGGCTTGTACCCCGTGTAGAAAATATGAGTTCATTCTGGCCATCCAATACTTCAGAATATCGATTTTTAGGTACGAAAGCTAACTATTGATTCGTATTCATTTGATTCTTCAACTCCGCCCCCCAACTCTGCAATTTATTGTGGGCAAAATTCCGGGTGGTGGCGGCTCTAATTAGAACTAGTAAGCAAACACAAAAGAAGAGTTACTGTGTGGGTGAAGCCCGCGGGGAAGAGTACAAGACTTCTGGAATGTACTGAAGGGTCCTAGACGATGAAGAAGCGGCGGCGTATTAATGGCGCCTGAAGTCACTCGTTTAGAATAGATATATCACGGCTCACAGCTGCGACTTGGAAGGAAGAATCTGCTTTGGTGTCTTAGGAGAGCTTGATAGAAGGTTGGTGTAGCGGGTAGAAGTTAGAAGCAGTTTCAGTGTGTTAACTTCAACTTCTCAGGAATTTTTGGTGCTATTTTTTTTTCTATCCCTGTTACTGTTGTGACGGATGAATAATAAATATATATGATATTTGCACACCATTAAAAGAAAATGTGAATTATTACTTTTATTTACTAATGTTATTTTCTTTCTACAATAATATATATTCTCAATTAGGCTGTTTATTATCAATTATTATTTTATTGATGTATTTAACCCCTTCACCGCCGTAGCCGGATATATCCGGCATGAGGTCAAGACCCTAAAAAATCACGAATTTTTCGATCGACAGAGAAGCTATGAAAATGATGTAAAGTATATTGTTTAGCTAAATAATTAATAATTCAATTTCCAGCTTCTTGCGCCGCTAAACCGTTGGTTGCTAAGGAAGCTATTGCGGTAAAAAAGCAGCGTCCTCGTGTCAATATGGCGACTAGGAGATTTGCTACTAACGAGGTTATCGACGCTATTTTTGACAGCGATTTCGGGATTTCTGACGGTGACACCAGTGCAGACGAATGTGGAGAGGAAGTATACGCCTACAGTGGAGAATCAGTGATAGACGACGATTGAGAGAAGAATCGAGACGACTGTTGACAGAGGAGGCCAGTGAGACAAGCAATAATGGTGAGTCAGATGATCCAAGTTTAGAAAATGTTGAAGAATACCATGAAGTTAGTGAAGAAGACTCTGAAGTTGTTGTAGGAGTATTAGATTTCAATACTAGAGATGATAATTTGGAAAGCAGCCACAGTGACTCTGACAGCTACAGTCAGAGTTCAGATTTTATAGCATCCAGTGTGGAATCGATGGATACTAGTAAGTATATAACATGCAACCGGCCAAAAATATATATTTAGCTATAATGTTTATATTCAACCAGTCATAATATTATATAAATAAAATAAGTGTATGTAGCTATATTTATTTTCATTGCTATTAGCTATTTATAGTCAACTTATCTAAAATTATCATATACATAAATAAGTGAACGTAGCTATGATTTATATTATATTCACCTTCACATGAATAGAGCAGGAGCCCAGAAGGTTTATTTATGTAAAAAGGGCCACAATGTTGGACCCCATTTTTTGGTGCGGTGTACCCCCCTCATCATAAAAAAGTGTTGCTGCCGGGTCTGGGGTGTGGCTTTGTGCCCGAAATCACTTAATTAAGACCGCCATTACCCGAAAACCTACGTTTGTCAATATCTGCATGAGTATTCATGCTAACACCACAAATAAGGCATCTATACCTATGTTTTCAGGGTCAGGGATTACAGTTTTTGTGTTAAAAAGCGCGTACGGACATTTTGATTTGCTGAGTCAGCTGTATTCATTGTATGTCTTTTGCGTGTGGCTTTTTTCCATAGAGCTAGTGGTATGGTGGTGCCTGTTCTTTCATGCAGCAATTCTGATGTGTCTGTGGTTGTGCACTCAGCAATTCATATGTGTGTGTGTGTGGTTGTGCATGCTCATGCATGCAGTATAGCCAGTTCTTGATTTCCAGTCCTTCACAGTTGTTGAGTTCCTAGTGTTTAGTTTACCTGCATCATGGCAAGTAATCATGTTTACATCATTTGTAAGGAGACAGAAGTGAAGGAACCTGGCTTGAAATTGTTTGTTCCGGAGAGATGGGAGACAGCAAAGAATGCTGCTGCACGCCGATTAACTTTACAAAATGATCACTTCGTTAGTGCATCTGAAGATATTCGAAAGATTGAGCTACCAGAAGGAAAATATTAATACACAAAATGTTTTAGTCAGTTCTGTGCTGTTAAAAGACAACCTCCAGATGAGAGTGAACTTTCTCAACCACCCAGCAAAGTGACTCGCTCTACTAGTGATCATCCTTTTACCAATCAGAGGGGTGTTCTTGGAGAGGATGTCTTTTTTTGTGGAAAGCAGAGGAGAAGAAAGTCACAGAAGAATGAACCACTGAGAAAGTGTTTGACGGTGGATGGATGCAAGTCAATTATACGTGCAGCCCAAAATGAACGCGACACTAGGATCCTGGGACTTGGAGAAGATCTGATTGCCAAGGAGGCAAAATACCACAACACCTGTAGGCAAAACTATGTGAGACAAGAAGAGGATGAAGAGGATCAAACATCTAATCGAAAGAAGCATAATGAAGCCTTCCAGACATTTTTCCTTGATGGTGAAATCATCAAGAAGAAAAAACCATGTTGGCAACTGCTATTTAGTTTGTATAAAGAAGAGTTTCTTGCTCTTGGAGGAACTCATGATGACATAAACAAGTACTCTGTACAAAGCCTTATGACCAAAGTGAAGGGTCACTTGGAAGACATAGTCATAGACAAAGAAGCAAATAAATCTGGAAATGTTGTCTTTTCTTCCTCTATGATGTCTGCAGATGCATTTGCTTTGCTGCATGAGTCCAACGATACAGAAGAATAAATTAGGCATGCTGCCATGGCTTTGCGAACAGAGATTTTTTGCAATTCCTCCATCAAAAAATCCATCTCCTACTTCAGTGCACACATTGAAGGATAATGCCCCCAGCATACCCCCTTTGACACTCCTCTTCTTCCGTACACTTATTGGTGGCATGCAATCGTCGCCAAAATCAGCACACTCGAAGGATGTAATTGAGAGAAAAGCAGTGGCCGGTGCATCAGATGCGGTGTTCAATTGTACTAGAGGAACAGTTTGTCCTTGGAAACATCAATTTCTCGGGCTGGGACTGGGAACATTGACCGGATCGAAATCATTACTGACCGTACTGAACCGATTTGGCCATTGTATCAGCTATGATGAAGTGAAGCGGCTTGAAACTGAGATGGCCTACTCATGCTCTGATACAGGATGTGAAACCCCAGATGGCCTAAATTTGCATAGCAACTTAGCAACAGGTAAAACTAATACGAATTCATTGCTTGTACATGATGTCCTCCTTTTATGTTTCAAGATTAGCTTGGGATAACTATGACGTGAATACAGAGACACTCGATGGCAAGAACACTCTCCATTCAATGGTGGGGATATGCTACCAGAATCAGCTTCCACCTGAGACTTTACCAGACAAACAACCTGCTAACGCAGTAGGGACACTTACTGGCCGGATGAGAAGGCATTTCCGTGGGAGTGAAAGAATTATTCCTCCCTTTCGAGCATCTCTTAAACAGGCCAAGTTCAAGCTGGCTCCATCAACAAGTGACCTCTGGATCAAGCAAAAGGGCTTGGACTTCACATGGCTTCTTCAGTCCTTCACACAAAAGTTTCCACTGTTTACTGGCTTCTATTCCCAGTTTGTAAAAGATGAACTTTCCCGAACTACAATTGCATATATGGACCCCATCTCTCTCCCCCCAACAAGGAATAATGTAGTACAGGATACAATGGTACGGGAGGTACGCTCAGTCAAAGTTGCACAGGAGACAAATCAGGGGTATGCAGTTGTCACAATGACCTTGCTATTGCTCTTAAGGCATATTCTATTCAGGCTTTACAGGCTCCTACTTTTGATAAGCTTATCATACTGCTTGGGAACTTCCATCTGCTGGCTTTTTTTGGAGCAATAGGAACCTTTTTGGCTGATTCAGGTGTTGAATACCTACTCAATGAAGCTAGTGTTTTGGCTGAGGGGTCAACTGCTGGTTTCATAAAGGGAATTTTCTATAACAGATGTACCAGAGTACATCAAATTCTAGCTGCTGTGATGGAATGAGAGCTTTTCTCTAAGTTCTTGAAATCGATGGAAGACGAGGAATCCCTTGCCACAGAAATGATGTCCAGCAACAATATCACTGGTGAATACTGCCAACGTATTGTTGACAATGCCTCATTTTTAAATCTCATGAAACGATATGAGAGCTTTTTTCATGATGTCATAGATGGAAAATGTGGAAGTACAGCAGCTTACTGGGCTATCTATGTATATCTCATCAACACTTGGAGTGACGATAGTGATAGTGATGACAGTGATGAAAATGATGAAGTGTGATGGACAATTGAAGAACTTTTGATTAATTTTTAATTTTGCAATAATGGGGTGTCATTAATATAGATATATACTTTTTAACACAAAAACTGTAATACCTGACCCTGAAAAGTCATGCAGATATTGACAAACGTAGGTTTTCTGGTAATGGCGACCTTAATTAAGGGATTTCGGGTACAAAGCCACACCCCAGACCCGGCAGCAACGCTTTTTTATGATGAGGGGGGTACACCGCACCAAAAAATGGGGTCCAACATTGTGGCCCTTTTTACATAAATAAACCTTCTGGGCTCCTGATCTAGAATATTATATACAAAAAATAAAAGTATATTTAGCTTAGCTATGAGATTTATATTCAACCACTCAAATAATTGAATAATACATGTACTATAAGTATAGCTATAATTATAATGTGTTTAGCCAACTTGTCAAAAATAGGTACAACAAATAAACATATGGTGTAGCTATAATATAAATATTCATATCACTAGGTAGTCCAAAACCTATCACTAGTAGAGGTAGGCGTGGCTTGAGACAATACAAACACAGAGGACTAGGTAGAGGATGCAGAGGACGTCGAGGACGTGGTAGAGGATGCAGAGGACGTCGAGGACGAGGAGGATACACAGGGCCAGGTAGAGGTTCAGGGAATGGTAGAGGACACCGACGCTCTGTAGCTCCTATAACATCAACAGATACTGATGATGAGAGTGTAATTACCTGGCAAAAGAAGGAACCATCCTCACTGAATTTCCCATACACTGGCACTCCTGGCCCTACTGCTTCAACCTCCACTCTTGCTAACGAATCTCCAGTAGAACTCTTTCAACGATACTTCACTGACGAAGTGTGGATGCTAATAGTTGAAGAAACAAACCATTTTGCTTCAGCTAATGTTGGTCACACACCACATGCTCGACCATGGCATGATGCTACAGTTCCAGAAATGAAAGCATTTTTAGGAATGCTAATTCTGATGGGAATACTTGACCTACCACGTTTGGAGATGTATTGGCAGACAAAATATCGACTTATAGCAACATCTGGTATATCTTCCATTATGAGTAGAGTTCGCTTTGAACAGCTATTTCGTTTTTTGCACTTGGCTAATAATGCAAATATTCTTCCATCTACTGATCCAAGCCGTGACAAGCTATTCAAAGTTAGAAAGCTCCTGGATCTTGTTTTGCCTAAATATGAGACTGAGTATACTTTGCATGCATCTGTCACCATCGATGAAGCCATGATTCCCTTCAAGGGCCGCTTGTCATTCAAGCAGTATATAAAAAATAAGCCAGTAAAGTGGGGAATCAAAGCATTTGTACTTAGTGACGCGACAAATGGCTATATATACCGACTTCAAGTGTACACAGGAAAAAATATGGAGGCAAGTCAGCCCAAAGTAGGCCTTTGTTCTAGAGTTGTTCTTGATCTTCTGGTTGGATTGGAAGACTTGGGAGTAGATGTGTACACAGACAACTATTATACCAGCCCAGAATTGTACCAAGAGCTTTATAAGCGAGGATTCAATGCCTGTGGCACAGTTAGAACAAATCGCAGAGATTTTCCGAAGGAATTGGAACATAAAAAGAAAACTGGAAAGCAAAGAGGGTTCTATGATTATAGGTCCAAAGGTCCACTCTTGTCCACTGTCTGGTTTGATAAGAGATTTGTTTATTTTGTGAGTACCCTTCATGTGGCTGAAAATACATCAGGACCCACATATGTAATGAGACAATCTCCTGATGGTACTCAAACTCCAGTGAAATGTCCACCTCTGTTGTTGGACTATCAGCAGTTCATGCGTGGAGTAGACCGAGGAGATCAAATGATTTGCTTATATAATATAGGCAGACGATCCAAAAAGTGGTGGAAACGACTCTTTAGTTACATAATTGAGTGTTCCATTTTGAATGCCTATGTATTACAGTCTGATGCAAAGCCAGGTGAGTATGCTCGTCGAGGGCGCTCAAAGCATAACTGCTTGAAATTTCGATTGGAGCTTGCAACTGCACTAATTGACGGATTTTGTTCGAGAAAGCGACCTGGAAGGAGGCAGTCTGATGAGAATTTACAGCTTGAAAGATTGAATCTAACATTGGGTCATTTTCCTGTAGTTGCTGACAGCTTACTGGAATGTGTAGTTTGTATTACAAAAGACAAAAATTACATCTTTCACGCAAGGAATATAGACATGAGACAAAAATTATATGTTCTCATTGCAAAGTAAATCTTTGTGTCAACAAAGATCGTTGTTGTTTTCAAAAATATCACACCTTAGTTCGATTCTGGATTTAGTAAATGAGTTCTGGTTGTGAACATTGTAGTTGACTTTACTAATACATGTATTGATTATCTGAATCATTATTGTAGTCATTTTGAATGATATTCATACTTTGTGGTTTACAAAATATTAATAGTAGGTTTCAATAATGAATTTACTTAGACTGAAGACAATTTAGTGGATAAATATAAGCCAAATATAAACATTTTTATGCAATTTTTTTATAATGATATTCATAGTGGTATGGTTGTTGCTATGACAACCAAAACTAAAAAAAAAGTTTTAGTAATTTATACTCTACACTGTAGTCATAGTTTGCTAGGTACATTTGTGCTTAGTTTGTCCAGTACAGCCCTCCGTATTGCTCATGGTTGGCTATATTTGCCTGAGCTCTGACAATTCAGCGGTGAAAGGGTTAAAATAAGACCTGAATCAAATTTTAGATCATAGTACTTTGTCTAATCTACCTCAACAGGAGAGAAAGGTTGGCATGCTCTTCATAGAAATAGATGAGCTCCCATTATGAGAAGGCACAACTCCTTGGTTCTAGGGTACAACTGGCAGGTTCACAACAAAAGAGCAGAAGACATGGCTTCCTTGTTTTCCAGAGGAGAGAATAGTAGACCTTCGGCTCTCCTAAGAAGTCATGCCTCCTGAAGGGGAGAATACTACATCCTGGTTATTTAGAAGAGAGGACATGGCACTCCAGTAGAGAGGTCAATGAGAAGGCACAGCTCCTTGGATCCCCTTGATAGTATTGCATACTTCAGAACCTTTGATTTTGTTCATTTCATATTGTATTTAATTATGGCCCTGCTACTATGGAGTTATGATTTTATAATATTGTTTAGTAATATTTTTTAGAAAGTGAACAAATATTAATTATCTACACTGCTGCTTCTGCCCTACAGTACTGGTAGTCCTTTGAGGTGAAAGCTCTTTGTGGTAAATTGTTTGGTACAGTTAATTGGTACGTGTTCAAATTGTGCGAGAGTACAATAGTCAGTTCGCGCGGAGAGTAAATTGGATCGAGTTACGGGCGGGTTTTGTGGTATTCTACTGAATCGCTTAATTACCGCAGGTTCCGGTGGTACTGCACCCTTAATCAGGAAGACTTTGATGAATAAGATAACTTTCCCATAGGTTTGTTAATTAGCACCTAGAGGTTACCAAAGGTCATCAGAGTTGCCCAGTAATTGAAATAGTTTGTTATTCATTACTTACATGTGTACTATATTTCATGCTTTTACAAAGGTGAATTGTTCTTCAGCTATACTGTCTAACTATTAATGGAGTAACACTGTATAAGAAACTGGCTCTTAAAATTACTTTGATCATAATATTATCCATTATATCTGCCTGTCTATCTTATCCAATAATTACTGTTTATGTGTGTGTGTGTATTATATACATTGTATCAGACATGAATAAAAAACTCACCCCCAATTAATGCATCTTCTTCATTCATAGTACTTGCCTCATCTGCATGTATCAATGCCATATAATTATTTTGAACAATGTAATTTCCATAAGCAATTTTCATATGAAATATGAATGAATTTTAGTGAAGATTTGAGTCATTATTGTTACATGACATTTAAAAAAGTTAGTACTTAAACTAGTATTGTGCTTGAGCACAAATGGCGAGCGAGCCTTAAACTACACTATTGTTAAACGTTTGATTTTAACTACTAACACTCAAGCTACTAAGTAAAGTCGAGTTTTTAAATTACGTATATACGTAATTCAAATCGTTAAATATTCACTTTGTAGGGTGATATGGGTAATGATCGCTAAACCGGAGGATTCCTTCTAGTGAAGTTTGGGACAGTGTCGAACACGGAGCGAACACATAAATACATGAGGGTCAAAGTACAAAATGACATGTTTGTCCACACAAACATCCCCGATTTTTAATTGTGTTACCGCTAAGAGTGTCTCACTCGCTTCGTTCGCTCGCCAACAAGTGTGATGAAAAAGAGTTATAGCCAACACTTTTATAGCTCAACAGTAGCTATTACTATTATATTTCCCATTTAATTAAGTGAAATTAAAATATTGACACGTTCTTGTTACCTATAGGTGTTCTTTCGCATATGTTTATCTCAGCTCAGGTTTGAAGTAGTTTTACCTTACGTTGCTAATGCATGGTGTTGTATATGAAACAAGCGTAGTGCAAATGTTATTGTTGTTGTCATTTCTGATGGATGTAATTATAACTGTTAAGTAATTTACAAGCTGCCCTAATGATAAGATCTCTAATCAGTGATTTCATCCTATTATTAACAGAAGCATCAATAACAAGTTCCACACACCTTAACAAAATATTATTTGTAAATGAAGTCCACTTGTTCAATGCAGGGTCATACTGAATAATGACCCCAAAATACGTCTTTATAGATTAACTAGCTAAGGTTAAGACAATATGGAAGATGATCAGTAGGGGTTTGATTAAACAATTAAGAATTCAATAATTCAGAATTGTGGTATCACATTTGTGACAGGCTCTAGGAAAAGGTACAAATTGGCAAAAAAATGAAAAATAATTTTATATTATCAGATAAAAGTCCAGGAAGTTACCTCTATTTTGATACCAAAAGAAGCACTTGAATGTCCTTAATTGCTGAGTTACAACGCTTTTTTCTACTAAGGGATAGAAACGTTTAAACTGAGATAACTTGACTTCAATGTAAACTTCCTGTTTTGAACAAAAAATCCTGATAAGTCCGTGTCACGTACGGGTGTGGTTTCTAAGCAACAAGGGTGTGGTTATCTAAACATGCACGATAACACTTCCATCAGTTAAGTGCTTTCTTAGATGGCATTTTATGATAAAGCTCAGTGTACAGCCATAGAAACCATAACAGTAATGAGCAGCTGCCGCCTAATCAAGGGGGAATTTCCCTTACCTTCCGTATTTCTTCCGTGCTATCGCCGCATAACATTGAATTGTAATTTCCGTTCACGAGTTTCTCCATAAATTCCTAGTTGAAGCAAGGTTTTTCAAGCGCTTCGTTTGGTCACTAGTTGGTGGAATTCAGCATTCAAATTTGGCGCACAGATAGAGGAAAGACCAAAGATTACTGTGAGGTAAAACAATTTTTTTTTGCATTTTTAAGTAGTACTCGGCTTTTTGGCTGTTACCATACATTTACTATCGCAGAGCCTGTCACATTTATCTGCAATCTGAACTGTGGTGGAGCCTACAGAAAACTGTTAAAATTCTCTACAGAAATCTGGGACATGCCAAACCCTTCTTCACACCTAAACATACCTATTAAACAACATCAATAACTTAAAATCATGAATTATTAAAGTTCAAAGTTTTGATACACAATAATTTTAATAATACTCAGAGCATCATATCATTGATAGAATTATCAGCATGATACATCACTAGAAGTTCTGGAATTCTAGCTATCAAGTTAAATGTAATGGAAGGTTAATACCAGTTGGTTTTGTTCATACAAACAAAGAAAATGGAGAAAAGCATTGAAAAGTAGGATTTTTCGAGCAAGGCTTATATTGGTGATTGGTATTCTACAATGAATAGTATACTTAAAATCTTGTATCCAACAGATGAAGACTTCCAGTATCTCTAATATAACAATTTATCTCACAAGGAATCTTGTACATCACTCCTGTTTTCTCCATAATACGAACTTATGCCCCAAGCAAAAACTATATAATTACCAAATAATTGCATCATTTTAGTTTTCTCACTTTCATAGTAACTTAGGAAGGCTCCTCAGAGCCGCAATTCTATTTATTTTGTTTATTATGCTATCAATGCTATAATATTAAAACTAGTGATATGCTTCAGCAAAATGGTGAGTGAGCCATTGTGCACCAGTAATTTAAACTACAAGTAGCTAAATTTATCAGGTACAGAAATGATCCTTGCTTTCACAAACATGCATGCACAAGTAGCAAAAAAGCTATATTTATTTAGTTAGCCTGAAGTAGTAATTTAGATCCTATTCCTCTAGTTTAGTAAGGCATCGTTCAGTCCATTGTCCTAAAACAGTAGTTACAAGTATTGACCCTGTACTTTAGCTAACAAATACGACATTACTTTTTTACCTCAATTTTGCCGAGTTTAGTAGCAGAAAATGTGCCATTCTAACTATTGAAATTCTGACTATTGAAATTACAAATAGTTGGCACAAAAAAGCATTTCTAAGGAATTGCTGCAGTTTTTTTTTTGCTGTACTCAAACTTACAGCTGGTAGCTATAAAATCTATGCAAGGCAGTTAATAGATAATTTAGTCAAATGTTTACTTAGTGCAATTCTTAGCTATGCAAACTTCACACACATACAGTGCATTTCACTTAAACATTAGAATTTTTTTTTTTGTAATTGTCCACTTTTTTTCTTTAATAGATTGAGATGTATGAAAGATGAAATCCTCAAATTGAGCACACAGGAATGCTAATGTATTATAAACATGTTGCCAAATCCACAATGTGGTTACTTTTGTGGGTGGGCCTGACAAAAACTGCAGCATTTGGCTTGAAATGTTTTTTAAGCCAGAAAAAGAGTAAATTCAAACTGGGTGTCTTCAGATTTGGTAGGATGAAATTATAGCCGATAAAATTTTATTGTATCAATTTTGAATGGTTAATTAACATTAGTTCAACAAATATTTATGGTTTTATGAAGAAAAAGGTGCAAAAAAAAAAAAGTGCTAGAACAGTTTAAGCAAAAAAAATCCTAATTTTAAAACTGGGTGTATTGAAATTGTCATAACTTAGCTGAATAATTATTCATCACCTGTATAAATATTATTTGCCAATATTGAAAATTGAGAGAAATAATCCAATCTTTTGCCAAGTTTGGCCACAAATTGGCAATTGTCTTCAAGTGATGACATTTTAACAGGAACTGGAATACAATGACGACGTAAATGTGAAGTCAAAAATTCGAGGGTGCACACATGGATCTGCTAGATTAGGTTTATACATGCGGGTAGTGAGCGGGATGGAGGAGCAAGCTATGTTTCTTTCAGAAGTAAAAGGGTTTCATTTATACGACATCCCTCTGGTGGATGTTGCTGCTGGGCTGAAGTTTCGCTGTGAGCTGGAGCTATTTAACGTCAAGGACCCCAACAGCATTTGTTTGAAATGCAAACCGTTCGATCACCTAGCCACATAGCACCCTTGCTATGGTCTGAATTTGTTGCTGACAAGCAAGTGATTTGTGATGCGCTTGTCAATATATATAGTTAAGACAGTATAGATATATGTTAGCTTGCCATAAGCTGGCTGTGATATTTTTAGCAATACCTCCCTAAGTTAGTTCTCCCCAACTTGTAACCTGGAGGTCGTTTGAGCTCACCAGCACCTTTATGCGGAGGTCACTGGGCCCGTACAGACATGCAGGCAAGAGACACCTAACTCAGGTTTTATCCAAACTAGATTATCAGAACAGACTTCTTGACGCATGCGCGGCCAAGAGTTCTACAGGCCAGCACATGCACATACATGGATGAATTAAACAAATGCAATAAATAATGACCACGCCCACTATGAGCTACGTAACACACACAAAAAAGAAACAACACATGTGTACAGAGTCAATGAAACAGATTGCTGGCTATCTATTCAGTCCAGTCTTCAACTCTTCTTCCCTCACTTCTTTCTCCATCTTGTTCTCTTTCTGTCGGAGGCCAGACCCACGGTACTGACCACAAATTATGTAATTAGCATATAGTACTGGTTTGGGATGGTTTAAAGTTTAACTTGTTACTTGAAAAACAAGAGTTTTTGCAGGAATCCTCTCACAATTTTGAGCCTAAGTTTAAAGTAAGACTTGGTTAATGCTGTAGTATCCGAAGAAACTGTGAAAAGCCGTGTTTTTAGTAGAAAAAAAAGGCACCCGTGCGCTTGTTTGAGAGGCATACATACCATCCATACATACATATATATAACATATACCCAATTTTGCATTATCCATCCCTAATAGTATCTCGCTCACTTTGCTCGCTCAATAACAAGCAAATATTCCCTAATTCTCAATTATGTTATCCATGATAGTTCTCACTCACTTCACCCACTCGCCAATAAAAAATAATTATTATAAACAACTAGCTACAATACAATGACTTGATGAAGATAATAATAAAAAATAGAGCTGGAACAAATATCTGGTTATTTAGATATTATTCAAATTAATTGGTATTTGGATATGATTTTAATTACCCACACTGTTAAAAATGAAGCGTTATAATAACACTTTTGAAGTGTAAATCAAGAGTGTAAAACCTTGCAGTGTTATAGTAACACTGAGGCCAGTGTTAATTCTAAGTGTAAACACTGCAGCATTCCGGTAACACTGCAGCATTCCGGTAACACTGAAATAAGTGTAATTGTGAAAATTGGTGTAAATGACCACATTTTTTGTTTCTTTAGCATTTATTTACCTGATAACATTCAAGCCATTATCATTAACTGCATGGTTGTACTTTATTAAAATAAAGTTAAATTGTACAATGAGCTAAATATTTCATATTGTATTTTTATTTAATTTTAGCTAATATACTGATACATTCATACAAGTTTATAAACAAGCAGTAAGGGAACTTAGCTGCAATAGCTATCTATCTAAATTCTACAATTTACAGTAACTATGTTGGCTACTTATTTGTATATAGCTTCACTTGCAGGCTTCATTTTCACTTGCCTGCGGCTCGTGAAAATAAATTGGCCTGCTCGTGAGCAGGAAATAGAAGAAATCTAGCCATTGCTCCACCAATGTCTAATTTAATGCATTATTTAAATCCCCGCAGAAGACCGTCTTGCTGTACAAACTTTGGCAAAAAATTTCGGAGAATTTGTTTACTATATTTGAGTGCTTACTGAATGCGCGGTATGGTTTTTATTGCGATGCGCACAACAAGCACCCGATTTTTACCGGAGAGCGTTTATTAGAATATTCCAGGCCCTCCTTGTCCTGCAGAAGAGTTTTATGGATATGGTGTTTTTAAGTGCAGATCGTGCCTTGGATCTTTCGGAGAAATGGTAAGTTAAAATATGTGTTTATTGTTGGAAACAATAGAGTGTTTTGGCTAATGTAAGTGACGCATTTGAATAGAGTTAGCCGTTTAAGTTGAGTTTGAGCACGGAAGAGGTAATTTCTTCTTTATGATTAATTAATTTAGCAGGTAGCTAGTTCAGTACTTTTTCCGACTATATCTGAGAGTTATCTCAAAAATTATTTACTGCACTCTTTTTATTTATTTTTTTTCATATGTAATTTTAGGCTACAAAAAAGTGCTGCTGTGAAAATCTAGAGATGCTTTTGGAGACTAACAAAGTAAGAATATACAGGTTAACACAAAATTATTACAGTTGTTAGTTTCAGCAGTTGATTATAAACCATTCATTTACCCTCAGTTTGCTCTTTTTTCTTCTTTCCCCAAATATTTCCCCCAAATTAAACATGCCACAAGATTAGTTCCTGTTATAGTTTGTGTTCTCATGCTGTCCAGACTATTCAAAAGCATTATCATGCTATATAGAGTGATAATAGTAAAAAATGTATTTGTAGACAAACACATTTGTTTTGCTTCTTTTTCTATTTCTATGTATTTTTGTGTGTTTAGAATAGCGTGTTTAGTTGTGTTATGTTTGTGTATATGTGACCGTCTATGGGAAAATCGGGCACTAAGGCGTGGCAGCAATGATTCCGCATTCTACCGCACTCCGCATACTATAGGTTTTTACCGCGCGCATTGTGTAGAAACATCAACAAGGAGTTATTCTCTCAACAACACTGCTGGTGGAAAAAAGGTTAGCGAGCTTGTCTTTCTTGTTCTAAGAGGATAGTTAGTTAGTATCTTGCTATGCTGAAGACTGGGTGGTGATTTTTTAGCTAGCTAGTTTCCTATTCTCGTTGTAGTTGTAGGTAGCCCTTATAATACTTGTTCTTTTTTTTTTTTTTTTCCTCTCTTTCATTTTAGCTTTGATGATGCTAGTGCTGCAATATGCCATGACAACTGGGGATCTGGTGTTCCTGAAATGTGAAGAAAGGTAATTGTTAACTAGTTAGATTGTCTACTTTTTGTTGCTGTAGTTGCTAGTAACCTTTTTTTTTTCTTTTCATTTCCTAGATTTCATGGTGCTTGGGCTGCTGCTATCTGTACTGAGGTTCTGGTGTTCTTGATTGAAGAAGAGAATAATGGTAAGTCTCTAGGCATGCACTACTGTTATCATTGTACATACACGTACTAATACTAACACTGCATTCACGAAGTAGTACTGCACACGAGTAGTACTAACACTGTGCACGCACATAGTACTAACACTGTGCACGCACATAGTGCTAATACTGTGCATGCACGTAGTACTATTTCTGTGCACGCACGTAGTACTAACACTGTGCACGCACATAGTACTAACACTGTGCACGCACATAGTGCTAGCACTGTGCATGCACGTAGTACTATTTCTGTGCACGCACGTAGTACTAACACTGTGCACGCACATAGTACTAACACTGTGCACGCACATAGTGCTAATACTGTGCATGTACATAGTACTAACACTGTGCACACACATAGTGCTAGCACTGTGCACGCACGTAGTGCTAGCACTGTGCACGCACATAGTGCTAGCACTGTGCACATACATAGTACTAACACTGCATGCACGTATTACTGTGCACGCACATAGTACTAACACTGTGCATGCACGTAGTACTAACACTGTGCACGCACATAGTGCTAACACTGCACGTAATACTATTACTGTGCACGCACATAGTGCTAACACTGCATGCACAGTGCTATTACTGTGCACACACATAGTGCTAACACCAAACACTGTGCACACACTAGTACTATTACGGTGCATGCACATAGTGCTAACACCAAACACTGTGCACGCACATAGTGCTAACACCATGCATGCACATAGTGATTACACTGTACTACAGTCATTCTTGTTAGTGTTATCAAGTACTAGAGTCATCCTTATTAGTGTTATCACGTACTAGATTTATTCGTATTAGTGTCAGCACATACTAGTGTCTGTCAGTTGTAGTATGTTCGATTAAGTTAGTTTTTGCTAGTTTGATTGTAGTAGCTGTTGTTGTAAGGAAATTACGATACCCGATGAAATAATTTACTAATCAGGTGATCTTTGGAGGTACGGGCGAAGTCCTTGAGGCCAAATTATTTCTTCACTGGTGGGCGTGTCACATGATGTCACTTCCTGTCGTTAAATTTTGTCCTTCGAGGCTATCTGAGTGGTTCTGAGGTGGGCTTGTGGTTTTTCATTAGTGTGTACACGTACTAGAGTCATTCTTTTTAGTGCCCGCATGTACTAGAGTTATTCTTTTTAGTGCTCGCATGTACTAGAGTCATTCTTATTAGTGCCCACATGCACTAGAGTCATTTTTATTGGTGTTTGCACTAATAGTTTTATTTATCTTGGTAATGTCTGTTTTTACTATTGTCCACTAGAGTAATTTTTTTTGTGGTTTTAGCTGAGTTGGGATAATTATATTGCGTATTCAATGTAAATAGATAGATTTTGATAACACTGGACATAAGAACAAAGTAAAGGTGTGTATTACTTGTATAGATGATACATAATTTAAAAGAGATGACTGAAAATAAAAAATAATAATTAATAATTGATGTCTGTACTTCTAATTCTTTTAGAAGGGCGGACGAAACTGGTGATGGTGAAGGAGTTGGTTACTGTGACTGGCTAAAAACTGGTCTAACTGCTCAGTTGAGGTAAGTCGTTTCGTCCTTGCTGGTGATGGCTTTCTTGACCTCTTCCTTTCCTTAACACAGATGATGCTGTTCCGTCAGCAGGCAATGGACACAGTATCGGAAGGGGAAAGAAAAGTGGGGTCGGAATGGGGTGGTGACAAGAAAACAGATGAGTGGTCAGGATGCAATGATGAAGGCTCGATGTCTGGTACAGAGCAGTCCAAAGAATCCAGAGGATCATAGAGGTCATCTTCGTCTTCAACTCTGCTGATGAGACATCTTTATAAGAAGTTGTTTTGTTTTGTTTTTTTATCAAAAAAAATTTTAAATTTAAATTTATTACCTTCATAATAGTTGGTAAAATGGCCATCAAATTCTTCATCACCTAAAAAAAAAGGGAAAAAAAGATGATGAACTGATGAGGGTTATAGTTAACTGTAATAAGTGACTTACAGTCAGAAAGCGGGTCCTCACTTCCTGGAGCCATGGCTTCAGCGTCAGCTCCACCCATCATGTCCAGACCATCACGGTGGCTGAGGTTTAATGCTCTAGCAAGATTCTTGGCTTCACTCATGATAGCCACTGTACTTACTACTACACGGAGAGCTGTATTTTGACGGCGGCATTTACAGCGGATTGGGCCACTTGCCGCGCTGTGCCCGATTATCCCGTAGAGGGTCACATATTTTAGATAGTGTGTTTAGTTGCATTTATGAGCGTGTTTAGAATTGAGTGTTTAGCTGAGTCTGGGTGTGTGTTTAGAATATTATGTGTTTACTAGCATTTATGAATGTGTTTGTATATTGCTTATTGATTTATGTTATATTTTTATGTGTCAATGCAGGTACATTTATCTTGAACACGATGGATCATAAATGGAGTGCATATCATGATATTTCATCTACTCATGTTGAAAGGACAGCTTTAAAACTGTTTAGCTACTTTATTCAATCTATTTTTATATATTCATTGTCAATCATTTATTTATCTAAAAATTTTGAGGTTATGTGAATGAGGTGTGGTCATTATTTATTAGCAGTGCCATTGAAACATGTTACATAGTGTTGTAATAAGCTTGCAGAAGGTGTTAATACAACTCTGCTAAAGATGTTGTCCAAACACCTCTCAGAGTGTTATATTATAACCCTCTTTGCAGTGTTCAGGAAACATGGGTGGGGCATAAATTCCTCCCTCTCCTGGGAACGCTCCTTGCAGTGTTACTGGAACACTTCATTTTTAACAGTGTGGAGGGTGGGAGTCACTAACACCGGGTGGTAAGCGCTGTGGATTCTCGGACTGAATCAGTGCCTGTTTTGTTTTCATTGCAACATCAAGGGGCATAAAGTACCTGATTGCCCCAACAGAGTAGTTTTCTGTTACCTGTAGGTATCATAAGAGTCCCGATTGCCCAGAAATAAAACCAAGGTAAATCTTGTAAGAAGATAGTGGTTAAACACAGCCCTGATTGTCAAAATGCTATTCATGGTACAGTAAACGGTAAGGAGGCAATACAGTGAATTCTCTCAACAACGGGCTCCCGAAGAACGGTCAGCCTCTCCACAGCGGTAGTTTTTAGTGGAACGAAATGTTTACAGTACAGTTCCAATAGTTTTATAGCCTCCGATGAATGGCCACCCCCGAATTCTTAACAACGGCCAGGGATAATTATCCTAGAGCGGTCAAAATAGTAAAACTATAGCTACATGTACATAATAATTGTTCTTAATAGCTAGTTACAAATAGTGTTGTTTTAGTTAACTAAAACTAAAACCAAAACCCCTTAGTTTTGGGGTATTTTACTTTTGGTAAGAATAACTAAAACTAAGCTGTAGAGAATATGAAAAAACTAAAACTAATTACAGTCGAACCTCCCTACAACGGGACTCCGAGAAGCGGTCAGACTCTCAACAACGGTCAGACCGTTGGGAACGGAGTATTTTCTGCATGTATGTAATGGATTTTTTGACTCCAAGTAACGGTTGACTCTCTACTCCGGACAACGGCCAAGTTGTGTGCCCCAAAATGTAATGTCTTGTACAAAATTTACTTCTTGGGACGGCCAGTTAGCCACACCCAACTTATTTGCCTAGCCTTTCAATTTTAGCTTGCCACGCCTAACTAATTTATGACTTGTGTGCCTTTCAATTTAATAAAAGACATAATACTAATACTAATTTTACATTCATTACAAATGTCCCTCTATTAACTAGTTCTCTCATTCGATCGGCAGACATAAACAGGTGGGCCGAACACGCGGTAGATACTGGGCACTTCCAGGCCATAACCGGCGCCTTTGTTCACTCTCTCTCCTTGGACCACATCGTGTGCTATCTACTGGATCCACGTCAACATGCGAATCAGAGGAAACTTGAATTGAATTCTGGACATTGAGTGAAAAAGAGGAGCCCTGGACTGATCCATAGACAGATCCATTTAAAAGAAGATGTCCTTTGGGTTTGCCCCAGAGGAAATCAAAGACTTTCTCTCCTTTAATACACCTTTCATTTGGTCAATTTACTTCGGTTGGATAGGATTACAGACACTTCAGTTGTTCTCAACAACTTCACAAGTAGAGGTCGAGGCCTTACATGAGAGGGGCTATATTTACCCATTCTCGTGCAATCTCTAACAGAAAGCTTAGAGATATCAGGCATGAGTGAAGATAATACTGATATCACTTGCTTTGGATCACTGTCTAACCTAACCTGATGTGAAGTGCCTTGAAGACATTCATCAATATCGTATATCACTAAGCTAAACTTACGTTCCCATATATTTACAAATTCTGCGCATCTTCACTTGCACATACAGTTTCTCTTCTCTTTACTGTCATTATGGAATCTCATTCCATTCCAGCTGACTGGAAGGTACACAAATTATTTCCTCTCCACAAGAAAGGAAGTGTATCTGAAGTTAGCAACTACAGGCCTATTTCTCTCCTAAACATTCTTCATAAAGTACTAGAATTAATAGTCTACTCTAAGATAATAGATTTTATACATCCAAAAATTTCAAAGACACAATTTGGTTTTATCAGAAATAGATCCACTCTTCAACAACTTCTTCTATCATAGCTATACTTCAGTTTTCAATTCTGTGGAGTCAAAGCGACACACTAAGTCTCAATGCTCTGGTGTCCGTGCAGCAATGTATGCTTTCATTCATGTAGCTACTCACAGTTTCGACCACTTTCTGTCACCTCTCTGAGATAAAAACATATGCACACATCCACGTACGTATTATCTTCATTGCTCCATTAGTTTAATGCGCAGCATCACGTGATTATGTTCATATGAAACTGCAATCGCATTGCTTGCCTTCCCAAAATCGGCCAAAGATGGCAAACATCATCATATTATTGCTGTTTATTGGCAACTTAAATATTATATTCACTTGATGAGGTTGAACTAAAGCATATAGCTTCAAGAGCAACATAAATAAATATTAAATTATCCACTTGTCGGTGATAGCTATTAAACAATGAAAGTCTTTCAAATACACTTCCTTCCAGTAGTTAACAGCTGCCAAAACATGCAGTGCAAGGGAAAGTGATAATTAAAGTATAATGGAATGCTGTACAGACTAAAGACAGACTTATCCATTAAAAATAACTTTGTTTTGTGTTCACGGAACCTCTGATAGTGAACTCTCTATTAATCACTTCTATTTAGCAAGCATTCCACTTGGCCCTTCCACTAGAAAATATATTGCTAATCACCTCTTAAAGCAAACAACCTCTGATTTGTGAACTGAAAGCCTGGTCCCAAACCTAATTGTTCTCAAAGGTTCTATTGTAAAATGGCTATTGCAGGTGCAAAAGTAAAGTTGGAAGAGTTCATAATTGCAATTCAAGATATATAGACCATAGTGTTACTTTTTACAGTCTGTGCAACACTAGGTGTGCATTTAGAGTTTTGGAACTAGGGTTTACAGTTCACAAATCAGAGGTTATTCGCTTTAAGAGGTGATAAGCAAAACATATTCTATTGGATGGGCAAACGGAAAGTTCACTAACGAGGAGGCAATTTGCTCATTATAAAATTCACTACGCTATCATATAATTTCCACTGGTACCTGCATGGGCACTTTTCTAAGTACTACAAAATTTCTTTCAAAAGATGAAGTCTTGGTTCACTTCTTCATATTTTGAACTCTTTGACTTCATGCCCCATCTAATTAGCTAAGACGAGTCCTCCACTGACTTCATAAAGAACTAATTAAAACCAGTGAATGACTGCTAGCTATTAAGGGGAAAACATGTTTCATAACATAAATAACAAATATAATTCCCTCTTGAATGCTTGCAAAATATATACACAAAATATACACACACTGATTTAAACAATTTAAAACTACTAATTATTGACATGTTATGAAGTGAGCTTGGAAGTGAGAACAGGATAGTTTAGATCATAGCTACCAGGATAGTCTCACTCGGGTGGCAGTGTTACCTGGATCTGGAACGACACCTGGCATCCAACCCCTCACCTGGTGGGAATTACGGACATTCTTAAGAAATCCCTCCACACTTTTTGCATATGAAAGTTTACTTGACATGATGTATACTGTGAGTTAGTAAATTTATGTGTGTGGTATTTTTATGTTGTTTTTTTTTTTTAAAGACTAATTACATTGCGTAGCTTAAGAATAAATGATTTCTACACAGTAATCTGCTATAAGGCAATTAACTCATTGTGACTTACAACACACCATGACCAATCAAGTGACACAACAACAATGAATAGACCACCAAAGTGTCTAATGGGGCAGGCTCAAGATAGATCAGCCTCAAGGGTGAAAACAACCAATTCAATTTACACTGGATCAATGCACTTTTGTTAGCTCTATTAAGCATATTTATATTCCTTGAAACTTGATTATGATCATGCCCTTACAGAAGTGCTACATTCAACAAAAATTAAGAAGATAGAATTATTACAAATTGCATATCTAATTAATTTTTGTAATATCAGCATCCAATTTGCTGCTCTCCATATGTTACTTAATATTGGAATTATAATCATATTCATAGAAGGAGCTTTAGTAATGTTTGCATAAATATAGTTCATTTGAAGATATGGCGTAACTTTTCCGCTTACCATTAATTGGATGAACTCATATATATAAGAAATAATTTTATTGTTTTATTCAATAAACAGTAAAAAAAATAATCATGGGTAAGTGTATGAAATTAGAAATTAGTGAATACATTTCATAATGAACAAACTAATCTCCTTTACAACAGAAAGTTGAAAACAACAAAACAAGTTACTAATTTTTAAAAAGATTGCGGAAAAATGGGGTTAATATCTTAAAATCATAAATAAGAAAATAATGTTAGTAAGCAATAATTTTTTAGAACAAAATATAAAAACAGCAAATCTTAAATAGAAAAATTTACACAGAATAAGAATTAGCAAATACAGTATAAAAAATATGAAAATAGGCTAGTTTATAATAACTCAGACATAATATTCTCAGCACTTGGTCTGTCTGTTGGCCTTTCTGACAAGCATCTCTGTAGGAGGCGTAGAAGGTGCTCGTGATGGACTTGGCGGAACAAACTTGACCGATTTTCTGGTGCCAGCAATTGACCGGTGAGCATCTCCAACATCAAGACACCGAAGCTGTAGATGTCCATTTTAGTTGTCTGCTGGCTTGGAGTCCCTGCCTCTGGTGCTGAATAAGCAGGATTTCCTGGATTCTCAGTGTGGAGCTGACGAATTAGATTAACTGAGCCGTAGTCGGTTATTTTAGCTTTCCAAAGTTTAGGAGGCCATAAAGGTTCAAGAAGAACATTAGCACTGCTGATGTCACGATGGATCATATGATCTGGCTTCATCTGGTGGAGATAGTTTAAGGCTTTGACTATGTCAACACTTACTGTTTTCACTAATTTTGGAGGAAAATATTCGTCTGTTTCAATTTGCCTTCTGAGACTAGTAGGCATCAATTCCATAAGGATCATCATGTCTCCCCGAATTGTAGCTCCAATGAACTGGACTAAGTTAGGATGACGCAGTCTAGCCGCCATTTGCATTTCTCTACGAAAGAGATCCTCATTGTGTCGGCTAACAATCTGATTGTGGATTCTCTTGACTGCTACTTGTACTCCTCTGAACTTAGCCACATTAACTGTAGCCCACCCACCTCTCCCTATCTCAGGACCTGTCAATTCTATATCCTCCCTTCTGACAACCCACTGCTCATCGTTGGCCTTTTTGAGCTGATCAGCTCTTGTATTAGCCTCATCAGCTCTCCTGCATTCTTCCTCAACTATTCTATTAGCCTGCTCTGCTATTTGACGTTGTTCTTCTGCTCTTGTATCAGCCTCATCAGCTCTCCTGTGTTCTTCCTCAGCTATTTTATTAGCCTGCTCTGCTATTTGACGTTGTTCTTCTGCTCTAGTATCAGCCTCATCAGCTCTCCTGCGTTCTTCCTCTGCTATTTGACATTCTTCTTCTGCTCTTCTATGTTCATCCTGAGCTCTTTGCTCTCCTGCTTCAGCTCTTCTCACTGCCTCCTCTGTCTTTCTGTCTGCTTCCACTGCCCTTATTATTGCCTCTTCCGCTCTTCTTTCTGACTTTGAAGCTATATTTTGAAACTCTTTAGCTCTTCTTTCTGCTTTTTCAGCTCTTTTTTCTGACTCCTGTGTCCGTCTTCTTCGTTCACTTTCATCCTCTTCTTTTGATCTTATTTCTTTCTTCTTGCTTTCAGCATCTACATAATCACATAAATTTGCTTTAATGCCAGAAAAAACTCAAATGGATTTTATGAGAAAAGAAAAATACATTAATTGACAAGATCTGAAAAAAGATCACCAATGGTTTAAGTGTTTTCTGTATGTAGTCTCTTCACCACTAACTTCAGTGTCATTCTAGTGTAGTGTCTAGTAATGAATGCAGTTTTGAATGGCTTCATACTTTCTAGGTACAAAATAGAACTTAATTCATATAGTTAGTTAAAGTATTATGTGTATGGCTATTTTGCAGAATGTGTATCACTACAAAAACCTAAAAATTCCTATTCCTGATTGTATTGCTTAGTTTGTATTATAGAACTAACTGAAAATTTACTGAACATGTATTTGTGTAGATAAATATTCTATAAAAACACACAATGAATGAACTTGTATGTGAATGGTACCAACTCACCTTTGCTTTGCATTCCTGTTTTAACCTCGTAAACTGAATGAACTTTCTTTTTCAAAAGTGTCAGAGCTCCATTGTCTATCAGTAACTTGACGACATCAACATGCTCACTCTGAATTGCCAACATTAGAGGAAACAACCCATTTGCATTCTCAAAATTTACCTGAGCCCCATTCTCTAGCAATATTTTTACCACATCAACATTTCCATTCTGACTAGCTATAAATAGAGCAGACCATCCATCTTTATTCTGCAAATCTACCTGAGCCCCATTCTCTAGCAGAATTTTTGCCACTTCAGCATGGCCATTCTGACTTGCTATGTATAGAGCAGAACGTCCATCGTTACTCTGCAAATCTACCTGAGCCCCATTCTCTAGCAATATTTTTGCTACTTCAGTATGGTCATTCTGACTTGCTATAAGTAGAGCAAACCATCCCTCTTCATCCTGCAAGTCTACCTGAGCCCCATTCTCTAGCAATATTTTTGCCACTTCAGTATGGCCATTCTGACTTGCTATGTATAGAGCAGAACTTCCATCTTTATCCTGCAAATCTACCTGAGCCCCATTCTCTAGCAATATTTTTGCCACTTCAGTATGGCCATTCTGACTAGCTATAAGTAGAGCAAACCATCCCTCTTGATCCTGCAAATCTACCTGAGCCCCATTCTCAAGCAATATTTTTACCACTTCAGTACGGTCATTCTGACTTGCTATGTATAGAGCAGACCGTCCTTCTTTATCCTGCAAATCTACCTGAGCCCCATTCTCTAGCAATATTTTTGCTACTTCAGTATGGCCATTGTAACCTGCTATGTATAGAGCAGAACTTCTATACTTATTCTGCAAATCTACTTGAGCCCCATTCTCTAGCAAAATTTTTGCCACTTCAGCATGGCCATTCTGACTTGCTATGTATAGAGCAGAACGTCCATCGTTACTCTGCAAATCTACCTGAGCCCCATTCTCTAGCAATATTTTTGCTACTTCAGTATGGTCATTCTGACTTGCTATAAGTAGAGCAAACCATCCCTCTTCATCCTGCAAATTTACCTGAGCCCCATTCTCTAGCAATATTTTTGCCACTTCAGTATGGCCATTCTGACTTGCTATGTATAGAGCAGAACGTCCATCGTTACTCTGCAAATCTACCTGAGACCCATTCTCTAGCAATATTTTTGCTACTTCAGTATGGTCATTCTGACTTGCTATAAGTAGAGCAAACCATCCCACTTCATCCTGCAAATCTACCTGAGCCCCATTCTCTAGCAATATTTTTGCCACTTCAGTATGGCCATTCTGACTTGCTATGTATAGAGCAGAACTTCTATCTTTATCCTGCAAATCTACCTGAGCCCCATTCTCTAGCAATATTTTTGCCACTTCAGTATGGCCATTCTGACTTGCTATGTATAGAGCAAACCGTCCTTCTTTATCCTGCAAATCTACCTGAGCCCCATGCTCAAGCAATATTTTTGCGACTTCAGCATGGCCATTCTGACTTGCTATAAGTAGAGCAGACCATCCATCTTTATTCTGCAAATCTACCTGAGCCCCATTCTCTAGCAATATTTTTGCCACTTCAGCATGGCCATTCTCACTTGCTACAAGTAGAGCAGACCATCCATCATTTCCCTGCAAATTTACCTGAGCCCCATTTTGTAGCAATACTTTTACAATTTCGGTATAGCCTGCTGCACTCGCACAAAGTAATGCTGACTCTCCATTATCATTCAACTGGTTTATCAGAGCCCCATTCTCCTCTAATAGTATCTTAACTAATTCAGAGTTACCTTGTTTACAAGCTGACAATAAAGCTGATGTGGTGTTGGAATTTCTGGTACCAGGAGATGGCGTAGGGTTGGATATTGTTTCCATGTTAACAGCAACAGAAGCGAAGGTTGAGCCTGAAGTAACTTAATAGCTAACTTATGATTGTTTGGCAAATATACTCAGTTTTCTTATTTGAAACAACAAGAGAAGCAATTATGGAGCAGTAGTGGATTAATAGAGGTCTCATGTGATGGAGAAATGTGATATTCATTGTAACCACAGATATTGGAGGATATTCACGACTCATGTGACCTTTAAACAAGATATTCATGGGTTGTCAGTGGTATGAATTGCTATATACTGCACATTTAAATTTTTGCTGTCTTTATACATTGAAATTTTTATCCTATCTAAGCTTATATGTATGTTCATGTGAAGTTCTCTTTCCTTGTAATTGTTTGACCCGTTTACTTTAATCAATTAGGTAAAGAAAATTGACACATTATTGCTTATTAAAATTCAAACAATCAAACAAAATAGTATCAAATCACAAAATATTGAACTAATTAATAATTACTTTGGAAAAGAACCTACATAACAGTTCCCCACCCACCTTTTCCTATTTTAGGACTGATAGTCAACTGATCAGCTCTGGTATTTGCTTCCTTAGCTCTTCTGAAATATTCCTCTGCTATTTGACGTTCTCCTTCTGTTCTTATATGTCACTTACTGCCTTTTCTGCCCTTGTTTGAGCTTCCTCTGCCCTTCTTCGACCTGCCACCTCCGTCTTTCTGTCTGCTTCCTCTGTCCTTTCGTCTGCCTCTTCAGATTCTAAACTTCTATTTTCTACCTCCTTATCTATTCTTTCTGCCTGATAGCTTTTATTTTATCCGCTATCTTCTTCATTCTTTATTTGTATCCTATACTACACCAAATTCACGGTTAGTGTCATTCTAGGGCAAGGTCTAATGCAGTTTTCAATTGCTACATAATAATATAGTGAACTATTTTCTTCATTGAAAAGTTTCATAGCTATAAAATACAATGAAGTACAAACACCTGTAAAAATACATTAATCTTTTATTATTATGTTTAATTCATACAATCCTCTTCAACTAAGTGTACTGCACTGAAAATTTAATGCACACATATTCATTTAGATATAATCTATTATAATAGCAGAGATAATGCGCTTATGTGTTGAAAAAACAGTTAAGTGGTGCAATATAGATGAAGAATCGGTTACTTTATGATAAAAGCATGAAATTTGGTACACATTTAAATATTTTAGATGTATTCACTCTCTTTCTCACAGGCTTTTTTTTTAAATATTTTGTATAACAAACCAAGTTTAGATATTGGGGTGCCTCCGATATGATGTTTGGTGACCTCTAGGTACTAGTTAACAAACAATATTCTTTAGTCTTCCTTATCAAATGTGTTCATGTTAGGTATCAAATATAATTCCTCTCATAAGGAGTTAAATAAATAATTTTAAATCACATTTATCACAATAGTTATGATCAGTTTTGTACGTAACACAATTTATCCATGATGTCCTGTAGTTTAACTAGGAGAGAAGGCGCTAACTGGTGGCTCTGTACTATCACCAGATGGTCCTATCATTAAGATTGCTCATTCTGATTTTGATCTTGGGTGAGAATGGCCTCAGTAGAATTGGTCTCGTTGCACTGAGAATGGCACTTCCTTCAGGATTAAGAGTAGCTCCCTAACACTAGAGTGACCCTGCCAGAATTGAGGTCTAGAGTAAAACCTTCCAGTCGAGGGTGTGTGACACCAGAGACATATCGCCATGTCTGGTGAGAAGATTTCTTGGACCAGGTTGCCGCTCCTATCACCTAATGCAGTTAATCTCAGAGTCAGATAGGTGTTATTGGAGGCGTTAGCACCAATAGTCAGTGACGAAGTAATGAGTTTTATTTCATTACAGGACACTTTCCCTAAATCTTACTTTCATGAAAGTTACTTGAACCCCAATCCAACTACAACCAGGACAAGCTACATGCTTAAAGGGAATTCCAACTTATTACACATTAAAAATCGGGATTTGATACTTTATATTGGGCAATGGGGAATTAACTGAGCATGTGTACCACTAATATTTTCAAAAATAATAAAAAAAGAGGAAGAGTGAAGTTCGTTCACTCATAGATTAATCTATGGTTCACTAGAGTTTTGTAATTATTGCGAAATATTTCATGCTTGAAAATCGTCAAGGTCACGGTGACGATACTTACCGTGTAAAGATCGAAAAGATGAGTACAGGCCACAGAGGCTAAGGTGGGAGCGGTTCTTAACGACTGCGATTCCCCACTAGCCGCTCGCTTCAGGGCTTTGTTCACTCTAAGAGGTCTAGGAACTTCGGAGGCCATCCAACAAATTTGCAAATGCTTCTCGGACTCTTCCAGTCTCCTAAAACACGAGCTGGCTTACTGCTTGGGTCAGATTCAGAGTCCTCAGGCGCTGGACGAACTGGCCCGGGTGATACAAAACGAGAACGAGGACCCTATGGTACGCCATGAAGCCGGAGAAGCGATGGGGGCCATTGGTGACAGGTCCAGTGTGGAAATATTGCAGACATATACCTCTGATTCGAAGCCAGAAGTGGCAGAAACATGCCAGCTTGCCTTGGATAGACTGAATTGGCTACTGGACAGCAGTAATGAGGAATTCTCAGATAATAACCCTTATAAATCCATAGACCCAGCACCACCACTTCAAGATGGAAGCCTGGAGGAATGGGGGGCACTACTCCTGGATACTTCTAAGTCACTCTTTCTGAGATACAGAGCTCTGTTTGCATTACGAAATCAGGGAGGCAGTGATGCTGTGAATTACATTGTAGAAGGATTTTCAGATTCTAGCGCCCTCTTCAAGCATGAGCTAGCTTACGTTTTGGGAGAGATGAAAGACCCCAGTGCAATCCCAGGACTGGAGAAGAAGCTGCGAGACAGAAGTGAAAATGCTATGGTGAGGCATGAGTGTGCTGAGGCCCTGGGCTCCATTGCCAGCGACCGGTGCTTGTTGGTCCTCAGGGAGTTCTGTGAGGACCAAGAGAGAGTGGTGAGGGAGAGCTGCGAAGTGGCCTTGGACATGTTGGAATATGAGAGGGGAACTGATTTTCTATATGCTAATACCGTCAGTCAAATCTCATGATTTATTCAATAATGTACTATTTATTATATTCCAATATAAAATGGTAGTAGCACAACATTCACTGAATAGTATACTATCCTCGAAGAATTGACATTGATTGAGTGTGGATGACAAGCTTCGTAGACCTCTGTGACCAAACTCATCAACCAATTTGTAATAGTTGTGATGCATGCATTTTTGTGGTTTTGCATTTCATGCAAAAATGAATGTCACTTGACACAATAAGACTAAACCTGTTAGCAAGGCTGAGTTTGTAGACGAAATTGAGTAAATAGCTTGCTTTTGTGGTTTGAATTCATATCATATTGGATGTAAATTAATATTTTATAACTAGCAACTGCAATTGCTCAACTGAATAATGATAGCTACATTTTTCTCAGCACCTCACAGTATTTGCTATAAATTGAATTCAACTATGCACAAATTATTATACCGTAAGTATAAAAACAAAAAAAACAACCTCCTACATTCTTCACAAAGTGCTTTAAAAAAAAAAAAGGGCAACAACTAATCTCAATGCTCTTGTGTCCGTGCAGCAATGTATGCTTTCATTCATGTACTCACAGTCCTGACCAACCTCTCTGAGATGAAAACATACGCACACATCCATGTACGTATTATCTTCATTGCTCCATTAGTTACATGCATGTAGCTGTAATGCTTGAAATTGTCATAAAAACTAACACTTGGCAGCATCACCTGACTATGTCCACAAGAAACTGCAATCGCATTGCTTGCCTTCCCAAAATCCAAAGATGACAAATATGATCATATCATTAATGCTGTTTATTGGTAACTTAAATATTTTATTCACTCAATCAAAAGAGCTTGATGAGGTTGGACTAAAGCATATAGCTTCAAGAGCAACATAAATAAATATTAAATTATCCACTTGTCGGTGATAGCTATTAAACAATGAAAATCTTTCAAATACACTTTTTTCCAGTAGTTAACAGCTGCCAAAGCATGCAGTGCAAGCGAAAGTGATAATTAAAGTATAAGGGAACGATGGACAAACCAGAGACAGACTTATCCATTACAATAACTTTTTTGTGTTCACGGAACCTCTGATAGTGAACTCTCTATTAATCACTTCTATTTAGTAAGTGTTCCAGTTGCTCCCTCCACTAGAAAATATATTGCTAATCACCTCTTAAAGCAAACAACCTCTGATTTGTGAACTGAAAGCCTGGTCCCAAACCTAATTGTTCTCAAAGGTTCTATTGTAAAATGGCTATTGCAGGTGCAAAAGTAAAGTTGGAAGAGTTCATAATTGCAATTCAAGATAATATATAGACCACAGTGTTACTTTTTACAGTCTATGCAACACTAGGTGTGCATTTAGAGTTTTGAACCAGGGTTTACAGTTCACAAATCAGAGGTTATTCGCTTTAAGAGGTGATAAGCAAAACATATTCTATTGGATAGGGCAAACGGAAGGTTCACTAACGAGGAGGCAATTTGCTCATTATAAAATTCACTACGCTATCATAGTTTTTACTGGTACCTGCATGGGCACTTTTCTAAGTACTACAAAATTTCTTTCAAAAGATGAAGTCTTGGTTAACTTCTTCATATTTTGAACTCTTTGACTTCATGCCCCATCTAATTAGCTAAGACGAGTCCTCCACTGACTTCATAAAGAACTAATTAAAACCAGTGAATGACTGCTAGCTATTAAGGGGAAAACATGTTTCATAACATAAATAACAAATATAATTCCCTCTTGAATGCTTGCAAAATATATACACAAAATATACACACACTGATTTAAACAATTTAAAACTACTAATTATTGACATGTTATGAAGTGAGCTTGGAAGTGAGAACAGGATAGTTTAGATCATAGCTACCAGGATAGTCTCACTCGGGTGGCAGTGTTACCTGGATCTGGAACGACACCTGGCATACAACCCCTCACCTGGTGGGAATTACGGACATTCTTAAGAAATCCCTCCACACTTTTTGCATATGAAAGTTTACTTGATATGTATACTGTGAGTTAGTAAATTTATGTGTGTGGTATTTTTATGTTGTTTTTTTTTTTAAAGACTAATTACATTGCGTAGCTTAAGAATAAATGATTTCTACACAGTAATCTGCTATAAGGCAATTAACTCATTGTGACTTACAACACACCATGACCAATCAAGTGACACAACAACAATGAATAGACCACCAAAGTGTCTAATGGGGCAGGCTCAAGATAGATCAGCCTCAAGGGTGAAAACAACCAATTCAATTTACACTGGATCGATGCACTTTTGTTAGCTCTATTGAGCATATTTATATTCCTTGAAACTTGATTATGATCATGCCCTCACAGAAGTGCTACATTCAACAAAAATTAAGAAGATAGAATTATTACAAATTGCATATCTAATTAATTTTTGTAATATCAGCATCCAATTTGCTGCTCTCCTTATGTTACTTAATATTGGAATTATAATCATATTCATAGAAGGAGTTTGAGTAATGTTTGCATAAATATAGTTCATTTGAAGATATGGCTTAACTTTTCTGCTTACCATTAATTGGATGAACTCATAAATATAAGAAATAATTTTATTGTTTTATTCAATAAACAGTAAAAAAATGATAATGGGTAAGTGTATGAAATTACAAATTAGTGAATAAATTTCATAATGAACAAACTAATCTCCTTTACAACAGAAAGTTGAAAACAACAAAACAAGTTACTAATTATTAAAAAGATTGCGGAAAAATGGGGTTAATATCTTAAAATCATAAATAAGAAAATAATGTTAGTAAGCAATAATTTTTTAGAACAAAATATAAAAACAGCAAATCTTAAATAGAAAATTTACACAGAATAAAAATTAGTAAATACTGTATAAAAAATATGAAAATAGGCTAGTTTATAATAATTCTGACATAATATTCTCAGCACTTGGTCTGTCTGTTAGCCTTTCTGACAAGCATCTCTGAAGGAGGCGAAGCAAGTACTCGTGATGGACTTGGCGGAACAAACTTGACCGATTTTCTGGTGCCAGCAATTGACCAGTAAGCATTTCCAGCATCAAGACACCGAAGCTGTAGATGTCCATTTTAGTTGTCTGCTGGCTTGGTGTCGCTGCCTCTGGTGCTGAATAAGCAGGACTTCCTGGATTCTCAGTGTGGAGCTGGCGAACTAGATTAACTGAGCCGTAGTCAGTTATTTTAGCTTTCCAAAGTTTAGGAGGCTGTAAATGTTCTAAGAGAACATTAGCACTGCTGATGTCACGATGGATCATAGGATCTGGCTTCATCTGGTGGAGATAGTTTAAGGCTTTAACTATGTCAAGACTTACTTGTTTCACTAGTTTTGGAGGAAAATATTCGTCTGTTTCAATTTGCCTTCTGAGACTGGTAGGCATCAATTCCATAAGGATCATCATGTCTCCCTGAATTGTAGCTCCAATGAACTGGACTAAGTTAGGATGTCGTAGCCTAGCTGCCATTTGCATTTCTCTACGAAAGAGATCCATGTTGCGTCGGCTAACTATCTGGTTGTGGATTCTTTTGACTGCTACTTGTATTCCTCTGAACTTAGCTACACTAACTGTAGCCCACCCACCTCTCCCTATCTCAGGACCAGTCAATTCTATATCCTCCCTTCTGACAACCCACTGCTCATCGTTGGCCTTCTTTAACTGATCAGCTCTTGTATCAGCTTCATCAGCTCTCCTACGTTCTTCCTCTGCTATTTGACGTTCTTCTTCTGCTCTTCTATGTTCATCCTCAGCTCTTCTTTCTCCCGATTCAGCTCTTCTCACTGCCTGTTCTGCCCTTCTGTCTGCCTCCACTGCCCTTATTTTTGCCTTTTCAGCTCTTCTGTTTGACTCTGAAGCTTTGTTTTCAAACTCCTTAGCTCTTCCTTCAGCTTTTACAGCTCTTCTGTCTGACTCTGAAGCTTTATTTTCAAATTCCTTAGCTCTTCTTTCCGCATTTTCAGCTCTTCTGTCTGACTTTGAAGCGTTATTTTTAAACTCCTTAGCTTTTTTTTCTGCTTTTTCAGCTCTTCTGTCTGACTCTGAAGCTTTATTTTCAAACTCTTTAGTTCTTCTTTCTGCTTTTTCAGCTGTTCTGTCTGACTCTGAAGCTTTATTTTCAAACTCCTTAGCTTTTCTTTCTGCTTTTTCAGCTCTTCTGTCTGACTCTGAAGCTATATTTTCAAACTCCTTAGCTCTTCTTTCTGCTTTTTCAGCTCTTCTGTCTGACTCTGAAGCTTTATTTTCGAACTCTTTAGCTATTCTTTCTGCTTTTTCAGCTCTTTTTTCTGACTCCTGTGTCCGTCTTCTTCGTTCACTCTCACGTAGCTCGTATATTTCACTTTTTGTTTCATCCTCTTCTTTTGGTCTTATTTCTTTTTTCTTACTTTCAGCATCTACATAATCACATAAATTTGCCAGAAAAAACTCAAAAAATTTTATGAGAAAAGAAAAATACATCAATAGACAAGATCTGAAAAAAGATTACCAATGATTAAGTGTTTTCTGTATGCAGTCTCTTCACCAATAACTTCTGTGTCATTCTAGTGTAGTGTCGAGTAATTGATGCAGTTTTGATTTGCTTTATACTTTCATCATTAAAAAAAGCTTCATAGGTACAAATTAAAACTTATTTCATATATTTAGTTAAAGTAGTGTGTGTATGTCTATTTTGCAGATTGTGTATCACTGCAAAGATAGCAAAAACCTTCAAATTCCTATTCCTGATTGTATTGCTTAGTTTATATTATAGAACTTGATAAGTTAACTGAAAATTTACTGAACATGTATTGTTTAAATAAATATTCTATAAATACACAATGAATGAACTAGTATGTGAATGGTACCAACTCACCTTCTTCTGTTTGAACCTCATAAACTGAATGAACTTTGTTATTCAAAAGTTTCAGAGCTCCATAGTCTATCAGTAACTTGACAACATCAACATGCTCACTCTGAATTGCCAACATTAAAGGAAACCACCCATTTGCATTCTCAAAATTAACCTGTGCCCCATTTTCTAGCAATATTTTTGCCACTTCCGTATGGCCATTCTGACTTGCTTTAAGTAGAGCAGACCATCCGTCTTCATCCTGCAAATCTACCTGAGCCCCATTCTCTAGCAACATTTTTGCTACTTCAGCATGGCATTTCTGACTTGCTATAAGTAGAGCAGACCATCCATCATTTTCCTGCAAATCTACTTGAGCCCCATTCTGTAGCAATATTTTTGCACCTTCAGTATGGCCATTCTGACTTGCTAAGTATAGAGCAAAACTTCCATTTTTGTTCTGCAAATCTACCTGAGCCCCATTCTCTAGCAATATCATTGCCATTTCAGTATGGCCATTCTGGCTAGCTAGAAGTAGAGCAGACGATCCCTCTTCATCCTGCAAATCTACCTGAGCCCCATTCTCTAGCAATATCTTTGGCACTTCAACATGGCCGTCCTGACTTGCTAAGTATAGAGCAAAACTTCCATTTTTATTCTGAAAATCTACCTGAGCACCATTCTCTAGCAATATCTTTGCCACTTCAGTATGGCCATTCTGACTAGCTATAAGTAGAGCAGACGATCCCTCTTCATCCTGCAAATCTACCTGAGCCCCATTCTCTAGCAATATTTTTGCCTCTTCAGTATGGCCATTCTGACTTGCTAAGTATAGAGCAGAACTTCCATTTTTATGCTGAAAATCTACCTGAGCACCATTCTCTAGCAATATCATTGCCATTTCAGTATTGCCATTCTGACTAGCTATAAGTAGAGCAGACCATCCCTCTTCATCCTGCAAATCTACCTGAGCCCCACTCTCTAGCAATATCATTGCTAATTCAGTATGGCCATTCTGACTAGCTATAAGTAGAGCAGACAATCCCTCTTCATCCTGCAAATCTATCTGAGCCCCATTCTCTAGCAATAATTTTGCCACTTCAGCATGGCCATTCTGACTAGCTATAAGTAGAGCAGACCATCCATCTTTATCCTGCAAATCTACCTGAGCCCCATTCTCTAGCAATACTTTTGCTACTTCAGTATGGCCATTGTGACTTGCTAAGTATAGAGCAGAACTTCCATTTTTATCCTGCAAATCTACCTGAGGCCCATTCTCTAGCAATATTATTGCCATTTCAGTATGGCCATTCTGACTAGCTACAAGTAGAGCAGACGATCCCTCTTCATCCTGCAAATCTACCTGAGCCCCATTGTCTAGCAATATTTTTGCATCTTCAGTATGGCCATTCTGACTTGCTAAGTATAGAGCAGAACTTCCATTTTTATTCTGCAAATCTACCTGAGCCCCATTCTTAAGTAATACCATTGCCATTTCAGTATGGCCATTCTGACTAGCTATAAGTAGAGCAGACCATCCGTCTTCATCCTGCAAATCTACCTGAGCCCCATTCTCTAGCAACATTTTTGCTACTTCAGCATGGCATTTCTGACTTGCTATAAGTAGAGCAGACCATCCATCATTTTCCTGCAAATCTACTTGAGCCCCATTCTGTAGCAATATTTTTGCACCTTCAGTATGGCCATTCTGACTTGCTAAGTATAGAGCAAAACTTCCATTTTTGTTCTGCAAATCTACCTGAGCCCCATTCTCTAGCAATATCATTGCCATTTCAGTATGGCCATTCTGGCTAGCTAGAAGTAGAGCAGACGATCCCTCTTCATCCTGCAAATCTACCTGAGCCCCATTCTCTAGCAATATCTTTGGCACTTCAACATGGCCGTCCTGACTTGCTAAGTATAGAGCAAAACTTCCATTTTTATTCTGAAAATCTACCTGAGCCCCACTCTCTAGCAATATCTTTGCCACTTCAGTATGGCCATTCTGACTAGCTATAAGTAGAGCAGACGATCCCTCTTCATCCTGCAAATCTACCTGAGCCCCATTCTCTAGCAATATTTTTGCCTCTTCAGTATGGCCATTCTGACTTGCTAAGTATAGAGCAGAACTTCCATTTTTATGCTGCAAATCTACCTGAGCACCATTCTCTAGCAATATCATTGCCATTTCAGTATTTCCATTCTGACTAGCTATAAGTAGAGCAGACCATCCCTCTTCATCCTGCAAATCTACCTGAGCCCCACTCTCTAGCAATATCATTGCTAATTCAGTATGGCCATTCTGACTAGCTATAAGTAGAGCAGACCATCCCTCTTCATCCTGCAAATCTACCTGAGCCCCATTCTCTAGCAACATTTTTGCTACTTCAGCATGGCCTTTCTGACTTGCTATAAGTAGAGCAGACCATCCATCATTTTCCTGCGAATCTACTTGAGCCCCATTCTGTAGCAATATTTTTGCACCTTCAGTATGGCCATTCTGGCTTGCTAAGTATAGAGCAAAACTTCCATTTTTGTTCTGCAAATCTACCTGAGCCCCATTCTCTAGCAATATCATTGCCATTTCAGTATGGCCATTCTGACTAGCTAGAAGTAGAGCAGACGATCCCTCTTCATCCTGCAAATCAACCTGAGCCCCATTCTCTAGCAATATCTTTGCCACTTCAGTATGGCCGTTCCGACTTGCTATAAGTAGAGCAGACGATCCCTCTTCATCCTGCGAATCTACTTGAGCCCCATTCTCTAGCAATATTTTGGCCAATTCAGCATGGCCATCCTGACTTGCTAAGTATAGAGCAGAACTACCATTTTTATTCTGCAAATCTACCTGAGCCCCATTTTCTAGCAATATCATTGCCATTTCAGTATGGCCATTCTGACTAGCTATAAGTAGAGCAGACCATCCTTCTTCATCTTGCAAATCTACCTGAGCCCCATTCTCTAGCAATACTTTTGCCAATTCAGCATGGCCATCCTGACTTGCTAAGTATAGAGCAGAACATCCATTTTTATTCTGCAAATCTACCTGAGCCCCATTCTCTAGCAATATCATTGCCATTTCAGTATGGCCATTCTGACTAGCTATAAGTAGAGCAGACCATCCCTCTTCATCCTGCAAATCTACCTGAGCCCCAATCTCTATCAACATTTTTGCCATTTCAGTATGGCCATTCTGATTAGCTATAAGTAGAGCAGACAATCCATCTTCATTCTGCAAATCTACCTGAGCCCCATTATGTAGCAATACCTTTACAATTTCAGTATAACTCGTTGCACTCGCACAAAGTAAGGCTGACTCTCCTTTATCATTTAACTGATTTATCAGAGCCCCGTCCTCCTCAAATAGTATCTTAACTACTTCAGCATTACCTTCTTTACAGGCTGACAATAAAGTGGAAGTGGTGATAGAATCACTAGCACCAGCAGATGGCGTAGGGTTGGAGTTTGTTTCCATGTTAATAACAACAGAATCCACAGCTGAGTCTGAAGTAGTTAAGAACTTGTAATAGTTTAAATCAGCTCAGAGCCTTTGATTTATTTGCAATGGCAGCAAATTCAAAGTTGGATCATAAGTGGATTAACGATGTCTTGTGATGGAGAAATGTTATATTCATTGTAACCACAGATATTGGAGGATATTCAAGACTCATGTGACCTGGTAAACAAATACAGTGGAACCACTCTACAAATGCCATACTTGGGGTCAAGTCTTTTGACCCTTGTAGAGAGTTTGGCTGCTTTCAGAGTTTATTTTTTATTGTAGTAGATCACTGTGTTCCATTTACGCTGGCTGTTGTTAAGAGTCAAGTTGTTCTTCAGAGTCCCTTTGTAGAGAGGTTCCACTGTATTCATGGGTTGCTAGTGATAATATTTATAAGCGTAGCTATATTTCATAAAATTTAAATACCTATGATTATGTTAACTTAAGAGGCATACAATTAATTGATCTACTAGTGGTGTTCCTGAGCACAAATGATGAGGAGCCTTAAACTACACTATTGTTAAATGATTAATTTTAACAACTAACACTCTAGCTACTAAAATAAAGTCGAGTTTTTAAATTAAGTATATGGGGTAAAGGGGGTCCAATGCCATAGTAACATCTCCCAGCAACTGTTTGAATTGAAAAAGAAGCAATAAAATCAAGTCACGTTATTTAAAATTTTCTTTGTTATATTTTTAATAGTAGTTGTAACGCACAAAACTTTCACACAACTGAACATACCTACGCAAGACTTACCTTCGTGGTTCGTCTAGTGGACAATGAATTGCTAAACAAGAGGATTCTGTTTAGTGAAGTTTGGGACGGGATCGAACGCCGAGCGAACACAAAAATATGGAAGGTCAAAGTACAAAAATGGCATAAGTCCAAACAAACATCCCCGATTTTCAATTGTGTTACCCCTGTAAGTGTCTCGTTCGCTACGCGCTCGCCAATTATATTGCACTTCTAAATAGTCAATTGTGTTACTATGCATTGAGCTTGAGTATTGTATTGTATAAATTTGATTCATGTGGAGTTCTCATTCCGGGTGAATACTTTATTGCTGCCAAATAAGGAAATAGCAGTGGACAAACAGACACATGTCAATGTTTGATGTCATAAGTGATAGATGAGATGATTTATTTAATTTTAAATGTGTAAAATTAAAGAGGGCATTTTATAATGAGAAAGGTCCACATTATCCAACTGACACTCATCAGATTTGGATTCAGCAGGTAGCTAATAAATGTTTTACAAAAAAAAAAGAAAGGATTTCTAGCCTGAATTAAAAGTGAATGAACTTCCTTTTTCAGATTAGTGGGGCAGCATAATAGAAGAATCGGTCACTTTTTTTTAAATAAAATTGTGACATTGGCACACTTCAATTTGACATTTAATGCGAGTGAAAAGATTAGATAGCTTCGAATCTATAGCTAATGCCAAATCCAGTTATTACCTCGAGAAAAATATAGGATTATACAGATAATCAACTTTACAAGGTAAATACAGATACAGATGTAATAATATTGATAGAATTAAAACTGGATAAAATAGCTAGCAAACGGATAAAGAAAAAGAGATAAAACAACGAGAGTAACTAAGTGATAGTTCGACGAAGATCAATAGGTTGCCGCGAGTGCAGTGCGTGAAGTATGAATCGATAAGTTGCCGCGAGTGCAGTGCGTGAAGTATGAAGTGTAGGGGCTTGAAGTGCGAGTATAGAGTGGCAGGGATTAATTTCAGATGTTATGAAGCTTGAACAAGGGCAATTTTGTGTACCAAACACAACAATTAGCCACGATACCATGTAGTTACTAGGAGATATGTTGCTAACTGGCAGCTGTATACCATCACAGGATGGTTCTGTAATTCTAATAGCCCATTCTGATTTTGCTTTGGTGAGAATATCCTCGATTGAATTTGTCCCATTGGCATGACAAATACCAGAGTGACCCGGCCAGGTTCAAATATATTGATAATCACCTCTTAAGCAAACAACCTCTGATTTATGAACTGAAAGCCTGGTCCCAAACCTAATATTGTTCTCAAAGGTTCTATTGTAAAATATTATTGCAGGTGCAAAATTAAAGTTGGAAGAGTTCATGATTGCAATTCAAGATATATAGACCACAGTGTTAGTACTGTAGCATTTTACAGTCTGTACAACACTAGGTGTGCATTTAGAGTGTTGGAACCAGGGGGTTTTCAGTTCACAAATCAGAGGTTGTTCGCTTTAAGAAATGATAAGCAAAACATATTTTATTGGAAGGGGCAAGCGGAAAGTACACTAACGGGAGGCTATTTTCTCATTTAAAATTCACTTCGCTATCATAGTTTCTACCGTTACCTGCATGAGCACTTTTCTAAGTACTACCAGATTTCTTTCAAAAGATGAAGTCTTGGTTAATCACTTCTTCATATTTTGAACTCTTAGACTTCATGCCCCATCTAATTAGCTAAGACGAATCCTCCACTGACTTCATAATGAACTAATTTAATGTAGTGAATGACTGCTAGCTATTAAGGGGAAAACATGTTTCATTAAACATAAATAACAAATATAATTCCCTCTTGAATGCTTGCAAAATATACACAAAATATACACACACAGATTTAAACAATTTAATACTACTAATAATTGACATGTTATGAAGTGAGCTTGGAAGTGAGAACAGGATAGTTTAGATCATAGCTACCAACATAGTCTCACTCGGGTGGCAGTGTTACCTGGATCTGGAACGACACCTGGCATTCAACCCCTTACCTGGTGGTAGTTACGGACATTCTTAAGAAATCCCCCCACACTTTTTGCATATGAAAGTTTACTTGCTATGTATACTGTGAGTTAGTAAATTTATGTGTGTGGTATTTTTATGTTTTGTTGTTTTTTAAAGACAAATGACATTCCTACTATTCTGTATTACCACCAGACACTTTCCAAGCGTAGCTCAAGAATAAATGATTTCTACACAGTAATCTGCTATAAGGCAATAAACTCATTTTGACTTACAACACACCATGACCAATCAAGTGACACTTGATTATGATCATGCACCTAACGTGAGTGCTACATTCAACAATAAATAAGAAGATAGAATTATTACAAATTGCATATTTAATTACTTTATGCAATATCGGCATCCAATTTGTTGCTCTCCTTTGCGTTACTTAATATTGGAATTATAATCATATTCATAGAAGGAGTTTGAGTAACGTTTGTATAAATATAGTTCATTTGAAGATATGGCTTAACTTTTCTGCTTACCATTAATTGGATGAACTCATAAATATAAGAAATAATTTTATTGTTTTATTCAATAAACAGTAAAAAAAATGATCATGGGTAAGTGTATGAAATTACAAATTAGTGAATACATTTCATAATGAACAAACTAATCTCCTTTACAACAGAAAGTTGAAAACAACAAAACCTGTTACTAATTTTAAAAAAGAGAGCGGAAAAATGGGGTTAACATCTTAAAAATCAAAAAAAAGAAAATAATGTTAGTAAAAAATAATTTTTTAGCTCGAAATATAAAAAAAGCATAACTTAAATAGAAAATATCACAGAATAAGAATTAGCAAATAACAGTATAAAAAATATGAAAATAGGCTAGTTTATAATAATTCTGACATAATATTCTCAGCACTTGGTCTGTCTGCTGGCCTGTTTGACAAGCATCTCTGAAGGAAGCGTAGTAAACAATATTTTTATAGCACCAAAATATAAAAAAAGCAAAACTTAAATAGAAAATTTACACAGAATAAGAATTAGCAAATAACAGTATAAAAAATAGAAAAATAGGCTAGTTTATAATAATTCTGACATAATATTCTCAGCACTTGGTCTGTCTGCTGGCCTGTTTGACAAGCATCTCTGAAGGAGGCATAGCAGGTGCTCATGATGGACTTGGCGGAACAAACTTGACCGATTTTCTGGTGCCAGCAATTGACCGGTGAGCATCTCCAACATCAAGACACCGAAGCTGTAGATGTCCATTTTAGTTGTCTGCCGGCTTGGAGTCCCTGCCTCTGGTGCTGAATAAGCAGGATCTCCTGGATTCTCAGTGTGGAGCTGGCGAACTAGATTAACTGAGCCGTAGTCAGTTATTTTAGCTTTCCAAAGTTTAGGAGGCTGTAAATGTTCTAAGAGAACATTAGCACTGCTGATGTCACGATGGATCATAGGATCTGGCTTCATCTGGTGGAGATAGTTTAAGGCTTTGACTATGTCAAGACTTACTTGTTTCACAATATTAGGAGGAAAATATTCATCTGTTTCAATTTGCCTTCTGAGACTGGTAGGCATCAATTCCATAAGGATCATGTCTCCCTGAATTGTAGCTCCAATGAACTGGACTAAGTTTGGATGTCGTAGCCTAGCTGCCATTTGCATTTCTCTACGAAAGAGATCCACGTTGCGTCGGCTAACTATCTGGTTGTGGATTCTTTTGACTGCTACTTGTACTCCTCTGAACTTAGCCACACTAACTGTAGCCCACCCACCTCTCCCTATCTCAGGACCTGTCCATTCTATATCCTCCTTTCTGACTAACTCACTGCTCATCGTTGGCCTTCTTTAGCTGATCAGCTCTTGTATCAGCTTCATCAGCTCTCCTACGTTCTTCCTCTGCTATTTGACGTTCTTCTTCTGCTCTTCTATGTTCATCCTCAGCTCTTCTTTCTCCCGATTCAGTTCTTCTTACTGCCTCCTCTGCCCGTCTGTCTGCCTCCACTGCCCTTATTATTGCCTCTTCAGCTCTTCTGTCTGACTCTGAAGCTTTATTTTCAAACTCCTTTAGCTCTTTCTTCAGCTTTTTCAGCTGTTCTGTCTGACTCTGAATCTTTATTTTCAAACACCTTAGCTCTTCTCTCCGCTTTTTCAGCTCTTCTGTCTGACTCTGAAGCTTTATTTTCAAACTCCTTAGCTCTTCTTTCTACTTTTTCAGCTCTTCTGTCTGATTCTGAAGCTTTATTTTCAAACTCCTTAACTCTTCTTTCTACTTTTTCAGCTGTTCTGTCTGACTCTGAAGCTATATTTTCAAACTCCTTAGCTCTTCTTTCTACTTTTCAGCTCTTCTGTCTGATTCTGAAGCTATGTTTTCAAACTCCTTAGCTCTTCTTTCTACTTTTTCAGCTGTTCTGTCTGACTCTGAAGCTTTATTTTCAAACTCCTTTGATCTTCTTTCTACTTTTTCAGCTCTTCTGTCTGATTCTGAAGCTTTATTTTCAAACTCCTTAGCTCTTCTTTCCACTTTTCAGCTGTTCTGTCTGACTCTGAAGCTTTATTTTCAAAATCCTTAGCTCTTCATTCTACTTTTTCAGCTCTTCTGTCTGATTCTGAAGCTTTATTTTCAAACTCCTTAGCTCTTCTTTCCACTTTTTCAGCTGTTCTGTCTGACTCTGAAGCTTTATTTTCAAACTCCTTAGCTCTTACTTCAGCTTTTTCAGCTGTTCTGTCTGACTCTGAAGCTTTATTTTCAAACACCTTAGCTCTTCTCTCCTCTTTTTAAGCTCTTCTGTCTGACTCTGAAGCTTTATTTTCAAACTCCTTAGCTCTTCTTTCTACTTCTTCAGCTGTTCTGTCTGACTCTGAAGCTTTATTTTCAAACTCCTTTGCTCTTTTTTCTACTTTTTCAGCTCTTCTGTCTGATTCTGAAGCTTTATTTTCAAACTCCTTAGCTCTTCTTTCCACTTTTTCAGCTGTTCTGTCTGACTCTGAAGCTTTATTCTCAAACTCCTTAGCTCTTCTTTCTACTTTTTCAGCTCTTCTGTCTGATTCTGAAGCTTTATTTTCAAACTCCATGTTCAAGCCTCACATTACTTCACAAACTTTACCCACTTCTCACCTATTCACTACATTTCCCTGCTCACACCACACCTGCTAGTCACCTCCTCCTGCAGCTAAATAAACATTGATCCATTAACAGTCACCCTACTCTCCATTCATTCTGTATCATTATGCCATTTATTTAATTTGTGGAACAATTATATACACATGTTCATGCAAACCCTTCTTTTCCATATATGTATATTATCCACTCATGCTCACCTTGCCTCTTCCCACTATTTAAACTAGAACCTTGTATCATTTCACTCTCTCTGTTTTTTTCTCCTAAAGATAGTTTTAATCAAGTTTGACTGAGCTATTTTTGCGCATAGCTGGCCTTACAACCCAGCTACAGAGGGCAATCCATTATCACTAGTGGATTTACACAACATTGAATGGTCCTTCATGACCAAGTTTGATCCCACTATTCACATGACAGCAGTGGTCACTCTAGGATCATCTCATGGACGCAAGCTTCGAGCTAGGGCTTTTCTAGACACTGGTTCACACCTGACTATTATGACCAGAAGAGCTGCACAACTGCTACAGCTACACTTGCATCCAGAGAAGCTGGGAATGGCTGGTGTGGGTGATGTCACTACCTGCAGCTCTCATTCATCACACGTCTTTCTCTCGACAGCAGAAGATGCCACACCTCTATTTCTAAAGGTCTTTGTACTCCCCAAGGTGACCGGAAACATGCCAGCTCAAACACCACCTCCACTCAGACATCTGCCACACCTACAAAATCTCCCTCTGGCAGATCCACAGTTTGATCAACCTGGCAAGATCGACCTCCTAATTGGAAATGATGCACTGCAAGACATCATCATGCCCGAGTTCAGACGAGGAGCTCCTTCTGAGCCAGTCGCTATTAAGACAGTGTACGGTTGGGCAATCTTGGGGCGACTCCCATCAACGTCTAACTCTGCAACATTATCAGTCAATGTGGTCAGTCCAACTCCAACCTCTGACGATCTACTGAAGAGATTCTGGGAAACAGAGGAGGTCTCCACAGCTCCAGTCCAAACTTCAGAGGAGAAGGTGGTTCAAGAACATTTTGTATCTAACCATGTTTTTCTTTCTCAAGGTTTGTATCAAGTGACTCTGCCTCGGAAAGCTGATGCTCCAGTCCTGGGGGAATCCCGCAGTCAAGCTCTCAGACGTCTCAAGACGAACGAACAGTCTCTTCTGAAGAAGGGCATGTGGCAACAATTTCAGGACGTAATGAAGGAGTACATGGATCTCGGCCATGCGGAACCTGTTCCTGACAATGAACTCAAGCTCCCTGACTCACGAGTCTACTACATGCCAATGCATTCCGTGGTGAAACAATCCAGCTCCACAACCAAGCTACGTGTCGTATTTGACGCATCCGCTAGGACATCATCTGGTCATTCCTTCAATGACACCCTGGCAGTTGGACCAACGTTATACCCACCAATCACAGACATCCTCATGAAGTTCAGGACATATCCCATAGCTCTGTCTGGTGACATCAGCAAGATGTACCGAGCCATCCAACTGTCTCCAGAAAATCGTAATTTTCATCGTTTTCTGTGGCGCCAAGACATCTCTACAGACCCTAGTGAATTCCGAATGACTCGAGTAACATTTGGAGTAGCTGCATCTCCCTTCGCTGCCATTCGTACTCTCCAGCAAGTCGCCGCAGACTTTGGTGCTGACTATCCATTGGCATCCCCTCATGTCAGCAAGTCGTTCTATGTTGATGATTTTCTGGCTGGTGCTCAGACCACAGAGGAAGCCATCAGTCTGCAAGAACAACTTCGAACACTCTTACTCAAAGGTGGTTTTCAACTGAGGAAGTGGAGGTCCAATTCGGAGCAAGTGATGGACACTATTCCTACAGACTTGCATGAGCCTTCTCAGCAAAAAATGCTCAACCAAAACACTGCTTCTCACCCGAAGGCATTAGGTATACACTGGGATGCTCAAACTGACTCCTTTTTTGTGTCCATAGGTGATCCAGCCCAACAGTCTACCACCAAACGAAGCATCATATCTGACATTGCCCGGACCTTTGATGTCTTGGGATGGCTGGCTCCAGCAACAGTGAAGATGAAGATGCTGTTTCAGAGGCTGTGGGAATTGAAGCTTGATTGGGACCAGGAAGTACCTCCAGAGGTCCAAGAATGTCATCACATCTGGCGTAGTGAACTATCATGTTTCATTAACTTTCCTGTTGCTAGATGTTATTTTAGAAAGGGGGAGGAGATCCTGCAAACTGAGCTCCATGGATTTGCTGATGCATCGGAGAATGCCTATGCTGCTGTAGTGTACCTCCGTACAACGTATGCTGCGGCACCTCCCACCATGGCGCTCGTCACTGCCAAGACAAAGGTGGCTCCTCTGAAACAGCTCTCTATACCTCGCCTGGAACTATGTGCAGCACATCTACTAGCCAAGCTCCTGATTACTGTAGGAGCCGCACTCCACATCAACCTCTCTAACACCTATGCCTGGAGCGACTCCACCATTGTTCTCTACTGGCTGGATGGCAACCCCAGAAGACTGAAGACATTTGTGGGGAACAGAGTTGCCAACATCCTGGAGAGGTTACCTCCCACTGCTTGGAGACATGTACCCAGCCAAGATAATCCAGCAGACTGCGCTTCAAGAGGAATGTTTCCTCAAGAACTGCTACAGCACCAATTGTGGTGGACAGGACCGTCTTGGCTGCTCACAGATCCGCCACAACTACCATCCCAACCTCTGACACCTCCTCTCAACATACCAGAGGTGAAAGCGATATGCCTGCCAGTCACCATTGCTCCACACATGGACTTGGAGGAGCGATTCAGTTGTTTTGACAAACTGGTAAGGGTCACCGCATGGATGCTGCGATTTATCGAGCGAACAAGGAAGGTACAGTCATCCCCATCTCCAAACCATTGTTCTGATCCCTTCCTAACGGCATCTGAAATCAAAGAAGCTGAGTTGCTACTTATTTCTCGCTCACAGAGACGCTCATTCCCCACTGAGTTGCAAAGACTTCAGAGTGGCAAGACACTCAAGCCCTCCAGTTGCATCGCAAGTTTATCTCCCACTATCAGATCAGGAGGACTCATTGTCATGGGAGGCAGACTCCAGAACTCAGCCCTCGCCACATCTCAACGTCATAATTCTCAGTGGCAAGGACCTTCTCACTCGCCTAATCGTCACCACCAAACATTTAGCACTACTTCACGCTGGACCCACACTTCTCATGGCAGCTACTGCAGCCAATTATCACATCATTGGTGCTAGGCGACTATGTGCAGGAGCTGCATAACGTGCAGCAAAACCTCTGCAATTACTCAGCAACAAATGATGGGACAACTACCTGCATCCAGAGTCACTCCATCTGCTCCCTTCAACCACACTGGAATGGATTTTGCTGGACCTTTCATCATCAAAAAAGGTCATACTAGACGGCCAGTATATCTAAAGGCATATGCATGTCTGTTTGTATGCTTCTCCACCAAAGCCGTTCACATAGAACTGGTATCCGACTTGACCAGCGAAGCTTTCTTTGCAGCTCTCAAAAGTTTTGTAGCTCGAAGAGGATGCCCTACTCACCTCCAGTCAGACAACGGGTCAAACTTTGTGGGGGCTGCTGAAGGATATTTATGCCCTCTTGTCAGAGAAGACTACTCAAACAGCCATCGCTAGCTTTGCTACATCCCAAAGAATTGAATGGCATTTCTCTCCTGAAAAAGCCCCTCATTTTGGAGGGCTCTGGGAAGCAGCTGTGAAGAGTGCTAAATTCCACCTCAAAAGGGTTGTTGGTGAGCAGCGACTGACCTTTAAAGAGTTGACTACTGTGCTATGCCATGTCGAATGCTGCCTCAACAGTAGACCTCTAGTCCCTCTCCAATCACACTCTGACGACGGCATCAATGTTCTCACACCAGGTCATTTCTTGATTGGACGAAACCTTCAAGCTCTGCCTGAGATTGACCTCACCTCAAAGAAACTGCCACTCCTACGACGATGGTCACTGCTACAAGCCATCAGTCAGCACTTCTGGCGCAGATGGTCAACCGAATATCTCCAGCAACTCCAGCGCTTCAACAAGTGGAGAACTCCAACTGCTAATCTGCAGGTTGATGACATCGTACTCATCAAGGAAGATGGATTGGTATCCAATTCTCACTGGCCCATGGGAAAAATAGTCAGTATCTATCCTGGCAAAGATGGACATGTGCGAGTTGTGGCCATAAAGACCAAGACAGGGACCTACAAGAGACCTACAGCGAAGATTGTTCGGCTCATCTCCCAAGAACCTTAGAAAAGAAACTCCCTTTTCAACGGGCGGCATGTTCAAGTCTCATATTACTTTACAAACTTTACCCACTTCTCACCTATTCACTACACTTCTTAACAGTCATCCTACCCTCCATTCATTCTGTATCATTGTGTGATTTATTTAATTTGTGGAACAGTTATACACACATGTTCATGCAAACACTTCTTTTCCATATATGTATATTCTCCACTCATGCTCACCTTTTCCTAGAACCTTGCATCATTTCACTCTCTCTGTTTTTTTCTCCTAAAGATAGTTTTAGTTAAGTTTGACTGAACTATTTTTGCGCATAGCTGGCCTTACAACCCAGTTACAGAGGGCAATCCATTATCACTAGTGGATTTACACAACACAGCCCACGGTGGTTTGCTTTATGCTTGAAAGTTAACAGAGTGCTGGAAGTTGAGTTTTGAGTTAAAAATATATCAGTAAGTGTATCTGGCCTGTTAAGCATCTTCTCTTAGAGACAATGTTTACATTTACCAATTTCATTGCTCAAGTTACATTGATACCTGATTAGAATATCCTATAAATTGTTCTTTTGATCTGAGATGTTGTAATAGTTAGCTATTTTATAGTAGTGCTGAGGGTTCACACCTTCAGTACTTCATTCTTTCAGTGGTCAATGAATTATCTTTGTGTGAGTGTGTGTGTGTATATGTGTGTGTGTGTGTGTGTGAATACTTGGGTTGTATGCGAAGAAAGCTTTTAATTTATACTTGTGTGAAGTTGGATATGCAAATGGTCACTCCATTGCCCTGTCTAAAGTTCACTGAAGAATTAAATCATTGGAGTGCATCTTTCCTTCTTGTGAATCTTACTGGATGTCATCACTCTATCATACTGCTTGTGTTGTAAGGCGGCAGAAACGGAATGAAGCACACTTTTTGTAGTCAGTGCTTGGAATAGCCCACAATGCAGTAAGTGTTGAAACAATTATATACTGTCATAATATATGCCTATATATATTTTTGGTGGCTATTGTTGTTGTTTTTAATCCTACAAGATTATACTTGATTCCCAATAGTGCTAATCTTATAGTATGGCTTCTGTTCATTAGCAATAACTTCTCATGATAAAGTGAACAGGAACAATTTTGGACACTGTTAAGTATGTTTCCTGCATACTTTTTGCTGTAACTTGTCTTTCACTTGACTTTTAGTTGTTATTTTTGCGCACGCAGGGGGTTGTGGTAATTTGTTTACAAATGTTTAGTATCGTTTTTATCAATAAGTATAGCGATATAATTTGTTGTAAACACATCTATGCTTTCTGAATAATTTGGGCAATATTTGGTGATTCACTGGAGTAGTACAATATATTAGTTTACACTTATCTCGACGGAATTGGACTAGGATGGGTTGTGGTTGAGGGCTGCCCGTATCTCTCTAATCCAGGACCGAAGGCTCAGTAATTCGCCTTGAGGCTATTTAATCTTAATTAAAAACCTGCTTATGAATTACAGAACTAAAGACTGACTGATGGGGTGAGCCGACTGGCCAGTATTATATAGAAAACCAGTCAACACACCCACATCCTGGGTGAGCATGATACAGGAGAATATTTCTGAATGCTGGCTGAATTTGATTGGTTGGAATTATTATGTAGGGTGACCATAAATGGTAAAGCTGGGCTGCATGAAGTGTGAAAAGATGTAAATGAAATAATTAAGTAAAACACGAGATTAACAATCAATAATTAAAAGAAAAAGAAAATATCATTATTACAACAAAATAAGGAAAAATAAACGGGTATGGTTCATTCTGGCCTGGCTTGTGTGGCTGGAGATGAAATACCAGTGGTCTCCACCACATGACACAACAACAATGAATACACCACCTAGTGTCTAATGGGGCAAACTCAAGCTCAGCCTCAAGGGTGAAAATAACCAATCAAATTTACACTGCATCAATGTACTTTTGTTATATTTGTATTCCTTGAAACTTGGTTAGGATCATGCCCTTACATAAATGATACAATAAGTAAGGAGGTAGAATTACAAATTGCATATCTAATTAATTTATACAATATCAGCATCCAATTTGTTGCTTTCCTTTGTGTTACCTAATATTGGAATTATAATCATATTCATAGAAGTAGCTTGAGTAATGTTTGCATAAATATAGTTCATTTGAAGATATGGCTTAACTTTTCCACTTACCATTAATTGGATGAACTCATAAATATAACAAATAATTTTATTGTTTTATTCAATAAACTATAAAAAATGATCATGGGTAAGTGTATAAAATTACAAATTAGTGAACACATTTCATAATGAACAAACTAATCTCCTTTACAACAGAAAGTTGAAAACAACAAAACAAGTTACTAATTTTTAAAAAGATTGCGGAAAAATGGGGTTAATATCTTAAAATTATTAATAAGAAAATAATGTTAGTAAGCAATATTTTTTTAGAACAAAATATAAAAACAGCAAATCTTAAATAGAAAATTACACTGAATAATCACTTCTATTTAGCAAGCGTTCCACTTGCCCCCTCCACTAGAAAATATATTGCTAATCACCTCTTTAAAGCAAACAACCTCTGATTTGTGAACTGAAAGCCTGGTCCCAAACCTAATTGTTCTCAAAGGTTCTATTGTAAAATGCTATTGCAGGTGCAAAATTAAAGTTGGAAGAGTTCATGATTGCAATTCAAGATATATAGACCACAGTGTTAGCTAGTACTGTAGCATTTTACGTCTGTGCAACACTAGGTGTGCATTTAGAGTGTTGGAACAAGGGGGTTTTCAGTTCACAAATCAGAGGTTGTTCACTTTAAGAAATGATAAGCAAAACATATTTTATTGGAAGGGGCAAGCAGAAAGTTCACTAACGGGAAGCAATTTGCTCATTATAAAATTCACTTAGCTATCAGAGTTTCCACTGGTAACTGCATGGGCACTTTTCTAAGTACTACAAAATCTCTTTCAAAAGATAAAGTCTTGGTTAATCACTTCTTCATATTTTGAACTTTTTGACTTCGTGCCCCATCTAATTAAGACGAGTCCTCCACTGAATTCATAATGAATTAATTTAATCTAGTGAATGACTGCTAGCTATTAAGATAAAGAGGAAAATATGTTTCATTAAACATAAATAACAAATATAATTCCCTCTTGAATGCTTGCAAAATATACACAAAATATACACACACTGATTTAAACAATTTAGTAGTACTAATAATTGACATGTAGTTATTTTGTTATATTCTTTGGAGGATAAAATAAATACAAGCAAACAAATCACTCTGCCTTCAGATGTAGGACAATCAAATAATGTTTTAAATGCACCTAATCAGTGAGAAATTACAGGAAGAAGAAATGATAAAAACTAAAGCTCATCTCTGAAAGAGTATCTGTTATTAGCTGGCTTTAGTTTCTTGAAGGTGCTCTCTGGGGGGTCCTGGGAACGTCTCTCTTCTGTACATGCTGTTGCTGTTGTTGTCGTTGCTCTGGAGTCTGAGCTTGTCGCTGGGTTGGCGGCTAAACAACAACAACAACAAACAAAAAAAAATATATGTAATAGTTAGAGCATACGCGCTTAGGTACTGGTGGATTTAGTGCACTGAAGCCCAAGGGCCGTTTGTGCACTAAATCCACCAGTACCTGAGCGCATGCTCTAACTATTTTAGAACCCATTTACCCAGCGGCCCAGTTTCCACTTAGCAACTTGGTTTATCAGCATTTTCGCACAAATATGGCGGTGTCAAGCGAATTTCCGGCCCAAAATTAAAATTCAATTAAAATTCAATTGAAGCACACCGGGCAGGTTTACTTTAGCATTGTAGCTGCCAGCTGTTATCTCCAGATCTAACTCTACCCTGGGCTGCTCTGCTCTGTGGTAAACAGTTAAGCAGCTAGCTATGGTAAATTCCTGCTGTCTGCAGGAGAGGAACTAGGGCTGGTCCCGTATGGATATGAGAGGGTAGTAGACCCTCACATATCATATCCAGGCCTCACACAGCTTTATCCGGCCTATTCTATTAAACTGCAATACCCCAAGGGTGGTTAGTATGTACAGTTTATATACCTAAAGGCAAAAAATAGTGCACACTTACCAAGTTAGTACACCTAGTAACAATATAGCAACGGGCTCTAAATATATATAATCAACCAACAATAAAGGACCTAGAAAGTATACACAAGAGAGGCAGGATTGAAGGTGACAGGCATGTCTGAAGAAGAATACAAGAGAGTAAGAGGATACTCATAAGAGATAAACTGAAATTCGTGCCAGACAAGTAGTCCACACTTATTCAATCATGAACCAAGAATAAAACAATCTAAAAAATAAAACATTAAAAAAAAAAAGAATTATTTTAACATGAAACTTTCAAACACCTTCATTAACACTTGGCCCATAAACTCACTGGAGGATTGTGGAAGTCTCTATGAAGTTTCCCCAAGTGGAGGTCTGATATGAACTGATGCAGCTTGCCATCTTTCCTATATAGCAGGCATAACTGAAGATACCATTAACTGACTCACATCCCTTCATTTAGGACTTCTAGAATATTCTTTAGTCAAACATGTGTTTGTGACTGAGCATGAGCAGTTATGTATTTTCTTTGTATTTTTCACTGGTGGGTGGCAGGCCTATAAATTTTGAGGGCCTCCCACAAACCAGTCCATCTTTGGGGTTTGTATCATTCTTAACTGTCACATACTTCATAGCTTTATTAATTACCTCAAAACTTCTTTGAGCGACTTCAGGGCTAGTTAAGGTTGAAGAAGTGAGCTTGGAAGTGAGAACAGGGGATTACATTCCCACTATTCTGTATTACCACCAGACACTTTCCAAGCATAGCTCAAGAATAAATGATTTCTACACAGTAATCTGCTATAAGGTAATTAATTCATTGTGACTTACAACACACCATGACCAATCAAGTGGCACAACAACAATGAATAGACCACCAAAGTGTCTAATGGGGCAGGCTCAAGATAGATCAGCCTCAAGGGTGAAAACAACCAATCCAATTTACACTGGATCAATGCACTTTTGTTAGCTCTAAAAATTAAGAAGATAGAATTATTACAAATTGCATATCTAATTAATTTTTGTAATATCAGTATCCAATTTGCTGCTCTCCTTATGTTACTTAATATTGGAATTATAATCATATTCATAGAAGGAGCTTTAGTAATGTTTGCATAAATATAGTTCATTTGAAGATATGGCTTAACTTTTCCACTTACCATTAATTGGATGAACTCATAAATATAAGAAATAATTTTATTGTTTTATTCAATAAACAGTAAAAAAAATAATCATGGGTAAGTGTATGAAATTAGAAATTAGTGAATACATTTCATAATGAACAAACTAATCTCCTTTACAACAGAAAGTTGAAAACAACAAAACCTGTTACTAATTTTAAAAAAGATAGCGGAAAAATGGGGTTAACATCTTAAAATCATAAATAAGAAAATAATGTTAGTAAGCAATAATTTTTTAGAACAAAATATAAAAACAGCAAATCTTAAATAGAAAAATTTACACAGAATAAGAATTAGTAAATACTGTATAAAAAATATGAAAATAGGCTAGTTTATGAAAATAGGCTAGTTTATAATAATTCTAACATAATATTCTCAGCACTTGGTCTGTCTGTTAGCCTTTCTGACAAGCATCTCTGAAGGAGGCGAAGCAAGTGCTCGTGATGGACTTGGCGGAACAAACTTGACCGATTTTCTGGTGCCAGCAATTGACCAGTAAGCATTTCCAGCATCAAGACACCGAAGCTGTAGATGTCCATTTTAGTTGTCTGCTGGCTTGGTGTCGCTGCCTCTGGTGCTGAATAAGCAGGACTTCCTGGATTCTCAGTGTGGAGCTGGCGAACTAGATTAACTGAGCCGTAGTCAGTTATTTTAGCTTTCCAAAGTTTAGGAGGCTGTAAATGTTCTAAGAGAACATTAGCACTGCTGATGTCACGATGGATCATAGGATCTGGCTTCATCTGGTGGAGATAGTTTAAGGCTTTAACTATGTCAAGACTTACTTGTTTCACTAGTTTTGGAGGAAAATATTCGTCTGTTTCAATTTGCCTTCGGAGACTGGTAGGCATCAATTCCATAAGGATCATCGTGTCTCCCTGAATTGTAGCTCCAATGAACTGGACTAAGTTAGGATGTCGCAGCCTAGCCGCCATTTGCATTTCTCTACGAAAGAGATCCATGTTGCGGCGGCTAACTATCTGGTTGTAGATTCTTTTGACTGCTACTTGTACTCCCCTGAACTTAGCCACACTAACTGTTGCCCACCCACCTCTTCCTATCTCAGGACCAGTCAATTCTATATCCTCCTTTCTGACAATCCACTGCTCGTCGTTGGCCTTCTTTAGCTGATCAGCTCTTGTATCAGCTTCATCAGCTCTCCTACGTTCTTCCTCTGCTATTTGACGTTCTTCTTCTGCTCTTCTATGTTCATCCTGAGCTCTTCTTTCTCCCGATTCAGCTCTTCTCACTGCCTGCTCTGCCCTTCTGTCTGCCTCCACTGCCCTTATTTTTGCCTTTTCAGCTCTTCTGTTAGAATCTGAAGCTTTGTTTTCAAACTCCTTAGCTCTTCCTTCAGCTTTTACAGCTCTTCTGTCTGACTCTGAAGCTTTATTTTCAAATTCCTTAGCTCTTCTTTCCGCATTTTCAGCTCTTCTGTCTGACTCTGAAGCGTTATTTTTAAACTCTTTAGCTCTTCTTTCTGCTTTTTCAGCTGTTCTGTCTGACTCTGAAGCTTTATTTTCAAACTCCTTAGCTTTTCTTTCTGCTTTTTCAGCTCTTCTGTCTGACTCCGAAGCTATATTTTCAAACACTTTAGCTCTTCTTTCTGCTTTTTCAGCTCTTCTGTCTGATTCTGAAGCTTTATTTTCAAACTCTTTAGCTCTTCTTTCTGCTTTTTCAGCTCTTCTGTCTGACTCTGAAGCTTTATTTTCAAACTCTTTAGCTCTTCTTTCTGCTTTTTCAGCTCTTCTGTCTGACTCTGAAGCTTTATTTTCAAACTCCTTAGCTCTTCTTTCTGCTTTTTCAGCTCTTCTGTCTGACTCTGAAGCTTTATTTTCAAACTCTTTAGCTATTCTTTCTGCTTTTTCAGCTCTTTTTTCTGACTCCTGTGTCCGTCTTCTTCGTTCACTCTCACGTAGCTCGTTTATTTCACTTTTTGTTTCATCCTCTTCTTTTGGTCTTATTTCTTTTTTCTTACTTTCAGCATCTACATAATCACATAAATTTGCCAGAAAAAACTCAAAAAATTTTATGAGAAAAGAAAAATACATCAATAGACAAGATCTGAAAAAAGATTACCAATGATTTAAGTGTTTTCTGTATGCAGTCTCTTCACCAATAACTTCTGTGTCATTCTAGTGTAGTGTCGAGTAATTGATGCAGTTTTGATTTGCTTTATACTTTCATCATTAAAAAAAGCTTCATAGGTACAAAATAAAACTTATTTCATATATTTAGTTAAAGTAGTGTGTGTATGTCTATTTTGCAGATTGTGTATCACTGCAAAGATAGCAAAAACCTTCAAATTCCTATTCCTGATTGTATTGCTTAGTTTATATTATAGAACTTGATAAGTTAACTGAAAATTTACTGAACATGTATTGTTTAAATAAATATTCTATAAAATACACAATGAATGAACTAGTATGTGAATGGTACCAACTCACCTTCTTCTGTTTGAACCTCATAAACTGAATGAACTTTGTTATTCAAAAGTTTCAGAGCTCCATAGTCTATCAGTAACTTGACAACATCAACATGCTCACTCTGAATTGCCAACATTAAAGGAAACCACCCATTTGCATTCTCAAAATTAACCTGTGCCCCATTTTCTAGCAATATTTTTGCCACTTCCGTATGGCCATTCTGACTTGCTTTAAGTAGAGCAGACCATCCCTCTTCATCCTGCAAATCTATCTGAGCCCCATTCTCTAGCAATAATTTTGCCACTTCAGCATGGCCATTCTGACTAGCTATAAGTAGAGCAGACCATCCATCTTTATCCTGCAAATCTACCTGAGCCCCATTCTCTAGCAATACTTTTGCTACTTCAGTATGGCCATTGTGACTTGCTAAGTATAGAGCAGAACTTCCATTTTTATCCTGCAAATCTACCTGAGGCCCATTCTCTAGCAATATTATTGCCATTTCAGTATGGCCATTCTGACTAGCTACAAGTAGAGCAGACGATCCCTCTTCATCCTGCAAATCTACCTGAGCCCCATTGTCTAGCAATATTTTTGCATCTTCAGTATGGCCATTCTGACTTGCTAAGTATAGAGCAGAACTTCCATTTTTATTCTGCAAATCTACCTGAGCCCCATTCTTAAGTAATACCATTGCCATTTCAGTATGGCCATTCTGACTAGCTATAAGTAGAGCAGACCATCCGTCTTCATCCTGCAAATCTACCTGAGCCCCATTCTCTAGCAACATTTTTGCTACTTCAGCATGGCATTTCTGACTTGCTATAAGTAGAGCAGACCATCCATCATTTTCCTGCAAATCTACTTGAGCCCCATTCTGTAGCAATATTTTTGCACCTTCAGTATGGCCATTCTGACTTGCTAAGTATAGAGCAAAACTTCCATTTTTGTTCTGCAAATCTACCTGAGCCCCATTCTCTAGCAATATCATTGCCATTTCAGTATGGCCATTCTGGCTAGCTAGAAGTAGAGCAGACGATCCCTCTTCATCCTGCAAATCTACCTGAGCCCCATTCTCTAGCAATATCTTTGGCACTTCAACATGGCCGTCCTGACTTGCTAAGTATAGAGCAAAACTTCCATTTTTATTCTGAAAATCTACCTGAGCCCCACTCTCTAGCAATATCTTTGCCACTTCAGTATGGCCATTCTGACTAGCTATAAGTAGAGCAGACGATCCCTCTTCATCCTGCAAATCTACCTGAGCCCCATTCTCTAGCAATATTTTTGCCTCTTCAGTATGGCCATTCTGACTTGCTAAGTATAGAGCAGAACTTCCATTTTTATGCTGCAAATCTACCTGAGCACCATTCTCTAGCAATATCATTGCCATTTCAGTATTTCCATTCTGACTAGCTATAAGTAGAGCAGACCATCCCTCTTCATCCTGCAAATCTACCTGAGCCCCACTCTCTAGCAATATCATTGCTAATTCAGTATGGCCATTCTGATTAGCTATAAGTAGAGCAGACAATCCATCTTCATTCTGCAAATCTACCTGAGCCCCATTATGTAGCAATACCTTTACAATTTCAGTATAACTCGTTGCACTCGCACAAAGTAAGGCTGACTCTCCTTTATCATTTAACTGATTTATCAGAGCCCCATCCTCCTCAAATAGTATCTTAACTACTTCAGCATTACCTTCTTTACAGGCTGACAATAAAGTGGAAGTGGTGATAGAATCACTAGCACCAGCAGATGGCGTAGGGTTGGAGTTTGTTTCCATGTTAATAACAACAGAATCCACAGCTGAGTCTGAAGTAGTTAAGAACTTGTAATAGTTTAAATCTGCTCAGAGCCTTTGATTTATTTGCAATGGCAGCAAATTCAAAGTTGGATCATAAGTGGATTAACGATGTCTTGTGATGGAGAAATGTTATATTCATTGTAACCACAGATATTGGAGGATATTCAAGACTCATGTGACCTGGTAAACAAATACAGTGGAACCACTCTACAAATGCCATACTTGGGGTCAAGTCTTTTGACCCTTGTAGAGAGTTTGGCTGCTTTCAGAGTTTATTTTTTATTGTAGTAGATCACTGTGTTCCATTTACGCTGGCTGTTGTTAAGAGTCAAGTTGTTCTTCAGAGTCCCTTTGTAGAGAGGTTCCACTGTATTCATGGGTTGCTAGTGATAATATTTATAAGCGTAGCTATATTTCATAAAATTTAAATACCTATGATTATGTTAACTTAAGAGGCATACAATTAATTGATCTACTAGTGGTGTTCCTGAGCACAAATGATGAGGAGCCTTAAACTACACTATTGTTAAATGATTAATTTTAACAACTAACACTCTAGCTACTAAAATAAAGTCGAGTTTTTAAATTAAGTATATGGGGTAAAGGGGGTCCAATGCCATAGTAACATCTCCCAGCAACTGTTTGAATTGAAAAAGAAGCAATAAAATCAAGTCACGTTATTTAAAATTTTCTTTGTTATATTTTTAATAGTAGTTGTAACGCACAAAACTTTCACACAACTGAACATACCTACGCAAGACTTACCTTCGTGGTTCGTCTAGTGGACAATGAATTGCTAAACAAGAGGATTCTGTTTAGTGAAGTTTGGGACGGGATCGAACGCCGAGCGAACACAAAAATATGGAGGGTCAAAGTACATAATGGCATAAGTCCAAACAAACATCCCCGATTTTCAATTGTGTTACCCCTGTAAGTGTCTCGTTGCTACGCGCTCGCCAATTATATTGCACTTCTAACTAGTGATGTGCTTGAGCACAAATGGCGAGCGAGCCTAAAGACTATACTATTTTTATTGACTTCTAACACTGAAGCTACTGAAAATAAGGTCCAGTTTTTAAATTTAGCATACAGGGTAAAGGGATTTCAGTGCCATAGTAACAACTCTCTGCAACTGCTTGAATTGAAGGAAAAAAACAATAAAAACAAAACAATACACGTTATTTAAAAGTTTTCTTTGTGATATTCTTTAGCTAATAGTGGTTGTAACACACAATGCTTTGACACAGCTGTACATGCACCTACACAGACTTACCTTCGCAGTAGTCTAGTGGACAATGTATTTTCAGGTAAATACTGTGCGCACGGCTTATAACCATGACAAAGAGCGCATTGACGGACCACCGCCCTCGAATAGAAATGGAAGTCCCTTAAGTTGTCAAGTTTGAACTGCACCCGCAAAAGAATTCAAAACGGTAAACAATTCAATTTCTAGGGTGATACGGGTACTGATCGATAAACCAGAGGATTCTGTTTAGTGCAATTTTGGACGGGGTCGGCAACCGAACTAACACAAAAACGCGAGGGTCAAAGTACAAAAATGCCTTACGTACGTCCATACATATATACAAATAAACTAGTGGTGTGCTTGAGCACAAATGGCGAGCGAGCCTGATAGTTAGGTAACATAAAATGTTACTATGTTTTAGCTTATTTCATGCAAAAACTATAATAGCAGTTATGACATTTGATTTCAGCAAACAAATACAAAATCACTCTCTTACCTTATTAATGGTAACGTTTGTAGTATCAAACATCAACCATTCTGATAATCTCAATCACCAGTAACTCTTGAACAAGCTCTCAGCTACGATAAAAAATAAACCAGTGTTATTATTTGTAATTTTAGCCAACAAATATGTAATTACTACTTACATCATTCTTGAGTATTGATAACTTCTGTAGTATCAAATTGAAGTTACTTTGACCATCTGAATTACCTTGAATTCTTGACAACAAGCTCTCACCTACAAAAACAAAAGACAATCAATTTTAGCACACAAATACAAAATTACTTTCTTATCATTTTCTTGAGCAGTAGTAACTTTTGTAGTACCAAATTTGAGCCAATCTGACTATTTGAATTTACCAGTCACTGTTGACTAGCTCTTAGCTACAAAAAAGAAAGGCCAGCGTTAATTTTGCATATTTAGCTAACAAATATGGAATTGCGTACTTATCTCAGCTTCCCTCAAGAAGTAGTAGCTTCCATAGCATTAATACTACGGCATTCTGACTACCAACGGCTCTTGACAACCAACAACCGGCACTCCGTATCCCCCATAAAACGGCGAATTTTTGAAATGAAGTCTGGAAAAGGGTCTTCAATGCCATAGTAACCTGTCGAATCAACTTTTTGTGTCTTGAAAACAAGCGTTTTAGCAGGAATTTTCTCATACTTTGGAGCTTAAGTATAAAGTAAGGTTTGCTTAATGCTGTAGTTTCAGAATAAACTGGAGTCAAGCCTAAATAGCCGTGTTTTTAGGAGAAAAAAGTTCCCCGCGCGCGCGATTAAAGAGCATACGTACCATCCATACATACATACATATATATATATAACATATACCCGATTTTGCATTATCCACCCCTAATACTGTCTCGCTCGCTTCGCTCGCTCGCCAATAAACAAACATCCCCGATTTTCAATTGTGTTACCCCTGTAAGTGTCTCGCTCGCTACGCTGGCTCGCCAAATATATATATATATCGCGAACTCATTAGAGAGTCAGCTCCTATACACAAAGAAAAAGGTTAAAGGGCGTGACTTATTTTTTTGTTGCTTTTTTTTTTTTTTTCTCCAGTTGCGTGGAGTGGTTACTATGGCGTTGAATTCCTTTACCGTATAATACTAATTAAAAAAAATCGACTTTTTTTTAGTAGTTTGAATGTTAGAAGTGAAAACCAATCGTTAACAATAGTGTAGTTTTAGGCTCGCACACCACTAGTAGTATATGCACCGGCGGCGCGAGGCCATTTTGACGACAATTCCTCCCCGGAATAAGGGTGAGAGTTCCCACCGGAGTAACCGTCCTAGGACAGGAGCTCCGCCCCTAGGGTAAGGCCTCCCCCGCCCAGGGAGTCGTGTACTGGCGCTTACATACACGAGTATGGCTTCAGTCAGGGTTACTCCGACATTTTTCTGCAATTACAAAGACGGCCTCAGCAGGAACCAGAAAAGCATAAGAGACAAAGCTTCTTGCTATTTACTATGTAGTACACTCACTACACAGGGTTTCATACAGACTGGGATTCCCCCCCCCCCTAAATTTAGTTTCCCCTACTAAATTTTCTTTATGCTGACAGAAATTGTTTTATGATGATCAGTAATCTTCAATATGTAATAGTTTGTCTACACTTTCATCTAGTAATGTTTCATAGTCACGATGTCACCATTTTCATGTGGCTAAAATATTTTTTTGACTCCACACAATTTTTACCCCCACTCCCTCTAACGTAAAACCCTGTATGAATCCCTGCTACTAATCTGAGCTTCCCTATGTCGTGGCTTAGAAGGAAAGACAGTGGTGTCTTCCTGACAACTATCCCAAATTTTTTTTGTACAGTATATGAGCAAGCATAATTAAAAAAAAAATTAAAAAAGAATATGGTGATTGTTGTATTACAATGCCACAGATCTGACAGATCACTCCCACAAACTTGCTGGAGCTCGTGAGAGAATGATATCAGTTAAGTATTGTACTTGGAGCTATGTGCTCTTAGATACTTTGCTACCGCAGTTTTAGCGTTCTTGAGCTGGTTATTACGAGTTGCTAGTTCATACTGGTCTTGGTGTATGACAGCATGGATTCCAAATTATCCACTCCTACAAAACAATAGTTGCAGTGTGGGCATTACATCACAATATGTTAATACTCAGCATCAGAAAGGTTCTTCAGACTTTGGAGAAGTGGTTGGTTGTAATATAGCAGTGAAAATTGTTGGGGAATCCTCAATTTTCACTGTAATATACATACGTATTATAGTATAGCCATTACATAATCTTAATATGTAATAAAAATATGTAAGAAATATAGCATTATTATTTAATACTAAGGTAATACAGAGACTTACATCTTCATTACTTTTAAAATAATTAGATTACTTTATAAATATTTATACTATGCCTAATATCTTCTATGCATTGATTATGCAATTACTCAAAATCAGTTACCTTTGGTGTATATGAATAAAAAATGTTCCCAAGATTTGTTAATGCATTGTATTATGTGATTATTGTTTGACAAATGCACAGACATTTCTCCAGTAGTAGAAACTTGGTATTTGAAGATTTCAGTAGCATTCAGAATATCGCAGCCTATTGCACAATTATGTCATTATTACATTATGATAATTAATACACAATTAGGATATTTCTTACCGAATATAAAAGTAGAATGAATATATCCTGTGTGGGCAGTCATTGTGTGCTATAGCGATGTTGTGTACTGTACTGTTATCAGTGTTGTGGAGGATGAGATCTTCCTGTGTGTAGGATTCAGGAGGGTAAACTGTTATGATGAAGCTTACATTAGATAAGAAAGGCATCCATGAAATGTTGTAGTTTGAGGGATCAGTATTGATAGAAGTTAGGAAAATATTTGTTGGTACTAAACCAGATTCTAATAAATAAACATTACAAACAGTATCTATTATTAATAATAGTACTTAATAATATAGTTTACTGTGTAATTCAACTTTTTTCACAGTACAATAATACTAGTTGAGCTCTTTGAAAAGAGAGATTTCAACCGATGACCAAGAAATCAGTAGCAACCAATTTGTTGCATGCATATGTGTTATCCTCATGGAATAATGTCATCCACATTCATGTATCTACCATTCACTCACTATTTAAAGGATGGTACATAATTTCATCTATAGAGTTACAACTAATAGTAACAGATAGTGATGCATCAATAGTTAGTCTACTCTTGAAGAAGGATGAGTTGGCAAAAATGAGATGACCACCCACTCTAGTAGACTCCAGCTAACACCTAATTGTATTTTTATTTTTGTTGTGTATAGACTTAGTCAAAGCAAGTATCTATCTGGAATATTCTGAGTTGCAATGGAGGGTAAATATTTCGGCTTTAATACATTATCCAAAACAAATTTTTTTTTTTACATTGGTAACAGCAAAACGGCAATTTCTTTATCTGTTCTCGAAATTTTACTTTATCCAACTGTTTCAGGTAAGCCTTCTTCATATTCCTTACAGAGCTTTCAGGAATATCACTGCCCAACTCCCCAGAAAATTTTGTAACGGCCTTTTTGTTCCCATTTTCTGCTGCATATCTTCCAATCCTTGCTCTTATTTCATCAGAGTAGGTCTGATAGGTACCCTTGCCACAGACTTGTTGGCTGCCTCCTCTATCTGCGATCTAGGCTTGGGAAGTAGTGGCTGGTTGGTGGTCTTTTAGAAATAACTGTACAGAAACATGCTAGCTAGTAACTACAGGAAATCCAGGACCACATGGAGGTCAAAGGTTATCAAAACGACTTAGCGGAACAATAACTCAGCGGGCTTCCTGGAATCGCTAAACTCGTCAAATTAATTCCCCAGCCAATTAATAGTGTTATACAGTATCACATTTTTGTAATTTTATAATAATAACATACATGCAATGAAGAAGTCACTGAATCAAACTCCACACTAAAGTGAGTGCCAACAGGCTTTTAAAGCATTGTCAGATTAATTTATATTTGGGAGCATATTATATGTTGCTAGAATAAAAATAGAGCTGAGCTAATCTACTTCAACTGAGTTTAAGTCACTATAAAACCAAATTCCTGGTGAAGACTATTTGAGAAAAAACTTTAGTCCTGCAGTATTTCTCATTTCAATAGGAATGAAATCTGTTTAAAATAATTCCCACAATCTTAAAATAAATTTAATCCTGAACTACTGGATGCCTCAAATGACTTTCAGCTTGATTTAAAGAAGGCTGTTTACTCTAACTAACTTGCTTGAACTGATGGTAAAGAGCTTTCTTGAGCAATGTTTGTGAGAGAAGTCGAAGCTATGAGCGATGTGCTTAAAACTGTCTGTGATGGGTCATGAGTGTGAAGAAAAAAATGTGAAAAACTTCTGATGCACTTTTACTTTTTTTCATGAGGCTTCATATCCAGGGAACAGTTTGCAAGGCTTGTTTTGGTACCACACTCCTTTTTTCAGACTGCCTGATGTGGAGATATAGTGCTCAGTTTTTAATAATCAGTGATTGATGTAATACTTTGAGGTAAGATATATGATTGGCATAATTTGATTGACTCTAGCTACAGACAATGCAGTGCAGAACTCCCCATATTATATTATTCCTAGGCAATGCTATGACACAGGTTATGGCTCCTGAGACTACTATACAATGTGCCAACTAAACCAGCAGTTAATACTAGAAGCCATAATAAATTAAACATGGCACAATTCTTCTTTTTTTAACTTTGCATACAGCAACGATCAACCACAATCCTGTATAAGATGTAAGCTCAAGAACTATTAAAAAATTATGCTATGGATCTTCTGATTTTGAAGTTTAAACTACGCATTAGCTCTCTCAAGTAAATCTAATGTGAACTATTATAAAGTAGTGTTATAGCATCACTCAAATAACACACCAGAAGCTCGATTTAGCTATCGCTGTGGGTTTTTATTTTACTGGCAGAATTTTTAGCAAAATAGGTAGCTAAAGTAATGGGCACAGAGTTGAGATAACTTTAGTCGCTGAGATTTAGATTTAGTGACAATTATCAGTTAATTAGTATTAACAGTAGCATGAACTTTAGCTAATCTTATAATGCATGCACGAATCAGTAATTGTATTAATTTTAGTACACAAACATTGTTCAGACTATCCCAGTTCTAACAGCTAATATATATTGTGTAATCAAAACTAACACCATGTTTCAACTTCTAGATGAAATCCTCTTCTGGGGTCAATTAGATCAAACTCCATGCAGCACAGACAGCTAGAATCGAGAAATCTACTCTAAACCAATATTGTCTCAGTTAACTTGGTGGGTATCTGGTGTCATCTGAAGAGATAGTGCTTCATTGACCTTCTACTCACAATTCTTTGAGAGGCTCTGTCACAACTCTTACTAGTTCCCATTTAATTGTGAGTGCACATTCAGCACAACTTAATCACATAATGAGTAATTCTAAAGGTTTATTTATACTGTTCTTTGACACACTACCTCTCGAATGTCTGAAGCTAAACTTGATAATTCAATATCCCCTAATAATTCAATAAGACCTTCTCATGTGGTAGGACAACGATATGCTCCTTCTTCATTGTCTAGCCATAAACGCATAACTTCTTTGCAACGATCTTGTACTCCGCTATTGTCTCGTCTTATCTGTTGAATTTGAGCAGTATTGAATCCAAGTAGGTCACTGATGTCACTCCATTGGGGACTAAGTTCTGAGATTGTTTGAATTCTTTGCTTCTTGTTATTAGAGTCAGTCCACTTTAGAAGAACAAGATTGCTCATAGTAAAGGGATAATCTAAATTACGTTGGAAGTAAAAATAGTGACATTATTGTACAAGCCTCAGTTTAGGCCTGGGAACAATTCATTTATTTTATATAATACAAATAGATGTTCTGCAGCTCGGGACAGCTTCCCTTTATAGCTTAGTTCTTGGCTATTTTGTGTTTGTTAAACATAATATTATAAAGTTACAACAATTGTGTGACTTGAGGAAACTTTGTAATAGTTATTTTTTTACTTAAAACTTCAGGGAGAACAAGTACCATAATTGTGGGTTGGCGGTCACAGGCCACGGAGAACCTGGATTGGCTTAATCGGTAAAGGCTATAAGCCTGAAGGTAAGTCGCCAGAGGTGGTAGAGGAGAAGTTATTCCACACACACTTACTCGTACGCTCTGGTGACCTGCTGCCACCAGAGTTCGCCCTCCGCACCCTTTGACAGAGTATTAATCTGTAACTAACAGAATGCGAATATAAGGGGAACTGAGGATACGCATGCGTGTCCTGGCTTATATGTCAGAAGACACGCATGCGCACAAATAATGTGAGGGTGTGGTCACGGGACATCCGGACACAAAATAAGCACAACATGACATACGCATACACTAAAGATTACAAACACTAAAGATTACAAACACGCACTGCGATTCACTATGCTAATAAATAATTACACACACAACTGTCTTTCAATGACACAACATCAATGTTCATGCATTCCTCTTCTCTTTGTTCTTCTTCTTTGACTTCATCTCTTTCTCATTCTCTCTCGTCTCTGTCTCTGTCTCCAGCATTCTATCCTCTCCGCCCACATCTCCCCCCACCAAGATTTGACTAGAAGGAGAAGCTGAAACATCACACTGGGCGGCTTCATCATCTGTTTCGGTCCATGCCTGCCTGCTCATTCCATCAGCATTCAAATGACTCTTGCCAGGCCTGTACACAATTGTGACCTGGAACTGTTGCAAAGATAAGGCAAATCGTAGGAGGCGTTTGTTCAGTGAAGTATCCTCCATGAGCGCAAGACATGGCTTGTGATCAGTGACAACGACCACTTGCTTCGTGTAAATGTAGTACTCAAAGTGCTTCAGTGAGGCGACGATTGCCAGACTCTCTAACTCCGAGACAGAGTAATTATTCTCAGCTGACTTCAATTGGCGAGAGAAAAATCCTACAGGAAACTCCTTTTCCTCTCTAATGACGTGCAGACAACCGCCTACTCCACTACCGGAAGCATCCGTATACAATATGAAAGAATCTTCTGGGGAAGGAATGACCAACATACAACATTGACACAACAAATGCTTCAACTCACGGAACCTGCAGTTCATCTCATCACTCCAGACCACCCGGAGAGGAGCCTTCAAAGAGGTAGCCGGTGAGAGCTTGCTCGAACAATCAGCAAACCTGGGAATAAACTTTCTGTAGTAGGAGAAAGCACCTAAAAAGGACCTAAGCTGCTTTTTGGTAACAGGACGTGCAAACTCGGAGAGGGTTTTAATCCTCATCTCAGGCACAGCTAGGACACCACTACCAATTACATGTCCTAAGTACAGCAAAAGTTTCCTACCAAAGATACATTTTTTCAACTTTATCGTGAGCCCAGCAGATCCTAAACAGGAAATAACACCTTTCAAATGACACAAATGACTAGACCACTCTCGGCTATAAACAACAATGTCAGCTATGTAATTACTGCTGTATGCACACACAGGCTTTAACACTTCTTCAATGATAGACTGAAAAATAGCGGGTGCATTTTTCAACCCGAAAGGCATTCTTAAGTAGCGGTACTTGCCAAAAGGGCAAACAAAGGTAGTCATCTCACTAGAAACAGGGTCCATTGCCAACTGGTGAAACCCGGATGTGAGATCAAGAGTACTAAGACACATATTAGGCCCAACCTTCTCCAGTATTTCGGCTAAAGAAGGTAACCAGTATCTTCTAAGTGGGGTCATGGAATTCAGCTTTCTGTAGTCAACACACAGCCTAATACTATTGTCTTTCTTTCTGACTGGGACAAGTGGACTGGCCCACTCAGAATTAGACTCAACAATGATACCATCACTAATCATTCTATCCAATTCAGCCTTAACTAAATCACGAATACCTGCAGGAATTTGTCTTGGGGGCAGGTTGACTGGAATCGTGTCATCTACCAGCGCTATCTGACAGGTACCAGCTCTCAGCAACCCTGGGGAAGTGCTAAAATGCTGTTTAACCTCACCCAAAACGCTATCAAGTTCACACTGTCTAAAACCTGGGCACCTATCAGAGCTCAAGTTAACTTTACTGGTCAAAAGTTCAGGGGAAATACCTTGTTCTTCAGCAACAAGAGTCACAGCATTGACTGAAAGAGGCCTATCAACATACAACTTCAAGTTATCCCTGTGAGCTAATCTAACAGGATGATCATCACCCTTGGATACCTTGTAAGTGACCCTACTAGCTCTATCCACTACATGGTAAGGTCCTTCCCAGGCAGCCTGCAAAGCAGCTTTCATGCCAGGGACTCTCATTAATACTTTGGATCCAACTTCCAAAGGTTTCTCAGTCTTATTCTTGTTGAAGACAAGTGCACGTTTACTACTGCTCACCGACTCATTGCACACAGCAATGTCATGGATAACTGCTAACCTGTCATTTAAACTGAGGAGCCACTCATCTACATTGATGCCATCGAAGTCCCTGTTAACCCATCCTTTATACAACACATCAAGTGGGCCAACCACATCTTTCCCATACACTAAACAGTGTGGGGAGAAGCCAACATCCCTATTGGGGACTTGCCGGATGGCAAAGAGTGCCAGGGGAAGAAACACTGACCAATCAACGCCAGCATCCATGGCCTTTGACAGCATTGGCTTGAGGGTACCATGCAACCTCTCCACTACCCCGTTTGACTGGGGCCTGTAAGGAGAAGTTGCAATGGCATCTATACCTAGCATCTCATATAACCCAGACATCAGTTTGCCCAGGAAGATTGTTCCTCTATCAGAGAGAACCTTCAAAGGGATGCCAGTGCGACTGATGATATCAACGAAGCACTGGGCAGCCTCTGTGGCTGAGGCAGTGCGCATTGGAATTGCCTCAGGCCACCTACTAGCCAAGCAGACATAAGTAAAGAGGTATCTGACACCACGTTTGGCCTTAGGTAAAGGGCCAACTAAATCAACAGCCACTGTTTCAAATGGCACAGACACTATTTTTCTTTCGACCATCGTAGCTTTACGGTTACCACTACTATTGACTCTGAGACAAGTATCACAGGACTTCACAAAGTTAGCAATATCCTTGTGAATGCCAGGCCAGGTGAACCTCTTACCTATCATATTCCTCATGCCCCTTACTCCTATATGAGAAGATTTATCATGAGCCAATGTCAGGATGTTAAGCCTAAGACATTTAGGAACTACGATTCTATCAACTGGGGAATCATTCACCAATACAGTGTGAGTCAGAACACTATCAGAATAGGAATAACCATTCAAGTTGTTGTCAGCTAGGTTTCTCTGAGCAATTAAAGATTCATCACAATTCACAGCTTGTGTAAGTGTATCCACACCACCCAATTCACAAGTCTGGGGGCAAGTCAAATCAAGGTCAGCAGGGACAACAACTGTACTATCATTAGAATCCCTAGAATGGGGAAGAGAAGGACCATCATGCCCGTCACTAACAGCACAACCACCAACACCAGCCCCATCCCCATCCTCGTCAGAACCCTGAAGAAGCTCAACTCCCGAAGAGACACTGACCACATGCCCATCACCTACTATTGGGGGATCATAAGATAGATCAATGGCTGCAAGCCTATTAAATTCAGCATCAGAATCGAATGGTTGGGGATTAGACTCACTTACATGCACAACATCATCATGCATCTCTTTCTCTGCTAACTTCTTGGACTTACTCCTAGTCACAACTCTCACGTTGACTGTCTCTTCCTGAGTAATGGCAGGAGCAGAGGAGGTTTCTGGGGCCTCCTCCACAATGCCATCAGAGCAGGCATCCACCCGAGTGGATGGTTGGATGTTACGGGTACCACGTAATTGCCCTGCCCCCAAGCCAGAAACATCTGACTTAGAGGCAGCATCCAACAAGAGATGCTCTGCTGTGGCTGTCTCCATAGGAACAGAGAACAGCACAGAACCACAAAGACTGTCCTTGTGTGCAACAGCCACCTGGGAACTAAACGACTTTCCTTTGAACGCAAAATCAACAATGGCAGTATCCAAAGTCATTGGCCTACCATCCCAACCTCTAACCTCAACTTGCTCTCCAGTTAGCTGGTCACCATAGACTAAGCAACCGGGCACTATGGATATTTCGGCACCGGTATCTGGTACAATCTTACATTTAGTCCCATTTACAAATCCCATCACATGAGGGGCTCCATTCTGGACAGACACCCAATTAGTATTGAAAGTTCTGCCTCTACGGACACCAGCCTTCTCAGACCTAGTGTCAGAACTACCACCGCTTTTCTTGGTCGGGCAATCTGGTGACTTATGACCAGGCTCATGGCAGGTAAAACAGACTATTGAGGGAGTCCTACCACTACTATTGCCAGACCCACTACTACTGTTACTACTACTAGACACATTACTACGGCACTCATAAGACCTGTGCCCAAACTTGTGGCACTTGAAACATTCAATAGCACCACTAACATTACCAGGCCTGTTGTGTCGACCAAATCCAGAGACCCAGTCTGAGTCAATGGAATTGATGGACAATGCGAATTTATTCAAATCCCTGAAAGACGCAAACTCTCTTTGGTCCATTATTGCTCTTTGTGCTAATGGCCTAGACGCACGATAGGTAGCACAGGCAAAGAAGAGGAGTAACTCCTCCTTCGTTTTACACAACATATCAACTGAATCCATCAAGCTCTTTAGGTGCACATAAGTTTATAAAGGATTCATCGATCTAGTAGTGCTAGCAAATGCGGTTGTGAGCTTAGCACCCAGTGAAGTCAAGCTAGAGCCAAGAGCCTCCATCAGAATATCCTTGAGCTGTTCATAATTGGTCTCTTCTCTATCAATGCCAGCTACTATCGAAGAAGCCGTTTTAGATTGAAGCTTTTGAAGCAGGACTGTCTTCCAGCGATGTCTTGGGCAGCCCAGGTCTCTGAGATCTGCCTCCAGCTTGCGCACATACTTGGCTATATCGACTCCGTCCTTGTGAGGAGCCAGCGAGTTTATCTGTCTTGACAATTCCATTTCCTGCATGCTTTCCCTAGATCTATCAGGAATGGAAACAGCTGAGCGAAACTCTGTTACTAAACCACGGAGCAAGGCATGCATATCCTCACTCAAACCACTAGAATGAGCACCACGCCCACTCTCTAAATCACGTTCGTCATCTGATATCATGGGATATGGTACTGAATTATCTGACTCAAGTGTCCTATCAGACTCACCAACAAAGTCACACCCACTATCAACCTGCATAAGTTTATCAACAACAGAGGCAATACTATGAGAACCACGCCCACTGATGTCACTCAAAGAAGAAGAAATATCACTAACAGGTGTATTGCCTCCAGACCTAACAAGACTATCAGTCAAACTTGTATCTGTAAATACTGACCTAGCAGGCACAGGCGTAGTGCTAGAATAACTATCTGACGCACTACTGACACGGCTCCCTTCTGGGGAGACAACTATACTACTACTATCTGACCTAGAAGCTGAAGGGACTACCGCCTTGGCTAACTCAAGAACATTCAGACCCTGGGATTGCGTCTTGCTCTTGCACTCTCTCCTCGGCTGCTCCCTCCGGCTCATCCAGGTGATCCAAAGGAAGAGAGGACCTGCAATGACCTGCAAGACACACACAACAAAAGAGTACAAGTGAATAAGTGAGAAAATGCCACAAAAGCAAACAAAACACTCAACCAAAACAAAACTCTAAAGTGCTAAACGGTACAAGTCCAAATAAGGAGATACAAAAACTCACGCTGCCAGTAAAACGTACACACGAACAAAGTGCCACAAATGACAATAAAAACCAATTAGACAAACACGTAAATGACAAGTTCAACTTAGCAGAATCCACGAATTCCAATTAGGCGCCACGTGTAGTGCGCTCCGGATGGGGATGAAGATGGATGAATAATGCAATCCTGGGGGGTTGAAGTGAGCGAATTCAAGCCGCGAAGTTGCCGAGTTTTAAATCGGAAGTTATAGCGGCAGTCAGACACACACCGTAGTCCACAGTACGCACACAGTCCTGGTCGATCCGAGTGTTAAATCGGACGTAGGGTAGCTCAAATAGGCGAATCGACAGCGAAGGAAAAACTCGAATCACAGCACCGCTGCTACCAATTGTGGGTTGGCGGTCACAGGCCACGGAGAACCTGGATTGGCTTAATCGGTAAAGGCTATAAGCCTGAAGGTAAGTCGCCAGAGGTAGAGGAGAAGTTATTCCACACACACTTACTCGTACGCTCTGGTGACCTGCTGCCACCAGAGTTCGCCCTCCGCACCCTTTGACAGAGTATTAATCTGTAACTAACAGAATGCGAATATAAGGGGAACTGAGGATACGCATGCGTGTCCTGGCTTATATGTCAGAAGACACGCATGCGCACAAATAATGTGAGGGTGTGGTCACGGGACATCCGGACACAAAATAAGCACAACATGACATACGCATACACTAAAGATTACAAACACTAAAGATTACAAACACGCACTGCGATTCACTATGCTAATAAATAATTACACACACAACTGTCTTTCAATGACACAACATCAATGTTCATGCATTCCTCTTCTCTTTGTTCTTCTTCTTTGACTTCATCTCTTTCTCATTCTCTCTCGTCTCTGTCTCTGTCTCCAGCATTCTATCCTCTCCGCCCACAATAATTGTAACAGCAATTATACTATCTTACATTGTATACATATTCATACTTGCACACCTTTTAGGGTTCCAGCTATTGTAAATAAACTGAACCCTTTAACTCATTACAATGTGTGCACTACTTATAGTACTTGACCAGCTGGTCCTTCATTGTGGTACCTTTACCCTCGTGCCACATACTAGTAGCTGGTAGATAAGAGTGCTCAAAAAATGGGAGTCTAGATAATGTGAGTTTGAGTGTATTTCTATTTGTGACAACTTTAAACTTGCCAATTAATTATTACTATAATTCATTTGCACTGTAAAAGTATCGAGAAAAATATCTCTGCTCATGTAGATCAATCACAAACTATGTCTGCGTCTTGCTTAAAATCCATAAAAATGTTACGACAATGCACTCATTTATCACAAACAGAAAATGACTGCAATTGAGTTGATCAGTTAAAATACAAACTTCTTATTTAAAATCTATTACTTTAAATGTAATTGTACACCGTTGAGTAGTAGTAGCTGTACAATAGCCTACCTTTTGACCCCTTGGTTTGAATTTTATCAGATACCGTATTGTCTATCTATAGATAATCATAAAAACATATTAAAAAAAATATATATATATATAATATACATATGATATTCTTACCATTTGGAACCAAATTATTTGTTTGGCATTTTTTAGCGACACAATTTTTGTATTTCTTTGATTCTCCAAGGACATCATTTTTGTAGATTTCTCATTTTCTAGTTTGCATAGATGAAATGAACTCTCATTGGGCAAGTCATGTACACACTCTAAACCATACTGAACTCTGGCATTGGTATATTTGAGGTTTTTATTAACTTCCATAAGCATATCATATATAGTACTTCTAATGTGAGTACATTGGACAGAAGTGGGCATGGTTGGATCACACTCCCTAAATAGAATTACCTTAATAAAGTAAACACAGTTTATGATTGTTACTGTATCACAGTCATCCTTCACAAGAAATTCAATCTTGTTTCGACAAGGGTTATCTTCTTTGAGTGTCCATTTAGGATTCTGCTTGCAAATAATTGCTATTATGAGAGATGAAAATACTCCGAGGGGTAAATAGCCGCTCTTGTATCTGTACATAATACCTCCACTGAAGATGAAATTGTTAACAGTTTGTCTTTGGTAGCACTTCTCAGAATGCTAGGCATAAAGTAAGTAACCTCAGTTCTATCTTCTGTCACAGGAAGTGAAGCTATAATATTGTGATGTTGAAATAGTATAATAAGCTTTTTTATGGGTATTAAATCTCCTGTATTGCGATGAGCAGTTTTTTCCAAATCTAGTTGTGTAAACTGAGCTTTTGACTTAAACTTTTCAGCAGCTGCTTTTCCTACATTGCTAAATAAAAATGTTTTCTTTACTAGTTGAGTTGCAGCCACAATAACACATACACATTACAGACTTAATAAGACAATTAAACACAACAACTGACTAACCTTAGTATCGCAAATAATGATGTCTTCAAATCCTTGTACTTCAGAATAATATAACAGTGAACCTACTCGATAGTGGAGAAACCACAAAACTTTAGGCAAATCTTCATGGCTAATTCCAAGATCTTTAGCAATGTCTCTACACTCATCTAGGGTCATGATTTGTTTGTCTTTGGATCGCATTATGATATTAAACATTAGCCATGTACAAGGAATATGCACTTTACCAAGGTTCTTCGTTATACAATTTTCGAAAGTTTGTCTATAAATCTCTTCTTTAGTATCGCTCATATTGTTCATTGGTAATGTAATTTGTTCTTCAGTGGCATACTCAATGATTACTTTATCATAAAAGTCAGTACATTCCATTGTTTTTTTTCAACACTTCATCTCTTTCTGTAAATTCTTCTGTAGATATCAAATTTCTAAATGTACCCACAAACATAGCCTTAGAAGAACAAGGTATACAGTTTTCTGCCTCATTTAGTTCTGTTATTGTCGAAGAATGATCTTGTTCAGCAGGAACATCTAAACAAGCTATGCTAGCTAGTGTTTGGAGTGTTATTTCCTCTAAAGTTACAATAGAGTCTTCCTTGTCTGTACTGACTCCTTCATCAGTAGAGTATATTTTGTAAACTTGATCAAATGAATCAGTAAGTCGACTAAATATGAGATTTAGTGAAGGCCCCATGAGAAATCGAGACATAAGATCTAAAAACTCTGTCTGTCCTCCATGGTCTGTAGTAATCAAATATATGACATCTTCAAGTAAACATTGCACTCTCTCATAATCTTTATTAGCCATTGCTTCTTCATATGTGGGATATACTTGAGCAATATTTTATAGGTAGATAATTAGTTTTACTAGCTTCATGTGTTTGAATGAGTGCAAGTAGACTGTCTGACTCGTTTGTGGATGATTTTTCTTTCACAGTGATTTTAGGTGAATAATTTGATTTCCCGTCATCTGAAAAATGTGTGTTTGTATCTAATTCTTTAGTAGTAAATTGGGAATTTTGCACTCGTGGAGTGACTGACACATCTGTGAACATATATAATAGTTATAATTATAATTGAATGCTTTGCACAAGCTTTAAATAGTAAATGAAAAACAATGGTAATTTATTTCTATAGTTGCATATTAGAGGCAACCAAAAAGTGTTGATATTGAGATTACATTTCTGACCTTACCATTAATATAGATTGGTAAATGATGCCATTGAGAAAAGTGGTTTCCCCTACTAGATTCTTCTCATTCCATTGTCCTTTATTCACAAATCCAACAGATTTTGTAATGCTCTGAATGAAGAGTTGTTTTCTGTCTGCTACTCCAGTACTTAGTAGTTCATGGTCCATATTAGCTTCAATAAAGTTAATAAATTCACCAATTAGTCGACGTAGAGTGGAACTTTTTCCTGAACGAGATAAGCCAACAAAACTGAAGAGTCCTACAAAAATATATACTCAAACTTGACTCTTTATGGCTACTTCACAGGCAGTTTTTATTTCTTTCTCTGTAACTACAAGGATTACAATTTATAGTATTAATAACATCCTGTACAATATCTATTAAGTGTGCACTATTTTTTTGCCTTTTTTTTTTTGTCTTTTTGCCTGTGCATACTATCTGCCTGTGCATACTATCTGCCCAAGGGGTACTGCTACTTTTTAGTTTTAGTTTATAAGAACAGCAAATTTTGTAGTTAATAGTAGGATAATGAGGTTAGCTACAGCTACAATGAAATATATTTGTTCATGAGTTTTTCCCTGTTCTTATTGTATTATATTCAGGGATCATATTGTTTTCTATTTACTTTTCTCACTTTCACAGTGAATATTTTAAGCCAATGATTTAATGTCTCTGGATCTTGATAATCTATAATGTCTATCTGATACTTTGCTAGGGTGTAGTATGTGGCTTTCCATCCAAAAGTAACAACTCATTTAGTATTCTTAGGAATGTTCTTTAGAGACAGTGTTCTTAAGCTAAGTCACTTTTGGGGGACCAGCAGCATTGATTTATTTTACCACCTTCAAAATGACTTAAACTAGAGTCATGTACTTAATGACCAGAACCGTCAGCTTACTGAGCAATATCCACAATATTCTCACTGAAAATGTTGCTTGACACTGCCATCTCTGCAAAAATACTGGTAAACAAAGTTGTGTAAACGCATCTATAATGTTAGAGCATGTGCGTAGCTACAGGTATGCAAGTCCAACGCCTGTAGACTCCAGGGATTGAGTGCTCTAAATCTACCAGTAGCTATGCATTATGCTCTAACTATTAAATAGTATGCTAAATTATAATCTAATAACCTCAATACAGCGCAAAGATTAACACTCATAATTTCTTTTATTGTTGTATGGTTTTATTATTCTGTTATTTGTGTATGATAATTGCACTGTATAACACACTATAATGCATATACAGTTAACATGTGGTAATTACTAAAGACTTTGAAGTTTAGTTGTTGTTTTTGGCAAAAAACAACAAATGGGTTAGAAAAGAGGAAAAATCAACTAGATATGCATCTGTTCAAATATAACAAAAAAATTGTTGATCTCAAATAACCTCAAATTTTACTACAATATGATACTTAAAATGGTAAAGTAATAACTGCTACATTTATTTGGCAAAAGCAAATAATAATAGTAATTTTAAAAAAGTCAATGAAAGATGATAATTATAGAGCTCTTAGCATTATTCTAGCAGCAATACTTTAATATGGTGCGGTAACATTGTTACTGTAGTTTAAGTGCAGAAAAAGCAAGCATCAAATAAGCCATTGATTATTAAATGGCATCAGTGCATCAACCTAGACCCAATTAATTTGTATTTATAGACACTACATGAACTAATTTGTCAGTCTCTTAAAATGTTAAGTACCATTAATTCATATATTCACATAATATCGTTAGCTATCAATGGTAACTCGCTTGCTTCACCAGTTTGCCAATGGCATTACTCAGAATCAAAAACATTTTATGTTTCAAATATCAAACAATGTCATAATGTATAGTTTTAAATGTATTATTCTACTTACACCTTTATAATGCCTGATACATTAAATCATGTCTACAACTTGGAATTATAATATTACCTTTTAGTAGTTTCTTTGCTATTAGTCTATTTTTATTTCTCAACTCTGAAGAATGTATAATTTCAGATGCTTTCCATTTAGTGGAGAAGGGTACTTTTTCTATAATAAATATAAAATGTAATTATGCCTAAGTTAAATTTTATTCTACAAATTAAATAAAGAATGTTAGGCATAAAAGTGAACTAATTATTAAAACTTTATTAGTTATAGCTATCACTTCTCTATAGCACTATACATTCTGTTTCCACATTCCAAAGTAATAAAAAGACTCAAATTTACAATGTAAACTCAAAAATAATAAATACAGTAACACAAGTAAATTATGTGAATTATTTTCTCATGCACTGAAATGATTCAGTGAATAAAATAACACACATGCCATCAGACTAGTATGAAAATATTAATTAAATAATTATGTATTTGTAGCTGATATTGTGTTTGATGATTGACAGCACCTTGCGTGATTGCTATAAAAACTATAAATAACATGTTAATTTTTTTTACAAAGTTTTGTGAGTGGGAGACATAAACAATTGTGGTCTTAAATTGTAAAGATATTAATAGATTGCCTTTTCTTGAGAAACTGTTACAGTCAAGTATGCTTAAACTAATGTTACAACCCAATTATATAGAGATGTTGATGAGATTGTAAATAAGAAACAATGTTATAGTTATGCACATTTTTTTAAGATGATGTAATTGGTGTCATGTTTTCTTCAAAAACATATTATAAATTTCCTCTTTATATTGATCACTGGAATAATGTAAAATTGTTTTCTAGCACAGCAACTAGCTCTTTCAATCTGTTTATGCAATGTTCATAAAAAATATATATTGGCTTATGTATTGGTAATAATGACTACTATATTTTATCTTGATGTCCTAATGCTGAACCTGAAGCTATAGAACAATCTAGTCTAAAAAAGTTTATCAAATGTGTTGTGGACAGTTATGATACAGAATGTAAAATTGAAATAATTTGTACTTGTTGACAATTACTGTCATCTAATCTCAATTTGAATCAATACAAATAGCCCACATTAGTGTATTCTACCACATACTGTATTAAAGAATGTTGTACTTATTAAATGTGTAAAATTACAGGAATTTTTTTCAATGTGAGTCATGATCGAACCAGACATTAGTGATGATTATTACTAATAATATTTATAAAATTATGGCATTGTTTTATGAAATACTGTCTTATTTTAGTATATGTAAATATCATTTATACTGAAACTGAAGCTATAGAACAATCTATCCCAAAATACACCGTATAATATATCAACTATACAATGGACAGTTATTATAACAGAATGCAAGGTTGACATGCATTACTCTTATTGACAATTATTGTCATCTAATGTTGAGTTGAAATCAATAATATGACAGAGCCATATCCAGAAAACAATTTCTTGGGGGGGGGGGGGGGGGGGGGGTGAATATATAATGTCTGTTGTGTATAGCATAGGCACACATTTATTATGATTATATTATTATACAGAATGGGAGAACACTGGGTGTTCTCTCCCCCCACTCTTCCTAAGCTGAGTTCACCTCACTAAATAGAGTTTCCATCCCTAAACAAAGTTGTCCCCCCACAAGAAAAACTTCTCAGATTTAGCTACATACAAAAGCGTCCTCAATATTACATAAGGTGAAATTTGATGTACTCATATTACATTTGGGAATTATAATGCTACAAACAATGTACTTTATGTACTTCCTACAAGATAAATGTACCTTAGCCTTAGGAAAGCAAACAGAGTAAATATAACCATTATGTGCAAAAAAATTTCACGAACACTAGTAGTACCAATATTTATTTATGTATATTTACAAATTTACTATTAAATACCATAATTGGTCAGTAATTTGAAGCATTAATGCAGTGCAGCCTGTACCTAATATGTAATTGTGATTAAAGCAATTAGCTAAACAATTAGCCATCATTGAATAGTACTGTACTACTATAAAAACGGAATGTTCTAAGTTATAACGCATTAAAATAGCTTTCTGTTACTTGTTGTTAATAATTAACTATTAAAATAATACATGTTTACACTAATAATAATATGATACTATTCATTGAATACTTTTAAGATACAAATAAGGTCTCAAAATTCTCGAGCTAAAAGGAAAGCACTTAAATAATGTTTTTGAAACAATTTTATCTAAACTTTTCTGCAAGTTTGGGATTCTATCATAACAGTTAATATCTACTACTAGTTTAACCTTAACATGTGTTGTTGTTGTTTTTCTACTATTTTTATCATAATTATAATCACAAGCATTGGAAAGTCTCCCATTTTATATACACTCTTCTAACAAAAATAAATGGTTGTCCATGTTTACTGCATTAATCATTCTGTTTAGGCCAGCATTGGTCTACATATGTGTCTATCAGCATTCACTCCTCAAAAATTGAGCTGCAAAACTGCTTGGAAGTCAACCCTATTAAGCCTTTGATAAAATGATTCCACTTTAAGAGAAAGAGTTAATTAGCTAAAACAAATTATTGACTCTCATAGTGACATGTCTAGTCCCTCTCAATTTTTAGTTATCGTAGTTCAATCTTATGTTGAAACCTATGGTGAAATATTATGGTATTATAGGAGTATTTGTAGCAATATTTGTATTATAAGAATAATATGAAGAAAAAAACAAAACAAATGCTGCATTGACTCCAATCAACATCAATGAAGTAGCAGATAAAACATTTATTGATAAAATGATGTTATGAATTTGGTGAAACTGAATGCATTAGGTAGTAGTACCATTTGAGGTTAGTATAGCAATGTAGCATTAACGTGGTCAATGTTCTTTTTTTTCACTTAAATTAATTTGTTTCCTTTAGAATGGGTATCTCGTGATAATTATGTGCCAACCAGCGCGCTTCGCCAACGAAGTCGCTAACAGACTGAGTAACCCTGAAGCTAAAACATAAATGGCCGCTACCAGTTTTTTATCGTGCAAAGATATATTCACAAATTCATCTCTTAAAAGAGACTACGTTTAGCTAATAGCTATCTATACAATTGTAACTATTCAATATTCGCCATTATTTGTATATCCACAGTAAGCAACAGGAAGTTGGCGGCACTGATTTGTTAATACCAATTGAGCGCATCAAATGACTATAAATTTAGTTTTAAATTCAATTTCTCAATAGTATTATTCAAAAAAGATTTTGTCTTGTAATGGGGTTTAGTGGCCCAACTACTGTATTGCTATTTATGATCTTTCATTTGTCTTCTGCAGGTATGCTATTGAATTATGGTAGCTATCTATATGTTTTGCTTATTAATATTATAATTTTATGGTTTAGATAGACTTTTTCAAGTTTTGAATTTCAATACTATTTGCCTCCAGAATGAAGTGCTTTATGAGTGTAATACTGGTGGATATCTCTTGTGGATTGTCAGACAGAGCTCATCAACTACAACCGTATTCACTTATGGTTTTACTATACACAGTGGTGAACCTTATCATACTGAGAAAATAGGACCATCCACTATTTCAGCACAACTAATTTTTAAGAACTCCACATTTATTTCTTCAATACTGACTATTACAAATGTTACAAGTTTAAGAGGTGGTATAATAATACAATGTAATGAAGAAATGGAGAGTTTACAGAACGACATGCTGTACACAGATAATAATGGTGTGTTTTACATTACAGAAGATTAATTTTTTTAGTGCTGGTCAGAAATAAGTATATGATAGTAATGATATTTTTATGAAGCACATATTTCTGCTATTTTTTTTCTAGTTTTAATATAGCTAACATACAATGCCTTAAAAGAGTCTATTGACAACACTGACATAATCGGTAAATTGTGCTGATAAGTTAACAAATAATTTGCTAGACTTTAGAGGTTAATAAACTAGTCTTCAATACAAGACCTATACTGTTTCGACACTCACAACTATGCTTATCACGATACTGAGCTAAAACTCAGCCACAAGAGAAGAAGCTGCTCATTGTTTACAAAATCCTTAACGAAGACCTTCGGCGTGATCAATCGAACCGTGCCGTGTTGAGCGGGAAACCTGTGATTTTTTTTTATTCCCATAGACTTCTGTATTGAGGTTAATTGTTGAGAAAACGCAAAACTTTGAGCTCCACGTAGGTATTACCTTTTTGGGGCACCGTCCCCTACGTTCACATCACTATCATGTGAGCAAATAATTTCTTGTAGCCCCCCAGTGTAGTTTGTTTTATGCTAGGGGGAGTTAACGGAGTTGAAAGGAATGAAGTTGGGTTGAAAATGTATACCGGTGAGTGTTTGCTTCTTCTCTTATGAAGACAGGGTTTCCATGTACCATTTTCAATGCTTGAGCTATATTGATGCCTGGTTAAAATTGTTAACAGATTGCTTGTTCTTTTAGTCTCAGATACATTGTAATAGTTAGGTAGTGTTTAGTAGTGCTTTGGGGTCGTACCTTTGGTGCTTCATTAACCCTCAGCGCGCACACGCGAGAGGGTTATAGTCTGTTTGTCTGTTTGTCTGTCTGTCACTCTGATTTTGGAGATTACTGACAATTAACAGTTGATTTAGGTATGAACTTCATCAGGACGAAGATTTAAGACCTTTTATTGTGCTACTTTTTTTAATTTCGGGCTATTCCTTGAGAAAAGGCGAAGCTTTCAACTCAGCGTAGGTACCAGCTTTTATGGGCAACGCCCCCTAGCGTCAAGTCATAATCACGTGAAGCAAATGATTTCTGCAGCCAGCGATGTCTTAGCTTTATGCTCAGGCTCCTAAGCGTTACTCCTGGGAAGTTAACCGAGTTGAAAGAAGTGAAGTTTCGCGTTGAAAATGTATATGGGTGAGTGTTTCTGGCTAGTTTAGCTTCTTCTCTTATTGAGACAACGTTTCCATGTACCATTTCTAATAATGATTTCTATATGGTTTTATAGTTAGAATCATATAGATCAAAAGAGGTACGACATCAGATGAATCACTTAGTAAACTTTTGTTTCAACCATTTCAGAATCTGTTACAATCACTAGGAGCTCCCTTTATTAAAATCAATTTTTTTAAATGGTTTACTATTGTAACTTAACAAGGATTTTCACACTAACCTTTCATTTAAATAATACTACAGTACCTTTAAACATTATGATTAGGCATCCAATAGTATATGCAGTAGTTCAAACTAGAATTGAACATTTTAAGTCATCAAGTTACAGAAATTCCAACATACAAGCATATTATATTTTTTTGTTTAGCTATAACTAGTGAAGTTGTGCACTCATACATAGTTTGGCCTTCATGTTAGCTATTGTAAGCATAAATTACTTAAACGCTTCATTGTTTACTCAACATGCATTCGGGTCAGCTATGAAAATTATGCTAGTAAAAATGAGGCAATATTGCCAAAATTATTAGTATATAGTTTTGTGGTATGCAAATTGCAGCCAGTTATTAAATAATCCAAAAAATAGTCTATTCTTTTGTATCCATACCAATTAAAAAATTAGATGTTTGATTATTCACAGCAATATAGAAATATGATAAGTTCCAATTAGAACTACTAACTAGTACCTCCCATTCAAAAATATGGGTGCTGACCATTATTTTTTTATATGGTAACTAGTAAACAAATTTTAATTGACCATTGATTTCTAGTGATGGTAAAGTCAGCAAATTAGGTGTATTATATTATTTATGTGACATCAATAGTATAACGTATATCAACAAAAGCTACAACAACATTATTTGGACTACGTATCATGTTTGGGTCATACAAACGATTTCAGAAAATAATGTTTGATTTCTATGCACATATAAACCAGATAGTAGTGGAAACTTTATAAATTTTCACTAGAGATGAATAGAAATAGCTACAATTACATGTATAATTAAGTAAAAATACAAGCATATATTTTATGTAAATCCTTGTTTTTATATTTATGAATAGATGATCTACACCGACAATACCTGCCAAGATTAATTACCATAATGAATACATCATCAGACTACATAATATATGCCACTTGGTCTTCAGACTCATCAATATACAATATCAAAGTTTCATCAGAAATGGGTTCAAGGAACATATTAACCAATGATTCTTTCTTGAGATTAGATTTAACAAACTCAGATTACAATATTACTTTCAGTGTATGCGACAGTACTTCAATTACATTCAAAATAGGTAATGTTGAATTTAATTATGAGCAATATTAACTACATGAGTTTATCTGGATGACAATACTACAACATGTGTATTCTAAAACATTCAGTTTGTATTGAATGCTTACATTTTTTATTTGCATCTAGTCCATCAAAACTGGAAGGGAAGTATATATAATTTATATAATATATATAATTCATCACTTGTGATTAGACAATAGCAATACTAATGAGGGTGTGTATTAGATTTTTCATTAAACGGTGTTAATTTTTACCAGTTAAATACTTTGGTGCATTAATAAGTAGATTATTTCATTCATACCAATTAAAAATTCATATGCTCTTTCTGCACAGACTGGAGTAATATTAACTGATAAGAATGCCACATCGGTATTATTGACAGTAATGGCTGGTTGAAACACAGTTTCATTCAAGATAATGGAATGATTGGATGCAATCACAATATTGAAACTAGTCTGTATTAGATTTGAATCCCATAATATTGTAAGGAAATCTTCTCTCCAAGTAAGATAAATCTCTGAAATATTTCCATAAAGATGACTGTTATCTAGATAAGATGAACGTTATATAAAATAAAACATTCTTTAATTTGGCGAGCAAGCGAAGCCAGAAAAACACTCTCAGGTGTAACACAATTTAAAATTGGGGATATTTGTTTGTTATCGATGCTTGTAAGAGAGGTGATGAGAAGGTTTGAGCCATTGCTGAACATACTTAGCAGCACACCATTAGTAACCATTGCCCTTTTTCTTCAATATTTTTTACTGTTTAAATTAGTTCAATGGTAGAATGGTGACACTTTCATTAGTTATGAACTTCATTAAAATTTTTATCAACAAATCATAAAAATGAGATAAGTATACATTTGTAATGGTTTACAATCAATGTTTATCATACATTAGAGAAAATAATTTGGATCAAAATGTATTTATTATTTATCAAATAACATCTGAAATCAGTATAATATTGATTCTATATCTATAATGTTTATTATAGATAATGAGATCCTCAGTGTTGAAGTCATATACCTAGAATTGACTAAAAATAATCTCAAAATTTCCTGAAATTTTATGAACGGATCTAACATAGACATAAGCATAACTTCAGACAAGAATATAATCTATAATAATCAAGATTATGATTCAGGAATTACTATAAATACGTGAGCGCAAGGGCATACTGTGAGAGAGTCACATCTTTGTACCGCCATTTGTTAATTACATGGAAAAAATGAAACAGCCTAAAGACCCTAATTAACATTACTAGTAGGATTGCTTGAATGAGGACAACTGGTATACTCAAGCCATTAAAACCATAACTGCAGTTTACACATGGACTTGGCAAACGCTAAAGAAAGCTATACCTAAATGTTTATAAATGCACCAAGAAAATCTATAATTAAATGATATAGAAATTATACTTCTATTACACTTCAAAAAATTAATATCTTTACTTTGTACTTATCCAAATAAATTTGAATTTTTTTTCATTTAATATCTGTTTTACATTTTGGGTTTAATTTGTTTGTAATTATACTGATCCAAGGGCCAAGCAGTTTTGTCATACCTTTAGTGGTTACAAACGTGCTATTATATGGTTGGCATTCTCATCTGATATTGTAACTAACCAAGCCATAACACTGTCATTTACGGCTAGTTTGATATAATATTATTTTTAATTCTATAATCATTAGTAGCTAGATAATTTAAAATTGTTTGAGGAGTTCACATGCCAAAATATAATATGAACAAAATATTAATAGCTGAACATTCTTTAGATTAAATTTTTATTAACATTGATCACTACATAAATACATTAATTTTGAAACAATGTTGTTGTTTAATGTGTGTAGGCTCATGCTTGTTAGATAAAAATGTAGATAATTCCATGCAAAATAGAAGTTACAGTATAAACAAGGATGATACATGGACAATATACCAGGATTGTTCAACATCTTTGTTGGAATATCAAACCAGCTGCACTATCAATGGATGGTCCACAGATATAAAATGCTCTGCTCTTAGTTAGTAGTAAATGATAATTTTCATTATTTGTATAATATTATAATGTTGTACATTATTATAGATTCTACATCCTCTTATATTATACTGCTTCCTGGTACAGAACAGAATAATATTAAGTACTATTTAATGACATGGAAATTAGTAAGAATCACTCCTACTCCAGCTGATGGCCTCAGTGAAAGAAATACTAAAGTAGCAGCTACTTATTTGAGTTTGTATGACAATGTGGAATACAATGTAACAATATCATTGGGAAATAGTACATTTTACATTGGTAGATCCTTCAAAATAGGTAAAATTTTGTGTAACTTTATTCATTCATGTAATTATAATTATTAACAGGTAGATGCAGTATGATCATGAATTCTAATCTCATACATACACTAAAGTACGTCATAAATCAAACTGGAAATACTTTAGCTGTTGTAAAGTGTAACTTAAGTCACTCAATGGAATACTATGACGACACAATAGAGTGTGGACGAAACAACCTTTGGAGACAGATCCCATGTACCAAACGTAAGTATTGTACATTATACAATAGTGACATTGAGCAAAGAATATACTTCTGATTAATATTTGAAGATAACGTAAATGCTATTATATCAATCAAGAACAACTTTATATAATTAAGTGAAGACATTTTCCTTTAACCTTTAACAATTGTTGCAACAACTTAGAGTGTTGAAAATATTTTTTTACATTTATCCATCATATTTTAACTTATTAGAATTAGCTATTGTGTCTTGCATTTCCACTTCAGATACTACACAACACAATAACAATTTTGTCTCTTCAACATTCTCAGATAATAATGTAAGTTACTATTTTTTGCCGTTTTTAATTTTAAATATTTTTGTACTGATAGAAAAATAGCAATATGCAAGATATTATCCTGGCAGTGGTGGCTCTTTGCAGTTTTGTAATAGGCAGTTTGATGAGCTTTTTTTGTGGAGTTTTGTGTACTCAAATGTTTATGAAGAATAAAAAATCCAAAAGTGTTCAGAACAATCTTGACTTTCCTGTTTATGAAACTGTAGAATTGAAAGAACAAACAGAAATTGTTGACATGTCATCTAATGTTGCTTATGGGAATGTAAACCCTTAGTGCATAATAGTGATGTGGTTTGTTAAAGTTTTGTTTTTGTCAATAGTATTATGTATTAATATAATTGACTTGATATTACTCTAACATGCCTGATGACATTAAATATTTCTTTGAATTTTAAGCCTGATATGTGCTGACTTGCATATAATTATGCACATAGCTACAAAATAAAAACATCAACAACATACTAGTAAATAGTCTGAAGTGAAAACTCCATTTATTAATTTATGTAGGTTTTTATAAACAGACATAGCGATAAAAGGTTGAGACGATTTTATTTGCTAGCCGTTATATTGGACTACACACGTCAATAAACTTTAATTCACTACAACATTTCGACAGTTGGCTGGTCTTTTTCAGGTACAGAAAATAATAAATGTTGGGTGACAGGCTAAATGACTCTAACAAATGGGTGAATGGATGTATGGCTTGTCTAGGGGTGTTAAAGCAGGTGTTGATTGGCAGTCTAAAAAATGAGAATTAAGAACAAAGGAAGAAAGAACAACAACTACTACAACAACAACAACACCGCAATTATAATAATAATAATTAATAATAATGTATTAATCATAATTAATAATAATAATTATAATAATATGATAATCAGCAGTAAGTCCACTCAATGCTGTTCTACTGCTAAGTAGTCTTACTCCAAGAGTATTATTGTACAAAAGAGAGTGTGATTAATCGAATGCTTATCTATCTCAAGCACTAATCTGACAAAATGAGAAATTTGTATTGCATTTTTTTCTGGTAGCTGTAAGGATTAAGGTACACTATTTTGTAAGCTCTTTGTGCACATGTAAGACTATACAAGTATTTAAATGTATTTCAGACATAATTTAATCACAGGTAATTGCTTCATCTCTCTTCAGTGCTGGAAATTCCAGCACTGGCATATGTAACAGGAATTATCCAAGTTAAATAAAGCAACTCATTCATTGAAGATTGAATGTCATGTTAATATAATATTACTCGCTATACATGATCATGCTACCTTGTTGCTATCAAAGAGATAATACTATACTAGCAAGTATCGAGCCAAACAGTGACACTTGATGCAGAAAATTATATGCTGGTGAAACAATTTGTACTGAATTACCTGTGTAAAATCAATTTATAATTTCAGTTGGTATATACTTATTTTGTCTGGAGGGGCTTAGGAGTGGCGGTCAGAAGCTTCTCTGCCTATGCCACTTTTTCTTCGATAATCTGTTTAGCAAAAAGTTGTTCTCATTGCTGTAATAACAACATATCTTTTGTACAGCTGTGAGGTACATAATGCACTTAAGATAACATGTTTACATAATTAGTTTGCATTACCATAAGCAACATTATAAGACATACAAACAGTTTAAGTTTGCTCTCTCAAATCTACAGTATCATAAACAGGACTGTCTGATTGTTCCTGTGTACTTGCTGGTCTCTGAACTGTCTTGCTCTTCATAATCTTATGAACAAACAATGCTCCAATAACAAAACCCATGGAAATGCCTACTAAGAAACTCAGTGGTAAAGCTGTTATGATGACATTTTGAATATTGTTGTTGTATTGAATTAATCGATCAACAAAATTACTGATAACAATCCAACTTACAATAACATGTTCTGTAATCGTAGACCTTCACGTTTAATCTTGTATTTTTGCATTCGTGGTTGACCTTGTCCCAAACATCGTTGTACAAAGGATCTTTACCTGCAACATCAAGGCATAGCCAGTGTAGCTATCGGTGATTTTATAATGATTATATATCAGGTATATATGTAAGGTTTATAACCAATAAGTGCCTGTGTTCTTATTGCTATACTCCAGATTTTAAGCTCATCTCACTAAATTGGTTGTGTGTAGACAGTTAGTTGGCCTTAATTTCTACAGGAGAGATCAAAACCATTGAAGTTAGTTTTTATATCTGTCTGATAAATAAAACTGAGATGTTAATGACCCTTTCAGCTTAGCTATTTAAAGCAAGTTAGTTTTGAGTTATTTAATTTTTGTCACTCTATAAATGTTATCAGAGGTTCCATTGGTAGCTTCACTATTCTTTACTTTACCTTTAGCGCCAGGGAAAAACACAAAATATGTGGCTACAACTTATAATGGGATTCCTTGTGACTGGTATTTTTGAGGCAGGTAAATATTTTTTCCAGTAAATGTTGATATTATTAAGTATTCTTGTTTAGTTTCAGTGGAAGTATGTACAGACACTGACACATATGAGTGTAGTAACAGTTACTTTCTTACTTGGGATGTCCATCATGGAATGAGATTATTGTATTCAGTAAGCTATCACTGAAATAATCTGATTGGAACTAATTATACAGAAAATATTAATAATATCACCATTCACACAGAACTGACTGACATTAATTCTACAACTAATATTTACTCTATTCTTACGGTGAGTCACAATATAATAATATCTGGTGTAAGTGTTTTTTGCAATCAAGAGGAGACATTTCCCATATTTGGTGAGTATAATAAGTTTGTGTAGTAAATACTACTTATTGATCACATCATCTCAATCTTTCCTACATTGCTGGATATATTTATTTATTGTTGATTGACAGAATCATCGTTGTTAGCCCCTTAATAATATAAATATTACAATTAATCATCAATATATTAGAATTTTTGTGGCAACATTATGTCCATTATAGTCTTTCAATATAAGATCATAAACTTATATGTAAGGCTGTGACTAAAATTGGGCCATCTCAAGATTATGTTTAAGAAAAATGTGAAGGATTATAAATAATATTGTTTGTTTTTTGGTCTGTAACTGCCACAATCAATGCTAATCCCATTAGCATTGTGATGCTATGTCTAAGGCAGTTTTCATTTTGGAACATGCTCAATTCACTTGAAATTAATCGTGTTATTGAAGCAAGATTTCAATGCACTGGTTATTTTTTATTATTTAAATACAAAAGCCTTTGTGTATTGCTGGATTATTTTAATATGTTACTCAATGACGATTCATTTATAAACCCAATGTTAAAAAAATTTATGGTCCTTCCCACTGTCTAATGCAGATTTTGTGCCCAGTGTATTATTCTCCATAAGACCAGCTAAGATAATAACATTTGTGATTTTTTAACTTATTTTAATGTACATCTATAAGATTCAATATACTTTTCAGCTAAAAATATTTGATGTGAAGTGATTAATGTATACTCATTTCTACTTATATTTGTCAATAATTTGTTTATGTAAATGTATATATTTTTTATTTTTGTCTTGCTTTTTCAGACATTATGTCTCTTAGTGATGACACTTCGACTCTCTCATGAGGTAAGTTCACAATATACAGTACATTCAAATGTTTATAGCTACCAGACATGTACATGCAGACAGTGTTGTTTTGGTTTAGCGATTCCAGACTTTCTTAGTTTTAGTTATTCATACTAAAAAAATATCTTGAATGCTTAGTTTTAGTTTTTTTCCCAAATTCTCCCTGAAGATTTAGTTAGTTTTAGTTATTCTTCAATACCATGTAGAAGATTTAGTTAGTTATACTATCAATTGTGTTAGTTTTAGTTAATTTATGTTGCCTCTCAAATTCTGCAATAATGAGACTCCTTAAATAAAGTTGTTCATGTAGTTTTTACAAAGAACTTCAGAAATGGCATATTTCTGTGAAAACTTCGGTATTATTAATAAAGTATGGTATTTGTTATAAAGTTTAGAGAACAATTACTTGATGGGAATTTATATTTTCATTTAATAATGACATAATTCAAGGTGAATTGTTTACAATAAAATTGCTTAGTTTTAGTTTTTGTCATCCACTCTACTGGTAGTTTTAGTTATTATTGAATTTACTGTCTTCTAAAATAATTAGTTTTAGTTTTTTCATGTTCTCTACAGCTTAGTTATTCTTACCAAAAGTAAAATACCCCAAAACTAAGGGGTTTTGGTTTTAATTTTAGTTAACTAAAACAACATTGCATGCAGAGACATGGTAATAGTTTGCCAGAAATCATCATAACAGTGGTATCTTTATCGACTTTCTTCATTGGCATCTTCGTGTGTGTTGTTGTTGGAACATTGCTAGATCAAAAGTTGAGGAAGATAAAGAAAATTAAAGCAGCAGAAGATAAAGTAGTAAAGAACAATTTTCCGGTTTATGAAACAGTAGAATTTAAAGAACAAACTGAAATGGTGGACATGGCATAATGTTGCTTATAGTCAACTGTTAATGCTCACTAACTTATTTGTATCGAAAATTTTATCACATAAAACAACACGATGCTTTAAGAAACTCTTTATACTATTAACATTGAAACAAAATTCATGCATTGCATTAATTAATTGATTGACTGTTTCTTTTATTTTTGTAAAAATTAAATGCTACTGCTATTCAAGTTATACTTTACACGAGGTGATAATACTCTCTATCAATAATAGGGAATATCTTTATTGTACGTAATTTTTGTGACTGCACCATAAGGATCTCAAGTAATTATTATAACATTATAGATCGAATGAAATAACAGATTATTTATCTAAAATAAGTGATGTTATTCTTGTTGACAGTATGTGTGTATGACTGAATACGTTATGGTAGTGATAGCAAGCAAATCTTTTGAATATTGATGAGCCATGATCTTAGCTAAATAATTAAAGTCACAATACATTTGAAACAAATCTAAAATCATTTTTGTTAATGCTAGACAACACAATTAAAAATATGCGTTCATTACACAGTTATAAGTATTCACCTAATTTAAACAGAACTATTTACTACCACCCCCTCACCCATAGTGCATAATAAAAAAATTGCAATGGTATGTCAGTGCAATCATATTAATTGAAATGTATTGTGATTCACTGCAGATTTTAAGATTACAATTATTATTTTAGAAACTTAAAATTGCTATTGTTTGATTATAATTTTCACAAACTGTAAATGTATACTGATTGGTGATTCTGAACTATTTTCAAAACTTTTAGATAGAATTATCAGCTTAAACAAGAATTTTCCCCAAATTATTGTGGTATCGAAGAATTATCTCCAATAATATGCTAAATGTTTACAGCATGTAAAATCAAATTTAATTTTTATAGTTGTTTTGAAGCAAGGCTTAGCATTTCTTCATACTTAATGGGTCACATAGCTACTAGGTAGAAGAAATAATATCTTATACAAATCAATTATTTGACATCAATAGTTTGAGTCAACAGATAATAATCCTTCCTACTAGATCGTTTTCACTTAGTAGTGTAATATATATAAAGCCAATGGATAATAATAGTAAGAATAACTGAAGTATAATGATAATAATAATTGTCAAATGAAATGTAAGAGCATCATCAGGCATGTGCTTGATGCTTTGGTTGATAATAAAAAAATATTGATTTAAATTTATAGTTTTTTCGAAATACTACAAGTAAAAAGCATTTCTGATGAATTAGGTTTTAATTGGGAGTAGAAGTATGTGGCGCATATACTGGGAAATTCTTGATATCATAAAACATTATAGTTTTGGCTCCATATTTTTTTGGTTTCAAGGTCATATGATACACATGTTGACTATTTTTTTGGTATACTTTTTGGAACTCTTTTGGAACTTCTTAAGTTTTCATAACCAAATGTCTACATGTGCCTTCAAACATCTACATTCAAAACTAATAAGTATGATAATAAGTATAATAATATACATTACAGTATGGAATTTAAGGATGATACTAAATTTGCTTGATACCTTGCTTGATAATCAAGTTATAATATTGATTTAAATTTATAGTTTTAACTAGTATTTGAAACAGCACAAGTAAAAAGTGTTTCTGATGAATTAGGTTTTAATTGGGAGTAGAGGTTTGTGTTTCATATTGGGAAATTATTGATATCATAAAACGTTATAGTTTTGGTTTCATATATTTTTGTAGTTTCAACACATGTTGACTATTTATGGTATAATTTTTGGAATTTCTTTAAGGAACTTATACTAATAATTAAATACTGTTTCATTTATTCACATAGCTTATTAATAGGACCTCTCAAGTGCTCCACAGTAACAAAATATCATTCAGTTGTCACAGTAATTGTATTTCAAAATAATACAAATAAAGTATATAATAAAAGCTAGATTGAGTAAAGTTTCCATAAGCAATATTACATGACATGCTAACATTTTGTGTTGTCTCATTTAATTCCACTGTTTCATAAACAGGGCAATTCATGTTCTGCTGTTCATCTGTTTGTTTCTGATGTGGGCTCACAGGGGGATCCCACATTCAAGGAAAGGGAAAGTCCCAGCAAGAGCAGGAACAGCCCTGCTGAAAGCTGAATTCACAAACAGACAGTAGCATGAAAGGTGTTGATTACTAGTTGATGTTTGTCATTGTGTGTTGTTGCATACCATATTTGGAATTGTCATATGTGCTGTATTCTGATTGGATGTATCATTGCCGTGGATGACTAAGTATAAAGCCATCCACTATCATAGTTGTAGTCAGTCTATTCTATAAGCAAGTATCAACCAGTTACTGCTTGTGCGCTTCGGCGTGAATTGACTCTGGTGGCAGCGACAATAAGCTGTCTACCTTGCGTGCGACCTGGTCCCGAGGAACCAAGGGCCCACATCTGAATGTATTTCATTGCAATCCTTTTACCAAACAATGTTCCAATGTGCCCTTGCTTCATTTTGTAGTTGCTTTATGCTCATATTAAAATATTGTTTCCAACCCTGCATTATTGGAAAGTTCAAGATATTAAAATGTTTTCTCGTGTTGAATTTAAAATTGATATAGTAGAAATATTTGAACCGCTTATAATAACATGTTATTGTATCAGTTGAAAACCATCCTATTTTATTCATTTGTCTTGATAATCTATTACTGAAACTTAAGCTATAGAACAATCTATCCCAAAATACACTGTATAGTTTATCAACTATACAATGGACAGTTATTATAACAGAATGCAAGGTTGATATACATTACTCTTATTGTCATCTAATGTTGAGTTGAAATCAATATGCATAGTACACATTAACAGAGCCATACCAGAAAACAATTTCTTGGGGGGGGTGAATGTATAAAGTCCGTTGTGTATAACATAGGCACACTTTTATTATAACTATATTATTATACAGAATGGGGGAACACTGGGTTGACAAAAAAAAGTTTTATTCCAGGTTTTGCGGTCCAATAACACACAAATAATAATATGGGCAATGGGTGAAAAAGTCTGGATATTGTTCACAAGTTTCACTGTAAAAACTACTAAATAGATAAACTGCTTTTTTGGTCAATCCTTTTTTTTTTAATCGCTGCATATATTCACCTATCAAGAAGTACATAGCCCCACCCTCTGATGCTATGGTCAAAATTTTTGTATCAAACCCAGATATACAAGTATATACATCAAGTACATAACTAAGAGCAGCTGCCAACCCCCATAAAAAAAGTTTCTATTTGTTATAGCAAGGGCTAGTTTGAATTTAGAATGGTAAATACTTTTCATAAACGAAAACTATGTTTAAATGCGGGACTCATAATGTAACTACATTGACAAATAACAAAAAAAATATATTAACAATACTCTATTTTGCACTTTTTATCAAGCATTCTTAGTTAAGTTACATAAAATATTGTTGCAATAAAAATAATTCATATGAAAAATTCTGAATTACAGAAAAATATCAGCTATCTCAACACATTGAAACCGTTATAAAAACACCTACGAAATATTTTGACGTACGTATACATACCTACATATATATATATATCTGAAATCTCAATTGAACACGACTGAGAGTCAGCTTCGCTCGCTTCGCTCGCTCGCTGAATAAACTAGTGGTGCGCTCGAATAGCGCAAATGCATGGCGAGCGAACAGACTTTTTTTACAGAAAAATAGGACAGAAATTACATCTAACTGTAGTGCACAGTGTAACCCTTTCCATCAGCAGAGAATCTAAAGTCTCTGATCCCAGACTAAACTAACAGAATTACCTGAATAAACTTCGAAAGCAGTGGCAAAGAAGCGAAACTTGACAAATACGTCACAATTGTTTCAAGAAGAGAGTAGCTATTTGGTTGAAACAAAGTTGCAGCAGGATTCTCCGCGCCAGTTAATTGAAAAATACTGTAACTGTGAACGCTTTACCTAACTTACGTAATTAGAAGCGCGGGCGAAATATTTTGACGTACGTATACATACCTACATATATATATATATATATCTGAAATCTCAATTGAACACGACTGAGAGTCAGCTTCGCTCGCTTCGCTCGCTCGCTGAATAAACATCCCCGATTTTCGATTGTGTTGCCCCTGTAAGTGTCTCGCTCGCTACGCTCGCTCGCCAATTATAGGTATGTATGCGTACGTCAAAAATTTTGCCCGCGCTTCCAATTACGTAAGTTAGGTAAAGCGTTCACAGTTCCAGTATTTTTCAATTAACGAGCACGTAATCCTGCTGTACTGCCTTACTCAACTTTGTTTCAACCAAAAAGTTTATAGCTACTTTCTTCTTGAAACAATTGTGAAGTCTTTGTCAAGCTGCGCTTCTTTGCCACTGCTTTCGAAGTTTATTCAGGTAATTCTGTTGTTGTTAACTCTTCATGCCTAATCATAGGAATTTCCTTCACAAATCATCTTTACCTACCTATACTCATAATATTTACTCGCTCGCCATGCATTTGCGCTATTCGACGCACCACTAGTAATAATAATACCTAATATAAAAGTAGAATATATCCTGTGTGGGCAGTCATTGAGTGCTATAGTGATATTGTGGACTGTACTGTTATCAGTGTTGTGGATGATGAGATCTTTCTGTATGTAGGATTCAGGAGGATAAACTGTTATCATGTATCTTGTAGGGTGGTAGTAGGATGGTGCCCATGTAACGATATAACTTGAATAACCACTTGTAGTGGGAGTTAAAATAATTTCTGATGGCATCACAATGACTCTGAAATGACAATAGAGAGTACTCATATATTTATTATTTTTTAATAACTGCTTATTAGTGTAGTGAATTTAGTGTTAGTGTTACAATTGGAAGTATATTAATGAGAGCAGCCTAAGAAGCTATCAATATTGTATGAACATAAATAAAGAAACATGATATGTGCACTTTACTATTGAGAGGTTGGTAAGTAATGGCCTGTAAATTGCACTCAATTGTAACAGATAAAGAAGCTGAAACAGTCAAACTACTTTTAATAAAAGATGAGTTACTAAATATGACTCTAGCTGTCACTGGAGTAGAATCTAATGAAGCCCCTCTTATCTGCACTGATGACCGAGTTCCAAATGACAGCAATGGAGTTGTTGAAGTTGCACTTAATACTCTCCAAGAAAGAAAGACTTGATGTTCAGAACATACAAACTCAGCTACATCAGAATAGCAGAGTGTTCTGGTACTATTCATTTGGTGGAGAAGAGCTGTACTTACTGGAGATAAATAGAGAGCCCCTTGACAGACTAGAAACCATAGTATACTACAAAAGTAAGGTGACATTGTAGCTTAGGAATGGTTCTGCAATATTATTGAGTAGCTCTATATATACACTGCTAATATCAATAACAATGCAATAGAAAAACAAAAACATTGTTTTGTGAAACTTACTGTCAGATGGAGGTATATGTTATACTATATTCAGTGTTACAAAATATTCTTGTGCAGAAAACATAGGCGTAATTGTCAGTTTTGCCCAAACAAAGGGAACTATCAAATATTAACTGGTCTCTTACTAAAGTGGAGTATACCTAAGTGAATGCAATCCTCAGATCTGGTGCTAGCTCAGAGTTGAAACTTGCACTTAATGACCTCTCCTTAGTATGTCGGTCCATATTATTATTGTATCATGTTAGTGACAGATACACTACATCAGAATGGCACTGATTCCTTGTGTTGTTCTATTGTTGAAGCACACCTACCATTAAACTATCAATTAAGTAGAAAGGAAGTGATACAGTTTCTAATATTGCATTAGGATAAACGTGGTAAATTACACCGCCTGAAAAGTGTTCATTGACAACAAAATCAAAATTGTCAATTAGTGTATAATGTGTTGATAACTAGTTTGTTAACTTCTATAGCCTTGTAAAGTTTTTTGTTAACTCTAATGACCATGACTGTTTACGGATTTTGTTATGGTTGTAAATTGACTCTTTTCACCCTGTGTTAATTTTCACAATTTCATAAATTTCAGGCTTGTATTTAAGACTATATATCAAAGGGTTTTTTTCCAGTTACTGAAAATTATTCATGATGTTTCTAGTTTCTTTAAAACAATGACCTTTTCAAATAAAAGAAATACATTTGTCTGTCTCAGTTAAGCTATTGCCATATTTATTTGTAGTGCAGTTGCTATGTAAGTGAAAGTTCAATATACAAAAGAATGAATTAGAAAGTGAATCATGCCTATGATACTTATTCAGTACCATGCATCTCAAAATAATACACTACTTAACTGACTGAATTCAAAATATTGGCAAAATATGACTGTAATTGCGAATATTAGTAGTCTAGTAACTTCCAATGTGAAATGTTAGAGCGATCTTTGTGACCAACTTAAGACTCATCTCTTGTAGTTATACCTTTTGGTTTACAGTGTATATATATACACACTGTAACCCAAAAGGTGTGTAGTACACACCAAATTAAGTGTGTACATATAGTCACACCAAAATATGGTAAGATGTGCACTCCTAAAACAGTGTAAACTCATAATTACATTAATGCTGATTTATTTTAAGTTGGGTTGATTCTAATATAATATTTATATCATATTACTATTCAAAGGGAGATTGGTGTATGTTCTGTGCATAAATCCCAGATATCATATCAGAGGACAAAAATCTTTCTCAACTCTCTATATATATTTTGTAAATTATGTAATACTGCAATGCTCTAATAAAATATAATCTGACAATATGAGTACTCCTTCCAGTACTATACATTCACTCTAATTAAAACAAAAGCTATTATAGCTATACTGTGTAACTTAGTATTTTTTAAGTACTTATGTACCATCAGTATGAGGTTCCTTTCGAAATTATTCCTTCAAAAATATCTAATTTATCTTATTTGTGTACTGAAATGCTGAAAATAAAATATAGAACTACCTATTTTAAAATTTGTGTACAGGAATTGTTTATCAAACATGTGGTGCTTAAACTCAAATAAAAAAATAACCTACAAGTTTATGAAAACACTTTGAGCTTGCAATAACAAGACCTGTTTGGAATTTGAAATAGTGAATACTTTTTTGAAAGTAAATCTGTCTGGGATATCTGCTGAAATGTTTACCAATAACTATAGCTCCATATTGCAACCGAACCTACAGTCTTACCTAGGCAATTTATATTTTGGTGTATAACACAAGTTGGATATAATATTAAAATTTGCTACTTATTCCATTATTATGAAAATACAACAGAGAGCTATGTTGTATAGGTTATCATGTTATTACATACTTTTTAATACATATAACATAATATTTCATGATTCAGTTATGAGTTCATCAATACATATATCCATATAAGGCAATGCTTACAATTGTGATGATCCCTAAATATTGGAGGTTAAATACTTGCTTAAAAAAACAATAAACATCTTCAACTTACAGCAACTATAAAAAAATGAGTAAACAACATCACTGTAGCTCTCAAAGACTGATCACAAAAAAAAAAGTTTCTACTTTACATCAATAGTTACTATTAGAAAATTATATGGTTTTGCTATTAATTAATCCTATAATATGCCTTATTGAGTATATTATATCTCACACTTATACTCAACAATCTTGTTTTTTTTTCTTTAGAAAAATCACTAAAATTATATGTAATATTTTCAATGTACATCATGAGCCAGATAATAATAAAATATTTAATTTATTAGAATTGTTTATTATAGTTTGTAAGTCATGTCAATCTGTGAGGACTTCTTTTTCTTCAGTTGTTAATAGTCTCATACACATCTGAGAAAAAGTGAATTCAGTATCTGAAATAAGTGAAGGCATTACAATCTGAATCAATGGCTTACCATCATTATCTGAATCATTGGCATTCAAACAATTGTCAGCAACATTTTCCCTCTAAATTACAAATGTAAGCATGAATCAGTATTCATTATTATTAGCACTTTAATAGAACTGCATAAAATTATCTAACGTTATCAAAAAGGACAAGATACATTCATTAAAGGTCTAGTTTATGATGTACTGTTTTCATATTGACCTGAACAGTTGAATATTCAGCATTCTATAATATAAAAATATTATAATATCAGTATTTAGTAATAATACTACCTGATAGTAATTTTTCTTGTCATGTAAAAAACTATTTAAATATTGTTAAATATATTTTTTTTTATCTGAGGTAAAAATAATCATATTATAATAATCAGTTAATTTATAAAGATTAAAAATTATCAGTCAAAATGCCTTAAAAATACATAATCTCCCTCTACATTAAAATGATGTTATTGCTATCATAGTAGTGCCTATCGACAAAAAATATTTTTGCTGCATTACACAACTATTCAACAATCATTAGCTATTAAAAATACCACTACCTCCTGTTCACACTATCATATCATATCTGGCTCGTCACTATCCGTGAGTGCTTCGATTGGGAAGATTCCTAGAAATTTATAAATTACTAAATAAGACTATTTAGATGACATATAATAATATATTATAATCTTCTCTCACTACCTTTGTATGACCACTGTGTTCAGTAAAACTAAATGAAAAATGAATGTTTTTACACATCAATAATAATAATTCACAATTCATTATATAGAATACTATGAAATCTTACCTAGACAATTGATTCTTAACTTTACCTGAATTGAAAAGTATAATTAGATATGGTATTTGTTAATATTATAATATCCACTCACTTTTTCTCTTCATTATGACTATAAATACTACTATTATTATGACATGAATAATGATGGTCAGAAGACATGTCACAGCAACACTCAGTATTATTGGAAGCAAGTTTCTAGAATGTGTATTTTGTACTTCATTTTTGCATTGTTCACACATAGTCAGAGAATCCTGAACATCAGACTTCAGTACATCAGAAGCATCTGAAAATGTAATACCTAAAGTACACACATTGTGATATAGCTATATCTCATCTAGAAGTGTATTATATTGGCTACAAAATAATTATGTCCATTTATATATTTTAGTTTAACTTATGTGCTTGTTTAGTTTAAATTATATGCTATATTCAATGTATTTGGCGCAAATTTGTTAATTCAATCAACAAATCCAGAATACGAATTCTAGCTAATTGATTACAAATTTACTAAATAAATAGTCTAACATTTAATACCAAAATAAAACTTCAACATTGAAATTAAATCAGTTTAGGAGTCATTAAAAGTGTAACTTTAGACACAATAATTTGTGTATACTAACTTCAACGACTTACTAATAGTGGATGTTGTAGCAAGTGTATAATTCCAGAAGACTACTTCCCACGAATTATTTCCACATTGTATAGTATTGTATTATCATGTGATAAATGTACAGTCATTCCTTTACTATTGGTGATATTATATAGTAGTATAGTAGGAGAGTTTACAAGACAACACTCTAAATAATTTTCACATATACAGTAAAAATAATTATTAATGAATATGATACTAAGTAGATAAAAGAAATATTTATTTTAAAGAAATATTTATATTAAAATTTATATTAAGCAGCATAAAGTACTTTGTTATTAACTTTAAAATTAGTACCCAATAAAAAAGTAGAATATATCCTGTGTAGGCAGTCATTGAGTGCTATAGTGATGTTGTGTACTGTACTGTTATCAGTGTTGTGGATGATGAGATTTTCCAGTGTGTAGGATTCAGGAGGATAAACTGTTATCATGTATCTTGAAGTATTGTAGTAGGATGGTGTCCATGTTACTCTATAACTGGTGGAACCGCTCGTAATTGGGGTTAAAATAATTTCCGATAGCTCCACACTGGACTCTATTAATATATGATATACAATTAAGCCACTTTAACAATTATGATGACAGCTTTTATCAAAACATTCTGGTGATTTAGTACAAAATAAAAAAATAAAAAAAGCATGCATTCAAAACACAAATTTCCTACTTGAGATATTTGATTCAGGAAGTGGAAAAATGTAACCTTACAATGATTTACTAGGTTGAGCACTGCAACGTAATTGTATTTATTGAAATTATATGTAGCTATTAGAAGAGGATTAAAAATAGTAAGATTAAAGAGTAATGAATTATCAAAGACCAAAAAAAATTAAAGATTATTTTTTGTGAATAAGTAACCTATGGAAAACAACTTATACACAACAAGCTTTTTTAATCAATATTATTGAACTTATTGAATGCCATTTTCAGAAAATTTTAAGAGCATTTTTAAAAGTGTGATGGTATAGTATTTATCAATTATGAATCATTTTCTGCTTATAATTATTGCTAAAATAAGTTACAATTTAGCCCAATCACAGAAGGATTTAGTTTGTTCTTTTGAGTCCATGAGTGAGATCTTCACCACCGGATATTGCTGCCGTATCATTATTCTCCAAGCAGTTATGGCTATGTATTGAGGAGAAATATACAGCTATAGCAGCACTATGTTAGCTGTCAGCTAATTTAAATTAGAATATAAAAAAACTACCCAATTTGGAATGCTCACTGGAATGACCCTTGTTGCAGTACTTTTCACTAGTGAAGACCTGCACATAACTACTTCTAAGGCTATTCCTGATTTTATTGTCTAATATCTACAATTGCAGTAATTTCTGCACACTGTAATAATAACACTTAATTTTATTTTCAGAGAATTTTCATGTGATTAACTAATGGCGAGTGCTAAAGTTGAGTATTTTAAATAACTTTATATATGATTGTTAATACAATTACATATTTCTATGAGTCGCTTTTTGAACAATCGTAGATTCCAACTAGCTGTTGTCATTACATTCTAACTAGAAGTTGTCATTACAAGTATAACGTAGTTTTTATAAACTAATAAAATGTTTATTGATTCAACTTGAGATTAGATACATTTCTTGTCAATACATGTAAATTATTGTAACTTACATTCTGCATCAAAACTTTACATCACACATTTATAAACAATGAACGTATATATAGTGTATTTTAGAATAAATTTTTTGTAGCTTCAGTTTCAGCATTGGATTATCAAAATGAAATAAATTAGATATAAAGGTTAGCTTTCAAAAGTGGCAATAACATTTGTAATTAATTTAATGCAGAATATTTCTATATACTATCATAATTGTTCTTAAAATGAGTGTGAACTCTTAATAATAGAATAACTAGCCATATGTTTGGCTAATATCCTGAACATCCCAGAGTAGCAGGGCTTGATAAACATTTAATATGAGCATTGTGGGGCCGGAAAAGGGTATGTCCTAAGTACGCCCACTCCCCGAAACTTAAGAAGAACAATTACGTGTTTTATCCTATTCACCAACCCATTAACAATTCTTTTGAATGATATGTAAGGGGGGGATCCCACCCCTCATTGATACTCTTGGTCACAGCATATATACTGTAGTTTTGTTCATTTTTGTTGGATTTGGCTACCTGTCTGAATGTATGTATGTTCTATGCTGAACTTTTTATAAAGAACTACATTATTGGGGCTACACACATTTGGATCGCCTTTTCCCTGGTGGCAGCGTACCTGGTTCTTAGGATAACCATCACCTGGCTCCTTAGAACTATCTTACTTGGCTCTGGAGTACTTCCATACCTGATTCCAGACCCACACTTGGTGGCAGCGGTTTTTCTTCAGCTGCAGAGATAGCAACAGTCAACTTTGTCTATTACTATTCTCTTGGAGTCAGCATCCTTCACGGCAACTTGCTACACTCCAGCCGAACGGACCCCCACACAAAGCATCATCGAAAGACTGGTTTGAACATTTATTTTGTGTTTTGTATCATATATTTTCCTGTTTTTGCTGAATTTGTCTGTGTTTTGTATCATATATTTTCCGGTTTTTGCTGAATTTTTCTGTGTTTTGTATCATATATTTTCCGGTTTTTGCTGAATTTTTCTGTGTTTTGTATTAAATTTTTTCGTTGTACAGGTGGATTCTGTGGCTGGCTACACTTTTTGGCTACGGATGAAAAGGGGGAGGACAAAGACACGAGGCGGAAGAATTAAGCAGAGTGGAAAAGAAAAAGAGATAAGTGGAGTAAGAGTTAATTTAAGGGATAGTGAGCAAGACTTTGGTGACAGGGTTAGTGAGAGTACTGTTACGGCTGTGGGTGACATTGAGGAGAGATTGAGAGATTTTATTGGCGAGTCTGACGGTGAACTTTCTGTGGCTAGTGTTGAACATACTGATTCAGGTATTCATAGTATTCAAGGAGGCATGGCAACAAACCCTGGGGAAGACGACACTAGCTCTGACTTACAGACAGTTATACAACAGATGGCTCTTGTTTTAACTAGTCTGGCATCAGACAAGACAGCAAAAGAGGAGTTGCTCAGAGCTCAGGAGGAGGAGAAGTTAGCAAAATTAGACGGGGATAGGGTGATGAGAGAGGAAAGGTCAAAGTTAGTTGACAGAATCACACCAATGAAAGAAGGGGGAGAAATTGAGGTGTATGTTCACACCTTGGAGGCTGAACGTATAGGAGCAAATATCCCAGACGAACAATGGAAGTCAATCTTGCTAAATAAGGTTCCCACTAAAGTTAAAGCTCTAGCGCTAGACTTACTAGAAGACAGTAGTACAACTTACCTTGACATCAAAACCAGGCTACTGGTAAGAGGTGGGATCAGTCAAACAGAAGCAGGGATTAAAATTTATTCTAGTTGGGTGAAAGATAACAAAGGGAAAGCTGGAAGAGGAGATGTTAGGCAACTTTTTGCTTTGGTTGATAGGTATTTTAATGGCTGTATGGATTTGAGGCAATGTAAGCCGAGAACTGTACTTGCCCTTTACAGACTAGCTCTGGATGAAAAGGATCGGGTTACACTGGATGGGAAAATGGTCACCACTAAGGAGGAGTTGTACAATGTAGTTGATACTATTGATGCTTTGAGAGCTACTAGAAGAATGGAAGCTGAGGTTGATAAAGAGGAGAGCTACAAGGATTTCAGTAGCAGACACAGTTACTTGAAATATCAGGGGTTGAGGTATTCTTGCTTTCGCTGTGGAAAAACAGGACACAGAGCTTTTGAATGCAGGTCGGGTTACTCCTATGGTCGTTCCCATACCAATCAAAGTAACTTCCAACCAAGGTATAGCCCTACTTGTTATTTATGTGGAGTACAGGGACATATATCACCAGAGTGCCCGAATGGAAGTAGGAAAGAGAAAGACCAGGGGTATGAAAACAAGAAAGACCAGGGGACTGATAAGAATAATAAGGAGAATCCGGTTCTAGTAAAAAACCATAGAGGTGTGAAGAATGTTAGTCTTGTATTGGCGGACCAACATCCCAATATTATTCCAGCTACAATTAATGGCAACTGTGTAGACTTGGTGTTAGACAGTGGAGCCAGTATTTCTGTGGTGCCTGAAAGTGTTGTGAATCAGTCCCAGTATACTAATGATCAGGTTGTGATTGTGGGTGTCACGAATAATAGTTATCTAGCTAATGTTGCAGAAATTCCCTTTAATAATGGCAAATCAGTAATAGTGAAGGAAGCAGCAGTAGTACCTGATGACATGACTAGCGGATGTGCTTTGTTTTCTTTAGCCTTAAGGAATGCTGAGGATATGAAATTCACCCAAGTTGACACCTCTAGTGATGATAAGAAAGATGCTGTGCCAGAAGCAGATGTTTTACAGGTAGTTACCAGACAGCAGAAGGCTGGGGCAGCAGTACAGGAGAGAGCTGAGGCCAAAACTCAAGAAGGAGATGGGGCCCAGGCAAAGCGTGTCACTGTGGCTGTAGCTGGTATGGAACAGGAAAGCAGAACATCGCCTTTAGTTGGTAGCACACAGGGAGCTGAGGTGAGCGTGGAGGTTGTGTCTCGGGAAATGGTTGGAGAGGTATTAGAGGGTAAGGGTGATAGTGGGGAGTGCTTGGCGAAGGTAGAGGTATTGCCTTTGGGGGACGAGGATTCTGAAGAGAGGGATAGAGTGGTGAATGCTATTGGGTTGCCTAAAGTAAGAGAGTGCAGTGACACGGATCTTCTCAGGAAAGAATTACTTGAGGATGATACACTTGCAAAGTTAAGATCTTTAGGCAATCAACGTGCTCGGGGATACCATTGGGAGGAAGGCATTTTGTACCATAGAACATCTGATTTTGATGAAGGTGTAGTGGATAGATTAGTTTTGCCCAAGTGCAGGCGGAAGAAAGTTTTAGAAATAGCCCATGAAGGTACAGGACATTTGAGCACTAAAAAGGTTCGTGATATTTTGCATTCTCGTTTTACTTGGCCATATATTGCTCGTGACATTGACTCTCACTGTAGATCTTGTGAGACTTGCCAAAGATCCAATAAAAGAGGTGAACGTAAGGCTCTAATGGTAGAACGCCCAGTTATTAGTGAACCATTTGAATATGTTGCAGTCGATCTAGTTGGTCCATTTCCGAGAAGTAAAAATGGTAGTAAGTATCTTTTAACCTACCTATGTATGGCTTCTCGTTGGCCAGATGCTGTGGCCCTTAAATCCATAACAGCGTCCACAGTCGCTAGGGGGCTAGTGCAGATATTTTCCAGAACAGGTTTGCCCCTACAATTACTGACAGACCAGGGAACCCAATTCACTGGAAAATTGTTGAAAGAGTTGGCCAGTATGTTTAATATTCATCTCACTCGTACAACCCCATATCACCCACAAAGTAATGGGTTAGTGGAACGACTCCATGGGACACTTGAAAGTATCCTGACTAAGGCCCATAGAGAGGGGCATGACTGGGAGATCTTTCTTCCCTTGACCTTGTTCGCACTCCGTCAATGCCCAAATCGGGACACTGGGTTTTCACCATATCAACTTATTTATGGGAGAAATGTTGTAACTCCTTTGGATGTGGTGTATGCTGGGTGGTCAGAGATGATTGGGGAGGGCATGGAAGTAAGTGAATGGGTTTTGCAATTGTCAGATAGGTTGGAAACTTTGAGAGATTGTGCAGTTGATACTGGATTAGTTGAAAGTGACAAGAGGGCTAGCTCTTACAATAGAGGAAAGTGTGACAGGCAGCTGAAGGTGGGAGAGAGAATTTTGTGTAGAATTCCTGGGTTAGCTGCAAAACTTGAGGACAGTTGGGATGGGCCATACTGTGTGTTGGAGAAGTTGGGTGCAGTGAATTATCGTATACGAGAAGAAGGTGGAAGGCAAAAAGTGAAAATTATTCATATTAATAATGCTAAAGTTTACAGAGCCAGAGAGGAGTTTGTGGGTGCGGTAACTGTGGTGGCTGAGGAAGGTGACTTTGGTGTGGAAAAGAACATATTGGATGACATTAAGTGTGAGGGGATTGACGAGACAGAATTGTGTGAATTATTATCAGAGTTTGACGACGTCTTGATACCTACACCTGGTAGCTGTACGATAGGGGAGGTTGACGTTGTGATTGAGGAAGGTGTTACTCCCATATCACAAGCACCTTACAAGATTCCCCATAAGATTAGAGAAGGTGTTAGAGAGGAATTGGAATCATTGTTGGCTGATGGGATAATTGAAGAAAGTGACGCAGCATGGTGCTCTCCATTGGTACCAATTATCAAACCCTCTGGGAAAATACGACTTTGTGTTGACTTTCGTAAACTGAATTCTGTCACTCCTCAGGTGCAGTACAAGATCCCTGAGTTGGATGACATCCTTGAAAAAGTAGGGGTTGCGCAAGCCCTTTCCAAATTGGATCTAGCCAAGGGGTTCCATCAGTTGGTTTTGAGAAAAGATTGTAGACACTTAACTACTTTTTGTTCCCCCCATGGGAAATTCAGATTTTGTAAACTACCCTTTGGGTTGAAAAATGCTCCCGCATACTTCCAAGGGGCTATGGAGAAAGCTCTGCGAATGTGTTTAGAGGTGTGTTCTGTATACATAGACGATATTCTCGTCTATTCTAGAGATCCCAAAGACCATATTGGCGACCTTAGGAAGGTATTGGTAGCTCTAAGAAAGGCTGGGCTGACAGCTCGACCGGAAAAATGTGAGTGGGGCAGGAAGTTTCTTACGTATCTTGGGCATAGGATAGGAGGAGGAAGAGTGGCTGTACCGGAAGATAGGGTTACTGCGATGTCAGACTACAAGAGGCCAAGGACCCAGCGAGACATGCGTGCTTTTCTCGGGGCGGTAGGATATTACAGAAGGTTTATCCAGAATTTTGCATCATACAGCAGTGTGTTGATGCCGTCTACCTCCCCCAAATCACCCAAAGTCATTCAGTGGACACCTGCCATGGATGAAGCTTTTATGTCACTTCGCAGTAAGTTGTGTAATCATGTTATTCTTACAGTGCCAAATGTTTGTGATTGTTTTCAAGTACAGACCGATGCGAGCTATTTGGGTTTAGGTGCCGTGTTGAACGTAATCCGTGACAATGAAGAACTACCAGTTGGATTTTTTTCTCGACAGCTTCGTGGTGCAGAGAAGAGGTACAGTGCGACAGAACTAGAAGCTCTGGGAGTGGTTGAAGCGCTTAAGCATTGGACACACCTACTATATGGTCAAAAGTTTACGGTGGTAACGGATCACAAGGCATTATGTTATCTCATGACCTCATCTAGATTAAACAAAAGGCTGCGTGGTTTTGCTCTCTCTTTGCAACAATTTGATTTTGCAGTTGTTTACAGGGCGGGACCTGACAATGCGAATGCCGATGGACTATCCAGGCAGGCTTGGGAAATCGAGGACAGCGAAGAAGACCATCAAGAAATAGAAGGAATTGGAGAATTGGGAAGCAAAGAGCTGAAGAAGGAGGTAAAGATTGTGAAGAAGATGACTGATGTTTCCGTCCCTTCTGGAGTTGCGCCTAGTCCCTCAGGACGTGGGACAAGGCTCGAAGGGGGAGTTGTGGGGCCGGAAAAGGGTATGTCCTAAGTACGCCCACTCCCCGAAACTTAAGAAGAACAATTACGTGTTTTATCCTATTCACCAACCCATTAACAATTCTTTTGAATGATATGTAAGGGGGGGATCCCACCCCTCATTGATACTCTTGGTCACAGCATATATACTGTAGTTTTGTTCATTTTTGTTGGATTTGGCTACCTGTCTGAATGTATGTATGTTCTATGCTGAACTTTTTATAAAGAACTAAATTATTCCGCACAATTGGGGCTACACACATTTGGATCGCCTTTTCCCTGGTGGCAGCGTACCTGGTTCTTAGGATAACCATCACCTGGCTCCTTAGAACTATCTTACTTGGCTCTGGAGTACTTCCATACCTGATTCCAGACCCACAAGCATCAACCAACAATTAAATGAAGTATGGGCACAATATAGCATTAGCTGCTCTCTTGTCATAGTCTTTACTACCACTACACATAATCCCATAACTATACAGTTAATGATATTGTATCTGATGAAAACTAAGATTAACACAACACTCCATATTAGTGCGCACACTTAATAAGCCAAAAGTGCGTGTATTTATTTCAAGTGTGGTTGAGCTATAAAATATAGTTTGGCAGTCGTACACACGGAGCGAGCTATAAGTGCAGGGTACAATCTGGTGGGAGATGCAAATGGCTAGAGCAGTGAACGTGAGTTATTGTCATTGAGTTGTAAATAGCCTCGTAGCTAGCTGTAGCTGGTCCAGCAATTCTGACTTTCACCTGCATGGAATGTATAGCTATAGCTATGTAGCTGTGTATGATATCTGAGAGTACACACACAAAAAATATCATCAGTTATGCACTGATGTTAGCAGTAGTTATACTTAACAGTTTAGCAAGTAATAAAGACACTTGCAAATCTAAAACAACAACATTGAAAAAGGGGAAGATTTAATGTTGTCAGCAATTGTTTTAGAAGCTGTTGTGGATAAAGGTAATGTGAATGTTGAAAATTGAGCAGTAGAGACTAAGATGTTGTATGAAGCTTAACTAATGCAACAGGAGTGACATACAAAAATGAAAAGTCATGGAAAAGATTGTACAAAAGTGCGAAAATAGAAATAAATTAAATTTCGTTGAGATAAAAAAAATCGAGAATAAATAAAAAAAAATTAAAATAAAAAAAAAGCAATTTAGGATTTCTTGAAACAGTGGGGATCAAGAAAGGCAAAAGTCAAACTAAGTCCTATGTGTTTTACAACTTTCAGAACTGTTGAAGTTAAGAAATGGAAAGTTCTAGCACGGAACAACACGACGAGATCATCACTACTCCGGCCGGCTCGCCACACTCTACATTTCTAAGTATGATGTTGTCATAAGGTTTCAATACTTGGTATATCACTTCCCGCGCGTGACGTGTCGGGGTTTTTTTTATAATGTTTATCACAACGTTTTTTTCCTGAATGGATGGGGGAGTCTTAGGTGTTGCATGGAAGGCTTTTAGTGTAGGTGACTTGTGCCAAGGGGCGAAGAAGGACGTGAAAGTGCTGGAGAACTAAATAGTAACTAAAGGTTATAAGAAATCCTGTTCTGAAGGATTAGCTCACGCTAACTCAGAGCCAAGAAAATGTTCGGTTTAGGTTGGCGTAGAACTCTTTGGTAAGACTATGGGACTGAGTGAGGTAAGTTTTGCTCTGGGGTAGGTGGCTATCTATCTATGAGTAACTGACACTTTTACATAGTCTGTGACATGGCACAACAAAACTTTCACAGTTCTCACCAGGAACTATGTTTTGATAAGAAGTGTGCTAGTTAACTAGTCAAGTTAGATAAAAAGGTTTACACTTTCATCACGCTGAGATTTTAGGGAAGGAACCCAACATGTGTATAGGTTTATGCACCAAACATCAGGAATGTCATGGCTAGTTAAGATAAACTAACCAGGTATTTTTCTATTCTTATCCTATCCTCTGCTCGATAGCTATGGCATAAGTTCACTAATTCTAAAATTGATCTAAAATTTGCAACAAATCTAAATTTTAGACAAAATGATTGGCCACACTAAAATTTTTAAATCACTGCCAATAAAACATAATATCTTGTGTACTAATGTGTAAACTTGCTGGATCTGTAACCACATAAACTTGGGTTATACGATTTTTTTTCTTTGTAGCTACAAGTATAATCAAAGTTAAATTAGAGTGGCCATTTACCCAATTGATCAGTTAAATTATTGTTTGTTTTTTCCCTATTTTTTATATAATAAAAAAAATGCTACTTTTTATGCTGGATGATGCACACACACACATACACACACACTGTATATTTTATTATAGTTCACTTTTCATTCTCCCCCCTCCTCCCCTCCCCCTTAAGGTGCTGTTCTGTTTTGTTACATTTCTGGCTCTGTTCAACATGAGTGGAGCTGGTGGAGCACAGTTCTTGGGAATTCAGCGACGTTTCAGAGATTCCAGCTACTATGATTCGTACTACTGTTGCAACATCTGTGGAGGACATTTGCTGTGGGTGTTTGATGGCACTGACATACTTTTACATTGGTTATCTCAGAGTAATGTTGGAAATGTCGAAGTTCAAGCTGTCAATTCTAGTAGCCGTTTTAGTTCCATGATATTGTCTCACCGTGGAAGTGGTAGTGAAGCGTGCATTGATGTTGTGATTATTGCAACGCAGACCAATCCTGAGTGGCGACCACGCGTTATTTGTCACAGTCTTTATCAGGATCATATTGTAGAGTATGATAGTTCATTGATTGATCCAATATATGAAGATCATAATAGTTCTGTTGCTCTAACATACTCCATAATGCAACCAAATATAGTACCTGCTAGAACTGATACGTTTATCACACATTTCCTTGTCTGTCGCAGCTTTGATGACCATATTACATGGACATTCAATGGATCTTCTGTGATTTTTAATGGAAGAGCGAAACCTGGTTCTAATGGATTGAAGCTATATCCTGAAGATTCTACGACAGCATTGTTCGAAGCAATTGTTCTTGAGAAAACACCAAATGGAATTACCTCCGTTTTGGTTGCAACAATATTAGAGCCATGGCATCTTTATTTACATGGCAAAATCAGTTGCAGTAATTCCCTTGACCAGACACTATCATTTCCGATAAATATACTCAGTTCTATAGACCAGGGGAATAAAGGGACAAATGTAACTGAAGATCCCTATTTGGCTCCGTCATGTAAGTATGCCTTTTATTTGTAATTAAAATCTTAATCAACTGTTTGAAGAAAATTGAAGGAGAGGAAAACTGTCCTGTTGTTAGCAGGTGGAAAGCCACTTTTTTGCGCGCAAACATTACATCACTAAATGTCCCAACGCTTTCAACGTCAGGAATCGACATCCCTGCCTGTATTTTCTGGCAGATATGGGCTCTAATGGTAAGCGTATCTTTCTAAAAAATCAGTAAGACTAATAGAGGTCGTGCGTTTGACCAATTAATGCGTGGGCGTTCTTAGCAACGGTTGCTTTGGAGGGAAAAGTACCACGGTGAAACTCCAGTAGATTTGGAATAGCACTATCTGCAGCAGTTGCAAGGTTTATTCTTTGCTGGATCACTTCTACTGGGAGCTGGTACAAGGCTAAAGTTCTTGCAAATAATTTGTTTGGACTGATCTTTATGCCTTATAGGAGATAGTCTCTGGTCAAATGAACTATTAGAATTGATTCCCAATATCGTGGAGCTTATAGTTTCCACTACGAGTCCTTATGACTAACAGAGAAACAAAAGTAAGTATATTATAGTATGTATAACTTGATTGCTAAAATAAGCTCAATATTGATGAAATACTGTTGTGCAGGTAGTCATTCATATCATAGAGACAACAATCAATGCAACCTCAAAGTAAAACATGGAATTTTCTTTATGCAAATTGTATTACAGCATCACAGAGAGGTTTTCACTTCTGCCATTCTTGCTTATTAATTCCATATGTATATCCAATAAAATCACTTAGCTATAAAATTATTCTCACCAAAAGTAATATAACTGTAACAAACACTTTATTAAACACTTATTCAAACATTTTATTAAATTGAACAATTAAGGTAATAAATATACATGATTAATTAAAATAGACTTGTTCCACCATTTTATTTATCCAAGAATCCCCCCTCCACAACAAACAAAACAGTTCATTGTGAAGCTACTTTGGGATCTAACCCCTGGAAATAATCCACATCAATAAGGTGGTTACCCAATCAGGGTTACAATTATCAGTAGCTAGCTTCTGCACTGATCATAACCGGACATTTTTTATACTAAACTAGCAGGTGAGCATTATCAGGATAAACTGGTGCAATTTTAAGGTAGAGGGAAACCTGTTCGTGTCCTCCTCTAGGTGATAGCAGACAACACAGCAGCCAGGCACAAAGATTTTATACAAGCGAATTACGTCATTAGTTGACGTCACCCGCACGACTACTATAGAAAATAAACACATTTTTAATGAAACTACCTACTCGATAAAATTGAAGTGGTGTGTTCAACACATCTTGCGTCCTATAAGTTAATATGTACTGTGATTCAATGATGAGGTTAGGAAACAGTTTTCTTACCATACATACAAACATTCCACAGTCATAAGTTTTGTAATTGTACAGGTTTTATGAACTGAATGTAACTAGGGTGAAAAAGTAAAATATAAACAAAAAATTGACGATAACAACATTGATGATGACGACATTAACCATATGAATAACTTAAGAAGCATGGGCAATGAGTATTATTTTTACTATATTATTAACCCTCAGCGCTCATGCACGAGAGGGTTATAGTAGTCATCCTGTTTGTCGGTCTGTCTACCTGTCTGTCACACTCTGATTTTAGAGATTATTGACAAATAACTATTCATATAATGAAAACAGTCTGTATTCTTGTTGTTTGTTGTTGTTGTTGTTGTTTTGCTTCACATGGCTAGTAAACTGTTACGTGGTGCTCATATCACGTTAATTCAATCCAAACACCAAGTGACTTGGATTAGCCTTTTTAAGATATGTGCAGTTGGAAGTTTCACTTAGCAGTAATATGCAGTTGTTGCTTTGTGCACAGGCCATTGTATATGCCATTGTATATGCCATGGTATCTTAAGTTTTTGTCGTGCTTAAAGTTGAATAATGCTCGCCAAGAATCAATATCAGTGTCATCCATTAATTTAACACACAGCATTCCCAGCATACTTTTGCATAAGCAACAATTCTTCGTGGCAGTATGGAATGAGCTGTGCCTACTGATCACCTCAACAATTTACATCCACACTAATTGAACCACAGTTAACAACTTGCTGACTAAGCCAGAACTAACTGTTCTATGTCAATCTACCAGACCCTTTGCCCGCATAGCAATTGGTAAAGGGTCTGCCTACACCAGACTACTACTACTATAGCAGGGCGGGGTGTGCTTAGTGTGCTTTTTCATGTTTGAGGATACAACATTGTGTAACATAAGATAAATGTTTGACAAGTGGTATGGGTAGGTATACTTTGGGTTAAATGCTTGTATAATAAAGAGCTGTGTGTTAGTTTTTATTAAAAATCAAGTTTTGGTGGGTTAAGCCTACACTTTAAGAATTAAACTGGGCGTATTTTCAAACAAATGTTTTCACAAATGTTAAAATAATTGTGAGGATGTCTTTCACTTGTCTAGAACACAAATTCAATTATCTTACGTTCTATACTTCTTAAGGAAATACTGAAATCCAGTATGTTCCTTGGTCTCATCTTCAAGCAGAATTTGCAGAGCATCCTGGTCAAATGTGTGCCTCCTTAGCTTGTTGATGGCACTCTTGGTGATGTTTCTCAGATCATGTGAGGTTGGATGATAGTGTTTGTCAAACTGACTGGGAATGCTATTCAGCATTCCTATTTGTATGTGGAGAGGAATTAATTTTTGCTCACCCATTCGTGTAGTGCTAATTTGAGACTGACCTGGCTCAGCTATTGCTGACTAATGATTCCACCCGTTCTATCACTTCTGGTAGAGGTTAATATGAGTGCATATCTGAGAGAGACTTCAGCAAATATCCAGAGTAGGGGTAAGGTCACGTAAAGCATTTCTTCACGTTCAGTCTTCAACAGCTTGGCATCCACACACTGCCATTACACAATTTCCTGTTTGGTGCTCAAAACTGTTTCTCCATTCTTCCCATTTTTTGATGTTGATATTAATATGTTATATTCTGGGCACTGAGACCCAAGTCGTGAGGCAATACCTGAATCAGAATCAATGTTTGTGGTATTGGTGGTAAATGTGACAGACTTTAAGTCAGAGAAACAGTGGTACTGCTACATTGTCAGGACTACAGTAACCAACAGGTAGCCCTTTGTCAAAGCAGGAAGAACATGGTACGGCCTGTACTTCACTGTTACTTAGACAATCCTGTAGTACTTTGTACACTTTTTGAAGAAGCACATCTCCCAATCATTTAATAATACCATCTGGAACATCAATTATGTCACATGTAGCTATATCATATGTACACTCAAAATATTCATTATTTATTTCATTGTGAGAATAATATTATAATGCATGCTTTGTTTTCATTGAAATGACTCTATAGTTCCAGAGAATACATGGATTCTAAATGCCAAATGAGTTGTATGTAGTAGCTAGTACCCAGACTGTTCAGTTAAATAATTGATATACTACTTACCCAGAAGTGAACCATGGATTCTCGCGATCACGTTAAGTCTTGCGTGCAAACCCTTCACCTGACAATGCCTCAGCATACACGTGACAGCGAGAGCGCCTTGCAATTAGCAATTAAATGTTTACGCGCGAAAAAGAGGCTGACCACCTGTACCTAACAAGTTCCAAAGGAAGGAAAATTGAGTAATGAAAATGAGATGTTCCTGTCTAGTATGGCATAGCCAACCATTTACTTTCTTGGAGGTGTGGGGAAGGGTCTCAGGGGACATGTATACATTTAATCTGTTATAGGAACGCAGAATTTAAGAGCATTGACACCCGTACTTACTCGCATAGTCAGTCGCTTTACCTACCGCCACGCTGGGAACACCTGGCGGTTCTGGAACATTTTGCAATTGAAACGTACCTTACAACCCGTTACCTGAGCGACAGTTCTTGTCGTCGAGTACTATAAATCAGATACAGTCCCCGGTATTCCGGTACGAAAATATACAAACAAACAAAATACAATCCCAGATTTTCAATAGTGTTGACCCTGATAGAGTCTCGCTCACTTCGCTCGCTCACCAATAATATTCTGGATAGTTAATGAATAATTCATTAGCTGAATGGTAAAGCATTGTCATAATCAGTGGAAATAATTAATGTTTATTTTGTAGCAAAAAAATCAGTTAAATCACAAGGAAACAATAGCGATTCTATAGCATTACAAGCACTAACCGAATAACTGTACATTTATCATAATAATAATAATATGAGTACACAATGCATAAACAGAAATTGAGGAATAGACTTCTGGGATGAAACACAATTTACAACATCAATTACCAGTAAGTGGTAGAAATAAGCAAAAACTAATAATGGTATCATAATGTACCTTTTGTGATATCTTTTCATATTATAATTTATCTATAGGACTATTATTACGATATTGAATTCAAACATTTAATAAAGTTGTATCTACATGCTTTGGCAAAAAGAATAATTCATACTCATAATGTTTTTTTTGCTACTAAAACACGCAAGAAATACATGTTTCCAATGTTTTTGTGAAATTTTATCAATATTATATACACACATAATATATAATATATAATATAATGTATAATATTTTCAGATGCTCCACTGATTATCAACGATACATGTTCTAGCCGTTCTCTGTCAACAATGCTGAGTGTAGCTGTGACATGTCTTCTGACCATCATTATTCATGTCATAATAATAGTAGTATTTACAATCACAATGAAGAGGAAAAGTAAGCAAAAGTTCATGTAATAATATTATAATATAACAATTTTTTTTTTATTCAGGCAAAGTTAAGAATCGATCACTACAGTAAGATTTCCTTATAATCAACTTAGTAATATTATTACAATTTACTATTAATCAGAAATTTTTTCTTTTAGGTTTGCTGAACACAGTGGCAATAAAAAGGTTGTAAGCATAAGACAAATAATATTATTTTTTATAATTGTTTTCATTAGCAAAAACATCATTATATTCAATATTTTAGGAATCCTCTCAATTGAAACATTCACAGATATTAACAAGCGAGGTATGATATCATATCACATTGATAGGAAGTAATGTACTTAGTGCTAGTGATCATCCAATAGTTATATAATGTAGCTAAAAGTTTCATGTTGTAGAAGGCATAGACATTGGACTGATGTATGTTGATGACTGATTTCAGGTTATATATCTATATTGAGCAATATTATAAATCATTTTATTTGCTTACAAGGCAAATAGTTATCAGGTTATATCACTATTGAATGATGATAGTATAATTGCAATTTTCTATATTCACAGAATGCTGCATATGCCACTGTTCAGGCCAACAGGCAAATGGTATAAATTAACACAGTATTGAATTAATTTGGTTATAGTTAAGGTACATTTTTAAAAATTATACTTTGTGCAATTCTATTGAAGTACAAAAAAATCATGAATGCAAATAATCCAACATTTCTAAATATAGTGGGAAATTGCTGCTGACAATCATTGGATTGAAAATGACTTGAATAACGATGGTAAGCCATTGACTGAGATTGTAACGCTATCTAAATATTCAGCTACTGAATTCACTTTTTTCTCAGATATGTATGAGACTATTGATAACTGAAGAATAGATGTCATCATCAAGGACAGTGTTGTTACTTACTAAAATATACTAATGCCTTACTTCATAATAATGATAGTAATAGCTATGTTGATCTCAATGTCTAGTTCTTGTCATTCATTGAAATTAGTACCGTTTAATTTAGGTAATAATGGTACATTTTTAATTTCATCAAAGAGAATTTTCATGGTATTTAACTAATAAAAAGAGTGTGAAAATAGTGAGTATTTAGAATAATTATAATTATTGTTAACATAGTTTCAAAATATTGTTATGAGTCAATTGTTGAACATAGCTTTACTTTCACAAAGTATTTTCTATTTCAAATTCATAATAGGTATTGTTATTACAAGCAAGAGTGTGTTTATATCAATTTGTACTTATTGTTTTTATTTCAACTCAAAGATTAGATTACAGCAATTGTAAATAAGTGTAAGTTATTATCATTTTCGAATATGCATCATAACTGTCCAAGGCACAGTTTATAAACAATGCACATGCAGTGTATTTTAGAATAGATTGTTCTATAGCTTCAGTTTCAGCATTAGATTATCAAGATAAGATATAATTAGAAAATAAAGGAGGGTAGTTTTCAACTGGTACAATAACATCTTATAAAATTTATTGGATATCGTTTTGTACTGTCACAATCGTTGTTTAAATGAGAGTAAACACTTAGTAGTAAAATAAGTAGCTGTATATTTAGATTTCTCTGGAGTATCCCAGTGTATGCAGGTTAAATTGTTTTAATATGAGCATAAAATAACAATAACATAAAGTACGCTGCTCTCCTATATAGTCATTATTCCCAAAACCTAATAAGAAGGCTATAATATGTTTAATAATATTATTTTTTATGCAACATCATCATTCTATGGATTATATACAAGATTCAAGGTCATCTGAGCATAATATATTCTCGATTTTTTAAACATACCTTGATAGTGAAATAAGTAAAGTTATACATTGAATGTATATATTATCAACATTAAAACATACTGTTTGCATTAGTATGCACTGCATGAAAAGTGTCCATTGACAACCATAACAAAATCATAAATTAGTGTATAATAAGTTTGATACTAGCTTGATTATATCCTCTTCAGCCTTGCAAACATTTTGTCAACTCTAATTAATATCAACACAGTTTACGAATATTATTATGGCTGTCAATGGATTCTTTTCAGTCTGTAATTTATTTTAAACTATGAATTGTTTATTAACTCTATGAGTTGTACTCTTGATACATTTTAAGTTTAATGCAAGTTAAATTTTTTTAATACAGTCATCCAATCTGGACAGACTATACTGTCATAAATGTTCTTTAAACTTTAAATGAGTGTGAAAGCTTCATAATAGAATAACTAGCCATATATTTGGCTAATATCCTGAACATCCCAGTGTAGCACGGCTTGATAAACATATTTTAATATGAGCATCAACCAACAATTAAATTAAGTAAGGGCACAATATATCATTAGCTGCTCTCTTATCACAGTCATTATTACCACTACACACAATCCTATAATTATATGTTTAATGATATTTTATTTGATGTATAATAATATATCGTGGTTTAATAATTTTTATTCGTAATGGTTTCTAACACTATAGAGTGAAGAATCTGTAGTGCTCATAGGTTAAAAATCTTCAATGCTTATAGGGTGAACTCTTTGAAGTGTATGTATAAGGCAAGATATCACTCTAACAATCATCCAATATTAATCCGTTTTTGTTGTTGTAAAGGATTAAATTGAACTGAGTTAAATGCATTGTTTTTGTGTTGCTGTTATTGAGACTCTTACAGCAAATAATTATTCTGAAGAGAATAATACTTAGTGTGAATACAGAAATGCTATAGCTCTACATGAACATCAAGTTTGTTTAGAGTAATAATACAATTTTGCCTCACAGTTTCCTTGTTGAACAAGGAATAAGACTAATGCTCTTATATGGAACTAGGCAGCACACTAATGAAATTGGATAAGGAATCAGTAATGCTTATTATGTGAGGTAGAAATATCTAGTGCCTATTGGGCAAGGGTCATTAAAAATGATTGGGTTAAGAATCCCTTATGCTCATGGAGTAAGGGGTCGCTCTATTTTATACTAAAGATGTTAGTTAAATGCTCATGATGTAGTGGTCACTCTAATCCTGATCATAAGGTGAGGTAGAACTTTAAATGATAATAGGGTAATCATTGTTCTTAAGGCAAAAGAATTACTTCTATTTTCTATGATGCATATCTAATATTAAAAATAAATCACTTCAATTCTTTTATGGTAGAAATGGGCCATATAATATGTGATAGTATTTGGAAAAAGAGACCAATATAATAAAAATGAGATATTTACACCATGAGCTCAATCTCTGCAGTGTTTTGATAACAATGACTTGGCTAGGCACTGTATAGGTCACTAAATAGAGTGCAATCTGAGCATCCAAATAGAAGTGAATACAAGAAAGCAGGACATAGTGGTGATGTTGTGTCCAGTACTGTTATCAGTATTGTGGATGATGAGATCTTCCTGTGTTTAGGATTCAGGAGGATAAACAGTTATCATATATCTTGAAGAGTGGTAGTAGGATGGCGCCCATGTAACAGTATAACTGGAATTACCACTTGTAGTGGGAGTTAAAATATATTCTGATGGCATCAGAGAGTACTCATATATTAATTATTTATATATAACTGCTTAGCAAAATGCACTCCAAAATAATAAGCAACTTTTCTCTAATATAACAGTGAAATTAGAATATGCCTTTCCACAAGTCATAATCAAACATTAGTCTTACATTGGCACCTACATTTATGAGAGCAGCCTAAGAAGCTATCAATTATATTAACAAGAATAGAGAAAAATGATAATGTGCACTTACTATTGAGAGGTTGGTAAGTAATGGCCTGTAAATTGCACTCAATTGTAACAGATAAAGAAGCTGAAATAGTCAAACTACTATAAATAAAAGATCTGCACTGATGAATGAGTTGTAAATGTCAGCAATGGAGTTATTGATGATGCACTTAATACTCTCCAAGAAAGAATGACTTGATGTTGAGAACATACAAACTCAGCTACATCTGAATAGCAGAGTGTTCTGGTACTGTTCACTTGGTGTAAATGAGCTACACATACTGGAGATAAAAAGAGAGCCCCCTGACAGACTAGAAACCATAGTATACTACAAAAGTATAAGGTGACATTGTAGCTTAAGAATAGTTCTGCAATATTATTGAGTAGCTCTATAATCATAGCTAATATCAATAACAATGCAATAGAAAAACAAAAACATTGTTTTATGAAACTTACTGTCAGACTGGAGGTATGTTATATTTTCAGTGCTACAAAGTATTCTTGTGCAGAAAACATAGGCGTAATTGTCAGTTTTGCCCAAACAAAGGGAACTACCAAATATTAATTGGTCTCTTACTAAAGTGGAGTATACCTAAGTGGATGCAATCCGCAGATCTGGTGCTAGCTCAGAGTTGAAACTTAAACCTAATGACCTCTCATTAGTGCTATTATAATGTCTGTCCATATTATTATTGTATCATGTTAGTGACAGATGCACTACATCAGAATTGCACTGATTCCTTGTGTTGTTCTATTGCTGAAGCACACCTACCATTAAACTATCAATTAAGTAGAAAGGAAGTAATACAGTTTCTAGTCATTAGGATAAACGTGGTAAATTACACTGCCCGTAAAGTGTTCATTGACAACCAAATCAAAATCGTAAATTAGTGTATATGTGTTGATAACTAGTTTGTTAACTACTACAGCCTTGTACAGTTTTTTGTTAACTCTAATTACCAAGACAGTATACGGATTTTGTTATGGTTATAAATGGACTCTTTTCACCCTGTGTTAATTTTCACAATTTCATAAATTTTATAGGCTTGTATTTAAGACTTTATATCTAAGGGTTTTTTTTCAGTTACTGAAAATTATTCATGATGTTTCTAGTTTCTTTAAAACTATGACCTTTTCAAATAAAAGAATTACATTAGTCTATCTCAGTTAAGCTATTGCCATATTTATTTGTAGTGCAATTGCTATGTAAGTGAAAGTTCAATATACAAAAGAATGAATAAAAAATAATAAAAATAATAAAATATTATATTTGTGAGAATTGTTTTATTATAGTTTGTAAATATCATGTCAATCTATGAGAACTTCTTTTTCTTCAGTTGGTAATAGTCTCATACATATCTGAAAAAAAGTGAATTCAGTATCTGAAATAAGTGAAGCATTACAAATGTGAGTCAATGGCTTACCATCGTTATCTGAGTCATTGGCATGCAAACGATTGTCAGCAACTTTTTCCCTCTAAATTTACATATGTTAGCATCAGTCAGTCTTCAATATTTTTACACTTTATTTTAACTGTACAAAATTATCCAACATTATCAAAAAGGACAAGATACATTCATTAACTGTTTCGATTATGATGTACCTTTTCCATATTGACCTGAACAGTGGAATATGCAGCATTCTATAATTATAAAAATATTATAATATCAGTATTCAATAATAATACAACCTGATAGTAATTTTTCTTGTCATTAAAACGATTTAAATATTGTTCAATTATAGTTTTTGTTACCTGAGGTAAAAAAAATCATAATTATGTAATTAGTAACAAAATTATCAGTCAAATGCCTTAAAAATACAGTCTCCCTCTACATTTTTTTATAAAATGATGTATTGCTAACATAGTAGTGCCTATCGACAAAAAATATTTTTAACAGCATTACACAACCATTCAATAATCATTAGCTGTAAAAATACCATTGCCTCCTGTTCACACTATCATATCATACCTGGCTCGTCACTATCCGTGAGTGCTTGGATAGGGAAGATTCCTAGAAAATTATAAATTACTAATGAAAATGATTTAGCTGACATATAATAATATATTATAATCTTCTCTCATTACCTTTGTATGGCCACTGTGTTCAGTAAAACTAAATGAAAAATTAAAAGTTTACTTATTAATTTAGAATTTTAAATTAAAAAATTAATTAATTTTAATAAAGTAATAATATTCTTAATTTGTTATAATAGAATACTATGAAATCTTACCTAGACAATTGATTCTTAAGTTTACCTGAATTGAAAAGTATAGAAAAGTATAGTAAATGTTAATATATAATAATACATGAACTTCTGCTTACTTTTTCTCTTCGTTATGACTGTAAATACTACTATTATTATGACATGAATAATGATGGTCAGAAGACATGTCACAGTAACACTCAGTATTATTGGAAGCAAGTTGCTAGAACATTTATTTAGTACTTCATTTTTGTATTGTTCACACATACTCATAGAATTTTGTATGTCAGACTGCAGTACATCTGAAACATCTGAAAATGTAATACCTGAAGTACACACATTGTCATATAGCTATATCTCATACAGAAGTGTATTATATTTACTACAAAATAATTATATTCATTTGTATTTAAGTTAAACTGATGTGCTTATTTTGGTTAAAATTATATGCTATATTCAATGTATTTGGTGCAAATTTTTAATTCAATCAGCAAATTCAGAATATGAATCCTACGGTTAGCCCTAAATAATTGATTACAAATTTACTAAATAAATAGTCTAACCTTTAATACCAAAATAATACTTCCACAGTGAAATTAAATCAGTTTAGGATCATTAAAAGTGTAACTTTAGACACAATAATTTGTGTATACTAACTTCAACGACTTACTGGTAATGGATGTTGTAGCAAGAGTATCATTCCAGAATACTATTTCCCACGAATTATTTCCACATTGTATAATTGTATCATTATGTGATAAATGTACAGTCATTCCTTTACCATTGGTAATATTATATAGCAGTATAGTAGGAGAGTTTACAAGACTACACTCTAAATTATTTCCACATATACAGTAAAAATAATTATTAATGAATATGATATTAAGTAGATAAAAGAAATATTTATATTAAAATTCATATTAAGTAACATAAAGTACATCGTTTTTTTACTTTAATATTAGTACCTAATAAAAAAGAGGAATATATCCTGTGTGGGCAGTCATTGTGTGCTATAGTGATGTTGTGGACTGTACTGTTATCAGTGTTGTGGATGAGATCTTCCTGTGTGTAGGATTCAGGAGGATAAACTGTTATCATGTATCTTGAAGTATTGTAGTAGGATGGTGTCCATGTTACTCTATAACTGGAGGAACCACTTGTAGTTGGGGTTAGAATAAGTTCTGAAGGAACAAAACTAGACACTGCCACTTTTTATAAAATATAATGATAAAATAAATAAAAATATTAATGTTGCAACCGTAACTAATGCAATGGTACATAAGACATTGATTCCAATATTAAGCTGTATAAGTCTATTGATCCATTTCATTACAATATACAACTAATAGGTATCCTGTTGTGTGTGTCATATTTAGAACAAATGTTTTTTTTATGTTTATATAATTTTAATATGCACAAATTGTATTTTGCTTCATATATTATTATACTATCTTACATTCAAAGTAATGATATATATTTTGTTTTCGTGATTGCACATTATGATTGCAGAAACATCAGCTTCAATAGTGAGACGGGATAAAGAGAATGTAGAATTACCAAAAATGAGCTCAGCTGTTACTTGAGTAGAATCTACTGAAGTATACACCATGTTTTCCCTTATATTAAATTGAGAATTGAAGCTTACTGATCTTTCACCACTTGTAATACTTGTAACAGTCCATGTCAATAAAGACTCATGATGGGAGCAAATAAACTCAGCTACATCATCATAGCACTGTGTTCTAGTTTTGTTTACTTGATACAAATCAGCTACACAAACTGACAAACTTAAAGCTACTGTATAAAAAGAGTACATTATCACATTGCAAATAAAGCTAAGCCTAACCTTATTTCATCTATCAAAACATACTTATAGTATTACACTCACTTCCTGTTTTTCCATTTCTACTGATTGAGGAAGTATTTTTGATCTAACAGAGTAACACCTTGTTCTAATTAATTGTAGAACCAATCATAGTATTTTCAGATGTAAGAGTAATAGTTTGTGAATAGCAATTTTTTTATTGAGTACAATTAAATATTTAAAAGCACGCTTTTCCATTCAAAAAATATAAGTAAAAATCAACTATGTATATAAAATCACAAAATTTGCAGAAAAAGTATATTATTCTTAGTTTTGCAAAATCGTGTGTACTTAAAGGAAATGTGATACTTGCTCAGTATATTTATCTCAGAGTGATAAATTGATTATAAATGTGTTGAAAGGGTGAAGCTATCCTACTGGAGATATAAAGAATTACCTTCCAGCCCTTTCTAGATAATTAAGAGGCTGGCCACTGTCATACTATCCCATTTTCCTGCTTCACTTTCTATAGTCTGGTTGAAGCAGTACAATCGTATGAGATGACAGCACACATAATAATTACTAATAGAGAAGCTTTTGAATAGTCGATATATTGTAGATTTGTAATTGCAAATTTTTTGTTCAATATGCAGAAACATATAGAGCATAAGATAAAACTTAGTTTCATATATCAGTTCAGTATTAAATACAGCCATTGCAAAACTATTAATGATGTTAATTATTATTGACAAAAAAAAGTAATTTAATATACAAGCAAGTACTCCACCACTCTTTGGCACTTGACTTACTAACTTTTTCAAATAATGTATGCAGTAGCAAAAGATATTATTATTCATGCTTTCCTTCTCCTACTCTCTTTTTACTTGAGTCATCCATTTCTCCTTTGTGTCTACCTCTCGTTCTCCTCAGCAATTCAGTATTTTCTGTATCTTTTCTTTCACTTCTACATGTAGCTAAGTAACTACATCAGTCAATCTTCTCACCTGCTTTAAATCTTGTAGTTTTAGGATGTGCTTAGCTAAGCCACTTTGTGCTGCACCAAACCATTATCTTGTTGAATTAAGATAGGAATAATGTACCACCTGTGACTCCCAACATGTCCAAAACTTGCATTATACAAAAGCCACTGAATTAATATAATAGCATTAGATGATTGTTACATATTATAATATAAACATACATAGTCGTCACTTCTTAAAGTAAAATGACTTAAAATTGTTGATCATTTTTAACGAGCCTAATTTAATCCCACTAAACAGAGTTTCCATCCCATAAGCAAAGTTGTCCTCCAAAAAAAACCTATTACCTTATAGCTACACACAAAAGATTCCTCAATATTACACAAGGTGACTATACTTACTTGGGTGATACATAATCATCTCAATGTTGCAAGTTATAGAGGCTGTTATGGAAGCATCTATTTCTAAAAAACTCAAAACCATTGATGAATTGCTAGACATTACTTGAGCTTTTACTATCGTAGAGTCAACAGTAGTAGTTTTCATCCTGACTGGGTCTAAATTTGTGTGAAAACTTAAGAATGTTCTATTTCCAGTTGCAGTATTAGTGACTGTCCAATATACATAAGGTAAATGTTGTGAGCATAAAAATTCGGCTATGTCAGAATAACACAGAGTCCTGGTTTCGTTCACTTGATAGAGACCAGCCACACATACCGAAATATAATACAGAAACGATATTAGAAAGCACAAATGACGTAATTTAAACAGTAGCATCTTAAGAAAACAACACAAACTGGAATACTAGGAATTGTTGCATTAACGCTACAGTTTCTCTCAGTAAAAAACGTCAGCGAAGTGAGGTATAACAACAATTCTTGAGTGAAAAAACTTAAAAAGCATCCGACTAGACTTACGCTCATTGATGAAGGCCGGTAAAAGAACGCAATTACGTGTCCCGCCCATTCATTACTAGTACCGATTTGGGAATGACCTAACCAGCTAAAATACCAATGAACTTCAAGAAGCGGTGCCCTTGGGTTATGAAGCCATTAACAAGCACTTTTTTATGTTATTTAAAGCGATGCATCCTTACTGTTGCAGAATTAAGTGTGCAAACATCACTGGATTAAGCTTGGGGTGAAAGCTAATAAAGGTATAGCTAATACCAGTGGTAAACGCTAAGGAACTTCAGACACTTCTTGTCACTTCCATTTATGTCAGATTGGTTCTTGCTCTGCTTCGAGTGGTAAACTTATTTGTTACACTACCACTTAAAATTATTTGCTGCACTCACTAGTAAATACAAACTGCATGCCTATTCAAGTGAACACTTTCACTGTCATTTATTTCTAAATAACAATTGTGATATCTATAATAGTAGAAAAATTTTAATCCGCTTATATAATAACATGTTATAGTATCTGTTCAAAACAATCCTTTTTATCTTATTTATTTCATCTTGATAATCTGATGCTGAAACTGAAGCTATAAAACAATCTATTCTGAAATATACTGCATAATTTATCAAATGTGCAGTGGACAGATGTAATGTAGAATGTAGGGTCACATGACATACACTTATTGACAATATTGACATCAAATTTTGAGTTGAAATAAAATTTGTACATGTTAATAAGAAAAGTTTAAATACTCTATATTTTACACATTAGCAATCATTCTATCAGTAATTTCTCTTTAAAAATCCTCTTTGTAATAATAATTTGAATAAATTCAGAATTACTTCTTGCAGCCAAATTTAATACTAATAGTTACTATTAGCAAAATATATTACTATTTTGTTACTTATTAATCCTATTAATATGCCTTATTGAGTATAATGATTCTATATTACACTATACTCAAGAATCTTGTTTTTTGTTCTTAAACACAACCAAAATTGCTAAAATAATAGGTAATATTTTCAATGTGCACCATGAGCCACAAATTGAGAGTGAATATAAAAATAATAATAAAATATGACACTTATGAGAAATATTTTATTATAGTAAGTAAATATCATGTCAATCCATGATGTCTTTTTTTTTCTTCAGTTATTAATAGTCTCATACATATCTGAGAAAAAGTGAATTCAGTAGCTGGAATAAGTGAAGGCGAGGCAATGGCTTACCATCATTATCTGAGTCATTAGCATTCAAACAATTGTCAGCAACATTTTCCTTCTAAATATACATATGTTAGCATCAATCAGTATTCAATATTTATTACACTTTAATAGAACTGTATTAAATTATCCAACAATATCAGAAAGAACAAGATACATTCAGTAACTGTTTAGATTATGATGTACCCTTTCCATATTGACCTGAACAGCGGAATAAGCAGCATTCTATAATTATAAAAATATTATAATATTAGTATTCAATAATAATACAACCTGATAGTAATTTTTCTTGTCACTAAAAAACAATTTAAATATTGTTCAATATATAGTTTTTGTTACCAGAGGTAAAAAAATCATAATAATATATAATAATCAGTTCATTTATAATAATTTGTAATGAAATTATCAGTCAAATGCCTTAAGAATACATGATCTCCCTCTACATTTTATTGCTATCATAGTAGTGCCTATCGACAAATAATATTTTTTAGCAGCATTACTCAACCATTCAATAATTATTAGCTATAAAAATACAATTACCTCCTGTTCACACTATATATATATATCATACCTGGCTCGTCACTATCCGTGAGTGCTTGGATTGGGAAGATTCCTAGAAAATTATAAATTGCAAATGAAGACGATTTAAGTGACATATAATAACATATTATAATCTTCTCTCACTACCTTTGTATGGCCACTGTGTTCAGTAAAACTAAATGAAAAATGAATTTATTTTAATCATCAATAATAATAATTCTGAATTTATATTATAGAATACTATGAATCTTACCTAGACAATTGATTCTTAACTTTACCTGAATTGAAAGTATAGAAAAATATGGTAATTGTTAATTATAAAATTACATGAACTTCTGCTTACTTTTTCTCTTCATTATGACTGCAAATACTACTATTATTATGACATGAATAATGATGGTCAGAAGACATGTCACAACAACACTCAGTATTATTGGAAGCAAGTTGATAGAACATGTATTTAGTACTTCATTTTTGTATTGTTCACACATACTCATAGAATTCTGTAAGTCAGACTGCAGTACATCTGAAGCATCTGAAAATGTAATACCTGAAGTACACAAATTGTCATATAGCTATATTTCATCCTGAAGTCTATTATATTTACTACAAAATTATTATATTCATTTGTATTTTTGTTTAACATATGTGCCTATTTAGTTTATGCTATATTCAATATATTTGGTGCAAATTTTAAATTCAATCAACAAATACAGAATACGAATCCTACACTTAGCCCTAGCTAATTGATTACCAATTTATTAAATAAATAACCTTTAATACCAAAATAAAACTTCCACAGTGAAATAAAATCAGTTTAGGAATTATTAAAAGTGTAACTTTAGACACAATAATTGGTGTATACTAACTTCAATGACTTACTGGTAATGGATGTTGTAGCAAGAGTATCATTCCAGAAGACTATTTCCCACGAATTATTTCCACATTGTATAATTGTATTATTATGTGATAAATGTACGGTCATTCCTTTACGATTGGTAATATTATATAGTAGTATAGTAGGAGAGTTTACAAGACTACACTCTAAATTATTTCCACATATACAGTGAAAATAGTTATCAATGAATATGATATTTATTAGATAAACGAAATAATTATATTAAAATGCATATTAAGCAAGCATAAAGTACTTTGTTTTTAACTTTAATATTAGTACCTAATAAAAAAGAGGAATATACCCTGTGTGGGCAGTCATTTAGTGCTATAGTGATGTTGTGTACTGTACTGTTATCAGTGTTGTGGATGAGATCTTCCTGTGTGTAGGATTCAGGAGGATAAACTGTTATCATATATCTTGAAGTATTGTAGTAGGATGATGTCCACGTAACTCTATAACTGGAGGAACCTCTCGTAGTTGGGGTTAGAAAAAGTTCTGAAGGAACAAAACTGGACACTGCCATTTTTTATATAAAGTAATGATAAAATAAATAAAGATATTAATATTGCAACAGTGCCTAATGCAATGGTACATAAGATATTGATTCCAATATTATGCTGTATAAGTCTATTTAACCATTTCATTAAAATATACATCTAACCGGTATCCTGTTGTATGTGTCATGCATACATAACCATATTTTTTGGTTTATATAATTTTAATTTGCATGAATTATTGTATTTGCTACTTATACCTTACTTTCAAAGTGATGATATATAATGCTTTCTTCATTGCACATGATATTTGTAGAAAAATCAGCTTCAATAGTGAGACGAGCCAAAGAAAATGTAGAATTGCCAAGAATTAGCTCAGCTGTAACTTGAGTAGAATCTATTGAAGCATACTTTATGTTTTCCCTTATATTAAATTGAGAATTGAAGCTTAAAGTATCTGATCTTTCACTACTTGTAATACTTTTAACAGTCCATGTCAATAAAGAGTCATGCTGGGAGCAAATGAACTCAGCTACATCATCATAGCATTGTGTCCTTGTTTTGTTTACTTGATACAAATCAGCTACACAAACTGACAAACTTAAAGCTACTGTATAAAAAAAGTACATTATCACATGGCATTTAAAGCTAAGCCTAACCTTATTTCATCTATAAAAACCTAGCTTAGTATTACACTCACTTCCTGTTATGCCATCTCAACTAAATGAGGAAGTATTTATGATCTGGCAGAGCAAACCATGTTCTGATTACTTGTAGAACCAATCATAGTAGTTTCATATTCAAGAATAATACTTTGTGAATAGCAAGTTTTTTAATTCAGTACAATTTAAAAGCACACATTTCAATTCCAAAATATACTGCTTTAATAACTTACCGTCAACTATAGGTATGTATAAAATCGAAAAAATTCAGAAAAGTATGTATTGTTCATAGTTTTTCAAAATCAAGTGTACTTAATGAAATGTGATACTCGCTGAGTATATTCATCTCAGAGTGATAAATTGATTATAAATGTGTTGAAAGAGTAAAGCTATTCTGCTGGAGATATAAAGAATTACCTTCCAGCTCTTTCTAGATATTTGAGAGGCTGGCCACTGTCATACTATTCCTTTTTCCTGCTTCACTTTTTACAGTCTGGTTGAAGCAGTACAATCGTATGAGATGACAGCACACATACATAATAATTACTAACAGAGAAGCTTTTGAATAGTCGATATATTTTAGATTTGTAATTGCAAAATTTTGCAGAAACATATAGAGCATAAGACAGAACTTATTTTCATGTATCAGTTCAGTATTAAACACAGCCATTGCTGTACTTTTTAATGAGGTCAATTATTATTGACAAAAAATAATTCAATATACAAGCAAGTTGCTCCACTCCGTGGCATTTGACTTACTAACCTTTTCTAATTATATATTCAGTAGCAAAATATATTATTATTCATGCTTTCCATCTCCTTTTTACTTGATTCATCCCTTTCTCCTTGGTCTACCTCTCCTGCTCATCAGTAACTCAGTCTTTTCTGTATCTTTTCTTTAACTTCTACATGTAGCTAAGTAGCTACATCAGTCAATCTTCTCACCTGCTTTAAATCTTGTAGTTTCAGGATGTGCTTAGCTAAGTCACTTATGTGCTGCACCAAACCATTAAGAGAAATAGTTGTAGGAACAATGCACTACCTGAGACTCCAAACATGTGCAACACTTGCATGTACAAAAACCAATGAATCAATATAATATAGCATTAGATGATTGTTACATATTATAATAAATATACATACATAGTCGTCACTTCTTTAAGTAAAATGATTTAAACTGTTGATCATTTTTAACGAGCATAATTACATGTGGTACCTTTTCCTCACCCATTCTTAAATACTTGCAATATTTTTTTATAATAAAATTTCTACTATGTGGTCTGTACTTGTGAGTAATTTTTCTCTGCATTAAGTTTTTTTCCCACTGTATTAGTACTGAAATTTAGCTTCAAACATATGCCATATTATATTGTATAAATGTGTGTCTAGTTATGGATTATATAATTTAAAAAAAATCAATATGTAGAAAAAATTTGTAGAAATGGCTATGTCGTAATTAGAAAAGTTGCATATACAATATATTTATATTATATACATTATAATACAGTGTGTTTTATACAGAATGGAGAAACACTTAGTCTTCCCCCCCCCCCCCCCCCTAAGCCTATCACCTTTTAGCTACACACAAAAGATTCCTCAATTACACAAGGTGACTATACTTACTTGGGTGATACATAATCATCTCATTGTTGCAATTTATAGAGGCTGTTATAGAAGCATTTATTTCTAAAAAACTCAAAACAATTGATGAATTGCTAGACATTACTTGAGCTTTTACTATTGTAGAGTCAACAGTAGTAGTTTTCATCCTGACTGGGTCAAAATTTATGGGAAAACTTAAGAATGTACTATTTCCAGTTGCAGTATTAGTGACTATCCAGCGTACATAAGGTAAATGTTGTGAGCATACAAATTCGGCTATGTCAGAATAACATAGAGTCCTGGTTTCGTTCACTTGATAGAGATCAGCCACAGACACAGAATTATAATACTGAAACGATATGAGAAAGCACAAATGACGTAATTTAAACTGTAGCATCTTAAGAAAACAACACAAACTGGAATACTAGGAATAATTGTTGCATTTAAACGCTACCGTTTCTCTCAGTAAAAAACAACAGCGAAGTGTGCGAATAACAATAACTCTTAAGTGAAAAAACTTAAAAGCATCCGACCAGACTTACGCTCATTGGTGAAGGCAGGTAAAAGAACGCCATTACGTGTCCCACCCATTCATTACTAGTACCGATTTGGGAATTACCTAATCAGCTAAAATACCAATGAACTTCAAGAAGCGGTGCCCTTGGGTTATGAAGCCATTAACAAGCACTTTTTTATGTTATTTAAAGCGATGCATCCTTACTGTTGCAAAATTAATGTGCAAACATCACTGGATTAAGCTTGGAGTGAAAGCTAATAAAGTTATAGCTAATACCAGTGGTAAACGCTAAGGACATATCGACTGTAACACTTCTTGTCACTTCCATTCATGTCAGATTGGCTCTTGGGCAGCTTCGCTTGGTAAACTAATTTGTTACCATACCACTTAATTATTTGCTGCTCTCACTAGTAAATACAAACTGCCTATTCAAATGAACACTTTGACTGTCATTTTATTTATTAATAAAAATTGTGATATCTGTATAGTAGAAAGGATTTAATCTGCTTATGTAATATTATAATAACATGTTATAGTATCTGTTCAAAACAATCCTTATTGATTTCATCTTGATAATCTGATGCTGAAACTGAAGCTATAAAACAATCTATTCTAAAATATACTGCATAATTATTTATCAAATGTGCAGTGGACAGTTATGATGCAGAATTTAGGGTCAAAAAACATTTACAATTATTGACATCAAATTTTGAGTTGAAATAAAATTTATACATATTAATAAGAAAAGTTTAAATACTCTATATTTTACACATTAGCACTCATTTTCTATCAGTAATTTCTCTTTAAAAATCCTCTTTGTAATAATAATAATTTGAATAAAATTCAGAATTACTTCTTGCAGCCAAATTTAATACATCAATAGTTACTGTTAGCAAAATATATATTATTTTGTTACTTATTAATTCTATTAATATGCCTTGAAGACGATTTAGCTGACATATAATAACATATAATCTTCTCTCATTACCTTTGTATGGCCACTGTGTTCAGTAAAACTAAATGAAAAATGTTTTTTTTTTAACCCTTCAATAATAATATTCTTAATATTTTATATAGAATACAATGAATCTTACCTAGACAATTGATTCTTAAGTTTACCTGAATTGAAAAGTATAGAAAAGTATCGTAATTGTTAACATTATAATAATACATGAAGTTCTGCTGACTTTTTCTGTTCATTATGACCGTAAATACTACTATTATTATGACATGAATAATGATGGTCAGAAGACATGTCACAGCTACACTCAGTACACACATTGTCATTATAGCTATATTTCATCCAGAAGCGTATTATATTTACTAATCTAAATCCTTTCCACATTATACAGTAAAAATAGTTATTAATGAAGATAATAATGATATTAAGTAGATAAAAGAAATATTGATATAAAAATTCATATTGCAACATAAAGTACATAGTTTTTTACTTTAATATTAGTACCTAATAAAAAAGAGGAATATATCCTGTGTGGGCAGTCATTGAGTGCTATAGTGATGTTGTGTACTGTACTGTTATCAGTGTTGTGGATGATGAGAACTTCCTGTGTGTACGATTCAGGAGGATAAACTGTTATCATGTATCTTGAAGTATTGTAGTAGGATGGTGTCCATGTTACTCTATAACTGGAGGAACCACTTGTAGTTGGGGTTAGAAAAAGTTCTGAAGGAACAAAACTAGACACTGCCACTTTTTATAAAATATAATGATAAATAAAAATGTTAATAATGCAACAGTGGCTAATGCAATAGTACATAAGACATTGATTCCAATATTAAGCTGTACAAGTCTATCTATTTCATTACAATGTACAACTAATAGGTATCCTATAATTGTGTGTGGCATATAATAGAACAACTGTTTTTTTTATGTTTATATAATTTTAACATGCACAAATTGTATTTTGCTTCATATATTATTATACTATCTTACATTCAAAGTAATGATATATGATGTTTTCATGATTGCATATTATGATTGCAGAAACACTAGCTTCAATAGTGAGACGGGATAAAGAGAATGTAGAATTACCAAACATTAGCTCAGCTGTTACTTGAGTAGAATCTACTGAAGCATACTTTATGTTTTCCGTTACATTAAATTGAGAATTGAAGCTTAAAGTAGCTGATCTTTCACCACTTGTAATACTTGTAACAGTCCAAGTCAATAAAGACTCATGATGGGAGCAAATGAACTCAGCTACATCAGAATAGCACTGTGTTCTAGTTTTATTCACTTGATACAAATCAGCTACACATACTGACAAACTTAAAGCTACTGTATAAAAAAAGTACATTATCACATTGCATTTAAAGCTAAGCCTAACCTAATTTCATCTATCAAAACCTACTTATAGTATTACACTCACTTCCTGTTTTGCCAGCTCAACTAATTGCGGAAGTATTTATGATCTGACAGAGCAAACCTTGTTCTGATTACTTGTAAAACCAATCATAGTATTTTCATATTTAAGAGTAATTCTTGTGAATAGCAAGTTTTTTATTCAGTACAATTAAATATTTAAAGCACACATTTCCATTCCAAAATATACTGTTTTAATAACTTAACGTCAACTATAGGTATGTATAAAATCTCAAAATTTTCAGAAAGAGTATGTATTGTTTTTAGTTTTTCAAAATTGTGAGTACTTAAATGAAATGTGATACTTGCTGAGTATATTCATCTCAGAGTGATAAATTGATTATAAATGCGTTGAAAGAGTAAAGCTATCCTGCTGGAGATATAAAGAATTACCTTCCAGCTCTTTCTAGATATTTGAGAGGCTGGCCACTGTCATACTATCCATTTTTCCTGCTTCACTTTCTACAGTGTGGTCATACAATCGTATGAGATGACAGCACACATAATAATTACTGAATGAGAAACGTTTGAATATTTGATATATTTCAGATTTGCAATTGCAAAACTTTTGTTCAATATGCAGAAACACATAGAGCATAAGATAGAAATTAGTTTCATATATCAGTTCAGTATTAAACACAGCCATTGCTGTACAAAAAAAGTAATTTAATATACAAGCAAGTACTCCACCACTCTGTGGCACTTGACTTACTAAATTTTTCTAATTATGTATGCAGTAGAAAAGATATTAGTATTCTATCTCCTACTCTCTTTTTACTTGAGTCATCCCTTTCTCCTTGGTCTACCTCTCCTTCTCCGCAGTAACTCAGTCTTTTCTGTTTCTTTTCTTTCACGTCTACATGTAGCTAAGTAGCTACATCAGTCAATCTTTACTCACCTGCTTTAAATCTTGTAGTTTCAGGATGTGCTTAGCTAAGTCACTTATGTGCTGCACCAAACCATTAAGAGAAATAGTTGTAGGAACAATGCACTACCTGAGATTCCAAACATGTGCAAAACTTGCATGTACAAAAACCAGTGAATCAATATACTTAGCATTAGATGATTGTTACATATTATAATATACATACATAGTCGTCACTTCTTAAAGCAAAATGATTTAAAACTGTTGATCATTTTTAACGAGCATAATTACATGTGGTACTTTTTCCTCACTCAATATTACACAATTTCAGGATAAATGCTTGCAATAATGTTTTTTATAATAAAATTTCTACTATGTAGTCTGTATTTGTGAGTAATTTTCTCTGCATTAACTTCTTTTTGCAATGTATTAGTACTGAAATTTAGCTATAAAGAATATTTAAAACATATGCCAAACTATATATTGTATAAAATATATCTTTATAGTTACGGGTTTTATGATTTTGAAAAGTCTATATGTAATAAAATTAGTACAAATGGCTATATCATAATTAGAAAAATTACATTCTAGTATTTAATTCGCTCTAAAGTATAGATTTCGATTTAATATTCAGATAATTTGAATTATGTGAGATCTAGTTATTATTGTATTATAAGTTTAGAGCGTTATTAGAGCATAAGCGCTTAGCTGGTAGATTTAGTGCACTGAAGCCCAAGGGCCCTAGGCCCTATGGCTGTGTGCACTGAATTCACCAGTACCTAAGCCCGCATGCTCTAACTATTTTAGATCCCGTTTACGCATGCCCAGTTTCCACTAGCAACTTTAATAATATTGATAGTTCTTGGACGCACATCATAGTTTATATAAAATTGCTGTTTACTATTCTTAACTTCAACTAGCAGATATTTATACAAAGTGAACTAACTCTCAATTGTATTGTCAGATTATAGCAGAGATAAGTATCAATAATAGTATTTTAAACTACTATACTACTATAAATTCATGTAGAATATAATATAGTAGCACTTCTTTTGTACTTCTTGCATTAATTACAATATATATAACATTTGTGTTCAAAAGCAGTATGTTTTTGTAATTAAGAGGAAAATAAAATAATTATAATGAATAATTAACAGTAATCTATTTTACATTCTTAAAGTCCCCTTTTATTAGTTGGATCTCTCTGCAATGAAGCTTGTCTGCAAGAAATAATCTGAATTATTCATTATAGCCGAATAATGTATCCATTGTTATGATTATTATATTAACATTTGTTATATATTACATGTAACATTTACACTAACTCCGTATTCTGTACCATAATAATAAGCTATTTATTATAGTCAATAATCTTTTATTTTTCTTCAATACAGTAGTGAACTGCATAATATTATATGGAATCATATTTTCAAAATGACATGAGAAAGACTTCTGAAGTTCAAGTATTACTAATACATCATAAGATATATGACTAATAGCTACTGAATGTATTGTAGTATCAGTAACAGTTAAATAGTATCAATAATGATGACTCCTTATTCTTCAGGTATTAGTAGTCCATACATTCAAGGAGGTAATTAATTCAGTTGTTAAAACACTAAAAGCATTAGAGTTTGTAGTCATTGGTGTATCATAAATGTAAATTTCAAGTTGTAATAATGTGATGCTTAGAAAAATTTAACTATAATCACAATAAAACATATTATCAACACTGATTTATAGCTACCACAATCTTTTAGAGCTGCTGTGATAGTTTATACCCATGTTTCTTTGTATGTACTGCAAGTTTAATAATTATGTTTATTGTATTATTAAGCAAGTATTTTAAGCTCCTATTGTACGGGACCATCACAATTGTAAGCATTGCTTTATTGAGATATTTGTATTGAAGAACTCATAACTGAATCATGAAATATTATTTATAAAAAGGTAAGTAATAACATGATAACTACAAAATAGCTCGCATTTATTTTCAAATAATGGAATAAGTAGCTTATTTTCATATTACATTGTAAACAAAAGGTGTGAAGTTCACACCAAATTAAGCGGCAATCACTTGTAACAATAGACACACCAAAATATGGTGTGATGCACAAACCTCGACATTTTGATGTGAAGTACACACCAAATTCAGTGTGAGATCACACCAAATTCTGTGTGAATTCACACCATAATCAGTATGAACTCATACTTACATTAAGGGTGCTGGCACATAGCAACGCGAGTGCACAGTTAATTGAGTTCCCAGACCACGAATATTTCACCCTAAACAATAATCCGCGCGTATTCCTTACCTGCCCAAGGAGGGCGGGGCTGAAATTGACAAAATTGTGCGAGGAATGATTGGCCTGCATGCTATTTCTGGCCATAAGTACGGAATGGGGGTTCAGAACCATTCTATTTTTGGAATACAGGTACAGAAGATAAAAATAAAATAAAATTACAGAGGGAAATTTCGTAATACTGTAACGGCAAAAAACGGATCACAGGGCGAAAACTTAAATTTCCTGTAGTAATGTATTCAAGACATTTCATGCATTCACCACCTTTCCTGTAGTGGATAGGGCTAAATGTCCTATGGTGCAGGGCATTTAGCCCTATCATGTACAAGAAAGGTAGTGAAAGCATGAAATGTCTTAAACATGTGACTACAGGAAATTTAAGTTTTTGCCCTGTGATATATTTAAGGAAATGGTCGCCACAAAAATAATAACAATGAATAATTTGAAAACTAAATTGTAAATCGAAAAAAGCCTCTGTAATTTTGTTGGCGGTGAGTTCCAGAGTCCCTGGAGGGTGAGACCCCCAACTGTGGAGTTGAATTGTCGGGATATTTTGCCATTTATGTTGGAGAATCGAATGTGACCGCTTATATCTGCCATAGTAGTTGCTTTGGACTTCTAATTTCTGGTAAGCCAACTCCTTTGATAGTTTACTGTGAGGTCCACTGTATAGGATAGCCTGCAAAACTTATTAGTATTATTATACATTAATGTCATATTAACATACAGACAAAACAATTTTGTGGGTTTGTGGTTATTTTTGTGGTTATAGGTGATGGAACTGGGAGCTTCAAGACAGTGAATTTGGAAATGTTTAAGCTGAAAAAAGAGAAATTATTTGTCCTTATCTCTATAACTTGGTATACTGATACTTTAATACCTGAATTTTCATATGAGCCTAATTTTGTGGGCACACGAAATTTGAATCTCGAAATATTTAAAATTTTAAGAAAAAAAGTGTTTAAGCCAGGATTTTTGAATTTATTGAGTTATATCTCTAAAATTTTGACACATGATGTAAAATTGCCTTAAAATTATTATGTATAACTTTGGTAGCTATACCTTGAAAATTAAGTGAGTTGTGGCGGTTTTTCACCAAAAAAAAATTATGCACGGTAAGGGTCATCAAATGATGACGTTTACAGCGGATTGTGGGCCTATAGTACACGTAAACGCGACGTCACAAAACAGCGCATGCGTATTTGTGCAAGGGCGCCAGTTTACCGCTAATTGTTGCACGGGTATGGCTGATTTAGCTACGGTTGTATCTCAGGCCCTAGCAGGTATCAAGTTTTAGCGTTACTGCCTATCGCGGCCAGCGTTTTAGCTTCCGTCTGGAGCTGCACAACCCGTAGGACTCCAACTGCATCGTCCTGATGTTGTCAGAATACCGAATGCTGGGAGCCTTGGGAGTATTAAACTCCTTCAGCTTTTCTCTAGTAGAACGATGAGATCCATATGGCCGATTGCAGTTAGGGAAAGTCCCGTCTTACCGCTCTGGGAAATAACCGTTCGACCTTAGCTCGTTAACTAGTTACGTTTAATGACTAACTAGGTACGTTTAATGACGAACTACCGCAAAATCTTGACGTCAAAAAAAATGGCGTTAAATGTATTAGAGTGAATGAGAAAAGTTCTGTTCTTCGTTTTCCATTCTCTAAACAGGCAGTTTTACTATTGTAAACATTATTGGGATGATGAAGAAAAGGTATGTGTATGTTAAATGACTGTAGTGAGGGTCTATACAGTAGTTTCAAAAAATCCACTCTTTAAGTTGGAAGCACTGTATATAAAAGTAGGCCATAGCAACATAATTGATTTAGTTAATGGATTTGCGTGGGTGTATGCGTAGTCGGTGGGTAGGCGGTATGCTGCACCCTTAATGCTGAATTATTTTAAGTTACATTGATTCTAATATTCATACCAACATTACTTTCCAAAAAAAAAAAGATATAGGTGTACTCCCCTATCTCATTTATCAGAGGAACAAAACCTTAGTCAACTTTCTTACATAGCATACAAGTGTACACAACACATTTATAAGGTAGATTACAATGATAATAGCATTGGTTTTTGCATGCACATGAATGTAATTAACATTTGGTAAAGGGTCCATGCTATTTCTTTGAGTGTGAATTTCACACTAAGTGTGCATTCACACTAGGCAGAAAGTGTGAAGGACATACTATGCATAGATAGTGGGCATTCACTTCACACCACCACTTTGGTGTGAATTTGGTGGGTTTTCACGCTATAATTTTTACAGTGATATTACAATGTTTTATACACCAAAATGTAAATTGCCATGGTAAAACTGTAGTTTTGGTTGTAATATGGAGCTAAAGTTATTCCTAAGCATTTCTGTAGATATTCCTGACAGATTTACTTTCAAGAAAGTATTCACTACTTCAAATTCCAAACAGTTCTTGTTATTGTAAGCGAAAAGTATTTTCACAAACTTGTGCATTGTTATTTGATGTTTGCAGTTTCTTTAGAAATATGACCTTTTCAAATAAAAGAATAACAATATTTGTAGCACAGTTGCTATGTAAGTGAAAGTTCAATGTACAATGAATCAGAAAGTGAATCATGTCTGATACTTGTTCAATACCATTCATAGTATTGCATCTCACTTGGATTTTGCTTTAGGCTTGTGAGGGGCCGTGAATACACCATAGAGTCAGCGAGCTGGGGTATAATTCCCAACACTCGTCCAAGGATCCAGGACCCACACCGACTAGCGCCAAGTACTCAAGCGTCAACTTTGCCCTCTCTAAAGAGAACTACCATCCTGACAGCAAAGGCTGGACTGCCGAGAAGAGCTCAAGTACTGGCTAGAAGAACTAGCTATAGCCCAAAGCAAACTGTAATAATTGTTTTATTGTATTTCAAAGATCAGAACTGAACAAGAGGGAAAAAAAACACAATGACATGTGAACGATAACACACATGCATGTAATGAACCGAATGTCCGCAAGTTTATTTGCTTCCTGGTTCGGGGTTGGAGCCTGTGCAGGAGACCCGAACAACGCTCATATTATGATATTTTTGTAATAATGTAATACTGCAGTGCTCTGACACATAATAATATAGTTTAACAATACGAGTACTCCTTCCAGTACCATACATTCACTAGTTAAAACAAAAGCTATATAGCTATAATGTGTGTTAACTTAATATTTTCAAGTACTTATGTACCATCAGTATGAGATAGTTCCTTTTGAAAATATTCCTTCAAAAATATCTTATCTTATCTGAAATGCTGAAAATGAAACTATAGAACTATCTATTCCAAAATTGTATACAGGAATTGTTTATCAAACATGTGGTGCTTAAACTCAAATCAAATAACAACGTACAAGTTTATGAAAACACTTTGAGCTTGCAATAACAAGAGCTTTTTGGAATTTGAAATAGTGGATACTTTCTTGACAGTAAATCTGTCTGGGATATCTGCTGAAATGTTTAGCAATAACTTTAGCTCCATATTGCAACCAAACTACAGTTTTACCTAGGATATTTACATTTTGGTGTATACAACAAATTGTAATAATAACATTGAATTAGCTACTTAAACCATTATTTTGAAAAAAAAATCACAGAGATATGTTGTTATCATGTTATTAATTATTTATTAATACATATAACATAATATTTCATGATTCAGTTATAAGTTCTTCAATAGATATATCTCTATAAGGCATGAGAAGAATGAGGAGTCATCTTTATTTATACTATCTAATACTACAATATATTCGGTAGGTATAAGTCATACCATATGATGTATTAGTAATAATTGAACTTCAAAAGTCTTTCTCATGTCATATTGAAATCTGAATCCATATAATATTATTCAATTCACTACTATACGGAAGATAATTAAAAAAGTAAATGCAAGATACTGACTATAATAAATAGCATATTATTATGGTAGAGAATACGGAATTAGTGTAAATGTTAGGTGTAATTTATAACCAAATAATTTTGGTATAATTATAATCATAACAATTTATACATTTTTTGGCTGTAACAAATAATTCAAAGTATTTTTTGCAGACAAGTTTTATTGCAGATAACTTATAAGGGATTCTACTAATAAAAGGGAAGTCAAAGAATGCAAAATAGATTATTGTTAATTAGTTATTATATTATATTATCTTCATAATTACATAATAATGTTAATAATGTTAATAAGAAAACATAAATGTTAATAAGAAAACATAATTGTTTAAACTAAGTCATTAATTGTATAAAGTTTAAAAAATACTTACTATTATTGATACTTATCTGGCTATCATCTCCAAATTTTGAAAATACAATTAAGAGTTAGATAACTTCATATAAATATCTGCTAGTCAAATTTTGAAATAGTAAACTGTAATTTTATAAAATAAAGTAATGATGTGCATTCATGAATTACCAATAATTATTATAACATTCTAAAATTACTATTTAGAATTAGTTATGTACATATATAATTATTTATGTATTATGTTATAAGTGTAATAAGGAGTCAAGACCTAATTGTCTATGTACTTACTTTTGACTATTAGTAGAGGCATTTCTGCTAATTTTACTTTAAATCGATTTTTTCAAAATCAGGCATATTTATTTTAAATTTTCTTTATAGCTAAATTTCCAGTACTAACACATTGCAAAATTAAAAAATAACTTAATGCGAAAAAAAATGTTTTTTTTGTTTAATTAATTTGCTGGATATGTGTGAATATGCACAAGTACAGACCACACAGTTCAAATTTTATTATTATTGCAAGTATGAATCCTGAAATTGTACTAAATAATTTTACTTTATGAGCCATTTATAATTATGTATATGTATATAATTATAATATGTACCAATCATCTTATGCATGATATTGATTCATTGGTTTTTGTTCATACATGTTTTGCACATGTTTGGAGTCTCAGGCAGTGCATTGTGCGTATAAGAAAAGCGCCTACAACTATTTCTCTTAATTCAATAGGATGATTGTTTGGTACAGCACATAAGTGGCTTAGCTATGCAGTATTCACATCCTGAAACTAAGACTTAAAGCTACTAAACTACTATCCTCTATTTATTAATTCATTCTGTAAGTTTTGATACAGATCATAGTAAACTACAAGTACAGATAGGCAATCTCTCTCATCTTTAATTTTGAAAATAACAATTTTACATTTTATGAAAATATAGGGTCTTATCTTCTGTATGTTGACAAAGTCATTACTGCAATTGTCAGCAACAATAATAGTTATAAATTGATCATTCTGTTTTGTACAAAATATGTTGCTTAAATTCCAATGATGCATATGAATTATTAGATAATTGAACCTATTGAATTAGCAAAACATATCATTGTTTCAACTTGTTTTTTGTCAACAATTTAACAATAAAAATTAATGTTGAACAAAAAATGCTACTATTTCAACAATGAATTATATTACTACAGTTAGATCACAAGTGGATTCTAAAAAAACAATGGAGAAATGAAAAGTTATTTCTGTATTTCTGTAACAAGAACAGCATCGAGTGTGTTGGTGGAGGCATAAACAATCAGGCTTGTGTATTAAAATAAAACTTTTTAGCAATATAACACAACAAAATATATCTGAAATAACATGGCAAACAAAATATATGACTTTAGAATAATGTTTTTTTTAAGACTTCAGTCATTTTAGCTGTATGTATTAATGTACATTAATTAGATATATAGAACTCAGTAAATGATATTACAAGACAAAGATTTTTCAAACTTGTTAGGGTGGTTATATATTGTCAAAAGACAGATCTTGGTGTCCCATTGTTGCCAGGATATCAGCTACTGTTTTCCAAGTCAGTGTAACTCCATCATCTTCACATTTCCTGAGCCATGCATCACATACTTCAACTAGTCCATCATGCGGAACCACTACACTGGACTCTATCTGGTCTAGTAAATCTGTACTTATTCCAGCTAGGCTACCCAGTAATTTGAAGTTGGACGATATCAGATTCAATTTAAATAATAAACTATCCAAATTCAATAATTGATCTGAAATTATAGCAAAATGAATCATGTTTGAAGTGCATAATTAAATAATTTCAAGATTTTAGGAAAATACAATTCTACTATCCATCTTTTGGAAAATATTTACCTGCAGGACTTAGTTGATCATCTTCGCTACAACAAACTTTATCAAAATTGTTTGTTAATTCTTGTTCCTTGCATGACAGCAATTCTAATTTGCTATAAGTCTAAATAAATGAAAGCCAACTCAAACTTAGTACATTATTTAAAAGAAAATCACTAGTGTCAAGAAAATCATGCAAAACAATACCTGGGTGAATGCTGGCATAACTTTAGAATAGTCCCTGGATACACATTGTACATCTTGTATAGTGCTGTATTGAGCATCAACGTCAATCTGAAAATACAATTAAATATTTTCTATTGTATCATGTGAATTACTAATACTAATATTTGGATAATTAATCTAAATTAATTAATGCATGTTCCTTTTACAGTCTGCTGTGTTGTTGTTTTTGTAACTTAAAATCTGGTTTGAGAGCTTTATAAAAAAATATAACAACATATGCTATACATTTAATCTGATTTACTATAATAACAGATGTACTGCTAAGCCAGCTACAAATAAACAAGTAAACACCAACCCTCGTATTAATTATATTCTTTATTGTTTTCCTTTAATGTTGGTTCATAAAACAATACTGTATACTGTTAGCAACTCGCTGTACTGAATTTATCATTTATTAGGAAGTATATATTTTGGTAATCACAGAGTGATTACTGCTTCCTCAACTGTACACATATGGTCTGTGGTGGCCGTATGAGCTACTTAATGAATTATTATTATATTATAGCACAAATGGCAAGCACGATAATCTAACTAAAATATAAATTTGAATGCTATAACCGCTAATACTACTTACAGTATACTTGTTAGTTTAGTTCATTTGTGCTATTCTGATATACCAGCACAACATTTCTCTGACTTGACTATTGAACAATAGATTTTAATTAAAGCAACTTTACCAAACAGTATGCTCCACTATAGATGATCTATTGTACCAGAGCTCTAGTAAATGAACGGAGCATTACATTGTATTCACTTAGTAGCTTGGTTATTGGACGACGAATTCTGAAGTAAAGGCAACTCTATTACATATGGTATATATGTTGCTGTGACAAATAATACTTTAACCAAAATAACTAATAACTATCACTAATAGAATTGAAAATAGACCCTGCTAAGTTTAACTTGTCCCTCCTCTTGCCTCCTTAGCTTTTGCGATTGTTTTTCTGGGTTTTTCTACTGAAACTATTGCGCCTGTGCTAATGTTGACATTTAAAGTAACCTCATGACACCTAATGACCTCTTTTTAAACTTTACCATTATATATTATATAATATAGCATATACCAAATTTTGAATTTAGACTATCTAGTGAGGGTCACACTTTGCTCCTCCAAGTTTTAAATCTGAAAATACAGGCAGTCAATCTTTTAGACAGTATATTACGCAAAATACCCATGTGTTTATAACTTGAAGTAAATCTACTAAGAATTAATTTACAAAATTATTAATATTTATTGTGTTCATAATAATGCCTCTGATCTTTTTAACACTGAAAGTGTAGAAAAACTATAGGAGCTGAGTGTCATACACACCAATTAGAACTACTTTTTCAATATATGCACATACAATAATATTGCAAATAAATTTTGGGTAACAATTACAAGTTAAATGCACTAATAGGTTACATATTTTAAAGTTTAATTACCTCACCACTGGAGTCTTGTAAATCACTGATAAACACAATACAAAAGCCGTAATACTGGGATTAATAAATAATAAAATACCTTTTAGAATGGTGACCATCAATTTTTCCTAAAGTAATTCTATAATAAACAAGATAAATCAATAAAAACAACTACACTTACGTCGTTTGCTCCAATTTAAACAAATGCACACTGCAACTATCCCCAACATAGTAGTGATGACAACACCAATCGCTCCTAATACAATTCCAAGAACTTTGAAGGATATTGGCTGTAATGTTGGATTTGTTGATGAGTTATTAAAACTGTATGGACTTGTTGATGAGTTATTAAAACTGTATGGACTTGTTGAAGTTAATTGTTGTGTGTAACCTATACAATAAATGTAAAAAATAATGGATTAGTTTATAATTTTTCTTACATTTATTTTGTAGGTTCACACAACAATTTACTCCTTTTTACAAATAAACTAATATATATGAACTAATAATTCATATTGCATATAATTTTCAAAACAACATCATTTTTTTATTATTTTGTTATAACTTTATACCATATGTTGTTGATGATGTTATCAATGCTCTTTTCCATATGTCAGTGGTACATTGCACAGTGACATTAGCCAACAGTTGTGCATTCATTTCTCCAGTGAGAGCCACTCTGTAATGTAGTACTTCTGGAGTATTAAAGAGAGTGCAACCTACAAAATTTTAATTGATAAATTTTTCCAAAATATTTATGCCCATATGTAATTAGTAAGCTCATACAATAAAGGAAAATCGAAACTATTATATTGGTATTTTCACCAGGTTTAGTATTCATCGATCTAGCAAAGAATGTACTTTGTTTACGTAAATAACATAATATAATAGTTTAGAAAGTGACATAATAAGCCCTTAGTTTTCTTAAGCATAAAATGACAGAAATTATTCTTGATCAATTACAATGCAAAAATTACTGCTGTTTATCCCACAATGCTTCATTATCAATAGACACTTAGTCTTCTATTGAGATAAACAAATAAATAAAGCACATTTTCAAAGTTTCTGTTCATGCTTCATTTTATGTCTGTTTGTTTATAGTAGCTATAGCTAATAGCCAATTAACAAACATATGAATAAAATAGTAATACTTACGCAGAGTAAAAGTAGAATATATCCTGTGTGGGCAGTCATTGAGTGCTATAGTGATGTTGTGTACTGTACTGTTATCAGTGTTGTGGATGATGAGATCTTCCTGTGTGTAGGATTCAGGAGGATAAACTGTCATCATGTATCTTGAATAGTGGTAGTAGGATGGCATCCATGTCACTATATATCTCGAGGAACCACTAGCTGGTGTTAAAGTAATTTGTGATGGTTTTTCAATGGTTTCTGTATACAATACAAATATATACAATAATTACAGCAGGTTGCAAAATTAGGTAGAACATTAAGTGGAATTACCCCAAATTATTGAGATTCTAATTTCATTGACAAAAGAAGCTAGCTAAAATGTTACATAACAGTAGTTTAGTTAAATGATATATATATATATATATAATTATATATATATATATTATTATATATTCACTTTTTACTATACTTACTTGGGTGATACAGAATCATCTCATTGTTGCAAGTTATAGAGGCTGTTATAGAAGCATTTGTTTCTAAAAAACTCAAAACAATTGATGAATTGCTAGACATTACTTGAGCTTTTACTATCGTAGAGTCAACAGTAGTAGTTTTCATCCTGACTGGGTCTAAATTTGTGTGAAAATTTAAGGATGTTCTATTTCCAGTTGCAGTATTAGTGACTGTCCAGTATACATAAGGTAAATGTTGTGAGCATACAAATTCGGCTATGTCAGAATAACACAGAGTCCTGGTTTCGTTCACTTGATAGAGATCAGCCACACATACCGAATTATAGTACTGAAACGATATGAGAAAGCACAAATGACACAATTGAAACTGTAGCATCTTAAGAAAACAGCACAAACTGGAATACTAGGAATTGTTGCATTAACGCTACAGTTTCTCTCAGTAAAAAACGTCAGCGAAGTGAGCGAATAACAATAATTCTTGAGTGAAAACACTTCAAAGCATCCGACTAGACTTATGCTCATTGGTGAAGGCGGGTAAAAGAACGCAATCACGTGTCCCACCCATTCATTACTAGTACCCATTTGGGAATGACCTAACCAGCTAAAATAGCAATGAACTTCAAGAAGCGGTGCCATTGGGTTATGAAGCCATTAACAAACACTTTTTATGTTATTTAAAGCGATGCATCCTTACTGTTGCAGAATTAAGTGTGCAAACATCACTGGATTAAGCTTGGGGTGAAAGCTAATAAAGTTATAGCTAAAAATAGAAATATTACAAAAGTGCCTAATGCAAAGATATTGATTCCAATATTAAGCTGTATAAGTCTATTTATCAATTTCATTACAATAAACTAATAGGTATCTCGTTTTATGTGTTATGTATTTAGAACAAATGTTTTTATGTTTATATAATTTTAACTTCTACAAATTATTGTAATTGCTACTTATACTATACTATCTTACTTTCAAAGTGATGGTACATAATGCTTTCTGTATTGCACATGATACTTGCTTAAAGATTATCTTTAATAGTGAGACAAGCTAAAGAGAATGTAGAGTTGCCAAAAATGAGCTCAGCTGTTACTTGAGTAGAATCTACTGAAGCATACTTTATGTTTTCCCTTATATTAAATTGAGAATTGAAACTTAAAGTAGCTGATCTAACATGCTTCCATCTACTCTTTACACTGTTAATTTCTGCTTCTTGTACTCTACCTAATCTCTTTCCTGACAAGCGAGGTTTGTCTGTGTCAACATTGTGTTCCTCAGCAGAGACTACTAGTCTGTATACCATCACAGTATCTTTCTTAAACTCCTCACAGTTGTTTACATGCACCAGTTCACCTGGAGTCTCTAAACTAGTTAATAATTCACAATCATTCTCAATGTGCTTAAGAGGAATAGCACATGCTTCATTTACTGAGGTGGGCTGAGCTGACAGCTCTTCAACCAAGGCATCAACATCCATTCCTCCCAGCCATTCTACCTCTCTTGAAGTATCTAAGCTATCCAAACCAAGATCTAAGCTATCTTCTGCTAAGACTACACTGCCTGACTCCTCTTCCAAACCGTTTTGCTCAGCCACCTCACTGATTTCATCAACACTCTCTTGTTATTCACTTGATACAAATCAGCTACACAAACTGACAAACTTAAAGCTACTGCATTAAAAAAGTGCATTATCACATTGCAATTAAAGCTAAGCCTAACCTTATTTCATCTATCAAAACCTACTTATAGTATTACACTCACTTCCTGTTTTGCCATCTCAACTGATTGAGGAAGTATTTATGATCTGACAGAGCAAACCTTGTTCTGATTACTTGTAGAACCAATCATAGTTTATCATATTTAAGAGTAATTCTTTGTGAATAGCAAGTTTTTTTTTATTCAGTTCAATTAAATATTTAAAAGCACACATTTCCATTCCAAAATATACTGTTTTAATAACTTAATGTCAACTATAGGTAAGTATAAAATCTCAAAATTTTCACAAAGTGTATATATTGTTCTTAGTCAAAATCATGTGTACTTAAATGAAATGTGATACTCGCTGAGTATATTCATCTCAGAGTGGTAAATTGATTATAAATGTGTTGAAAGAGTAAAGCTATCCTACAGGAGATATATAGAATTACCTTCAAGCCCTTTCTAGATATTTGAGAGGCTGGCCACTGTCATACTATCCCTTTTTCCTGCTTCACTTACTACAATGTGGTTGAAGCAGTACAATCGTATGAGATGACAGCACACATAATAATTACTGAAAGAGAAACGCTTGAATTTGATATATTTTAGATTTGTAATTGCAAAACTTTTGTTCAATATGCAGAAACATATAGAGCATAAGATAGAAATTAGTTTCATATATCAGTTCAGTATTAAACACAGCCATTGCTGTACTATTAATGATGTTAATTATTATTGACAAAAAAAAGTTATTTAATATACAAGCAAGTACTCCACCATTCTGTGGCACTTTACTTACTAAATTTTTCAAATTATATGTATGCAGTAGAAAAGATATTATTATTCATGTTTTCCATCTCCTACTCTCTTTTTACTTGAGCCATCCATTTCTCCTTGGTCTACCTCTCCTGCTCCTCAGCAATTCTGTATTTTCTGTATCCTTTCTTTAACTTCTACAGGTATAGCTAAGTAACTACATCAGTCAATCTTTACTCACCTGCTTTAAATCTTGTAGTTTCAGGATGCACTACCTGAGACTCCAAACATGCATGTGCAAAACTTGCATGTACAATTACCAATGAATCAATATAATAGCATTAGATGATTGTTACATATTATAATATATACATACATAGTCGTCACTTCTTAAAGCAAAATGATTTAAACTGTTGATCATTTTAACGAGCATAATTACATGTGGTACTTTTTCCTCACTCAATATTACACAATTTCAGGATAAATTCTTGCAATAATGTTTTTTATAATAAAATTTCTACTATGTAGTCTGTACTTGTGAGTAATTTTTCTCTGCATTAACTTCTTTATGCATGTATTAGTACTGAAATTCAGTTATAAAGAATATTTAAAACATATGCCAAACTATTATTGTATTATCTTTAGTTATGGGTTTTTGATTTTGAAAAGTCTATATGTAGTAAAATTAGTAGAAATGACTCTATCATAATTAGAAAAATTACATTCTAGTATTTAATTTGCTCTAGAGTATAGATTTCAATTTAATATTCAGATAATTGAATTATGTGAGATCATTTTATTAATCTAGTTATTATTGTATTATAAGTTTAGAATGTTATAATATTGATAGTTCTTGGATGCACAGCTGTTTACTATTCTAATCTTCAACAAGCAGATATTTATACAAAGTGAACTAACTCTCAATTGTATTGTCAGATTATAGCAGAGATAAGCATCAATAATAGTATTTTAAACTACCATACTACTATAAATTCATGTAGAATATAGTAGCACTTCTTTTGTACTTCTTGCATTAATTACAATATATAACATTATTGTGTTCAAAAACAGTATGTTTTTGTAATTAAATAATTATAATGATTAATTAACAATAATCTATTTTACATTCTTAAACTCCCCTTTTATTAGTTGGATCTCTCTGCAATGAAGCTTGTCTGCAAGAAATAGTCTGAATTATTCGTTATAGCCCAAAAATTTATCCATTGTTATGATTATTATACTAACATTTTGTTATATATAACTCGTAACATTTACACTACTTCCGTATTCTGAACCATAATAATAAGCTATTTATTATAGTCAATGATCTTGTATTTACTTCCTTGATTTTCTTCAATACAGTAGTGAACTGCATATTATTATATGGAATCATTATTTTCAAAATGACATGAGAAAGACTTCTGAAGTTTAAGTATTACTAATACATCACAAGGTATGACTAATAGCTACTGAATATATTGTAGTATCTGTGCGGGCGTAACTCCACTCACTCCGGGGCTATAAGGTGAAGGACCAGCCAACCTGACCGTGTCCTGGCCAAGGAGGAGAGCACAACAGCCAAGGCGGCACGACCAGTTGACGCCAGTATCCAGCTGATAACCGAAGCCCAAGCTGACCCGAGGTTGAGTGAGGTTGAGTTAATTGGTGGCTAGCTTGGACGACGACTCTCTAGTTACCAGCAAGATGGGAGCTGCTACGAAGGAGCAACTCGGTGATGAATTCCGTTACTGACAAAGTCTCCAGTTGCAAATATTACTTTTAGAACAGCCAAGAATGATAGATATTGTCTGTACATATAGAGAGTGAGATGTGCTAGCTAATGGATAGATAATGATGGAATGTATGCATTATTGTAACTTTAAAAGTTACTATGGAAATGTTTGTTGTTTCTGGGTGCAGGACTTGCTGTCTCCAGTTATAGAGGTAAGGGGGAGAGGCTGCCTGCAGTAGAGGTTCTGACATAGTCGTTGTTCAGGGAGCTACCTGAACAGTATCAGTAACAGTTAAATAGTATAAATAATGATGACTCCTCATTCTTCAGGTATTAGTAGTCCATACATTTGAGGAAATAATGAATTCAGTTGCTAAAACACTAAAAGCATTAGAGCTTGTAGTCACTGGTGTATCATAAATGTAAATTTCAAGTTGTAATAATGTGATGCTTAGAGAAGTTTAACTATAATCACAATATAACATATTATCAACACTGATTTATAGCTACCAGAACATCATATCACAACAACTTGTTCTAAAAGAAGAGAAGATTTTTTGTTTCTTAAATTCATTACTGTAAAAGTAGAATTTATTTTGGAGATCAGTCTTTTAGAACTACTGTGATATTTTATACCCATGTTTCTTTATACTGCAAGTTTAATATGTTTATTTTATTTTTAAGCAAGTATTTTAACCTCCTATTGTACGGGACCATCACAATTGTAAGCATTGCTTTATGGAGATATTTGTATTGAAGAACTCATAACTGAATCATGAAATATTATGTTAAAATATTTATAAAAAAGTAAGTAATAACATGATAACTACAACATAGCTCGCATTTATTTTCAAAATAATGGAATAAGTAGCTTATTTTCATACCACATTGTAAAAAAAGGCGTGAAGTTCACACAAAATTAAGCGTGAATCACTTGTAACAATAGACACACCAAAATATGGTGTGATGCGCACACCTCGTCGTTTTGATGTGAAGTACACACCAAATTCAGTGTGAGATCACACCAAATTCTGTGTGAATTCACACCGTAATCAGTATGAACTCATACTTACATTAATGCTGAATTATTTTAAATTATATTGATTCTAATATTGCATACCAACATTATTTTCCAAAAGAAAGAAATAGGTGTACTTCCCTATCTCATTTATCAGAGGACCAAAACCTTAGTCAACTTTCTTCAGCATATAAGTGTACAACACATTTATAAGGTAGATTACAATGATAATAGCATTGGTTTTTGCATCACATGAATATGATTAATGTTTGGTAAAGGATCCATGCTATTTCCTTGAGTGTGAATTTCACACTAAGTGTGCATTCACACTAGGCAGAAAGTGTGAAGGACATACTCTCCATCGATAGTGGTGGTGTGAATTTGGTGGGTTTTCACGCTATAATTTTGCAGTGATATTACAATTTGTTTCATACACCAAAATGTAAATTGCCTTGTTATAACTGTAGTTTTTTTAGTTGCAATATGGAGCTAAAGTTATTGCTAAGCATTTCTGTAGATATCCCTGACAGATTTATACTTCAAGAACGTATTCACTACTTCAAATTCCAATCAGTTCTTGTTATTGCAAGCTCAAAGTGTTTTCATAAACTTGTACATTGTTATTTGATGTTTGCAGTTTCTTTAGAAATATGACCTTTTCAAATAAAAGAATAACAATATTTGTAGTGCAGTTGCTATGTAAGTGAAAGTTCAATGTACAAATAAATGAACCAGAAAGTGAATCATGCCTGATACTTATTCAATACCATGCATCTCAAAATAATACACTACTTAACTGATTAAATTCATAGTATAGCATCTCACTTGGATTTTGCTTTACCTTGTGAGGGGCCGTGGATACACCGTAGAGTTAACTAGCGCCAAGTACTCAAGCGTTAACTTTGCCGGTTCTAAAGAGTACCACTGCCCTGACAGTAAAGGCTGGACTGACGAGAAGAGCTCAAATACTGGCGAGAAGAACTAGCTCTATAGCCCTTAGCAAACTATAATAGTTGTTTTATTGTATTTCAAAGATCAGAACTGAGTAAGCTGGAAAAAACACACAATGACATGTGAACGATAACACACATTCATGTAATGAACCGAATGTCCGGAAGTTTAATTGATTCCTGGTTGGGGTTGGAGCCTGTGCAGGAGACCCGAACAACGCTATATTATTATATTTTTGTAATAATGTATAATACTGCAGTGCTCAAATACATAATATATAGTTTAACAATATAGGAGTATACTCCTTCCAGTACCCTATATTCACTCTAGTTAAAACAAAAACTATATAGCTATACTATGTGTTTACTTAATATTTTTCAAGTACTTATGTACCAACAGTATGAGACTTTTGTATTATAACTTACTGTAACTATCAAACTGTTGGAAACAGAAAGAAAAAAAAGAAGCACAAAACGGCCTGCAAAATTATGTCTATACGCATCTAGTGCTATTTAAAGCCATACCTGTCTAGTACTCTTACACAATGTAGGGTCTAAACTGAGTAAGGCCTCCCCCATGAAGTAAGCGACCCCAACTATAACTTACTGCCGTTCAGCTGATCCCACCATTTTCCAAGCATAAGTAAACAGTCTTACGTAACCCGTAACGCGGACTTCCGGTTAGATTACGGAATTCAACGTGCAGTGTTCTCGAAATAACTGTGCTCAAGTTGGTCAGATTGCCGCTCGTATATTTAGTGAACCAAGCAGCGCCTGCCAGAGATATATCTATTGAAGAACTTATAACTGAATCATGAAATATTATGTTATATGTATTAATAAATAATTAATAACATGATAACAACATATCTCTCTGATTTTTTTTCAAAATAATGGATTAAGTAGCTAATTCAATGTTATAATTTGTGACAGTGCCTAGGAAAAGGGACCATTTCCGTAAAAAAATGAAAAATGAGTTATTTAAACCACTGTGTAGAGCACTTCTTATGGAGTATTTTGATACCAAGTTTATAGTAAGGCAATGCCTACAATTTTGATGGTCCCCTACAATATGAGTTTAAAATACTTGCTTAAAAATACAATAAACATCTTCAACTTACAGCACCTATAAAAAAACATGAGTATACAACATTACAGTAGCTCTCAAAGACTGATCACAAAAAAAATGTTTCTACTAATGTTTCTAAGTGTGCAAACAATCACTGGATCAAGCTTGGGGTAACACTTCTTGTCACTTCCATTCATGTCAGATTGGTTCTTGAACTGCTTCGCGTGGTAAACTAATTTGTTACAATACCACTTAATTATTTGCTGCACTCACTAGTAAATACAAACTGCCTATTCAAGTGAACACCTGAGTGAGTGTGAGAGGCAAAACCTTGCCAATTATAGCTGGAATTATGATTGCCCACAATGGATATTGCAGGTATTTTTAATCTTGTTTCTTTATAGCATTTATAGAAATTTGCATGATATTCACTGATATATATTGTACTTTAAATGAACTTGTAATAGGCATACATTACGCTATTATTATAGTTATACTTTCAGCTCGTATTGCTAATAATTATGTAGCTATGATTTCAACTTTTCTTGTATTTACATAATGAGTAACCTTAATTAGGATGTTTCGTCTTTTTCTGTTTTTTTTTGGTTTTTTGTTTTTGTTTGTGTTTTTAATTCAGCTCACATTCAAGTTCAATCAAAACTAATTTTTTTTTGCATTACCACAGTGGAAAATGTGTGATTTTACTTTACAAGGTTAGTTAATACACAAAAAATCAACATAGGTTAGAAACCTAACACAAAAGAGAAAATTCATTTGAATGAGGCAAACAGTAAAGTTTATAATGGTTTCTATTGTCATTACATTTCTGCTTGATTGCCTATACATTTTTATCCTGGGTATAATAAAGTATTAAGGAATGAAATGGTATAGAAGTTTAATTAGATCCAAATGACATAATAATCATTGTTAAGCTAACAGTAGCTAAGAAATTGATAAAATCATGGGTTTAAGTGAGCATGCTAGGTTAGCAGTTGTGGAATATTGCACGGATACAATTAGCAAGTGATAGCATGGTTAACCTATTCTATTCATAGCACTTGTAAGTAATTGGGTTTTTGCATAATTTCAAATTAAAATATTGTTCATAAGCCAAAAGCAAAAAACAACTGTGCTTCAATCATAGTAGATAGTGAGGTATTCCTATATAGTGGCAATTACTTCAAGTTATGAGAAAGTGACCAAACAAATTGCTTCAACAATAACACCAAAGGAATATTCAACACGTAAGGCAAGTGGTTTTAATAGTAACATTTGTTTGTTTATTTTGTTTTGTTTTTTCTTCAACTATATTAGACTAAATTTAAGACCACAACTAGGAAATGGCAAAAAAAAAATAACCACCATAAAATTCACATGCTTATCAGGGTAAAGAGTTAAATATGATATTTCACCACAAGAGAGTTCAAAATAGCTTGCTTATGTTGGCAATGCAAGAACTACTTAGGCCACACAAATAGATGTATAAACTAAAACTATGCTTTAAGTAATAGTTAGAGCATACACGCTTAGGTACTGGTGGATTTAGTGCACTAAATCCACCAGTACCTGAGCGCATGCTCTAACTATTTTAGAACCCGTTTACCCAAAGCCGGCCCAGTTTCCACTAGCAACTAGGTTTATCAGCATTTTCGCACAAATATCAAGCGAATTTCCGGCCCAAAATTAAAATTCAATTAAAATTCAATTGAAGCACCCCTGGCAGGTTTACTTTAGCATTGTAGCTGCCAGCTGTTATCTCCAGATCTAACTCTACCCTGGGCTGCTCTGCTCTGTGATAAACAGTTAAGCAGCTAGCTATGGTAAATTCCTGTGGTATGAGCTTCAGCAGGAGAGTTGTCCGAACTAGGGCTGGTCAGGTAAATTCCTGTGGTATGAGCTTCAGCAGCCGAACTAGGGCTGGTCATGTATAGGTAGGATATGAGAGGGTAGTAGACCCTCACATATCATATCCAGGCCTCACACAGCTTTATCCGGCCTATTCTATTAAACTAAAACTCAAAAATAGCAATACCCCAAGGGTGGTTAGTATGCACAGTTTATATACCTAAAGGCAAAAAATAGTGCACACTTACCAAATTAGTACACCTAGTAACAATATAGCAACGGGTTCTAATTTTATTTAATTGCTATACTTTTATCAGGATTGACACTGAACAACAAAGGCCAGTTTTACTATTAATATACTAAAAATGTATTCTTCATAATATTATGCTGAAATGATATGATCATAATACTTCCTGTTTAGAAAAAAAAAGATGACGAACTTGATCCCCTTGCTTAACAGGAAGTGACCATAATACATAAGTTTCACTGTTTCAGAAAAGTGAATATGAAATCTGAGAATTATTGAATGAGAATCTACCATAGCTTGAGATGAAATTTTGTATTGTAAATATTAGTTGGATATACAACTATATTATTATAAATCAGTATTCAGTTTGTGTAGCTGATCTGTATCAAGTGAACAAAACAAGGACACAGTGCTATTCTGATGTAGCTGAGTTTATTTGCTCCTATCATAACTCTTTATTGACATGGACTGTTACAAGTATTGCAAGTGATGAAAGATCAGATACTTTAAGCTTCAATTCTCAATTTAATATAAGAGACAACATAAAGTATGCTTCAGTAGATTCTACTCAAGTAACAGCTGAGTTAATTTTTGGCAACTTTACATTCTCTTTAGCTCGTCTCACTATTAAAACTAATCTTTCAGCAAGTATAATGTGCAATGAAGAAAACATTACGTATCATCACTTTGATTGTGAGTAATGAATACACATTCTTTGCTTATAAAAATATTAATTATATACACACCACCAATTTAGATGTTATTGCTTTTTCAAGTAGCAAACCAATGCCACCCATTCCCTTGTATGAATAACAGACTCTAGTTTACTATATCAACACCTAGCATTAACTATTCTGCTGATTAGTCTAATATACTAGTCAGCATAGTTTTTCAATTGTAATATAAAATCTGATCTCGACTTTCTCCATTGTCTTTCTTGAATGTACTAACTTTTTAAAGACATTGTGCACGCCAATGGCTTTAGTGTAGGTGAGAGCACAATATTTTTTCCATTCTTATCCTCGGAACCATTGCTATTGCATAGAATATCTTCATTGCTTCTATGAAGATTGTCACATCCATTCTCTTTATACATTTAGAAATCTCATTTATAGTCTATAGGTCCACACCTCATGGTAAATAAGTAATGGGGGTCTCTACACATAGTTTAAACACCATCCTGGTAGAACTCTGAGTAGACAGTCTGCACCAGTATTGCTAGAGTTTTATAAGTGTGTTTTTTTAAATAATAAGTATTCAGAACTCTCAAATTAGAGTGCTTTATATTGAACTTGTTCACTGTCAGCCAAACAACAAACACCCGTATATATAATACATGCTGATTAATAATGTTATAGAGTGATTAGTTTTTAATGAAAATGGGTTCTCTCAATGCTTAATGTAAACAAAAGCTCAATTGCAGTTTTGAGAGAATAAACATGTTACTCTACTATATAACTACCATGCATTTAGTAATGGGCAAGAATTTGTGCATAAACAATAATATGTTGATTTCAGTATCTAAACCTCATTAAAGAGTCACATTATCTATGATATTATGTTTTTTTTAGACTCCAGTGTATTTCCATCAGAATTAATTTTAACTTCCATAATAAATGGTTCCTCCAGTTATAGAGTAACATGGACACCATCCTACTACAATACTTCAAGATACATGATAACAGTTTATCCTCCTGAATCCTACACACAGGAAGGTCTCATCATCCACAACACTGATAACAGTACAGTACACAACATCACTATAGCACTCAGTGACTGCCCACATCGGATATATTCCACTTTTTATTTGGGTATAAGAAATAAGGTTCATCTATGAAGTGATTACTAGCTTATGTATTTTCAAAATATTGTCTACCGTAGTTTAGCACAAGTATAATAGTAAAATAATTCCCAATTCATTGATCCATATATTTGTTTACAATTTGGGTAAGAGACACAAATGCACATCAAATTACAATTTGGGGATATTTTTGCTATCAGTATATAGGTACTTTGTAGATTGGAAAACAGTTTCAGCTTTCGCTTTCATGATGATGTAAATGTGGAAGCTGTGCAGTGCAAGTCAATATCATCATGTTAGCTAATTTCACACACTATATAAGTTTCCATTCTTTCCTCTCCTCAATCCCCCCTCTCCCTACCATCACCCTTTTAAATTAAGACATAATGAGTGCACCTTTGTATATTAAGGCCCTTCAGTTCAAAGAGCACCTGTTTTGTAAGATAATTTAATGTGTGTCCATAGATGACCAGTAGTTTGCAACCTAAACTCACTATATAGTGGAAATTAGTTGTGGTTTCATTGCTGAATTCAAACAATCGTTGATACTCAAACTTGTTATGGCATTACTATTGAGCTTCAAACTGCATTACCAATTCAGTTATTGTAGCATATTATAATAGCTACATGTTTATGGATAACATATACAGAATTTGAAAAGTTTTCCTGATATAATACTTTTGGTTTACTCTAATATTGAATGACTATTTCCTATAGCTAATACCATTTTTTTGTTATCCCAAGGGGAGGTCATCCAAAAACCAATGTATTAGTACAAGAGGAATGGTTAAACTATTGTGAAAAGGAAAGTTGTTTGTCAATGACATTGATAAAAATCAACGAATGATATTCTAGTAACATAAATGAAGTTTTAACATGTAAAGTAAGCATTATTTTAGCTGATGTTGTATGTTTTTAGGCTGCAATTTTGATCTCAGGGAACAAAATTATAGAGTCAAAGCTGCTGTTGATAAGACAGCATACAAATCTGTTAATACAATTAACAGAGTTCAATGTAATAACAAGAGTTGGGAAGAAATAGTTTCCTCGACAAAACAAAAGCTATATTCATCTCCATCAACACCAGAAGTCAGTCCCATCTCCTACACACCAGTATCTTCTCAGCAAATGTTTTCTAATAAAGCAGCATCAAAAAAGATCTCAAGCATATTAATTAAAATAATACTTGGGATAATGTGGTTGTTATTTTTAATTATATCCATAATTATTAATACAATATGGTTGATTACCTTGAAAAGAATAAAAATTGGTAAGTCAATGTTCTAGTATGCTTTTATCACATAACCACAAATATATCGCAATACACTCTTAGAAGAACCTGAAGACGTCAAACTGAGGTAAGAAAACAAATCTTTTATCTGTCTATTTTCTAAGTTAAATTAAATCTGCAGTCAACCTTTACAATGCTGCAATGATCAGGTATGAAATGTAAATTCAATTTTTATGAAATAATAAATATCTTGTCAAAAATAACTTTAAGCATGTAAAATACTACATTTAGAATGATCATAATTAATATTATACATAAGATAACCGATTCTTTACCATTTGGATGACTGATAGAGTTAACTAAGGTGTGACACTAAAATTAAATGATATAAACTTGCATTATCTTCCAGAACAAGGATAATAACAAGAAAAACAGAACTCCTAAAGCCCAGAATTACTCTCAAGTGTGCGAGGTGATTATATTTTTTTAGCACAAAATATGAACTCAGACACAATATTTTTTAAATTTCTTGTAGGACGAATTTTATGACCACTTACGAAACAAACCACCTTACAAAATTGAAAAACATGAGGTAACAATAAATTTTTATCTATGCATTTCTTTTTGTTATGTAAAGCATGATTTCATAATGCAAAATGATATTAGTTGTGGGCTAAAATAATATCATTAAACCACGTAAGTGAAGTATTTCAGCACAGAAAACAGCAATGAAATGTTAACACTGACTTTAAACTAACTAGTTAATATCAATTCAATTGCCATGTCATAAATAACAAAACATTGTTAAATAATACCAATGAAATGTGTTAGTCCTATGTAGCTATAATCATTGTTAAAAGTTGTATAGCTATGCTGGTATAACTTTCTATTTTAAGACACATTTAGCATTTAATGTAAGTGGATAGGCGTGATTGAATGATACTTTAGTTGTTGTTGGGGGTTTTTATTCAAAAGCAGACAGTTAACTATTGCATAATATTATATCATGATTTGTATGACCGTAGTTATGTTTAATCAGATTGTTTTTGGCAATTTAAGCTGCTAGGTAGCTATTTCCAAAAGGATAAATAAACATAAGGTTAAATTGTTGCACACTAACTGCATGAATTTGTATTGCTATTAAAGGTGATGCTGTAGGTGAAAAAATTGAATAAGAAAGCCTAATCTTCTCACCTAACAGCTATCGTTTAGCAGACAAATTACTAAGCATGAATTACTTGGTCCAAGCAGTATACCATACTTCTATGGGATCATCAAAAGCATAATGTAAATATATATCTTATAATATTGGAGAAATTTTTTAAGCTACAACGTATCCTTCACATTACTGTTTCACTGTATTACATATGTCCACGTCAGCTGAGTCATTTTGAATATTTTTTTCCTACTTTATTCACAACATATATCATGGCATAGGAGTTGTTATTTTTACACATATAAATTCATGTTTCAGCATGAACAGTGCCTTCATATGTTTTCAATTTTACAATATCAGTGACTCACTTAGTTAATGACTGTCATGCAGGATATCTATCATCATACAGCTTTTAGTGTACCCAGGAAGCTCATCACAAACATGGATAAGGTTTGAATTATTAATACATTATGTTAGTGAGTAACATGTTACTGTTATGTTATTAGCCTGACACATACTCTAATACTTACAACGGGCATCAGCAGCCATTCAGAAACTTACGAAGTCAAGTTAGCTATGATGTTACACAGTTTTCTCATACATGTACCCGTAAGGTAAATTAAAAATAATATTTGAATGTATTCAGTATGTCAATTAAGCAGTAGAGATGGTGACCCAAAGGGCAGGTTGAAGATTAGGGCTCGGTGAAGCAGTGGGCAGGGTAAAGTAGTGGGCAGGGTGAAGCAGTGGGCAGGGTGAAGCAGCAGTTTGAATCATATAATTTATTCCACTATTTTATTGGAATACTTCGTCTTCATTTCTACGCTTAACTTCCTGATATTACAATAAATTATAATATAGCTGCATTGGTACCTTAATACAATTTTCAAACTTTCTCCTGATCCCTATAATAGTAAAATATCCATATTTTGTGAATTGAATGATTAGTATTGATCTCGCTCGCACTGACTATGGCAGTTCGGAAAGGCCGCCCGAGTTGTAAGTTCGTGCCTAGCTGTGTAGCCAGTGAGGGGACCGAAAATGGAGGACTTTGCTTCCCTTGTCATCTGCCCAAGGCTCGCTGTCGGGATGACGACCGTTGAGGCAGTAATTTTCGTGGACGTTCGTTCGGCTAGCTGGGTGGGTGGGTAATTATAGCTTCACTGGTTTGATAACTCCAAAACTATAGGATCAATAACTGAGAACTACAATGGAAGAATACTTATACCAACGGTTGGCATGGGCATGAACCGCGACTGGCCGGAGCGGTCAGCGAGGCTAAAAATAAAGTGCATGCGTAGAATAGTTTCTTCTAAATGTTCGTTGAGGTTCCATTAGGCCCGCACAAGTATTATTATTACTTGTAACCTTTTGCATTTAAATCAGTACATTGAGTACATCTTAGTTTATTAATTATTTATATTGAGATAACTATATGTGAGCAGAAAAGAGAAGCAGTAAAAAAAATTCCACTGACACAAGTTACTCTAAACGAAACGGACAAGTACAATATGTAGGCAAGTTTTGGTAGCTTAGCTGTCATTAAATGGTATGTTTTATGATGATGAATATATCAAATTGCCTAAATTGGTTCATGTACTAGATTATACACAAAGAAATATCATGACACTTATAAGTGACTACATTGCTTTACATTGGTTAAAATTGTAATTCTTAAATTCTATAGGATTCTAGGTTTTTTAACCTAGAAAGTGGAATTATTATTACAGGAGATCTGAACATCATGCAACCGAATTAACCAGTTAACCTAACAGTATAGGGACATTGCAATGGGTCGTCAACTCAATTTTTTTTAATTGGGTCAAAGGAAAAACAATTTTACAGGTGCTATGTCCAGTATATTACGTATGCATAATATTTCGTTACTAACGTTATTTTTTTCATCCGATGTAACATAGCAAAAATTTCAAAATGGTGCAAAAAATACAAAAAAAAACACCTAAAAGAATGGTTGAGTGCAGGTTAATGAAATATGTCCAGTACAAAATGTTTTGGGTATGTAGAATTGATATGTAATGTAGTATTCTCCAATTGAAGTAAGACAAATCAGGTCATGAAATACTGGTTGATTTTACCTATAGTATGATGAGCTTTTATAGATTTATAAGTACCAGCAATTATGTAGAGGAGACTGCTAGCTATTTCAGTGCAAAATGTTGTGACTCACTGAAACAGCTGGTGGCATAATTAGAATGGTATGATAACTACTACTTGCTAGTGTCAATTGGGAGCTGAAAAGCAGATACACTTTGGCTGAACAGCTGGAAATGGAAGTGAAGCAAAATAATAGAATGCTAGTTTTTAGGTCCAGAAGTATTCTAAAACCTTTTTCCATTTAAATTTTTAGTCCTGTCACTTGATGTCCCATAGCTCACCTACCATTACAACACTTACTTAAATTAAAAAAAACTCTTGCTGACATGGAGATAAAATAAGTTCACCTTATTACTAACATGCAACTATGACCACACGTACGGTTAAATCTGCCAAACTATTCTGCAATGTGATAGCCCATTTTATTGGTACTATCCGTCATAGCTGTATGTGAATGCTTATGAAGAGTTTAGATCTTCAAGTGTACATAAACAGGGCGAACTGCAGAAAGAGTAAATTTGTCAGTTCCGATACATTAAATGCAATTTGATGACACTATTATACATTTTTTGCAACTTTTTTTAACTAAAGGTCTTGGGTAAAAAGTTATTTAAGCAGACAGAAATTAAATCATTTTTTTGCAATATCTGAACCAAAAAGTATAAAAAAAATGTATTTTACTTATGTTACACATTTCCTTCACAATCAGCTATATCCTTCAAGCATGTCAGATCACACGATTAGTATCAGAAATAAATTCTACTTATCCCACAACATGCTAGATATATTAAATGTAATTTCTTTCTTTGAAAGTTGATCAGTTTCATGAAAGAAATTTGGAACTATTGCAATTTCTCTTGCCAGCAGTAGAATATGATTAGCTATACATAATAATAGGAGAACAAGCTAGATTTATTGCAAGTAAATTTTTGATTTTCCCATTTTCTTTTAATTCTTTGTTATTCTTTTTTTCTTTTCATCAGTTCCATGCCAGCCATTTTGAATTTTTGTGATGTCACTAGCCACAGATAAATCAGAGACGAATTCAACATACCTAAAACTCATTGCTAGATATATTCAATGTAAAAGAATAAAATTTTAGTGGAGGTGAACATTTATTGGCCTCCACTTTGAATATAGTTTGTGCCTGTTGGTCCACTTACTTGAAATAGCTAAATGTTTTTTTACCAATTATAATATTTTAACAGTACAATGGTAACAAAATGAAGCCATAAATTAATGTAATCAATATGATATAGATGATTCTGATGTTGCACCATCATCTGGAGAAATTAAATACAAGATAATGCAATTCCTCTCCCACATAACTACTCACATTACACATGCACCACAACCGAACAGAGATTATTGATGTTCTATGTAATATTATTTTGATTTACTTGATGAGTTTTATTGTGTTTTTAGTTGGCTAGTATGTAGCTATTTTAAAAAGTACAATTTTTTTTTTTTGGATGCATATTTTAAATATTTAGTGACATGCAATATTATATCGAAATAACAGAAGTGGTTAGGTATTAACTCAATTTTGAAAAATGTATTGTTTTAATGGAAGCCAAATAATGTGTGCTATTGGTTTGCTCAATAAATGCAATGGTTCTGCATAACATTAACTTGTAACTAATTTATGGTATTACTCCTACTGATGAAAAAAAATTTCAATTATAAATGACGTATCAATTTACTTCCCTTCAATGGAGTCTCCAAGAATCTCATATTTCAGCTTATTACATGAAAAATATGACTTCTAGCAATCATCTAGTATAGGTGTAGGAATCGTTTCTTTCTTAAAGGGAGGGAGTGCACAACATCCCTCATGAAATGGTATTTGTGTTACTTTTAAGTATAATAATATTACAAATAAAATTTAATTACTGACACAAATATTAGGCAAAGTCCAATTATATCTAATTGTTCTGTTTTCTGTTTCTAAACGCTGCTGTGAGGCAACCTACATTTCTTTTGCTAATGTGGTTGAATTAGTAAAAGCAGAACAATAATGTACAGTCTATGATTTAGTTAGACTGTTTTCACAAAGCTTTGAAAATGGTGATAGTATGGCTCGATATACAGTAGTAACTACTCAGAGGACCAAGACAAAGTCATTACATAGGTGACTTTTTACGAAGTTTGCAGACTATTATGGCTTGCTATAGTCACCTCCAGTTGGATATACCGTAACTTGTACTCATAGATGTACTTTAAAAAATCCTCTAAATAATCCCATTCTTCTTATTTTGTCTTACTTTTCTCCATAAACATTAATTACTTCTGAGCTGAAGATGAATATGTTACTCGAATTTAATTATCAACTGCACATGGGAACTCAAACGTGGAAGATTAACATTATGTTGTATAATTATGTGAAGACTGAGATATTAATCCCAGAGAAGAACAGGAATGTGATATAAATCACAATAGTTCTTGTCATTGGCCACAGTCAACATAAAGATATCGCACACACCAATTTTCTATAAAAATAACACATTCCCAAGTAGTCAAAACAATCACATAATCCACATTTAGCAGTTAGTGGCTTGGCATTTAAATAAAATAGAAAATTCTGTTTTTTGTATCCATAAAATTACTGCATCATGTGTAAGGAGCGCACCCCTTCAACCATGAAGGGAAAAAAATTGAATAACCACTAAATACAATACTATTAAGTCAGGAATTAATGTTATACTTGCTCAGTTCTGGTATATGAAAAAAGCTTGGTCTTCTATATTATAAAAGGACTACCAAAACCAAAAATCCTGATAAGCATATCAATAAGTAGGGGTGCGCTCCTTACACACGATTACTACTGTCTGGCGTAGCGAGACCCTTTACCGAACCGCTTGCACGCTACGTGGATCTGGCTCCGTCAGACTACGATCACTATTAGTCTCGCAAGCTAGACCCTTTACTTAATGGGGGAGCGATTCGGTAGTAGTATAGCTTGCGAGACTAGATCGCGATTATTGGAGGTGGAATTTGTATGGGTTGGAGATATTTTAAAGAAACAAGCTGAGGATGGGCTTGTAGTAGGCACTAGGGAAGTTACTGTAATTCCAAAAGGCTTAAAACAGACAATGATCAGGCTAGCTCATGATCACAAGGCTCATGTTGACATGCGGCTAGGAAGAGTAAGTTAGCATTGGTAAAGATCGTCAAACGTTACGCAATTTCGCCAAACACACGCTAGTAAATCAAAGCAAGGAACAATTATGCGCCAATGGTTATATAGTTTCTATACCTAGCTAGCTCTTCCAGCCCCCTTCGTTTTCACGGTTGTTTTCTTCACAATTATTTCTTAATATTAGCTGGCTAACCAAAATTATACATTGTATTTTTTTAGGAAGGTGATTCATTTCATTATTTTGTTCAAATGCTCTGTGGGTATGGTTGGGAGTTGCGCTGGCCCTCTGCTCAGTTACTCATAAATGCAGCCCAACGCAACACGGTATCCGCTGCCACCAGAGTTCTCCCCAAGCCCCTTGACAGACTTTGATATAAAATCGTAATCTTAAAAGATGGGAACAAGGACAGAACTGAACTAGCCACGTGCGCAGGCAGACTTTAAATAGTTCAGGGTCCACCCACGCACGGAATGACATGACGAGACACCAACGTAAGTACTCACAACAACGCACACCAATAAACATTCAAGTCCACACAACTACGCACACCAATAAATAAACTAAACTCTAAGACACGCACACTGATACACAAAGTAAATAATTAATGCTCAATAATACACACACACAATGTTCCCTGTTCTTTATCTTCTCTCTTCTTGCTCTTGCTCTTTCTGATCTTTCTCTTCCTTCTCCTTCACCAGACCCACATCTCCCCCGCCTAAGCTTGGAGCCGGCGACAAGCTGATACCACCAGGGTCTGGTTCGTTCTTCTTCTTGTCCAGGCACCATGATTGTCTCGAGAAACCATCCGCATTCCCATGTTGAGCACCCGGACGAAACGTAATCTTGATCGGACGATCTTGCAGGGCAAGGGCGAAACGTAGCAGTCTCTTGTTCAATCCCTTTCCAGACAGCAATGCCAGACATGCCTTATGGTCTGTAACAATCTCCACAGGCTTTGCATAGACGAGCCTCTCGAAATGTCGAAGAGCAGCCACGATGGCCAAACTCTCGAGCTCCGTGATCGAATAGTTTCGTTCAGCAGGACGAAGTTGTCTGCTGAAGAACGCGATTGGAAGTTCTTCTCCATCTCTCACACCGTGAAGACAGGCACCGATCCCGTCCCCGGACGCATCCGTATATAGTTTCAGGTCATCATCAGGACTGAGGGTATACAACAACACATTAGCGCACAAGGATTGTTTCAACTTACCATATGCGGCATCCATCTCTCCCGTCCAAGCCACCAGATGCGGAGCCCGGAGAGAGGTTGAAGGAGTCAGAAGAGAGGATAAATTGCCAAACCCCTTAACAAACCTCCTGTAATACGACATGGCTCCTAGAAAAGCCCTCAAGTCTTTCTTAGACTTAGGCTTAGCAAACTCTCTCAAAGCTTTGACTCTACTCTCTGGAACAGACATTCCTCCACCACCAATCCTATGACCCAAATACGTCAGATACCTTCTCCCAAACACACACTTCCGCTTCTTAATTTTCAACCCAGCATCACCTAAACATTTAATCACTCTTCTAACATCAGCCAAATGATTCTCCCAACATTCACTAAAAATGACTACGTCATCTATATAATTGCAACACATACTCTTTACAGGTTCCAGCACACTCTCAACTGCTGCTTGAAAAACAGCAGGAGCGTTCTTTAGCCCGAAGGGCATACGAACGTAACGATATTTGCCCAGAGGACAGACAAAGGTCGTCAACTCACTAGACTCAGGTTCCATTTCTATCTGGTGGAAACCAGAAGTCAGATCTAATGTGGACAGACATGAACAATTGCCCACTTTCTGGAGTATCTCCTCCAGAGATGGCACCCAATGCCTCACTAGGGGCGTCACCAAGTTCAGTTGACGGAAGTCTACACAAATGCGCACAGACCCATCCTTCTTCCGAACCGGGACTAAGGGGGAAGACCATAAAGAACTGGACTTCACAATAATTCCATCCCTTAACAATTTCTCAATCTCCTCAGATACAGCTTGTTCTATACCCACTGGTATGTTCCTCCCTTGCTGGGAAACAGGAACAGCATGTTCGGTCAACACGATTCTACACATAACATTCTCACACAGGCCAGGGGTTTCACTAAAGAAATCACTCATCTCATCTAACAAACATTCCAACTCTCTACCATTAAACCCAGGACACTTATCCTTGGACAATAAGGGCGAACATTCCAACAAATCATTACCAATGCCCGTGTCCTCAGCCACCAAGGTGACTGCATTCACTTCCACAGGTCTAGGTGAATAATCCTTCAAATTATTAATGTGAGCAATTTTCACAGGATGCCCATCTCCCTTCGAAACTTTGTAGGTGACTCGGGACACCCTTTCTACCACTTGGTAAGGCCCTTCCCACGAAGCCTGCAGAGCAGCGTGGAGGCCAGGAATTCTCATTAGAACACTATCTCCCACACTAACACATCTATCTCTCTTTCCTTTATTGTAAGTGTACACTCTAGATTCCCGTTGTTTTGCTTCCGTAGCACAGGCCACGTCATGCAGTGTGCTCAACTGGTCATGCAATTTAAGCAACCATTCCTCAACATCCATTCCCTCAAACACATTATCACACCAACCATGATACAAAATATCCAAAGGACCTGCTACCTCCCTACCAAACACTAAACGGTGAGGCGAAAAACCAAGGTCTCTATTTGGTATCTGCCTAATGGCAAACAAGGCCAAGGGCAGAAACTCCACCCAGTCAATACCGGCGTCCAGGGCCTTAGCCAACATAGGCTTCAGGGTCCCATGGAGCCGCTCGACCACGCCATTGGACTGTGGGTGGTATGGAGAAGACTGCACAGAGTCAATCCCCAACATGGCATAGGTATTGGTCATCAATTTAGAGAGAAATATCGTCCCTCGGTCAGACAAGACCTTGAGAGGGATGCCTGTCCTAGCAATAATTTGGACGAAGGCTTGGGCAGCTTCCTCAGCCGAGGCAGTCCTCATGGGGACAGCGTCAGGCCATCTGCTTGCCAAACACGCGTACGTGAACATATACTTGGCACCGCGCCTCCCTTTGGGGAGGGGGCCGACCAAGTCCACAGCCACAGACTCAAACGGAACACACAAGATTCTCCTTTCAACCATCAGGGCTTTCTTATTCCCCGAACTATTTACCCTTAAACAAACATCACAAGATTTGACAAATCTCACGATATCACCATGTATCCCAGGCCACACAAAACGAGAACCTAGGACACGCCTCATCCCACGTACACCAATGTGGGCTGTGTTGTCATGTGCCTGCGTTAAAGCCTTGGCACGTTTGGAAACTGGGAGAACGATTCTAACATTCTCAATACCACCGTCGTCTACAGACTTATGAACTAGAACACCATTATCAGCCCAAGAATAGCCATTCATGGACTTATCCGCCAGACTCCTCAGAGGAGCTAGGGAACTGTCACTCACCACATCTGAAACAAACAACTCAACACCTGAAGTGTCACACTGCTTAGGACAAACAAGTTCAGAATTGACTTCACTATTATTCACTTTAGGAGGAGAGACCTGGCTAGACTGCACAACTTCCATGTTTTCTTCAGAAACTTCGCCAAGCTCAACCCCCGAAGCATTACTATCAGCAACCGAAGCAATATCATCTACCTTCTTCTTTCCTGCTACACCATCAAAACCTGTATCAATGTTAGCCAGTCTCTCAAACTCCTCAGTGAAACTCACTGGACTAGCCTCAATCACATCAGAAACACAATTATCTTTTACACACTTCCTCTCACGTCTACTCTTAGATCTAGTAACGACCTTGACTGTTGCACTTCTCTGGATGTCACCATCGCCCTGAGAGGTCTTACAAGCCTCCTGCAGGGTAGTGACAGAGCCAGCATCACTAGGTGATGTCTGAATGCCCGAGGTATCATCGGGATGCCCTGCCCCTCGTGCCCTGGGAGGGGCACTTGAGGCAGCATCCAGAAGAAGCTTAGATGCCATTTGGCCGTCCATGGGGACGGAAAACAGTACTTTGTTACATACATCATCCTCATGGGCCACAGCTACAACAGAAATGAAGGACTTGCCTCCAAACTCAAAGTCAACTTCAGCTGTCTGGAGTGACTTGGTTTGACCATTCCACCCCTTTACATTCACTCTCTCATCTAATAACTGGTTTTCATACACGAGACAACCGGGAACAATAGTAATTTCTGCCCCGGTGTCAGGGACAATTAAACACTCAAGTCCATTCACCAGACCTTTAACATGGGATGTCCCTTCCTGAACTGCCACAAGATTGGCGTTGTATGTTCTTCTACCCTTCTTAACTTCAACATTCTTATCACTTTTACCATCAGATTTGGCACCACTACTACCCTGCTTGCCCCTGTGAGGGCAATCAGGTACTTTGTGCCCAGGCTCATTGCATGAGTAGCATACGACCCTAGGACTGCCAACACTTTGCTCACTATTTCCCTTGAATCTACAGTCATAAGCACGATGCCCATACCTCTGGCAGACATAACAACGAATCCCTCTATACCCAGAACTGAAATTGGGATTACTAACCGGTCTACTAACAACTGGGGTCTCTGGTTCAGCTGTTTGGAAAGACAATGCAACCCTGTTGAGATCTTTAAAAGATCCAACCTCGCGCGCATCCATCAAGGAGCGTTGATTGGCCGGCCGTGAGGCCCTGTAAATGGCCATGGCGAAGAAGAGCAGCACGTCAGCTTTGTCGACGGTAGCCATGTCAACAGAATCTACGAGACCTTTCAAGTAAGCATACGATTCAGTGGAATTCATCGATTTCGTAGCGTTACTAAATTCAGCTATAAGCTTGACTCCTAGGGCAGTACGGCTGGAGCCTAAGCTTTCGACAAGAAGTTCCTTAAGCTCAGCATAGGATGTATGCGCTCGGTCTATGGAAGCGACGCAAGCTGTACTGGTCTTGGACTGCAGCTTTTGCAGCAAAACAGTTTTGAAGCGAGCTCTGGGGCAGCCTAAGTCGGACAGGTCTGCCTCTAACTTCATAATGTATTTAACAATATCTACACCATCTTTGTGGGGCGCCAAGGCAGCAATTTGCCTATTAAGATCACCCCCTGCACTATCACCTGAGGCCCCACTAGAGGACCCCATATGTCTCATAGCCTGAGTAAACTGCTGCATAAAACTTCTCATCAGGCTAGAGTCACTGTCACTGATCACAGGATCAGGTTCAGCATTACTCCTGGGAACAGCAAAATTTTCTCTCTCCCCACCAAGGGTACTAAACTCCCCAAAACCAGAATTCTCCTCAACATCTCTCAAATCACCAGAGTTCTCCGTCATTTCGGATGCACTCTCACCCTCAGAAATAATACCACGATTCAAAAACAATTGCCTACTCAAAACCAAAGGTTTACCAGGTCCCTCAACCAAAGTACTACTGGAATCAGACACAACAGACTCCCTATCAAGACTCTCAGATACACGAGACACGTCCCTGGACTTCCCGCTATCCTTATCACCACTCTTTACCCTCACCTTGTCAGGCAAAATACTCTGAGAACTGTCAGAACCCAACTCAACTCCTGAATCAGCACTATATTTGCTTCGACAGACTCTGACCTTCCTCTCTCTCCGGTTCATCCACACCAGTGACCTGAACACAAAGAAACAAACAACAGCACACAGCAATCTCAACAATAACGGCAACCAATGCAAACAATAAAACCCTTGTCAAACTCCTGAACAGTGTCTGGCTCGACGTAGTGCGATCCCGAAGGTTAAATCGGCAGAGACGCAGTTCCGAAGAGTCGGATGAGCACAGAAGAAGACGCAACTGATAACTTGGAGCACAACCGTCTGGTCGATGACGTGAAGCACCACCGCTGCCGCCAATTGTGGGTATGGTTGGGAGTTGCGCTGGCCCTCTGCTCAGTTACTCATAAATGCAGCCCAACGCAACACGGTATCCGCTGCCACCAGAGTTCTCCCCAAGCCCCTTGACAGACTTTGATATAAAATCGTAATCTTAAAAGATGGGAACAAGGACAGAACTGAACTAGCCACGTGCGCAGGCAGACTTTAAATAGTTCAGGGTCCACCCACGCACGGAATGACATGACGAGACACCAACGTAAGTACTCACAACAACGCACACCAATAAACATTCAAGTCCACACAACTACGCACACCAATAAATAAACTAAACTCTAACACTGGAAAAATATCCAGATTTCCTGTACTTTTGACGCTTCAGGAAATGTATAGGATAGTTAGTTGTCATCTTTCCTGTACATGTTGTATACCCTCCATGCCATGTTTCCCTGCTTCAATCCTATACCTTCACGACACATGAATTAACCTTAACATGTACTGTATGCTTGCAATTCATAAATCCTGTACTTATCAGACACAACATGACAGTCCAACTATTCTATATATGTTCTATAGTAGGATAATACAATTTTCTATGCATTTGTCAGTTACTACAGGACAGCCCACTTGATTCTACACCTGTCCTTAATCAGTATTGTTCATATAAACTGCACTTGTCCTTTCCTACAGTAAACTTCATAAACTCTAGACCTGTACTGTACCACAGCACTCCACTTACCGTGCATCTGTCCTTGACTTCGTGATACTTCATTTTACCTATCATCCATCCTGGACAAGTACACTTCATATAACGTGCACCTATCAGGTACTCTAGAACATACAATGTTGCCCAGTATCTGTTCTGTACTACGACACTCCACCTTACCGTGCACCTGTCCTTGACCTCCTGATACTTCATTTTATCTATCGCTAATCCTGGACAAGTACACTTCATATAACGTGCACCTGGCAGGTACTCTAGAACATACAATGTTGCCCAGTATCTGCACTGTACTACGACACTCCACCTTACCGTGCACCTGTCCTTGACCTCCTGATTATTCATTTTACCTATCGCTAATCCTGGACAAGTACACTTCATATAACGTGCACCTATCAGGTACTCTAGAACATACAATGTTGCCCAGTATCTGCACTGTACTACGACACTCCACCTTACTGTGCACCTGTCCTTGACCTCCTGATTATTCATTTTACCTATCGCTAATCCTGGACCAGTACACTTCATATAACGTGCACCTATCAGGTACTCTAGAACAAACAATGTTGCCCAGTATCTGCACTGTACTACGACACTCCACCTTACCGTGCACCTGTCCTTGACCTCCTGATACTTCATTTTATCTATCGCTAATCCTGGACAAGTACACTTCATATAACGTGCACCTATCAGGTACTCTAGAACATGCAATGTTGCCCAGTATCTGTTCTGTACTACGACACTCCACTTTACCGTGCACCTGTCCTTGACCTCCTGATACTTCATTTTATCTATCGCTAATCCTGGACAAGTACACTTCATATAACGTGCACCTATCAGGTACTCTAGAACATGCAATGTTGCCCAGTATCTGCACTGTACTACGACACTCCACCTTACAGTGCACCTGTCCTTGACCCCTGATACCTCATTTTATCTATCGCTAATCCTGGACAAGTACACTTCATATAACGTGCACCTGGCAGGTACTATAGGACATACAATGTTTCCCAGTATCTGCACTGTACTACGACACTCCACCTTACAAGTGCACCTGTCCTTGACATCCTGATACTTCATTTTACCCATCGTTAAACCTGGACAATTACACTTCATATAACGTGCACCTATCAGGTACTCTAGAACATACAATGTTGCCCAGTATCTGCACTGTACTACGACACTCCACCTTACCGTGCACCTGTCCTTGACCTCCTCATACTTCATTTTATCTATCGCTAATCCTGGACAAGTACACTTCATATAACGTGCACCTGGCAGGTACTATAGGACATACAATGTTTCCCAGTATCTGCACTGTACTACGACACTCCACCTTACAGTGCACTTGTCCTTGACATCCTGATACTTCATTTTACCTATCGTTAATCCTGGACAAGTACACTTCATATAACGTGCACCTGGCAGGTACTCTAGAACATACAATGTTTCCCAGTATCTGCACTGTACTACGACACTCCACCTTACAGTGCACCTGTCCTTGACCTCCTGATACTTCATTTTGTCTATCGCTAATCCTGGACAAGTACACTTCATATAACGTGCACCTGGCAGGTACTCTAGAACATACAATGTTGCCCAGTATCTGCACTGTACTACGACACTCCACCTTACAGTGCACCTGTCCTTGACCTCCTGATACTTCATTTTATCTATCGCTAATCCTGGACAAGTACACTTCATATAACGTGCACCTATCAGGTACTCTAGAACATGCAATGTTGCCCAGTATCTGCACTGTACTACGACACTCCACCTTACAGTGCACCTGTCCTTGACCTCCTGATACCTCATTTTATCTATCGCTAATCCTGGACAAGTACACTTCATATAACGTGCACCTGGCAGGTACTATAGGACATACTATGTTGCCCAGTATCTGCACAGTACTACGACACTCCACCTAACCGTGTACCTGTCCTTGACATCCTGATACTTCATTTTGCCTATCGTTAAACCTGGACAAGTACACTTCATATAACGTGCACCTATCAGGTACTCTAGAACATACAATGTTGCCCAGTATCTGCACTGTACTACGACACTCCACCTTACCGTGCACCTGTCCTTGACCTCCTCATACTTCATTTTATCTATCGCTAATCCTGGACAAGTACACTTCATATAACGTGCACCTGGCAGGTACTATAGGACATACAATGTTGCCCAGTATCTGCACTGTTATATGCACTGTTAATACGGACCCATCCCACGTACAGTGCACGGTCCTTGACCCCTGATACTTCATGTTATTTGTGTTATTACGGCCTAAAGAATAAATCAAATCCTGGACAAGTTTTTTTTTTAAAAAACCCAAACTTCATATAACGTGCACCTGGCAGGTACTCTAGAACATACTATGTTGTCCAGTATCTGCACTGTACTACGACACTCCACCTTACCGTGCACCTGTCCTTGACCTCCTGATACCTCATATTTTTATCTATCGCTAATCCTGGACAAGTACACATCATATAACGTGCACCTATCAGGTACTCTAGAACATGCAATGTTTCCCAGTATCTGCACTGTACTACGACACTCCACCTTACAGTGCACCTGTCCTTGACCTCCTGATACCTCATTTTATCTATCATTAATCCTGGACAAGTACACTTCATATAACGTGCACCTATCAGGTACTCTAGAACATGCAATGTTGCCCAGTATCTGTTCTGTACTACGACACTCCACCTTACCGTGCACCTGTCCTTGACCTCCTGATACTTCATTTTATCTATCGCTAATCCTGGACAAGTACACTTCATATAACGTGCACCTATCAGGTACTCTAGAACATACAATGTTGCCCAGTATCTGCACTGTACTACGACACTCCACCTTACAGTGCACCTGTCCTTGACCTCCTGATACTTCATTTTATCTATCGCTAATCCTGGACAAGTACACTTCATATAACGTGCACCTGGCAGGTACTCTAGAACATACTATGTTGTCCAGTATCTGCACTGTACTACGACACTCCACCTTACCGTGCACCTGTCCTTGACCTCCTGATACCTCATATTTTTATCTATCGCTAATCCTGGACAAGTACACATCATATAACGTGCACCTATCAGGTACTCTACACTGTAAAAACCGGGGTGTTTAGTTACACCCTAAGTGGGGTGTACTGAAACAATTTTTTGCATTGGGGTGTATTGTTACACTCATAGGGCATGCTGTTACACTCACACTGCGAAACACTCTATGATCATACCAAAAGGAGTGTATTTTTATCAGGAATAATAGGTAACACCCTTTCAGGAATACTTTTTTTACATACCAACATTTTATAATGAACCTGTTGACTTATAATTTCCCATTATTATTTGTTGTTGGTTTTGTTTTATTTGTTGTTTTACTTTCCATTGCAGCAATAAAGGCAAGCTGGTATAACATGGAGCTTTGGATGAAGAACATAAATATTCATACTCGTTACTGTTGTACTGTGCCAAGTATATTTTATTCATTTGATCACAACTAAACTGAGTCATTAAAAAAAATCTTTACTACACTGCTTGAAGGTGCTTGTTTTACTAAATTGAGGAAACTATTACACTAAAGATTTACTGCATAGTTTACTCATTTAGTAAAACATACTTAGTTTTACTAACAGGAAACCTTAAGTAAAACATTGTACTGTAGTTTTACAGGTTTGTTTTTTTACACCTTTGTTTTGCTCATGGTTTACTGAAGGGTCCAAATGTTAGTTAACTATTAAATGCATTTAACTAATTGTTTTAGTTAACTTCTTGCATTATATTAAGGATAACATGGCTGATGATTAATTGAAGAAGAATCCCTCATAAGCGCCAGCATATCCAGTGTGCATACCACTGCACAGTTTTATAATGGTGTAGTTTTTTACTTGATCACTCAGGTCCCAGGTCCTTCCAGAGAAAGACACAATTAGATAGTGACCCCACCTTGAGTTTATAATGTCCCTCCAACGGCATTGATGAAAATGTAGCTACCTTAAATATTTGTTAGGCTATGTACTGTTGGGTAGACATAGGCGGCTCTGTGCATCGTGAACTACCTCCCTCAGGCCCTAAGTACTTCGCTGCGCGAGACGCTGGACGTTAAAATAAGGTTGTTTCTTCCCCAGTAGCCTCGCAAAGATACTGCATTATCTCATGGAAAACCCTTTTCCAGTTACGTGTAGGTAAGTATCGCCAGGCTAAATAAGTTAAAAACGCTTTACCCATTATAAGTAAAACTCTCGACTGGAAGTGGTCGTCTAAACTATTGTTGCGCGCTAGTCCACTGATTTGTAATACGGCTACGCTACTTGTGTCTTGGGGAACTTGAAGGAAGCTTTCGCTGTCTACCCTGGCTTATGCTTGCTTTCGCTGTCTACCCTGGCTTATGCTTCTGGGTAAGTAGTTTTATGGCTAGCGGTCAGTGGGTTTCTAAGTATTTTAGCTGCACGGGGTCACCCATGTCATTTTTTTTCCTGGTGAAGTTGTGTTTCCTGAACAATTTTTTCTAAGCTAATATAGCTACTGTATGAATTAATTAATGAATGAAAATAAAGAGCAAGGGTGGCTTGAATTATGATAGTGATATTTTGTGGTAGTTTTAGCTATATCTTTATGACGAGGGCTCGTCAGTTTGTTTGTTCCATAGTACTCTTGAAATTTTTCATTTCTTTGTGAGAAAGTGTGGGTGCATGTTGGAATGGTTTCTAGTTACTGAATTATTCTAAAACATGCTCTACCAAAATTATCCTCACTCATAGCTTTTCCCATGGCCACCCTAACATCCTTTAGCGTGCTCCTGGACAATGAAGGGGAGATAATCATTGCATACAACTCAACATACATAATTATATTTTCTACTTTGTTTTAGGCCCATGGTTTCATGCAGGTTATGGGAGCCCTGGGATTTCCACCCTAATTTTTTTTTTACCCCTTCTGAATTTATTTCAATATAAGTTATGAAAAAATTGTAGAAATTTGTAGTAGTTTGTCCAAGCTTTCATGATCATGACTTCACCATTTTCATGTGGCTAAACGGTTTTTGTGACTTTACAAATCTCTCTTATCTCTCCCCCCCAGTGAAAATCCTGTATGAATTTCTGTCATTTTAGTTCATGTAATTCTGATAAACTTTAGTGATATCATTTTACTTATCTGCTTATTCTTCATTGAGCTGTTGTTGTAGGACTTTTTCAGATTGCCAATTGCTTAATTATAGTTTTAACAGTTTATTAAATGATTATTCGTTTTTATTATGTTCTCTAAGGCAACGTCAGTAAATTTGTCAGTTCTCTAAGCACATAAGTGCTAATATCACGGCTTCAGAAGCACAGTGTCGTATTAGCTTGTATAACCAAGTTTTGTGCCGAGGTGGTAGGGGCACCCTGAAATCCCCCATCTCCTCCAAGCTTTAGTTCCCCCTAGAATTTTAATTTAGTAAGTAGCTACAATAGCTATAAGCTTGAATTATGTGACAAAACACAGGTCAGTATAAGGTATACACTTTCACATAGGCATGCCCATCAAAGCAGTGTGGGTTTCTAAAATGAGAGTGGCTAAGTACACCAGTGTTTCCCACCCCCAGCGCAGAATCCAGTATGACACCCTGATAGCTTAGTCATCATATGCTTTTTCTGAAGTAAAAGTATGTTCTTTTCCCCCAATTTATAATGTCACTATGAAGCATTTGTGCATTTGTCAGCTGATGTTGTGAGAATAGGGAACAAGAATTTTCTTCCGTTGGCCAAATATATTGGCTTCCAGTATTCAGATGTGCAGTGATGGGAAGAAAATGGCCATTTTTCACATGCAGTTCATAGAATAAGAGTAGGACAGGTCATGGGAGCCATGACAACCACTAAGGCCATAAGCAACTTGCTTGGCATGATACAGTATAGTATTGATGACCATTACCAAATGCAAGTCTCATGACCTCATAGAGGTAGTTGCAGGTCTTATAAGTCACGATGTGGATTAGGGACTGGTAGACAGTTAATTTGCAAAAAGTGTTTTTTTTTGTTTTTTTGTTGTTTGTATGTTTGTTAACCCTAAGCACGCATGCATGAGAGAGTTGTAGTAGTTGCCCTGTCAGTCTGTCTGTCATGCTCTGATTTTGGAGATTACTGACAATTAACCGTTGATTTAGGTATGAACTTATTCAGAAAGATGATTTAGGATCTTTTATTGTGCTACTTTTTTTTAATTTGGGGCTAATTGTTGATAAAACGTGAAGCTTTCAGCTCCCTAGCGTCACGTCATAATCACTTGAGCAAATAATTTCTTGCAGCCCGCAGTGTAATTTGCTTTATGCTCAGGAAAGTTAACCGACGGATTTGAATGAAGTGAAGTTCACGTTGAAAAATTATAACAGTAAGTGTTTCTGGCTAGTTTAGCTTCTCTTATGAAGACAGCATTTCCATGTACTGTTTTCATTGCTCGAGCTATATTGATGCCTCATTAAAATAGCTAACAGATTGCTTTGTTCTTTTTGAAGGAGATTATATTATAATAGCTAGGTAATGTTTAATAGCACTGAGGGTTCCCACCTTTTGGTGCTTCATTTTTTTTGTTTTGTTTCTTGTTCTTATGTAAGGCTTTTCTGTACTATGTAATTTATAGCCAGTACAAATGTTTTTTGTACATGTATAGTAGTCAAGGTGGTGTAGTTTCACTGACCATACACGCCCTTCCTTCTGCTGTAGCTCAAGTACGCAAGCACACAATCATTCACACCCACTCATATACACAGTCGTAGGGGATGAGGCATTATACTTGTGATGTGCTTCAGTAAAAAAATAAGGTGAAAGGGTAAAATTCATCTTTATAAATCATCATGCACAATTTGTTTGAAAAATTTACACAGCCGACTTTTTTAAATTAGCGTACGAGACCACTCACGGCAATTTTTGAGACTTAAAAAAAAAAAACAAGCTATTCCAAGGAATTATTGCGCTGTGTAAATCCTAACTCTATATAAGGCTTGCTTACTAACAAAAGAAACAGGAAGGAACCTAAGAAGCTTAACACATAAAGCAGCAAATGTATATTTATTGTTTGTTCTTAGCTAGTCAGCAGATGTAACACACAACACTCTCACATGCACGTGTTCACTGGATATACCCAACACAAGATTTACAGTGTAGTCTCATGGTAGCTTGGCACAGTGATGACAAACAGCGAGTTGTTAACCAAGGTAACTAGTGTACACAAAAAATGTGATAGTCAAAGTACAAAAGTTACATACATACGTCCAAGCATATATGATTATACAATAATATATCCCTGATTTTTTGTGTTGTCCCTGATAGTGTCTCACTCGCTTCCATATATAATTACCACGGTTGAGCTTTGTGTGCGTGTGTGTGTGTGTGTGTTTGCATGACTTTTAACTTCATTCTCATATTCTACCACTGCTCTGCATTTTATCACGTGATGCCAGGAATGATTTTCTCTAAGACAGTTGCTAGCTGTACTAACTTTAGGGATGATGTTTCAGCCTTCATGGCTTGAAGCCGTAATACTAGTGGCTGGACCCATCGGTTTTCTTCCTAACCACAGTTATATGGTATTGTTCTATCTTGTGTAATACCAGGGTTTTTTCAGGGAGCGGAGGGGTGGGGGCTTCTACATCTCCTTAAATCTAGTTTGCCGCCCTTCCCCCACCCCTTAGGGATTAAAGACATCCTAAAATTAATTGTACTCAATATTTACGAAAAAATAGAATACATTGAGATATGATTTTTTTTTTCTTCCAAATGTCAATTAGTCATCATTAGATAACTGTTCTGGTGAATTTAAGCAATGTACAATGGCTAACTAGTCTAATTTAATCAGCGTCATTTGTAATAAACTTCTTTCCATATGAGCAGCATAAGGCAGACTGTGGCAAGATGCTTAGCCTGTAATATATATTGTGCTGCTAAATTATGACACTGAGCAGTAATATCTTTTGGGGCTAAGGAAATGATAAATGTGGTCTTATTGGACGAAATGCTTTCTTCGTGATTTCATCAATTGATAAACTTTTGTGGCTTTTTTGGTGTCCAGGGGCGTGGAAGATTATTTGGAATAGGGAGGCTCCACTGCACTTGAGTTAGACAGGGAAGTACTTTGCTTCCCTTTGCTCCCCTCCCCATATGCACACACACACACATCCCAGATATTAGTTTGACTTTCGTAGAGAAATTTGCCCCAATTTTTCATAAAGTTTTGTGGTAGTTAATATAATGTAATGTGGAAGGTACTGTACTAAACTAGCCTGATTCTCTTAAAAAAAATGTCTACTTGTGTTAGAATTACAAGCACGAAAACACAAATCCGAGAATCTTGAATTATGTTGAGCTAGTTTTACTTGAGACATACACTTTCAATGTAGGAGTGTGAAGTGGCAGGTGTAATAGTGCAGTGACTACTCCACTGGTGTACACGTGATGACTCCTGGACTTCAAAACTAGAGGTGAGGAACTCTAGAATGACTTCTTAACTCCACTAACAAGAAAGAGGCCTTGTAAAATTATTTTTTTATTTACTATATTTATTACTCATTTTAATTGACTTGTGGATATTTCCATTTAATGCACACTTAGACAACCTGAAATATAGGGAGCGACTTAAAGTCTGAACTTTTAGAACTCTTGTCACTTCATTTAGTAACAGAATAATTATTTGAAACCATTTGTATGTGTGGCCGGACACACACACACACACACACACACATTATATTTATTCAACTCTTCATTTGTAAAGTATTGAATTCAAATGAAAGGTGAAGAGTTCCTGAATCATTTGGTCAAACACACGCACACACATAGCTACAGTAGTGAAATTAATGAAAGTGAAAGAAGAAAAGTAATGGTACACATGATAGTTAGTCACTTGTTACACAGGGCTGGAGTCAAGTATTTCTATGGTCCTGTGATTTCCAGATAATGTAAGATTCATTAACCCTTTCACCGCCAAGTATATGACGACCAGTTTGGTAACATGAAAATGTAACTAGTGATGTGCTTGAGTACAAATGGCGAGCGAGCCTAATACTACACTGGAGTGTTAAACGTTTGGTTTTAACTTCTAATATTCAAGCTACTAAAAAAAAGTGGAGTTTTTTATTATGTATTATACGGTAAAGGCATTCAATGCCATAGTAACCACTCCCCGAAACTATTTCAATTGAAACAAAAAACAAGTCACGTTCTTTAAACTTTTTCTTTGGGATATTTTTGTAACGCACAATACTTTCACATAACTGAACATACGTACGCAAGACTTACCTTCGTGGTAAGTCTAGTTGACAATAAATACTATTGCGTAGGGCTTATAACTATGACAAATAGCGTATTAACTTACCACCGCAAGTAACTCGATAGAAATGGAACTCGAGTAAGTTTTTGAGTTTAAACTGCACCCACAAAAAAATTCAAAGTTTCAGTAAACAATTCAATTTCTAGGATGATACGGGTAATGATCGTTAAACCGGAGGATACTGTTTAGTGATGTTTGGGACGGGGCCGAACGCTGAGTTAACTCGAAAATACGAGAGGGTCAAAGTACAAAATGGCATACGTACGTCCAACATATAAACAAACAAACATCCCCGATTTTAAATTGTGTTACCCCTGAGACTGTCTTGCTCGCTCTGCTCGCCAATAATTTTTTTTTTTTTTTTTTTTTTTTCTTGCACAGACATTCAGCAACGAGATATATTTTAAAAGCCGGTACAGACAAAACTGTTTACTATGATGCAAAAAAATAGTCTATTAGTCCACACAACAAATAGCTACAAATTTGGACTTACTGTTAGGACCAGAATTCTTATAATGGCATCTAATTAGTCAGTGAGACGTACAGAGGCTCGCGCCAGCACTTAGACTTTATTTGCGCAAGAATAATAATTGATTGCGAGTTGGTACAGATTATATAGGGTGATATGGTATAGAACTAAGATAGGTAGGAAGTAGGTGGAGATTGAGATGAATATGATTAAGTTTTAAGATGAGAGGCGCCCGCAAGCTGGCCAAATGTAAGGTGTGGGTGTTAAATGATGATATAAATGTGGTGGTAATCAATAACAGGTTCTGTTCCAAGTTCAGACGGATAGCTGTAGGTCAGTTCTTCCTCCTTTGTGGGGGTGGTTCCGACAGACAGTTATCCTGAGATTGACCACTCTGGGTGGAGCCAAGACAGCTGTTGTTGTTGTTGTTGTTGTTTTATCAGTTCACACACTAGAGCTATATCTGAGTTCAATCAAATTGTAATGTCTAAATTTATTATCCAGCTATTATTTATATGTACCATACTGCTCTGTGTGTGTGTACATGTGTGTGTGTACATGTGTGTACATGTGTGTGTGTTATGTGTTTTGCAGAGTACTGAAGTCTTTATGCTGTACTTCATGTGACAGACTAAAATTAGTTTACTAAAGGTATGTTTAATTTTGTGTGTGTGTTGTTATACAAATATTTTTGTGGATGTTTCTCTTTCACGGCTTTTTTTTTTTTTTTTTTTTTTTTTTTTTTTTTTTTTTTTTTTTTTTTTTTTTTTTTTTTAACCATACAAATAAAAAAATGTTTGGCTGTCACCAGCTTGCTTAACACACAAACACTCTGTGGCTGAGTGATAATTTTCCAAAAGTGGGCGTATGCTCCTCTTTTTTCTTTCTAAGGCGCCACACAGCTTATTGTGTTAGGAAGTCCATGCTTCAGATGCTATTTACTGTGGTTTGGTATATCACACCTCTTACACCACACTCAATTCCTGGCCAGACCACTTAGAAATGCCAGAGAAGCCCCTGAGTGGTCTCATGTTGGATTCCTAGTGATAGACAAACATTTTTTTAAATTTCTTTTTAAAAAGCCTGTGAAAGAGAGAGAATACATCTAATGAGTAAAAGAAGGCTGAGAAAGAAATTGTGAAATATTTTTATGCTCTTGATTTTTAGATGCAGTGAACAGTGGAATTCTGCTGATGCTCGTCGTATGGCAAAACAAGCACAGAATTTTGTTACCAGTGTGGGCCACTCCCCCACAAGAAGGTGGTGGCCCCCAAGTGAATTGTCCTTCTCAAGATAACTGGAAAGGAAGCTGCGAACATTCTTAACACCTGTCATTCTATCATATCACACTTCTTTGTGCATTTTCATTGAACCCACTGGGTTTTTTTTTTCTTTGTTTGTTTGTTGTTGTTTTTTTTGTTGCTTTTTTGTTTTGTTTTGTTGTTGTTGTTGTTTTGTTTGTTTGTTTTTCATTAATTTGAGTTATACTTATTGATAGTTTTGTGCAGTAACTCATTACGCAGTGAAACCTCACACAACAGGAGTGGGAGGATTTGTGGAGGAGGTTAACTACTACTACAAGTATATTTCTATTACAACAGTGGTTACATTCATTATGGCTGTTGTACGGAGTCAGATATGAAGTCCAATAAGCAAGCAGTGCATACTGATCTACCACTAAAACCAGTAAATAGGGCATTGCAGCATAGATATTATAGATACAGAGTAATCAAAATAATGTAACTCATTCAACTTCAACTATTTCACTTTTACTTGTAGTTCTACTTAGTCGATCATGCACTGGTAAAAATTGTTACTTGGCAGATATTTTTGACTTACAGTAACATAAAAGTACCAACTTAACAAAGCCAAATTCTAGTGACTAGAGAGACTTGAAATTTGCGTCATGACAACCAGTTAGCTATAGAATGGACGTATGTTGAACAACCTCGACATTTTTTGTATGGAAACACTGTATAATAGTGCATAGCTACAGTGAATGTTCTTCCTGCCCCATCCAATTAGATAATTTATTACTCCTTGGAACAAGCAAACCTATGATCTGAAAGATTGCTCTTGATTTGTGGGTTCTACTATTTTAGACTAATTTTTCTCACTTGCATAGCTAAAATATGATTTATTTATGTCTAGAGAGAATAATACAATATGTAGAGAATCTTAATCAGGATAAGTTTGTGATAAAAATTAATAATGATCACTCCGATCACTGGAGTTCATATTTTCCATTGCTAGTAGCTACTGTTTTGGTCAACTAAAACTAAAACAAAACCCCTTAGTTTGAAGAACAGCTATATAAAACTAAATGGAGAAGATAGAAAATTTGAAATTACCCTAGAGTGGATGACAATTATTAATATTATAATTAGCTAAGTAAACATATAGCTATGTATACAGTAGAACCTCTCTACAATGGATTTCTGGAAAAGCAACCTTTAATCTCAACGACAGCAAACAGTATGGAGCAAAATGATCTTCCACAATCTAAAATAGCTAACCTCTGAAAGCAACCGAACTCTTAACAAAGATCAAAACATTTGTCCCCATGCATGGGTGGCCTTTGTAAAGAGGTTTTGCTGTAAAAAAAATACAGTACTTTTGCCAATGGACATAATATGTCATATAATCAACCCATATTATGGGTTGATTATATGTATGTTTATATGCTTTTCTCACCTAATTTAGATAAGCATTCTCAAATGTATTTCCCACAACGCTCTTGTGCGTGCATACTTCATCAGAGTTTCCAACCTGACGTTATAACCAATAAATTCATCATCGATTCTTTAATATTTGAACAACAATTTATTGTTCGTTGCTGGAGCAAAGTTAAATTCCGAGATCATTCGAGGGCTAGATCATACTTTCAGAATTGTTTGTAAAACGACTGTAACTATAACAACAGTCCGCGCCCACTTAGTCAGCTTTTAAAGAAAGGTCAATCTTCTCGTGTCCAGTCTCAGTAAGTAATACACAGTTAGTGCTGGGTGGAATGGCCCTCCTGTAAGAAAGGTTAGAGATGTTTAGGTGGCTATACTTTATTCCGGGGCTGCATATGCACGTGCAAGTTGAGACTTGTGGCTAGCTATAAGAAAATGTATTTACTGTCTGTTGGCTCTTGTGTATGTATAGCTAATATTAAGTGAGATTGTAATGTTTCTGTTGCTGGATACTTAACCTGACCTTTCTTAGGTGATGTAGCTAAAATTTGCTGGTTGCACCAATCATGGGTATCCACTGTGTGATCTAATTTTTTTGGATATGCGCATGTGAAGGGCTGCCTCTCTGTCAGAGTAGTATATGGCACACCTAAAACTGTAACTAAATCATATAATTAATTGAAGGTGTTTGTTGGTTTCTTCTACTACCATGCCTTCTGTCTCAAAAAATAGATGGCTCTATTTTTTCTCATCCATGACTTGATCAATGAATTACACCAAAAGGTATAGCAATGACCTATAGCTGGCTACAGTGTACATGTGCTCAGTCTCCATGGCTCTGTCTTATTCATTACACATGTGCTACAGTGTACATGTGCTCAGTCTCCATGACTGTGTTTTATTCATTATACATGTGCTACAGTGTACATGTGCTCAGTCTCCACGACTGTGGCTTATTCATTGTGTTTAGTTCCATGGGAGGCATGACAGTGACAGATAAGCCATACCAGTGTAGTGTGTGTGTGAGAGCATTCATACGCAAGCAAGACATTGATAGACACAGATGTGTGACTACTCGTTGAAAACATTAGTTACTGTGATTTAGTCTGTCACTTGTGGCAGAGAAGCATCATCCAATGGGTGGCTTTCTTTCAAGGTTCAAGGTGTGTGTGTGTGTATGTGTGTGTGTGTGGTGTAGTGGTTGTGACTGTATGGTGTGTAGTGGTTGTGTCCCACACTCAGGCAGTTTTCCATTTTGTTTTTCACCTGCCTCCCACCAGCCCCACCAGTCCACTCAGCTGTGATTGGGTACCTGGTTGCAAATTCAAGGCCTTTTCTCATGAAACAGCAATGGTCTAGGTGGGACTTCGGGTGCCTACATCACTTGCTGTGAGGACAGGCTTGTGCTCCTGCGAGAGTTCCTAGCCCGGCTCTAGGAACTTTGCTTGCACGACTCACAGTGCCTGCTTAGTGCACAGGCATCCTGGCTCTACCAGGTGCGCATAACCGCTAGCGGTTGCAAGATAATTAGCATTTTGCATTTTTGCATGTGTTATTACACTGAAACCTCTCTATCCAGAACTGTGTGGGACCAAAACTAGGAAATGTCCCCTAACTCAGAAACACATTCAAATAACATTCGCTGGTAGCTTTAGAACTGTCCAGATTAACCTCACTGACTTTCCTTCTTCATTTCTGCTATAATTATCTCGAGCTTTCTTGCTAGAGTTAAAATGCTATACTTGAGTGCTGTGACCTTTCTTCCATTCCCTCCAGTCGTTAAGTTCTAGAACTAGTGGGCCCACTGAACTAGCATCTTGATGTGTGTTCGCTTTTAATTGATGCACATCATGTGTGTTCACTATTTAGATTTATGCACATCATGTGTGTGTGTGTTCACTTTTAATTGATGCACATCATGTGCGTGTGTTCGCTTTTAGATTTATACACATCGTGCGTGTGTGTTCGCACAATTCAATTCATTCATGTGTAATTATTAGTATAGTGCGTTTCATTTATTATTGGTATTTGTGTGTGTACACTACACATCAGATGATAGCGCGGACAAATTCAAGGGGGTGGAGGGGGAAGGGGAAGTAGAGAGGGGGATAAACAATGCAGTAGGAAATTCTCTTTGAATGTAACTAGGAGATGATTTAAATATTGTAGCTTATTATTGAGGGTCGCTGATTGTATAATTAATTCGTTTGCAGAGGATATCAAACTTACAACAAAAATGCTATCTGAAAAAGTGAAATATTTTTCAATTCCGATAGAGGCTGAAAGGTGGCAAGATCACAAAAACGAGTAAGTTATTTTTTTCCCTTTGTGTTCATTTTCTAATAGTCGTGTGCGTAAATTGCCCATTCAACAATGTATGGGAAAAGCACTGTTCAATTGAAATCTCACAGGGAAAGTGAAATACCATGGTAGCCAAGTGAAATAGTATGGGTAAGTGTGCATGCATACAGCTTTAGCCTTGAGAAACATACAGTTTGAGTAGTTTCTTTGTAGACTATGTCATTTTTTAGCGCTGAAGTTCTACCCGAATTAGACGAAATATTTTCAACAGATTAGAGGGAACCACAGGTATTTCAGTCAAGTACGTGTGTGTTGGTATTTCAGTCAAGTACGTGTGTGTTGGTATTTCAGTCAGGTACGTGTGTGTTGGTATTTCAGTCAAGTACGTGTGTGTTGGTATTTCAG